>Ga0209573_1001724_pt1 | contig 31624 bp, 30 predicted proteins | sample TNRBio252014_DNA_FD_185870 | JGI IMG/M metagenome (GOLD analysis project Ga0209573, IMG submission 185870) | Wastewater treatment Type I Accumulibacter community from EBPR Bioreactor in Madison, WI, USA - TNR Reactor_6/25/2014_ DNA (SPAdes)... | ecosystem: Engineered > Bioreactor > EBPR >...
TGTGCTTCTTCAGTCTTATTCCCTTGTGTTGTTTTACGAATTCTTTGCTTTTTAAATTCAAACTTAGAATCGTAAATATTTATATGACTTTTATTACTACCACTACGAAAGTATTCTCTTTCCTTAATATTTTGTTCATGCCGTGGCCCACATAAATTTAAAATCTCACTCTCAAGTGATTCGAAAAAGGCTTCTTTTATGGCAGATTTAATAGTTTCGACCATAAATTTACCCGCTTCGCCTGACTGCAATTGACTTGGATTAATAGATTTGATAGAATGTTTCATGGTGATTTCCTCATAAGTAAAGGTTATTTTGTCCGAGAAACAAGTATTATCTTGTCTTATCGGCGGAAGTCACCTTTCTTACTTTCAACATATTTTTGGGCTTTGCCAAAAAATCACAGCAAACAAGCAAGCATTAAGTCTCTTATTTGAACAACCATTGACCCACAAGGGCGGTGCGACGCTTCGCTGCCCCTACAAGAAATTAATATTGGCGCTACCTAATTAAATGCGGGTATGTTCGCCTCATGAAGTGGCTTCGGTGAATTCATACGGCGAACACACCCCTATAATAAGCTTCACAAAAAGTATCTACTCAGTGTATTTTTAATTTTTTTACAATTGGCGCAGTAGAGACGGGTTTCAAACCCGTCTCATACGCATCAACTTAAGCTTTTAGTGCGTAACCAGACCGGCGAAATGTCGCACCACCCCTGTCTGGTAGAGAAGGCAAAAGATAGTAAGGAATTGGCCAAAGCGATTACTTTTTCAAAAAAGAGCGACTATAAATCAACTCTTTTTTCTCCGTGTCAACTCTACCAGACCGGGGACGGTCTGGTTACGCAAAAGAACGAGAAAAGTAGTTGGCGGTAACCCTTAAGTTGATGCGTATGAGACGGGTTTCAAACCCGTCTCTACAATTTACTGAGTAGTTACCACAAAACTACATCATAGGGCGAATGCACCATTAAATGCATTTATCGATGACGCCAGTTCTTTGGCAATATCTTTTTGCGATATAAATTCATGGCCGAAATAACCTGTGTAGCCTTTGTTAAAGGCTTTTTGGATTAACTCTGGATAATTCACGGTTTTCGATTGATCAATGGAAGAGCGATTTGGTGTGGCTGCGCCATGAATATGGCCGATGATAGAGATGTTGTCTAGTAATTCTTTTTCGACATTGGCTTTCATGTGTTCCATGTGATATACATCATACAAAAGCTTTAAGTTTTTTGAGCCAACTTTATCGTGAATTTCCAAGCAGAATTCTAGAGAGCTACCTTGATAACCAGGGTGATCATGTTCACCTAGTAATTCCAGTAATAAAGTGACTCCTAGTTTTTCAGCCTCTGGTATTAAGGCGTTAATACCTTTAACGCAGTTGGCAATACCTTCGGCACGAGAAATATTCTTACGATTGCCAGTAAAGATAATATTTGACTTAATGCCATCTTTTGCGGTCAAGCGAATATTTTCTTGTAATTTTGGTATTAACGATTCATGGTTTGCTAAATCATTCAGGCCATCGACCATTCCTGGACCGTTCGTGTTTACAATATAAAGCCCGGCTTCTCTGACGATAGGGCGGAACTGTTGCATAACCATTTCAATGCCCGTATAACCCAGAGCTTTGCAATTTTTAAAAAATGCAAGTGGGTTTTCAATTTTATCGATTGGGCAAGGCCAAAAACAAAATGAATGATTAATGGATTTATTTTGCATAAGCAAGCTCCTCATAAGTAAAAATTACGCCCATTGTTTTGCCTCTTTCTTTATTGACAATATCGTAAGCTTTTTGCCCTTCCTCTAAATTAAAAGAATGAGTGTTGAGTGTGCTAACATCCATTCGGCCATCTTCTAACATGGCAAAGAAAACTTCAAATGGTTCTTGGGTTTTAATGTGGCTATCATGTGCGGCCACAATATTTAGGCCTTTTTTCATTACATCAGAAGATAAGTTTTGCGATGTTGGTGAGCCAGTATCCCCCATGATTACAACTTTGCCATGTGGTTTGCAAAATCGTAGAGCTTCTTGAAAAACAGCTGCAACGCCGGTTGTATCCATAACCACATCTGGTTCTACATTACCAAAACACTCTAAAATAGAAGCACCAGCTTGGCTGAGTGGTTGGGCAATGCAAAAATGAGCACCACCTTGTTTTGCTTGTGATAATCGGTTTTGTTCAGGGTCAACGACAACAATTGTTTTTGCGCCTGCGGCTTTAGCCCAACGAAGTGACATCTGGCCTATAGGGCCAGCGCCTATAATCAGAACTCTTTGGCCTAGTGAATAATTGGCTGCTTTCGCACCAACATAAGTAATTTTTGCAAGACCAAACCAAGCGGCATGTTCAGGATCGATAGACTTTGGAACAGGGATACTATCCGTCGCATTTACGATATGTTCATTTTTGTGACCTAATCGAAGAGCAACGCGATCGCCCACAGCTCTGTTAGTGACATTGCTGCCGATTTCAATAACATCGCCAATCATGGAATAGCCTGGGCGAAAGGGATAGGTAGCGAATCGATCCCAGTGGGAGCCTTTATCATATAATTGGTTGTAGACGATATTTTCAGTACCTGTGCTCATTAGAGAGCAAACTGCTCGCACGCGAATTTCGTTCGGTGCCAAAGCTTTTACTCTTTCAGAGGGGTGAATTTCAAGTTTCTGTTTTCCAAGGAATCGAATTTCTTTAACCATTGCCAATCTCCTGTAAATTTAAGTTTAAGCTATTCTGAATCATTGTGAGTAAGATAACATTCGATTTTTTGCTGACAATTGGTAGAATCGGCTTTAGTACTGATTTTCGGCTTTTTAAGGAATTCCTATGCTTGGCATTAGCACTTTGCGTTTCTTTCATGATATTGAATCGTCCTGCCCTTTGCATTCTCATGACCATTTTGAAATGGTTTATAATTTACCTGGTGAAGGAAAAGTCGTTTTGAGTGATGGGCGTACATTTCCTATTCAAGCACACACTGTAACTTTATATAAACCGGGTGTAATTCATAAACAGGTTATGTCAAAGCGCGGCACAGATTATTGTTTGCAGATTGATACCAAGTATATGCGTCAAATCGATTCATTGCCAGATGTTCATCATATTGAATTTTTGAAATCAAAACGATTACGCCAAGAATTTTTGAGCTTGGTAAAAACTCAATGTGACCAAGCTTCTGATTATGCTCAGGTAATAAATTTTCGCGTTAGTGCTCTTTTGTTGGAGCTTTACCAAGTTAAGTCTTCAGCGGATAATACAGACAATGATTGGCGATTAGAAAAGGCTAAGAATTACATTGAGAAATCGTTTGCTTCGATGGAAAGCATTGAAGAGGCTGCTGATGCGGCTGGTTTTAGCTCTGATTACTTTAGACATCAATTTAAATTTACCTATGGAGTTTCCCCAAAGGAGCATTGGTTAAACTGTCAACTAGAGCATGCACAACGATTATTAATGCATAGCCCCTTGCCTCAGAAAGCAATTGCCATTCAGTGTGGGTTTAAGAATATTCGGTATTTCAATACGCGATTTAGACATTATTTTGGCATGACTCCAGATAATTTTAGAAAACAGCCTAATCGAACTTTGCCACATACTTAAAAAATAAACTTTAGATTTAAATTACGATGAAACAGTGAGAAAATTTAGTAGATATTCATTGGTTGTTTTAGGGTGTGTTCGTCTTATGATGTATCTTTGGTAACACGATGCGGCAAACACACCCTTATAAAAGCTTCACAAATCTACATCATAAGGCGAATGCACCCAATCTAATTAACGGGAGTTGTTCTTTTTTGTTTTTAACAATTGCTTTTTTTCCACAACTTTGATTAAATTGACGATGTGTTGCTTGCATTGGTTGTGAACTAAATTGAGGGATCATTCTTTTTTGTTTTTAGTCTTCACTACCAGACCGCGGAGGGTCTGGTTACGCATTTTTTTGCGTAGCCAGATCGGCGAAGTGTCGCGCCACCGTTGTCTAGTTGAGAAGTCGCATATTAAAGCTTCACAAATCTACATCATAAGGCGAATGCACCTTTTTTTAATTACCCCGGGCCTTCTTTGCCGATTTGGTCAGATTTGAATTTGCGGTGTGTGCCATCGCACATAGGTGCTTTGCAGGTGTATTTGCAATTGCAAAGATAAGCATCGCCATCTTTTTCAGCGACAAAGCTTTTTGGCTGAATAGTTGTGCCAGCGTGAGAACCATCACAGAAAGGTTGGCTTTTTGATTTACCACAAGCACAGAAATAGTAGGTTTCACCTTTTACAAGAACGGCTTTAATTGGTTTGTTGTCAGCGATTATTGGGTTGGTCATGGGTGATCTCCTTATTCATTTTAACTTAGCCAACGATTATATCCTATTACATTGATATTTCAAAATCATTCAAGTAAAGACGCCCAGTTTGGTCATCTGGGTGTGTTCGCCTAATGCTGATGGAAAAAATACTTTACACCTTTTGGCTAATTCTCGTTTACACAAGTAGGGGCATTCGAAGCGTCGAACCGCCCTTGTGGGTGCCCAAGAAAAGACGATGGAGTGAAAAGAGTAATTCACATCTTGAATTCTTCATGATTCCTTTCTGTATTTAGGCACCTCCGGGGCACCCACAAGGGATGCCCCTACAGGGTTAATAAAATATTGTGTAATGTATTATTTCAATTAGCCTAATGATGTGTCTTTGGTAACACCATACGGCAATCGCACCCTTATAAAAGTTTCACAAAAATTCATTGTAAGGCGAAAGCACCTGGTTGTCTTTACTTTAAAAATTAGAACAATGTGTTTCTATTATTGAATTTGCCAATGGGGTAATTGGTCAAATGGGGTGCGTTCTTTTAATAATTCGTGTGGGGTAAACGAGGCTTTGTATTTCATGCTTTGATTTTTTTCTATCCAATAGCCTAAGTGTAGATATCTTTTGTTTTTTGATTTGGCAATTTCGATTTCTTTTAAGATAGAGAATGTGCCAGGGGAATTTTGACCCCATGCTGGTGAGTAATAAAAATAAACAGAAGAAAGTGAGTCAATGACTTCATCGACTAGGCCTATGCCGACTAGCTCGCTACCTTTGCGGTATTGAAATTCCCAGCCATATTTTTGGTGGCCTTCTACAAAATTATTTAAATAGTCGTCTGGGTCAATGGGTGAATGAGCCCAGTTTCTATTTTCTGCACGATAGGCATGAAAATGATTGTATAGATCTATGTGTTCTTTGCTTACCTGTGGACGAGTGATAGTCACTGAAATATCTTGGTTTTTATTCCAGACTCTTCTTTGGCTTTTGCTAAGCTTAAAATCACTAATGGGTATTCTAATGCTCAGGCATTGCTCGCAATCTTTACAGTTATGCCTAAAAAACATTTTGCCGAATCGACGATAGCCTCGTTCTAAAATATGTTGATAAGTGTGTACATTGCCATTTTCGATAAACAAATAATGAAAAGAAGCTTGTTCTTCGGGTAGATAGGAGCACTGTCTAGGTTCGGAATATAATTCTGAAATGATTTCTTTTTTCATTAAAAAAAGCGGCTAAAGATCTTCATGAGTTTTATTATAAAAAACGGATTCTGTTTTACCGAGGTCCGATAATTTTGGTACTGTATATTCAATTATTTTAGAAATTTTGTTTTGGCCATCTACTAATACTGTTTTAGAAACTAGGCCTGGCAAGTCAGTTGATTTTACGGATTCATAGGCCATGATTATGGCTAGATCGTTTTTTTTGAATAAATGGGCGGCGGCACCATTTAGACAAATTTCGCCTTTGCCTTTTATGCCTTCAATGACATAAGTTTGTAAACGGCCACCACTTGTGATGTTGACAACATCGACTTGCGTGAAGGGGTAAATGCCTGCTGCAATTAATAGATCTGGGTCGATGGTAATGGAGCCAACATAATGCAAGTTTGCTTCGGTTACTGTTACACGGTGTAGTTTGCCATACATAAATTGGCGGTTTCCAATTCCTGTCATTTTATTCTCACTATTAGAAAAAATCAGGATTATACACTTTCTCGATTTATTTTGACAAAAAGTCTTGTTTGGGTTAAATTCTCACGAAATATATTTTCAAATAGAAAATTATTAAGAATTTCTCAAAATATTTAATTTTTTAGGTCAAGATTTTAAGATTTTCCCCCTTTCTTATCAAAAGAAAACAAAAGCTATCGACGGTAGTTAGGCAATTTTTGTTTCAACTTGTAAATTGGGGTTTAGAATGGGGCGCAACCGAGCAGGGGATATTTTTAAAAAGGTATGGCTATGAGTTCGCCTAATAAACGCGCAGAGATTTTGAATTTATTTATGCGAAACCAATTAAAGTACAAAGGCTACGCCTACACATTGGCTTTAGATTGGGCGGTAGCAGAAGATGCGGTTCAAGAGGCTGCGGTATTTATTTGTGATCATTTTGATCAATTTGAATTAGGCACCAATTTTGATGCTTGGGCGCGCACGATTATTAAGAATAGATGTCGCGAGATTTTTAGAAAAGAGCATCGCGAGAAAGATAAAGCTAGTAAAATAGCGGAAGTGATACCCGAAGAAATTTGGGATCAAGCTGAAAATTTTGATAGTGAAAAGTTGCGGGCCTTACATCTTTGTTTAGAAAGTTTGCCTAAGCAAACTAAAGAAGTTGTGAAGATGTTTTATGGTGAAAGCCAAAAGTGTAATTTTATTTCGCAATCATTACAAATGAGTGAAGAGGCCGTATATAAGCTATTAAGTCGCGTTCGAAAATCATTAAAAATTTGTATTCAATCGCATTTGAAAGAAGCAATCGAATGAGTGAGCGTTTTCAATTTCTATGCATCAAATATTTGGATGGTACTCTTAATAATCAAGAGGTCGCAGAGTTAACTCATTTGGTTAAAGAAAACACTGAATATCAAAAAGAATTTGTCGAATTGATGGTTCAAAATTCTGCAATTCGAAATGTGTTAGGCTCTCAAAATGAATTAGAAAATGCTGTTAAAGAGACGGGTAAATTGAAACCATTTAAATCTCGTCAAAAGTACAAGAGTACTCGCTTTCAGGAACAAAAACCTAAACAAAGTACTTGGCCGGTTATTGTTTTAGCGGCAATGGTTTTGTTAGGCATTGCGGTTCCCATGCTTGTATTTAAAAATGAATTAGATAAAGCCCAGCAAAGCACGCCAGCAAAGGAAATCGCTCAAACAAAACCAATTACGAAAGAGACGCCTGTTGTTGCCGTTTTACCTATTAAAATAATAGATGTTTACGGAAAGGTAAACAGGATTATTGGGGAGAATAAAGAAGAATTGGTTAAAGATTCCGTTATCAAAGTAGGCGATCAAATAGAAACGGAATTTAATAGTTATGTAAAATTTCAAACATCCCAAAAAAGCATCATTGTGTTGAACGAAAATACCAATATGGAATGGAAGGCTGAAAGTATTTCTTTAGTAAAAGGTGACCTTTTTGCTGATATAAAAAAGAAGGATATTCGATCGGTTTACCAATTAAGTACTCCGCAAAATATTATTAACATTGTGGGTACGGCATTTGAATGGAGTTATCGCAAAAATACTGGCAGTGTATTAAGGGTTAAAGAAGGGGATGTGGAGTTTCTTCAGAATGGTGAGAAGAAAAATGTTCGTAACAATCAAATGTTAACAAGCAATGATTTTGCGAGTGGCCCTGTAAAGATTGCTAGCGATTCCATTGCCAGATGGTTAACCTTTTTTGAACTTTTCAAAAAAGGATTTCTTTTCTATATCGATGAATTTAAAGGCGATTCTTTCTCTAGTTTTTGGACAACTCAGACTACACAAGCAAATAATATAAGTACGCCTATGGATGGCTTGATATGTGCTGGAAAAAACAATAAAGTTGAATTGATATCTAAAGACCTTGTATTAAATGGTGAAGACCCTTTAGTCTTTATTTTTAAAGCACGATCGATTAAAGCCAAAAATAGTTTTGAATATGGTTACGAAATATGGAATGAAAAAGAAATGATTTTGCACCAAGGTTATTTGGTAACTCAAATTAACGAGTCAAGTTGTCATATAAAAGAGGTGCGCAATTTCGGTCTTGATTCAAAATTGAAAGATGAAGTTCTTGGGTCATCCAAAATTGAAAGCGCTGTAGTTGAAAATTTGCCAACTATATCGTTTAACTTTACTCTCACCCCATCGCCTGAAAAAGTGAAAGAAAAAGTTTCTTATCAAAAGGGGATTGCTTTAGCGGATATTCAGTTGGGTAAAGATCTTAAAGTGGTTAAAATAAAATTTTATGTTAAGACTATTAATGAAACCTCAATGGCACAATGGTCGTTTGATACTTTTGCCATTGCTATTGATAAAGAGTCAACCAAAAAAGTTTTTAAATAAGATCGCCTAGCAAAGGCTCAAGCGATTGACAAAATGTAATTTACCCGCCTTGTTATATAAAAATAGTACAATATTTTAAAATAATTCATAAAAATCTAAAATTTGGGTCAGGTTTATTAGCTAAGTTTCCTTTAAGTTTATCAAAGAAACTAATAAAGGAGCATAAAATGAACTTTTTACTTTCAAGTAGCAAACCAAACAAAACTATTGAAAAAAAGGTTAGAAGAGCTTCTGCAGTAAGTCAAATTTTAAGAAATTTACATGATCAAAATGGATTTGATTCGTATCAGTTGGCAAAATTTTCTTTTTCGGTTGCAAGCGATTTTGGTCAACTTGGAGATTGTTATTCTTTAGCCTATCGCGAGTATTTGAAAAAGGGCTATGTAAAATCTGAAAATATAAGTCAAATGATTGTAAATGATTATGATTTGAATAAATCAACTATGGTAGTCATGGCAAAAAATGAGTTTCAAGAGGTTGTGGGTACATTAACAATTGTGGTGGATGATAAGCAAGGTTTGCCATGTGATGAATTATTTTCTAATGAGCTCACAACGATGCGACAAAACGGTGCTAAATTAGCAGAGGTAGTGCGTTTAGCAATATCTAGTGAATTTCAAAATTCAAAAGAAATTTTAGTGGGTATGTTTAATTTGGTTTGCAATTATATTAAAAATATCACAGGTGGCAGTGATCTGTTAATTGAAGTGAACCCGCGTCATGTAAAATATTATCAAAGACTGTTATTGTTTAAGATTATGTCGGATGTTAAAGAATGTCATCGTGTGGAAGGTGCCCCAGCCGTTTTGTTATGTCTTAATAAAGCTGATGTTTTGGCATATCGTAAAAGTGGTCAAGAAAAAGAATATTTAAAAAGTTTGCACCCCCATTTGTCGACTGGCCTAGAAGAACTTCACTTAGCAAATATGATAAGAAGCAAAATGCTAAGAATTACCAACCAGACAAGAGAAGAGATTAGCAATTATATTCAATTGAATAGTTCTCTTTCGGTTGCCCCTTAAATTGCTCTTAATCTTGCCTTTTGTAAAGTTTTCTTCTTTTACCCCATTAAATAATTGTTTTGTTGGTTTTTATAGAATAGAATACATGACTTAATGATTCTTTCCATTTACTTGAAAGATATAAGTTATGTTAAAAACTATTCGCGTTTTCGGTTTTTTAATTTTAGCGTTTCCTTTTTCTTGTTTATATGCGGAAGACGGCAAATTAGAAGAAATTCGAAAGGAGACAAAAACTAGCTCTGATAGAAGTAAATCGGAAAGCAAAAGTTCTTCTAGTAATTCCTCAGATGATGATGACGATTCAGGTTTTGGTAGCATTTTTGGTGAGCTGTTTGGGGAGATTATTCTTTATACGATTATATCGCCTTATTATCTTCCTTATAAAGTCTTTGATGACGGTTATGATTCTCCTCTTTATTTTCACCCTTACCCCTATTGTGCTAATGAAAAGGGGTATATGACGGATACAAGTGATTTAAAGGTTACGGCATTTGATCTTTCAGGTGAGTATAAAATCTACAAAGATGATGTTTATGGTATTGGTTTAAATTTTAAAGCTAGGACAAGTTTTCGACTTGAGGTTCATGCGGATTATAATTTTTTGGAAGAAAAACTTTCAAATGGAACAACAGATTCGCTCAATCTAGGCAATGTGAATGTCTTGTATCGATTTGCTCAGAACAATTATTTGTTAATGCATAGTGGGGTAGGTTTAAACATCTTGCATGATAAAGAAGACAAATATGGGTTTAATTATAATTATTCGCTTGAGATTTACCCTATCAAGCCTATGTATTTTTCTATTGGTTTGGATTGGGGGCGATTGGGTTCATCAAATGTGGTTCGGGTTAGGGCGATGATGGGTGTATGTTATCAAGCGTTTGAGCTTGATGTTGGTTTTGAAACTTACAAGATTGGCGATGTGAATTTAGAAGGTGTGGTTTTTGGGTTTAAAGTTTATTTCTAGTTATGGTGCCATAATTTTGAATTGTTTGAAGGCGCTAGCGGCTTCCACAAATTGTCGGGCGGCATTGGTGTTTCCGGCAAAATGCAAATGGGCAGAGCTTGCAATTGTGTTTAAGTAAACGCGACCGACAAGCCCTGAATTTTCTGTGCCTGTGATGAAAAAAGGTCTTTCTAGGTTTTTAGCTTTTTTCTTGCGGTCGATGATTTCGGCAATTTTGATTTGAACGCCTCTGATTTTTTCGCCTGCAGGAAATAAGGGGTTGTCTAGAGTTGTTTCGACTTCAATATAGCCATTGTTGATGATTTCTGTCAAGGTTGTTACTTCGTAATCAAAAACAGCGGCTAAAGTTCTGCGATATCTGCCTTGCGTTAAGGCTTTACTTAAATACAAAACCCCAGCACTTTCTGCATAGATAGGCAAGCCACATTGAGCAAGGCGTTTCACTTCAATTCGTAATGGTCCATTGCCTTCTAATAGATCGCCATAATACCCACAATAGCCACCCCCAATATAAATTGCGGAGGTATTGCTAGGTAAACTTTGATCTTCTAACGGGCTAAATTCGATTACATCTGCCCCTAATTTTTTAAGGATGTCTAAATTTTCTTGATAATAAAAATTAAAAGCCAGATCGCGTGCAACTGCAATGACGGGTTTACCTTCAACGGGTATGAGTTGATTTTGGCTGGAAGGCACATAAGTATTCACATATTCTAGTTGGCCTAAACCTTCAATATCAAAGTTTGTGGCGCCCGTTTCTGTTAATTTTTCGATTACTTTGCGCGTTAAGCCATAATCGATAGAGCGTAATAATTGATCTAAATTTTGGTCAATGTGTAAGTTTTCATCGAGTGGTATACAGCCATAAACTCTTAAACCTGCTTTTGCCATGGCGGCCATTAGATGTTTTTTATGTTTTTCGTTTCTGACAAAGTTCAGGATAACTCCAGCTATATTAATTTGTGGATCATAATTTTTTATGCTATGAGCAATGGCGGCACAAGTGTTGGTGCTATTGCTTGCATTAATTACAAGTACAATGGGTAGCCCTAAAGTGCGTGCGAGGTGTGCTGTTGAGCCTTCGTCTGATGTGCCGTTAACGCCATCAAATAACCCACGATTTCCTTCAACAATTTGCAAATGGTCAGGGCTTGAGTTTTCAGAAAAAGTTTTTAGAACATTATCTTCGCCCATTAGCCAAGTGTCTAGATTGTAGGTGTTTTCTTGAATCAATGCTTTGTGAAGCAAAGGGTCAATAAAATCAGGACCATTTTTAAATACATCCACATGAATATTGTTTCTAAAAAAAGCTGTTAACAGTGCTAGTGCAGTTATTGTCTTGCCTGATTGCCCGTCGATGGAAGCTAAAATAAAACCATTCATGTTAGAAGATTTGCCTTCAAAAATTTGACTTTTTCAGTATCAAGTTAAACAGTTTATAAACTACTCGGTTATATAAATTAAATTTATATGTTCTTTTTTAACAACAATAAACGAGCACTTTTACTGATTCTTTCGCCAAGCAATTGAAACCCCTGTTTTGCGGCTTCGGCACTTAGCTCTTCTCGAATTGTATCCATATTAAAGCTAAGTTCCAATTCATTATCTGGCGAAAATTCATCCAAAAATAATAAATTTTGTTCATTCACGCTGGCGTTTTGGGTAAAGCTACCTGATTTAATGGCTTCTTTGCGACGACCGATTTCTTTTAAGGCTTTTTGCAAGTCAAAGGTTAAGCTGCCAAGGGTTGCAAATGGTTTAGAATAGACCCATAATTCGATATCGGGCTTTACCATGGTAAATAGGGGTAACGAACCGGGTTTATCAATTGCAGAGTCATTTGTTTGCAATCGGATGACCCCACGACATTGCGGCGTCAGCTGGCTTTGTAAAAACGAAAAAGGGGCAAGATTTTGGTCAAAAAACATAACATGCATGGGTTGCTCAGCTCTAAGCATTTTATCTAATTCTTGATGGTTTTCTTGGCATTTAGAAGCTGTTAGGCTTTCAAATTCAGTTAAGGTTAAGCCCACGAATTTTTTTTTGGTATTATTGATTATAATTTGAAAGCCGTTGATAGAAAAAAACCTCATTAATTCTTCATCAAACTCCAGTTTACTACTTACAGTTTTAAGTGTTGGGTTAATCAAGGCGATAGTTGGGTTTTGGGTAGAAGTTTGAGTAAGCAGGTGGTCTTCAAAGTTATTAGGTAGAGTATTGCCATCAGAAAATATTAAAATGGAGGCATAGTCATTTTGAATTTCTGAGATGATTTCCAAAAATTTAGCCTTTGTTGCATAGCGGTAGGTGTTATTTGCCCCTTCGTTTTCGGTGATAACTAAAAAGTCAACGGGAGTATTTTTCTCTAAAAGATACATGATTTCTTTGCCGTTTTCATGAAAAGGTTCTGCGAAAACAGCTAAAAAAGGTTCCATTTTTACTCCCAAATTTTTTTGAAAACATATAATGTTAAGGAATTATTAGTATTTTCTGGCTAAATTTCAATAAAAAAACCGAGATTTATAAACTCTACTATCTTTTTTTTGCTATTCTTTTCGTTATAGATGGATGAATTTATAATATGCACTAATGATTTTTAAAATTTATCGTTTTAATAGCAGGTCTCTAATTTTTAAGCATTAACAATTATCAATAAATAATTATAATGGCTTGCCTTTTAATCGAGTTGTTTACAAAGGATTCTTTTTTTTAATGCCATCGTTTTTAGGCATATATATTCGCCCCGGTCTTATAGAGTTTTCGGAGGCAGACAATAGTGAAAATAGTCGATTTGTATCGTCACGCTCTTTCCCTACTGATTCTCAGGCTATAGATATTGATAGCCTTTTTACTATTTTAAAAGATAAGAATTTTGGGCTGAAAAAAAATTACGAAGGTATTGCGTTTAGTATTTCCTTAGGGAATGATATTTATCGAAAAATGACTTTTCCTTTTGTGAAAGATCAAGTTGAGAAAACAATTCGTTATGAATTTTTTGATCAAGTTAAAGATTCTCTTCAGGGTGCAGAGTCGGAGTATTTTTTTGATTACCAAATTTTGAGCAGTGCTGATCAAAAAACAACAGCCCTAGGTGTTTGTTGTCATGAGAAGATTGTCAAGGATCTAGTCTATGGGTTAGAAAAAATCGATTTAGACCCCGAAAAAATAATTCCTGAATTAAGTGCAGTTGCTACTTATTTGCGAGCACGAATACCGATTGTTGCATCGGGCAATTCAATGGTTCTTCATACGACACCAGAAGATGTGTATTTCATATTATTAAAGCAAGGGCAGATTTTTGAGTTTCGTCAATTAAAAATTAAGTTAGGGGATATTCATGCTCGAAAAACTGGCCCTGCTACTAGTTCTATAGTGGGAGGTAGGGGCAAACAAGAAGTTGCATCTGAGTTTGAAGAAGAAGAAAAGTTTTACAAAATAATTTCATTTACGAATCAAGAGATAGAAGACATTAAATCGCAAGTTACGGAAGTGGCGCCAGAAGGCGTGGTAGAGCCCTCTGTTGCAAAAAAGAATGCCCTTAAAAGATTATTAATTCAGTTGCAAAGAACCTTATTTTTAACACAGGATGTTCCAGGCGAATTAGTGATTACTGGCACCTACAGTAATGACAAAGAGCTCATTGACGCGCTTAATAAATTTGGGCTAAAAGTATTTGATGGTAGTAGTGAATTAGATTTAGAGCATGCCACTTCATTGGGGGCGGTACAATCGTTTTTCGATAAAGATTTTGTACCATTAAATTTTAGACAGGGTTCGATTGAATATAAGGGATTTTTTGAAAAAGTGGTGCCGCCTTTAATCCTATGCATGGTTTTTCTTTTAAGCATTACACTAGTTATGAATTTCTTTTTGATACAAAAAAACAAGAGTATATTGGCCGAAAGAAAGACCTATTGGCAGCATAGTTTGCAAATGGCGCGCGCCGTTGACCCAGCAAATGAATTGTTTAAGAAGAATTTAACTACGGGTTCAATCGAAAATGAAATCGTAAAAATTAAAAGAGATTTAGATTTTCAAGCGAATGTCAATGAATACGAAAAGAAATACCCCATTATATCAAGTTTAAAAATTTGGTTAGAATACGAAAAGACAAAAAATAAGGCAATGGGTAATAAGATTGCTGTAGCTGGTGAACAAAGCATGATTATTACTCAAACGCAAACCGGTGTGCGAATGGATGTATCAAAGGCTAGAGCGGCCACATTTGAAGATGCTATTGAATTTATCAAAACATTCAAATTATTAAAGTATTTTGATGACTACAAAGAAAAGGGTATTACAAATGTAGCTGCTGATAATGATGTGGTCTTTGATTTTTGGATGATTAAGAATTACGCTAAGGATTAAAAAATACAAATGACGATCACGAAAACATCATTTAGAGTAAAAGTATTTATCTTTTTAACCTTATTAACAGCTGCTTCTAGTGTTGCTATGATTTATTCTGGTTTGGAATTAAGTAAATCGAAAAAAGAATTAAGTGCAACGATAAATGCTAATAAAAAAATTGCTAAATATTCAAAAGAAATCGGTGAGTTTAGAGCAAAAATAGCAGCTCAAAAAAAGGCTATTGGTGGTAGCACTGTTGAATTTTCACCAACTGAAATCGCGCGTGCATGTAGCCGAAATAATGCAATATTAGATAAAACAACGCCAGTACCCGATATTGATCGCGATGATTATTTGGAGCGTGGCTACCGCGTTAACTTGAATTCTATTCAAAAAATAGATTTAGGTCGATTATATGCCGATTTAGAAATGAATATTCCTGGTTGCAAAATAAAAGCCCACAATATGAGTGCCTTAAAAACGGGTGTTAACCTTTGGGCTGTTTCATTTGTAATTGTAAAAAGCGTCCCTAAAACCCAAGACGATCTTTAACAACCTTTCTAGTTTTTAAAGTAGAGAACACACTCTTATAAAAGCTTCACAAAACCTCATCATAGGACGAATGCACCCCCATACGGTCTGTAACGATATAATCGTGTTTGTTTTTTTTTTGAAAAATTTACGGAAAAAGACAAATGAAATGCTCTGAAAAAAGCTAGCTATCCCGTCTGCTCGATTCAGATCGCTTTGGTAGCATCCTACGGCAACCTACCTTTTATTGAGCCGAAAGATATTTACCAGGGGAAATGGTTTGTTGTGGGTCAATGGCATTTTTTACCGAGCTCAAAAACTCGTGGAAAGTTGAGTTTTCTTCTGAAACAAATTTCATAGTGTGATTGCCAGCACGATAGATGATGTAGCCTTCGGTCATTAATCTTTGCACTACTTCATCATGGCACAATTTGGCTTTTTGTGATTCGACTTCATTTTTCTTATCAAAGGATATAGTCATTACAGAAGTTAGCGCTCTTTCTGTTGTCATTGAAATAGTTTGTTGTAAATCAAACCCATAGCGATGAAAAATTGGTTCAACGATAGAAATCAAGTTTTTGATATGTAGACCTTGCATTGGCAATACAGGTGAAATCCAATAAAAACCAGCATTATAGTCTAATGGGTTAGTAGAATCGATTGGTGCAAGAGAATGTTGGTTTTTTACGCGCCATAGACCGCCTTGAACGCAAGTTTTGGGGCTTTTGCCTTTTAATAATTCAAAACCAAGAGTAGCTTTTTCAACTAATGTTGCTAATTCTTTGGCAAAGCCAAAATGGTTTAATAAACCAATTGCTTTTTTAATCATGTCTAGGCGTTTTTCGGTGAAAACAACGAAGTTTTTTAGACCTTTAAACCCTTTAAGGGCTTTTTTTATCTTTTTTAAATCTGCCGCAACTTGGTCAGAGGAACCATATAGACCAGCCGTGCCAGACCAAAAACCAATACCGTGTTTACGAGCTAATTCCTTTCTTTTTTCCATCGATAACGAAACAGACCTTTCCATTTCTTCAAACGGATAAGATTGTGACATAGAGACAAGTCGTAAGTCATTACCAATATGAATAACGGATTTTAGTGTGCCATCCATACGAAGAGGGCGTAAACGCTCAATTAATTCGGCAATGTCATTTTCTTCTTTTAACATAAAACCGACAACGCAAAAATCTTCAGGTGCTGGCATTAACCATAAAGTCATTTTTGTTACAATGCCAAAATTCGATTGTGTGAACAAACCGTCTACTGATGGACCAACACCCCATTTGTAGACTTCCGTTACTTTTGAGTTTTCAAAACGACCAAAACCTGTATTTAACACTTTACCTGATGGTAACACAACTTCATAACCACAACTATGACCATATCTGTCGCCATAAGGGGAATGGCCGAAACCTCTATCCATAGTGTTTCCAATAATACTTGTATCGGGTCCGGCACCAGTTGCATCCATCCATAGTTTGATTTTATTTTTTATCAAATACTCATAAACTTGACCTTGAGTGACGCCTGGTTCAATCGTAATGTAACCTAAGCTTTCATTTACTTCCAAAATTCTATTCATTCGCGATAGATCTAATAACAGTTGCCCATCCATAACAGCACATGCATCGCTGTAACCCCAGTTTTTACCAGAGCTAATCGGATGTACATGAAGGCGGTATTCGTTTGATATTTTAACTATTGCTTCGACTTCTTGACGGCTATTTGGTTTAATTATGGCAGACGGAACTGTGCCTTGGGCCAAAGTGCTTCGCGAAAAATGCAATCTTTCGTCTAAGTCTAATTTTACATTTTCAACACCAACTAATTCTTTAATTTCTAACAAAGCGTTTTCAAAACCACTTTTTGATATTGGAATATTGGAAAGGTTTATGTCTCTTGATGATTGAGTAGATGTAGACATTGTTTACTCCAAGTTCAATAAGCCAAATGAATTGTTTTATTGAAACCTTAAGGAAACATATGACTAGAATCTGACTAAATATCTAAAAAAAATTGAAATTTTGCAATATATTTTCAATATGAAAACAAATCGGCATCATTTACAAGAAAGCAAGAATTAAATCTTTAATGGCGTTTGCCAAGGGTTAGAGTCAGCGGGCCATAATTTTTCTTTACTTGGGGTTTCTATTGTCACTCCTGGTTCATAGCCTGCATTTTTATAATTTTTTGTACCATTTGGCCCATAGCCGAGTTCAACTAATCGTTTTCGAAAGGCGAGTATTGAAGCAACATATTTTTCATCATTGATAAAATTTTTGGTTTCGTCAGGGTCAGCATGTAAATCAAAAAGCACTTCTGGTATTTCTTCGCCATAATATTGATATTTTAAATCGCCATTTTTTATCATTACATGATCTATACCTTTTCTTTTGATTTGCGAGATTGTTTCGTTTGACCAAGAATCTTTTTTGCCTTCTAATAGGGGTTTTAAACTGCGGCTATCTAAATTGGGTGGTACGGAAATATTAGCTAAGTCGCAAAGAGTTGCGAAAAGATCACAGAGATTTATGTTTTCTGTAATATATTTTCCCCCTTTAAACAGTTTTGGATAACGAATTACAAATGGAACGCGAACACTGCCTTCAAAATATCTGGCTTTTTCCCAGATGCCGTGTTGCCCCAACATTTCACCGTGGTCAGATAAGAAGACAATAACCCATTCATCTAAATTTTGACCTACTTTGCTTAAGGCATCTAGAATTCTGCCAAAATAGCCATCGATTGTTTCAATCATGCCATAGTAGGTTGCAGTTGCACGCCTAATTTCGTCTTTTGTAACATTCACTGGAGATTCAATTTGGCTTTGCGAAAGAACCGGATGATCGAAAAGTTTTTCTTGATAAATGTTTACCTTGTTGTAGTATTTGTTAAATAATTCCTGACTTGTATAAAAAGGATAATGTGGTTGCAAAAGGCTCAATTTTAATAAAACGGGGCGCAAATTTTTGTTGGTTGATGAATCTTTGAAATAGTTGTTGATAAAATATTCTAAATCTTCGGTTGCTCTTTCGTCAAAGCGTTGATATTGGCCATATTCTGGTCTTGCTTCTTTAACATAATATTCATTGGTGCGTTTTTCCGTTAATTTACCTTGGCTATAGGCAAGAAATTCTTCGCGTTTTAACCCTTCGTTGTATTTATCATAAACTTCTGCGTCGGGTGATAAGCGTTGTGTCCAGCCTTGCATTTGATCAGAACCTAAATGATGTAGTTTCCCAGAACAAACCGTATGGTAGGCGTGTTGTGCAAATTGTCGGGCGAATGTTTGATAGTTTGGTGTTAGATCCATCCATGAGCCATCACAACCACATGTTTTAGGTAGTTGCCCGCTCATAAGACATTGCCGAGCCGGTGCGCAAATAGGGGATGGAGTATAGGCGTTTTTAAAAACAAAACCTGTTTTTGCTAATTCATCTAATACGGGTGTATCAACAATTGAATTTCCTGCAAAACCAGTAAGATCAGCGCGATGTTCGTCACTCATTAAAATTAAAATATTTGGTCTTGGCATTTATATTTTCCTTTGTTTATGCTATTTGGTATTTAGATTGACATTCTAACGGGTAAGCAAATGAAGTCAATAAATGTTGAAATTCTATCTAAGGCCACTATCAATTGTATTTTTTCTTATTTTCCACGACTTCGATTGAGTTGGTAATGTGTTGCTTGAATCGGTTGTGAACTAAAATGAGGGTTCATTCTGTTTTGTTTTTAGTCTTCACTACCAGACCGCGGTGGTGCGACATTTCGCGGGTCTGGATAAGCATTTTTTTGCGTAGCCAGAGTGGCGAAATGTTGCACTGCTGTGGTCTGGCAGAGAAGACGAAGGACAGAAAATAGTAGACTAACAATTGTTTTTTTCTTTTTTTCCATAACTTCGACGGAATTGGTGATGCTCTATTTGCATCAGTTGCGAACTAAAATGAGGGTTCATTCTGTTTACGCACTTATTCAGGTCTTTTCCAACGCCAATGGAAATTTTTAAGATTTGCTTTTTCTGGGTTTTCCCACACATACTTCATTTGAAAATGGTATTCTTTTTTTGTTCTAATAATATGGTTGTAGTAATCTTTTTGCCAAAAAGGCCCAGGCAAATTTAAAATCTTTTTCGCTTGGTTTGCAGTATAAGATTTCCAAGAATGAAGTATTTCACCCATACTTTTTAAATTTGGGGAAGCTGAATTCTCTAGCATTATCTCAAAAATAACATGCACATGATTTGGCATTATACACCAAGTATACAAACGATACTTTTTCTCATCATAAAACTTTAATGTCTTAGAAACCATTTCGGCAATTTTTGGATTTGCCAAATAACAATTACCATAGCCAGAATCTAGGTATGTTTCAATTTTTTCTGAATAGAGATATTGGAATTTTTCCCATTCATTTTCGGTTAATTCTCGATTAGTAGACTTAAGAATTTCTTTTATCTTAATTCTCTCTTGAATTAATTCTTCACGCTTAGATTGCGGAATTGAATCATGTAATCTAAAACTTATATGATAAATAGCGTTTTTTGAAGACCAGTGTGGGAGGTTTTCACCTTTGTTTTTCTCCAAGGTGTTAGAAGTAATGGCTGCAGAATACAAATAACTGGATTTCATGTATACTACCTTAAGAGAACCTGAGAAGACTTAATAGTTTCTTCAAAAAAGGCTAAAATTCAATCAATTTTGATACAATATAAAAAAATAGTAATAAAATAAAGATGCGAAGTTAGTCCGGCGAAGTGTTGCGCCATCTTGGTCTGGTTGTGAAGTCGCCTATTATAGCTTCACAACACTTCATCCTAAGGCGAATGCACCCAATCTAATTAATGAAGGTTGTTCTTTTTTGTCCTTTGTCTTCACTACCAGACCGTGGTGGTGCGACATTTCGCGGGTCTGGTTACGCATTTTTTGTGTAGCCAGAGTGGCGAAGTGTTGCACTGCTGTGGTCTGGCAGAGAAGACGATGGATAGAAAATAGTAGACAAACAATTGTATTTTTTCTTATTTTCCACAACTTTGACTGAATTGGTAATGTGTTGTTTTATTGGTTGCGAACTAAAATGAGGGATCATTCTGTTTTGTTTTTAGTCTTCACTACCAGACCGGCAGTGGTGCGACATTTCGCGGGTCTGGTTACGCATTTTTTGAGTAGCCAGAGTGGCGAAGTATTGCGCTGCTGTGGTCTGGTTAAGAGTACGAGTTCTTTTTCTGTTGTATTCCAGATTGAACTCACAAAATTTGATTTCGATTCATTTTGCTCTTTTTTTTACGCTAAAAATAATTACCATTCCTTTAATTTTTTTTTGACTTTCATTTTTTATAAAAGTTCTGTTTTAAGGAAATACCAAGATGTATTTTTGCCCAAATTGCAATGTTTCCTTAAAACGCGTGATGGAGGTGAAGGGTATTCATTGGGTTTGCACAACTTGTGAAGGCAGATCAAGTATGATTTCTTTGTTAAGAAAAACGGCACCTACGGCAATTGTAAATAATTTATGGATATCGGCCAAGTCTAAAAATTATCCACGCCGTCGCGAATGTTCTGCTTGCAATAATTTGATGACGGAAATACCGATTGCCTTGCCAGATGGAATTCAAAAAATTGATGTTTGTGTTACATGCCAGTTTGTTTGGTTTGACAAAGAAGAGTATCAAGCGATACCGAATCATTCCGATCTCGTTCAGCAGAAACCGCCCCTGTCAGAAGCTGCTAGAGAGAAAATAGCAGAGTGGGAATTGGAAAGACAGAAACAAAAAGAAAACGAAGAATTTTTAAAATCAGGTAGCCCAAAAGAGGCTTGGCATTGGATACCTGGATATTTTGGATTGCCTGTAGAATTAGATGCCAAACCGGTTGAAGTGAAACCTATAGTCACTTGGGGTGTAACGGGGCTCGTGACAATTGCAAGTGTAATCGCATTATTTAACATAACAAATACCATAGCTAATTATGGTTTGGTTCCAGCGAATTGGTCTCGTTATGGTGGGTTTACTCTTATAACATCTTTTTTGATTCACGGCAGTTTCTTGCATCTTATTAGCAACATGTTTTTTCTATTTATTTTTGGTGATAATGTAGAAGAGTGGCTGGGGACAAAAAGATTTCTTTTTCTTTTGTTGATTTCAGCGTTTGTGGGAAATGTTGCGCATATTGCAAGTTCACCTCATTCCATGGTGCCTTGTATAGGTGCAAGTGGCGGAGTTTCTGGGGTTTTAACATTTTATGCATTAAAGTTTCCACATGTTAAAATTGGTGTTAATTTGGTTACTTATCTTGGAAGATTTGCTGGTCTAAATAGGAAAAGAGGCGGTTGGTTTTATTTTCCGGCGATTGTATTATTTTTAATTTGGGTGCTAATCCAATTTCTTGGGGTTTACTTGCAACTATTTGGTTATAGCAATGTTTCCTATGCTGCGCATCTTGGAGGAGCCTTTGTAGGTTTAGTTTTTTGGTTTTGTACAAAAGATGAATAGGCTGTTTTAAATTCAGTTAGATTTATTTTCTAGTTGATTTATTAAATTTTCACAACAACGATATGCGATGGTAAAGACTTCTTCAAAACCTGATATGCCACCATAATACGGGTCAGGTACTTCAGCATCCCCAAAAGAAGAGGGCTCAAAGTCTCTTAATAATTTAATTTTGTGTTTGTTTGTTGGGGTAGCAATTCTCAAGGTGTTGTTAAGATTGGCACGATCCATAACTATAATGAGTTCAAAATGATCAAGATCGATTGATTGAATCTGTCTAGCAGAGTGATTTAGATTGATACCATGTTGTTTGGCGGTTTTTATGGCCCGATAATCTGGTTTTTCGCCAATATGATAGGCGGCAGTGCCGCAACTATCGGCTCCATATTTATGCTCAAGGTTTCTATCGCGAATGATTTTTAAAAAAATACCTTCCGCAAGGGGCGAACGGCATATATTACCTAGACAAACGAATAATATTTTTTTCATAAATACCTTAAGAGTGGTAAACCGCGCCTATTTAATGGGTTTTCGATTTTTCATGCTTGCTATATGCGGTAGGGCTTTTTAATTCAGGTGGTTTAGGTTTTGAAGTCGGTGGGTTTGGTGTTTTAAAAAATGAATAAAATATAAGGCCGACCGCAATACTAAATATTGTGATGCCCCAAAAGAAGTAGCTAGACTCGCTCTTTTCAAAACCGTTAGGTATATTCATTCCAAATAAAGCAGAAACCGCCATCATAGGCACAAAAAAAGTTGCAAGCATATTTAGACGGTGACTCGTTTTTGTTAGCTCATAGGTAATATGCGAAAGATCTTCGACGCTTTTTGCTTGATGGTAATCTAAGGCGTTTTTGGCGCAAGTTTGCAAGATTTCTGTTTCTCTTTGTAATTCATAGGTTTCATCGCGCCAAAGTAGAACTTGTCTGCTGTTAGGAAGTAAATCTCTAGCCATTTGCAAGGCGCTCGCCATGCGAATTGTTGCAAAATGAATAGGAACGATTTCTTCTAATACTTTAAAGTATTGAATGGCGGAGTTGCCCATTTTGTAGTCATTTTCTAGGCTGCTTATTTTTTTTCTATAGTTATTAAAAACATGGTCGAAGGTTTCTGTTTCTGATTGAAAAACTATTTTTTCGTCGGGGGTAACCCAGCAACAAGCGCCTTTTCTCGTTTTTTCGGTTGCGCTTGGTGTTTGATGTAAAAGGATGATCGTATGGCCATCTTCTTGAATTGTGCGTTGACGACCAATTGTTTTACCTATTCTGGCACGCAATTTTGCCGGTATGTCCCATTTATCAGGTATGACCATAGAGTTCGCTTTCTATATTGATGTTTGCTGCTTTGGCTTAATTGTAAAACAAAAATATTATAATGTTAGAAGAATAAATGATTCTTGCTCACTTTTAATTGTCAAGGTTGCTAATTAGGTAAAAGATCTAGCAACTTGAATTGCAAAACAGATAAAACATGATATTATCTGGTTGTTGCCCAAGAACGAAAAATTGCAAGCAAGATAGCAATACAAAATGTTATTTAGCTGTTTTTTATGATTAAACCCAAACCCAAAAAAGATAAAGTCATAATCGGTCGCCAAGAAAAAGTTAATTTGCCAGAATTAGCTTTAAATGGTATCGGGGCAAAAATTGATACAGGTGCCTTTACTTCTTCTTTACATTGCAAAAACATTTGTACTACAACGGAAAAAAACAAGAAGTTAGTTTCCTTTAGTGTTTTTGATGAAAACAAAAATGCAGAACAAAAAGTAACCTGTGAAGTATACGCTGAACGCGTTGTAAAAAGTTCAAATGGAATTAAAGAAAACAGAATAACAATTATGACATTACTAGAGATGAGCGGTAAAAGCTTTGAAGCCGAATTTACATTAACAGATCGTTCTGAAATGCGAAATCAAATCTTAATAGGTCGCAAAGTTTTAGATGGTAATTTTCTGGTAGATGTCTCTAAATCATACAATAGGAGCAAAAATTGAAAATCGGTATTTTATCTAGAAAAATAGGTTTATATTCTACGCGTCGTTTAAAAGAAGCCGTCGAAGCTAGAGGGCATGAAGCAATTGTAATTGATCATATGCGTTGTTATATGAATATTATGTCACATAAACCATCAATTCATTATGGTGGCAAAAGTATCGATGATCTCGATGCGATTATTCCGCGTATCGGTGCCTCTACAACATTCTTTGGTACTGCAGTTGTGCGACAATTTGAAATGATGGGGGTTTATAGTATTAATGAGTCAGTTGCGATTAGTCGTTCACGCGATAAATTGCGTGCTCTTCAACTGTTATCGCGAAAAGGCATTGGTTTGCCCATTACTGTGTTTGGTAATTCGAAAATTAATGTTGATGATATGATAGAAATGGTTGGTGGTGCACCACTTGTGATCAAGCTTTTAGAAGGCACCCAAGGTATTGGCGTGGTGTTAGCTGAAACAAATAATGCTGCAGAAAGCGTTATCAACGCGTTTAATGGTGTGCGTGCTAATATTTTGGTGCAAGAGTTTATTCAAGAAGCTAAAGGTAGTGATATTCGTTGTTTTGTGTTAGGCAATAAAGTTATAGCGGCCATGCAAAGAGTTGCCAAAGAAGGCGAGTTTCGTTCTAATTTACATTTGGGTGGTACTGCCCAAGTAGTAAAATTAACCCCTGAAGAAAGATCAACTGCCATTCGCTCTGCGCAAATCATAGGTTTAAATTTAGCGGGTGTTGATATCATACGATCGAATCATGGGCCAGTTGTATTAGAAATTAACTCAACCCCTGGTTTAGAAGGCATTGAAAAAATTACAGGTAAAGATATCGCAGGTCATATCGTTGAATATATTGAAGAAAATGCCGAAAAAGGCAAAACCAAAACTAAAGGCGAGGGGTAGTAGTTTATACTAAAACCCCAACATGCCGATTTATTCCATATATTAGCAAACAGCAACTCGCGAGGCGTTTTCTATAGGTATAATTAAAGGTTCGATCAGGCTTTTCGCTTGATGTCTAACCGTCCATGTTTTAATCCCTTTGGAATATCCAATTCTCATCAGCATGATTTGCCCATGCGTATCCATGTTTACAGAAGGGAATAGCTTTGAAAATGCCGCCACGCTTTCTTTAATTAATTGATGATGTTTCGGGTCAAAGCTATCCATTCCTTTTAGTTGTCTACGAAGATTAAAGAAATTAATGGTTGTCATTGGTTGAGTGGCAATGCCCATTTCTGTTAGCTTTAACCAGATTCTTTCAAGGGCTTGGCCGCCTTTTACATAATTGAGTGCGGAGTTATCGGGTACGGTTAGCAAAATACAAGCCCCGCAGTTTTCGACGCCTTCTTCTACTTTACTTGACATTATTTTGGCAAACCCCAAGCTGTTTAAGAAATTCATTACACCCCAGTTTTTAGTTAAGTTTAGTATAAAATTACCAGGTGCACCGGCTTCTAAATTATCAAGGGGAAAGCCTGTTTTTTCTTCTTGGGCAATTTCAAAAGTAGGTCGAATATGGTAGTGTAAAAACTTGTGAACATCTGGGTTTTCTGTGCGCGCGATACCAACTTTTATTAAAGCCGATCTTAAATCTTTTAAATCTTTTCTATCTTCAATAATATTTAGTTCTACACCTTCAAATTCTTTAGCGATGCTGCGAATTTCATTAAAAACATAGGGGGCAATTTTTTCTTTTGAGTATTGTTTGCGGTTTGAGCAACGATCCCAAATACTTCTAAATAAAGCATCTCTTTCTGTTTTATCGTTAATCAAATGGATTTGCGCGATTTCTAGGGTTTCTTCGATATTGCCTTTATTAAACTGAATATCGCAAGATAAACCAAATATACTTGCAGCGATTTTTATGTTTTCTATTACACAGCCGCTAGAAAGAATAGCCGCTCTTTGATTGATATTAAAAAAGGAAAAATCACCTTTTGGGTTAATTTTGACAGTAATGGTGTTATCGATTATGCTAAATAGCCAAGGTTGTGTGTTTTCGCCTGAAGGCGCTTGTATACCTGCTTGCACAATGAACTCTTTGATTTTATAGGGTATGTTTTGACCTTCAAATGGAATCTCAGGCGGCTCAGGTGGTAAATTTTTATTTAAAGTAATTTGATTAATGATTTTTTTTAGTGCATACAATTTTAATTTTTGAAGTGGGTTTTTATGGCCACCATAAATTTTACCTTTTTTCATTTCTTGTAAATAGGGATCAACTGCATAGAAATTGGGTGCATATTTGACGCCTTTACGCCCTAATACAATTTTCGTTGACATAGCACACGCGGCACTGGCTGCAAAAAGACAACCTGCGCCAAGCGATGGAACTTTTTTAATTTTAGGTTGAATTGCTAATCGATCCATATACTGAGCATGAAGCCCTTTGGGGGCAATGCCAGCGATTAGCCTTATAAATTTTTCTTGTTCTGATTGATTTTGTTGAATGCCAAAATGTTCTTCAAAGCTAAGCCCTTTTGTCGGTGAAAAGCAAAGTAGAGAAGTACCAAACCCAAGGGGAGCTGCGGTGACAATTGGAATCCCTTTTTCGCGAGCTTTTTTGAATAATAAAATTCTTAAATCAATAACAAAAACATCCAAACTGTCGATTAGTATATCAACTCCATCTAAAAACTTGTCAATGTTACCTTCATGTACGCCTTCTGGAAATGTATTAATGTTTAGAAAAGGGTTTACTTCTAATGCTTCTTGTATCATTGAATCTAGTTTTGGTTTTTTAAAGTTCGAAACTTTAGCACCATACTGACGATTTACATTTGCAACATCAAAGGTATCAAAATCTGATAAGTTAAAATTGCAAAAACCAGTGCGAACATGGGTGATTAAATGTAAACCTCCCACGCCGCCAAGGCCAGGGATAGCAACGCGTTTATGTCTGAGTGCCGCTAAATCAGCGCGACTTAAAAAACCAATATTTCTAGAAAAGGCATCTAGGTGATAATCTTCTAAAGAACTATAGCCTAGCTCATTGATGCGATTCTTGAGATCCATTTTCTTCCCTTTTTAAAAAACATCTTGCACTTAACCGACCGCTCGGTATAGTAATATAAATGAGTTTGAGGAGAAGTCAATGGATATTATTCCAGAAAAACCTAAAGAGTTTACAAATAGAAATCGAAAAGGAGAGCTGTTAAGTAAAACGGCTAAAATTTTTGCTGAAAAGGGGTACCAAGCGTGTACGGTTCAGGAAATAGCCCTTGCGCTTTCTATTAGCAAAGGGGGGTTGTATTGGCATTTTAAGAGTAAAGAAGAGCTTTATCTTCAAGTTTGCGAAAGCTATTGTATATCGAGTGTAGAAGCCATACAATTAATGTTAGAAAAAGATAGCGTTACCTTTGAGGAGCTACACGGTAAATTTACAATGTTATTAGAAGGGTACTTAGATGACCCGATTCAGGTTGATTTGATCATTGATTTTTACGCAGAAGCAAAACGCTCAAAGTTAATTCACAACAAGTTGATAGAATTGATGGCACAACGAGAAAGGCTGTTAATTATATTGATAAAAAAATTAGTATTCGAGAATATCGTTGAGCCAATAGACCCCATTTGGACGGCCAAGACTTTAGTTTCATCCCTTATGGGTTTGCTTCTTAAATTTGCTTTGCTACGAGACAAAAAAATGGTGATCGAAGAGTTTGATTTGTTTTTCGCTAGTTTTTTTCAAAAGAAAAAATGAAATAATGTGTATAATGGGGTCCTTTTTTTTAAAGTTCAAAAATTATTTTTAAGTGATGGGTTATGAAAAAATCAATTTTAGCTTCTATTTTAATATTTAGTTTTTTTAATCAAAATTTTGCCGACGAAATAAAATTGTCATTAAAAGAGGCAATGAAGATTGTTAGTAAAGATAATTACAATTTGAAGCAAGCGCGATTAGAAGTTTCTTCTGCAACATACCAAAAAGAATTGGTCGAAACAAACAAATATCCAAAGGTTACATTTGAGGTTTCGGCATTTTTAATAAATGAAATGAAAACAAAAAACGACCCTATCAGTTTTACTTTACCGGGGTTACCACCACCAGATAATACTGTAAATCTGCCGCCATTTGATACGGTTACGCCCGACCATCTTTATAAGGCGGAATTAACCATTTTGCAACCTTTATACTTGGGGGGTGCCATCAAGAATAATTTGGAAGCGACTTCTCGTATGGTGAAAAATAAATCAGAAATCTTATTGCAAGCAAAACAAGATGTATTGTTTCAAACGGTTGCGGCCTATTTCAATGTTGTTAGAGCCCAAAAGTCTTTTGATGTTGAAGATAAAATTTTGCAGTTATCAAAGAAAAACTTAGAAGATGTATTAGTTAAATTTGAAGCAAAAGCGATTACTAAATATGAATTAATTCGTGCGGAGTCAGATGTGTTAGAAGCGGAAATTGCCTATAATCAGGCATATAGTGATTTCGAGAATTCTAAATATGATTTGGCCAATATTTTGCAGATCGCCCCAAATTTTACGCTAACCGATAGTTTTGCTTTTGTTGAAAACGACCCAGATGTTGAAAAAGAAATTGCCGTTGCTATTAAAAATCGTTACGACATAAAGAGTTATGAAAGTTTAATTGGTGCTTTTGATTCGCAAAGTAAAGCGGTAGATAGTGAATACAAACCACTTGTTTACTTTAAAGCTTCTGGTGGTGTGCAAATGCCAGAAATGGGTTTGTTTGGCGGTGAAGATAATTTTGGACCAACCTACCAAGTTGGTTTAGCGGTACAATGGAATGTATTTGATGGCTTTAAAAAGAATTCTCGAAAAAACATAATTGAAAATGATAAGTATAAGTGGAGAGCCCAACAATTAATATTAATTGAAAAGATTAAAACGGAGGTTCGTAAAGCTTGTATCAATATTATGCAATCCAAAAAATTAGTGGAGACCAGCATTAAAGCACAAGAAAAATCAGGAGAAGTTTATAATTTAGTGGTGGTTGGTTATCAAAATCAAAAAAATACACAATTAGAGCTTTTAGATGCCAGACTTCAAATGTCAAAAAGTTACCGCAATTTAGTGAATGCAACTTTTCGACATGAGCTTGCGCGAGTTCAGCTTGATTACATTACAGGTAGATTTTCAGAAGACATGAACCCTCTTTCGAAATAAACTTTTTTTTGAACTGGGCATTTTGATTTAGAAATTTTAATCTGAACAAGATGCCCTATATGTTTTTGCTCTAAACATATTTTGCCTAGTCGCATAATTGATACCTGATAATTTTCAAATAATACTAGTTAAAATCTTCTGGGGGTTTTACAATATTTGGCCAATTCATTTTTTTTGAAAGGTTGAATATGGGGTTAACAAAGGCAACACAACAGGGTTATTTGAAACGAGCATTGCTTGCAGCGGATTGGTTTGTCAACAGTCAATTGGGTGAGCATCGCCCGCATTGGAATGCGGATCGTGGTCGTTTCTTGTATTATTATTATAAAAAAGATGGGCAATATGTGCCGGGAATTAATTGGACCCAAGGGCGCGCGATTTCTATCTTGTCAGAAGCGTATCAAATTACAAAAAATAAAAAATATTTGGATTCTGCCGAATTGGGGGCAAGGTATTTAATTGCACTACAACAAATGGACCCATTTTTCCCGAATACTGTCGGTGTATTCAAAGAAGAAACTCCGCAAGGGGAGAGAGGTGGTATTTTAGATGGTGCACAGGCCGCTTCTAGTTTTATATTTTTATACAATGTTACGGGCAATAAAGAGTATCTAAGAAGAGCCGTTGCTTTTTGTGAATTTGGCCAGAAACATTATAGTAATAAAAAAGGTTTGCCTTCGATGGTTTATTTTTACCCTAAAATAGAAATTGAACATGATTGGTCAGCTTGTATTCAATGGTGTTCGGCAATTCCTTTTTGGCATTTGTATAAAATTAAAAAAGATAAGCGCTACAAAGATATCATAATAAACAGCACCAACCATATGCTTGAATACCAGACATCAGGCGGTGCATTTTTACATGACCATTCTAAAGATATACCGAAACCAAATCATCATCATGGTTATGGTAAAGGTGACGACCGACTTTTATTAAGAAATGATGACGGGTTGATTACATTAGTGTTAGCAGCATATCGCATTACAAAAAGTGATGTGTATAAAAATAGTTGTTTGCGTTATGCAGAATGGTTACTTGCAAATGCTGGGGCGGATCGTCCGTTCTGTGCGTTTCCTGTACAAGCGAATACTTTGTTAGATATTGGCAAAGAATTTAAACAAGATTATACACCGTTTGTTTTAAGTAAATTAGATAAGCATTTACTAAAACTACAAGTCACCACATCAAAGGATAAAAAAGCACTTGGTGGTTTTTGTGGGGAAGATGAAGAGGGCGATACAGGAATCTTTAAAGGTAATACTTTAGATTATGTTTCTACTAGAATGACAACTTATTGTGCTGGTACATTGTTAAGATTGTCTGGCAAAGGTAACGGTGCTATTTTTAGTGTAAATGGAATGGATAAAAAATAATGAACTTGGTTTTTAGAGACGCATTTTTTGCGTCTCTAAATTTATTTTCTGAAAATGAAATAGACGGCACCTAGCATGCAAATGCAGGCATATAAATAGTTTACGGTAATTTTTTCTTTCATAAACAAAATGGAAAACGGTATAAAAACGGCTAAAGCTATAACTTCTTGCGTAATTTTTAATTGAGGAAGTGTTAAAACCGTGTGTCCGACCCGATTGGATGGCACTTGAATTAAATATTCAAAGAATGCAATGCCCCAGCTGATTAAGGCCGCAATGACCCAAGGTTTTTCGTTGAAACTTTTCAAGTGACCATACCAAGCAAAAGTCATAAAAATATTGCTGGCTGTTAAACCAATTACACATAATAGAGTGGGGCTCATAATTTTGAACTTCCTTTAAGCTTTTAAGAATCCAATTTTATTTTTTTTCGAAAATTTTTAGTAAGACTTTTTTCTTTTTTATTATTTATGCGTTTATCATGGTAGGCTTTACTTGGTTTGGAAGCAATTCGTTTCTTTTGAACATAGGTGCTTTTTTTTAATAATTCAATCAATCGCAAGATGGCATCTTCTTTGTTTTTGATCTGTGTTCGAAATTTCTGGGCTTTAATATTTATAATGCCAGAAGCAGATATTCTTGAATCGTGCATTGCCAAAATTTTTTGTTTATAGTATTCAGATATAGAAGAAGCTAACACATCAAATCTTAAGTGAATGCCCGTTGAAACTTTGTTTATATTCTGCCCACCAGGGCCACTCGAGCAAATGGCTACCAATTCTATTTCGGTAATAGGCACTACGAGTGAATTTGATATTTTGATTTGACTTGGTGTTTCCATTGATGTTGCTTTTAAATTTTTAACTATTTAAGAGAAAATTTTTCTAATGCAATCTTCCATTTTAATTTGCCTTTTACAAGATTTTCTTTTTGCAGTTTTGTCAAGTGCTTAATATGCCATTCCACTTTTGATGCCATTGATTTACTACCTATTTTTCTTTTTAATAATAATTTTAGCGGCCCTTTGCCTTTTAAACTTCGTGCACCTTTTTTGCTGTCAGAGCTGTGTTCGTTAAATCTTCGTTCTACATCTGTTGAAATACCTGTATATATAGAATCGAGGCGGGTACGAATCATGTAAAGCCACCAAATACTTTCAGGCTTTGTTTTCTCGGTTTTCATGCGCAATGCAAGATAATAGTTATTGTTTTTGAGTTATAATTACGATTTATAATGTTTTTTTTGTTTTGTTCAACATGTGTTCCCATTTTTTGAGCAGTTTTATATCGAAAGTTAATTTTAATCCTAAGCGAAATCAAGCGGGTGTGTTCGCCTCATGATGTGGCTTCGGTGAATTCATACGGCGAACACACCCCTATAATAGCTTCACATGG
>Ga0209573_1001725_pt1 | contig 31613 bp, 35 predicted proteins | sample TNRBio252014_DNA_FD_185870 | JGI IMG/M metagenome (GOLD analysis project Ga0209573, IMG submission 185870) | Wastewater treatment Type I Accumulibacter community from EBPR Bioreactor in Madison, WI, USA - TNR Reactor_6/25/2014_ DNA (SPAdes)... | ecosystem: Engineered > Bioreactor > EBPR >...
TCGAGAATGGCTCGGCAACGGGCCCGTTTGAGCGAGACAGGCGCGTGTCATGATCCTCGTTCCGCAGATTCAACACCCGACGGCGACCGAGTATTTCTTCGCGGAAGGCTGCTTCATCACCGAATGGTGGAATTCAACTGCCGATACGGCCGTGTCGGTCGCTCGCGCCCGGGTAGAACCGGGAGTGACCACCCGCTGGCATCGCCTGCGGGGCGTGACTGAGCGGTACCTGATCCTGGAGGGGCGAGGGCGAGTCGAGATAGGGGAACTGCCGGCCGAGGACGTTGGGCCGGGCGCAGTGGTGCTGATCCCGCCCGGAACCCGCCAGCGCATCACCAACACCGGGGAGGCCGACCTGATCTTTCTCGCCGTGTGTACGCCATGGTTTACCCGGACGGTTTATCAAGACCTCGAATCCGAGGGCTGGCCGGATCAGGGCCATGATGCTCAACCCTGACGACGTGCTCATCGACGCCCACGTACACGTCGTGCCGCCCGGTCTGCCGGGGTTGCACGCCTTCCCCGCGGTGCTGGACGAGGCCGTGGCGATGGTGGCCGCCGCCGTGCGGGCAGAAATGGCGGCGAGCGGGACGGTGCAGGCCTTAGCGATGGGCGTGCTGTCCGACGATCCCGATGATCCACTCGGGGTGGCGACGACGCTGCGGATCGCCGATCAGGTGCCGGGCCTGCACGCCATCGGCGTGGCCGATCCGCGCCGCAACGATCCCGAACCTCTGGATCGGGTCGAACACCAACTGCGGCAAGGTCGGATCAAGGGGCTCAAGGCCTATCTGGGCTATCTGCCCCACGGCCCGGCCAGTCCGGGCTACGCGCCGTACTATCGCTTGGCCGCCCGCTATCAAATCCCGGTCATCTTCCACAGCGGCGACACCTACGCCGCCTCGGCCAAGCTCAAATATGCCCACCCTCTGCTGATCGATGAGGTCGCGGTGGACTATCCCGACACGGATTTCGTGATCGCCCACTGTGGTTGCCCCTGGTTCGTGGACGCCGCCGAGGTGATCTACAAGAACGCCAACGTCTGGGCCGACCTGTCCGGGCTTTTCGTCGGGGACGCAGCCGCCTTCGCGGCGCTGGCCGCCCGCGGTCGATTACAACGGACGGTCGAGCGGCTGCGCGAGGCGCTGGAGTACGCTGAACGGCCGGACCGGTTCCTGTACGGCAGCGACTGGCCGCTCGCCCCGATGGCGGCGTATCGCGAGTTTCTCACCCCGTTGCTCGACGATCCGACGTGGCGGGGGCTCCGGGCCGCCAACGCCCGCGCGTTGTTTCGGCTGTGAGGGAGCGCCCGGCATGAACCCCCTTCCGGACGGCTATACGCTCCAATCGGTCGCGGCATCCGCCTGCCCCCACGCTGATGCCCGCCAGGCGGCGGCCATCGCCGAAGCCTGTTTCCAGAGCGCCTGCGATCCGACCCAAATGCCAATTGATGACGCCACCGTGGCGTGGCTGCTCGACACCGTGCCGGCCTACTGGAACCTGATCAAATACCAGGGTGTCGTGATCGGCAGCACACTGATCCTCCCGACCTCGCGGGTCTTGATGCAACGGTTCCTCTGCGCCGAACTCACCGAGGCGGAGCTGTGGGCCGCGCTGCGTCAGACCCCGACCCGTTCGGCTGAATGTGGCTATTTGGCGGGGGCCGCCCTGCTGGCGCCCCACCGGCGGCGAGGACTGGCCCTGGCCAGCCTGCAGGCTTCCCTGGACTATTTCCTAGCGCACGACCATCCCCGGCCCGATGTCTACTGCTGGGTCTATTCGGAAGAGGGCCGCCGGTTTCTCCCCGCGCTGCGGCGCAGGCTCGCCACGCGGGGATGGGTCCTGCGGGAGCGGCAGTCGGTGGCTGCCACCGGATAACCCGCGTTCGGCGCATCGCCGCGCGACGCAACCGCGCGGGCGTTGTCTCCGGGCCGGGCGAGCCAACTGCGCAAGGCGTTCCAGCCATCGTCGCCGCTGACCAGCACGACGCCTGCCAGGACCAGCAGAGCGCCGATCAGAAAACTCGTCTCCACCGGCTCATCGAGCAACCCCACCCCAAAGGCGATCCCGAACAGCGGCGTCAGAAAGGAAAACACCCCCAGCCGGGACGCCCAGTAATGCCGCAGCAGCCAAAACCAGGCCAGATAGCTGGCGAACGAGACCACCAGCGACTGAAACAGCAGGCTGCCCCACAGCAGCGGCGTGGGCCGAATACCGGTCTGGCCCAAGGCGACGGCGGCCGCCAGCAGCAGGACAAAGCCGACCACCAGTTGATAGAGCAGGGTCTCGGTGGCGGAGACCTGGGCCAGTCGGGAGCAGCGCACCACCAGCGTCGTCGCGGCCCAGGCCATTCCCGCCAGCAGCGCCAGGCCATCGCCCCACAGCGTGGTCGGGGACGCCCCGGCGGCGGCTACCGGGCGCCGCCCCCAAAAAGTCACCACGATCCCCGCGAACGCCAGCAGAATCCCCAGCCAGCGGAGCGCTCCCAACCGTTCCGCCGGTCGCAGCCAATGCAGACCGAGGGCGACGAAAATGGGGGCGGTGTAGAGGAAAACCACCAGGTGGGAGGCGGTGGTATGGCGTAGCCCTTCCCCTACCAGCAGAAATTCAACCGCGAACAGCACTCCGGCCAGCAAGCCGGGACGCCATGTCCCTGCCGTGAAAGCAATTCGCGGTCCGCGCCAGAGCAGGAGCCCGCCCACCAGCAGGGCCGCCACGCCCGAGCGCAGGGCGATTTGCAGCAGGGGCGCCATCTCCAGGGCGGTAGCCTTGAGGACGACCTGCTGGAAGCCCCAAATCTGGCAGAGGATCAGCATCAGGCCGATGGCCCGTCCGTCGAGGTCTTTACGGGTTTCCATGATCGCTGCGTTGGTTTAGAGAGGAGCGGCGCGTCGGATCCTACCGCATGCGGTGGGTGCAAGCGCCGACCCGAGACTGAGGCTCACCCGAGCAGGACGGCAAGCGCCAGCCAGGTCAACGCCGCCGCTGTCAGCAGCCCAGTCACAAACAGCACCCACCGATAGCGCCGCCAGGCCACGCGAAACTCCGAACATTGCACGAATACATCGACCGGATAGGCGGCGCAGTAGACGACATTGGCAGCGACGGCCAGGACGAACAGCACGGCGAGGGCGGGCCGCCATTCTCCGCTCCAACGGCTCGGCAGAACCGGCCAGGCCCACACGAGCACGAGGACGGCCAGCACGCCGTTGTAAACCAGCCGCCTCGGCTCCCAATAACAAATGGCGTCGGTAATCAGGTCTTTCCAGGGGGCGTCGGCGCGATCAGCGGCAGACCCAGGACGGTGTCGTGCGTTCATCGAGTGGCCAGGGTTCGTCGGGCGAGTACGCTATGACGGCGGCTCCTGCAGTAAGGGTACTGCTGAGAGTTTAGCCGCGATTGACGCTCTGGGTTCCGTATAAATGCCGTTCCGGCAACACGCGGATGTATTCGCTCACGGGGCGACTATCGGTACGGGCTTGCTGGGCCAACTCGTCATACAGTGTTTCAGGTAGATGCAGCTTGACATCGCGGTCGCATTTGCGACGACGCTTTTCGATGGTAGCGACTGAGGCCAGACGCAGGGTCGCAGAAACGGCGGGGCCTTCGGACATGGCGTCGGTCTCCATGCAACACCGCGTCACAACCGCAGCAGGTGATCGAATGCCGGTCTTGATGATCTTTAAAAATTTTCCTCCTGTAAATTTTCCTGTGATGGCGAGGGGTAGCAGCGTGGAGCCAGGGCGTCGACTCCATCCAACCCATTGATCTTGTTAAGTGATGTTAGTTTGGCTTACCCACGCCGCCATTTCGATCACAGGAAAATTTACAGGAGGAAATCCTGCGGCGTTTACGCAAAGTGATCGGCGAGCACGCGAAAATAGCTTTTCCAGTTAATCAGTCAGATAGCTTGAATCCTGAGTGCTCCATCCTTATGGGTGATGCGAAATCTGCCTTCAAACTGGTAATTACGAAGTGCGGTAGCTGCTGCCCTGATACACTGTGGGAAGCGCGTGGGGTCTTTCCCTTGCCAGTCTGTCTGGAAGGTTCGTGAATTACCGAGTTGGATAACCACAATGGTATCGCCGCTATAGCCACCCGATTCAAGGGAAATACAAACGGGATAGCCAGCGATAAATGAGTTCTGCTGGCTGCACAAGCACTCTTCGATGACCGGCAGGAATCTGGATCGTGTGGTATAGGGAATCTCGTTATTCATACCAGGGAGGTGGGAGCAGGAACTGCGGGCCATTCGGATGTAGGTTGACGGGTTCCGAATGATTTAGTAACCACTGCTGGAAAGCCGGCATCAGTTCGGTTTGTTGTACGGAATCTGCGAACCGCATACCCAGATGTTTTTCCAGATGTAAACGGGCACGGGCGCCATCAAAACGTGAGTCGGCCTGTAATTTTAAATAATCCACAATACGTAGACCAGTTGTTATGGGAAACGTGTCCATGGAGTGATCTGAGGTATTTAATTGTTTCGGCAACACCAAATAGGCGCAAAATTTGGATGGGGCAAAGGCGCGACTATCAGGGTCGTAAACGAAATAGGTGATCGTGCGTCGTCCCCAACATTGACGTCCGGCTGGGGTAGCAAGCTGGGCGTTCCAGCCCCGCAAGTTCAGCATCACTTCCAGCAGATTGCCTACGAAATACAACCGATAGCAGTCTGCGTCGTACAAAGGTTCCGAAACCCGCAGCGCCCGCTCCAGTTCCGGCAGCACATCAATAGGGTTATATGTCAACTGGTTCAGAGTGAGATGGTTGAGGCGTTTGATGGTTTCGCCGGAGCAAGCCGGTAAAAGAGTCGTTTGGAAAGCGGCCATACCTATCCGCCGCATCAGAGTAATGGTATTGGCCGCCAGATTCGCCCGCCCCCGCGTCACATGAGAACTCACCATGGCGATAAATACATCGCCCGGTGTCATTTTTCAAAGTCGCCGTCAGCGAATCGCCAAAGTCGGTGTCAGCGGAGTCTTTTGGAACCGACCCCGCTATGCTCTGGGACTGGCGCACGGGTCTGGAGGGCGCGATACAACGTTGCGTGGTGACAGCGCAGGACGCGGGCGGCCTCGCGCACCGAGGTGCCTTCAGCGAGGAGGCGCTGCCCGAGCGCGACCTGCTCGGCGCTCAACACCGGCGGGCGGCCGAAGCGCACGCCCTTTTCTTGCGCGGCGCGCCGGCCGGTGTGGGTGCGTTCGGCGATGAGCGCGCGCTCGAACTCGGCGATGCCGGCGAACACGGTCAAGACCATCTTGCCGGCGGGCGAGGTCGTGTCGGCCCAGGGTTCGGCCAGCGAGCGCAAGCCGGCGCCGGTGCGGTTGAGGGTCTCGGCGATATCGAGCAAATCCCGGGTGGACCGGGCCAGGCGATCCAGGCGAGTGGCCATGACGACATCTGCCGCGCGGAGATGGTCGAGCAACCGCGCCAGTTCGGGGCGGTCGCGGCGGGTACCGGAGATTTTCTCTTCGTAGAGGCGCTGGCAGCCGGCGGCGCGCAGGGCGGCGCGTTGGTGGTCGAGATGCTGGTCGTCGGTGGAGACGCGGGCGTAACCGATGAGCATGACGGAAAGTCCAAAAAAGGCGTTGCAAAAGTGTATCAAAACGTCTGTCTTTTGCACCGGAATTTTGCGACGGGCTAAGCGCTTGTTCAGACAGAGTCCGCCCGGGTGTCGCGAAACTTAGGAGTTCTGCGACAACCGCTGCCCGATGAGACGCTCCAATTCGGCTTCGCCTTCGGGAGTCGCCGCGAACTGGCGCAACTCGTCGAGCAGCCGCACCCAGACGTGCGCCAAGGTCATCTGTTCCAGGTGCGCGACCGGAACGCCGGTGCCGTCGGACAGGCGCTGTAACACGTCTGGTGCTGGCTCCCGAAACCACCGAGCCTGTCGGTCGTGGCGAGGAATACCGAGCGCGTGCAGGCAGAACGAGTCGTAATGGATGTCGTAACCTTCGGCCAGTCGGCGCACGTACTGCTCCAGCGTCTCGTAAGCGCGGGGCTTCGGGTGCAACGGCCAGCGGCGGAGGCCGGGCGCCGCGCTCAACGCAACTCCCGTTCGATCAGGCGGCGGCGCACGCTCGGGGCCTGATAATCGGTCTGCTCGATAATGGCGCCCGTGATCCGTTCCTCCCCTTGGCGCAAGGCCGTCGCGGTGGCATCGGCCAGCAAAAGGGCGATTTCCCCGATGGTGCCCTCGGACCGGCGGAGGATTAACTCCCGGAGTGGCGCGGATGCGAGTTGGGAAGGTTCGCGCAAAGGCAGCACGGTCTCGAAACTGGCGAGCAGACGGGCGAGTTCATCGCCCTCTTCCCACCGTGGCAACAGCAACGGATGAAACCGGTTTTCGAGTTGGTCGTCGCTGCGGATGGCCAGGTAAGCGTCGCGCGTTCCCAGGCAGACGAGCGGAATACGCAGTTCGTTGCCGAGAAAACGCAGCAGGTTCAGCAGTTCGCGTTGCCGGCGCGCGGTCGCGCCGAGCAGATTGTGGACCTCGTCGATGATCAGCAGGCGCACGCCGACCGCGCGCAGCAACCGCACGGCGAGCGCCTCGCGGAGATCGTTGTGACCCTGGAGACCGACCGGCGTACCCATGGCGATCAAGAGTGCCGAGTACAACCGCCGGGTCGTGGCTTCGGCGGGCATCTGGACCCTGAGCACGGGAATGACCTCGTACTCGCCGTCATCGGCGGTGCGCGGCGGATGGGTCCGATGAAATTTCTCGGCGATCATCGTCTTGCCGTTATTGGTGGGACCCACGATCAGCAAATTACGCGGCCGGACCTGACCGGGTTCGTGCGTCAAGAGCGCTTCGAGCTGCGCCAGCACCCGGTGGGCGCGGGTATAGCCGATCCAGTGCTCGATTCGGAGGCTCGCCAAGCGTTCGACCCCGGGCAGACCGGCGAGCGCCTGGGTTTCCGGACGCAAATGCGCGAGGTTTACCACGACTCGATGTCGTCAAACGGACGCACGGGGTCAACGCCGATCCTGGCCGTCGCCGAGTCCGTCGCCGCCTCCGACGGGGCCTCGGGCGCCCGAGCGGTTGCCGGACCGACCGCTCGCCGGGTCCGGTTGCGACGGGCGGTGCGGGTCAGGGTCGCCGCCTCGCGCTCGATCGCCCGCATCTCCTCGATCGCCGCGAACAGACTGGCCTCGTCGACGGCCGCACGACGCTGCGCGCGCAAACGCTGGCACGCCAGTTTGTGCTCCCACAGCGTGATCGCCGGCCGGGACAACTGCCGGTACGGCACCTCGAGATAGGTGTTCTCATCCGCGTCGAGCACGAAGACGCGCGACAGGTCGCGCGGGTCGCGGCGAATCAGCAGCGGACCGGGTGACTCGCGCCGCTGAATCCAGGCGCGCAGGGCCGGGCTGTAGTAGGTGATATGGTCGATCGTGATGCCGTCGCGTTGCAGCGAACGGCGCACCACCGGTAGGAAGTCGATCAGGAACGCCCGTGGGTCGCGCGGCGCCGGCACGGTTTTGCCGGCGGCGGCCAACGCCCGAAGGCCTTGTTCGTAGCGATGCAGGGGGGTCTCGTCGGCCAGTCCACCGTGGGGACGCCGGTGGTAATACTGCGTGATGGCCACCGCGAGCCAGCGCTCCAGGTCTTCGAGCGTCAGGCAGGCCGTCCGGTCGCTGTCGTAGCCGCCCCGCGCGACGGGGTTGGCGAAGGTCGTGCCGGGCAACGCATGCACCAGTTGCATGAGCGTGCCGATGACGCGCTCGACGATGCCGCCAAAATGCGGCTGGCCCGGCGGTCGCCACTCGATGGCGATGCCGTGCTGCGCGCAACCGCGCTCGAACGCCGCCGAATGGAACTCGGCCGCGTTGTCGACCCCCAGGCGGCGCGGCTTGCCGACCACGGGCCAGTGCGCCTCGATGCCGCGCTGGCGCAGCCACGACGTCTTGTCGCTGGCGACCAGGGTCAGACACAGACCGACCCCGGTGGCCGATGGCGCATCGAGGGACAAATGGAAGCCGGCGAGGCAGCGGCTGAACACGTCAATCGCTACCGTGAGCCAGGGTCGCCCGATCGGTAGGCGATCGATCGGATCGACGATGATTACATCCACGGGGGTATGGTCGATCTGGACCCAATCCAGGGGTCCGGCGGCGGGTGGGGTGGCGCCGTCGATCGGCTGGGCTTCTGGGTGCGACTCGCCCCGCCGACCGCGTTCGGCCAGCGACAACGCGTTCAGCCGGCGGCGGATCGTGCTCTCCGAGGGGGGATGGAGTCCCTGTTGAAGGGACCGCTGACGAATCGCCCGCACCACCTCGGCGGCGAGCCGTTTCTGGGGCGTGAGGTAGAGTTCCTCAATCAGGCCGTGCATCAGGTCTTCGCGCGCCCCGGCCAGACGCCGCCGCCCGCGCCCGCCGCCAGAGCGACCTGCTTGCAGGGCGGTCAGCGCGCCGTCAGCGGCGCGCAACCGTCGGATCAGCCGATACGTGTGCCGCTCGGATAGTCCCAATTCCGCCGCCGCTGCGCTCGCCCGATCGCGCGGGCAATGCGCCAGTTCGGCTAACGGGCGCAGGACCATGGCTCGACGATGCGCTTCGTTCCAGTCCGGCTCGGCGATCTGAGAGAGGTCGGTCATGGTGTGCCCTCCGCGGGAGGCGGACATCGACTTCGAAGATTTGCAACGTGCTGACTTCGCCTTTGAATCGGATTGACATCGACTTTGAAAGTCTAGTCCAAGTCAATCAAAGGGGTAAGCCGGCATCTGCTGACGTCGACTTTGAAAAATGACAACGACCGCTCATTCAATTGCAAATAATTCGGTCCCAGACTCGATGAATTCAATCCTACAGCGATAATTGCAGTTTCAGTTGCAGATAATGTGGTCTCAACGACGCCCGTTCAGTTGCAAATAATTCGGTCCCGGAGTCGATGATTTCAGTCCTGTGGGGATGATTGCAGTCTCAGTTGCAAATAATGTGGTCCTGACGGCGCCGATAGTTGCAGTTAATTCGGTCCTAAAATGGCGCTGATTGCAGTCCTGACCGTTTTCGATTTCAGTCCTCTACACCTATAATGCTCCATAAATGGAAAGTTTGGAGTTTGACACGAGCACTCATGCGGCTTTAACGCTACAAGATCTCAACCCCCCAACCATCGAAAACCGGAAAGTTCCCGTTCGCCGCGCGAACACGGCCTACCGCCGCCGGGAATACTTGTCGGAACAGGAGGTCGGGGCACTGATGACGGCGGCGGCGAGCGTCGGTCGTCATGGCGCGCGGGACGCCACGTTGATCCTGGTCGCCTACCGCCACGGTCTACGTGTGTCTGAACTGGTCAGCTTGCGTTGGGATCAGGTCGATCTTCAGCACGGGCTTCTTCACGTCACGCGGCTGAAGCACGGCATCGCATCGGTCCATCCCTTGCGGGACCAGAGCTGCGTGCCTTGCGCCGTTTGCAGCGGGACTACTCGGAAACGGCCTACGTGTTCGTCAGCGAGCGCAAGGCGCCGCTGACAGCCGACGCCATCCGCAAGATGGTCGGGCGGGCCGGTCGCCACGCCGGCATCGAGTTTTCGATCCACCCGCACATGCTGCGCCATGCCACCGGCTATAAGCTGGCCAACGACGGCCAGGACATGCGTGCGATCCAGCATTACCTGGGCCACCGCAACATCCAGCACGCCACTCGCTACACCGAGCTGGCGTCAGACCGCTTTAAGAATTTTTGGCACGATTGAACATCGATTGAACATCGCGTTAGTTGCGAGCTTCCCAGCCCCACTCAACGCTACCAGAGTCGCATCAATGCGGCGATGCAAGTTTGGGGCTGACGGAATTTTCTGGGGTTTGGGCTTACAACCCCTGAATGGCGACTACGCGCTCGTGACTTACCGACGAACTCAAGGCCTGGCTCGATGAGAACAAGCCGATGCTCATCGTCGACACCATGCCGAAGAAGGATAGCTACGACAAGGAGCATATTCCCGGCGCCGTCCAGTTCGAGTTCCCGATCGAGGAAATGAAAGAGATGTCGGCGGAGCAGCAGGCGGCCTTCGGCAAGCTCCTCGGCGCTGACAAGGCGCGGCTGATCGTGGTCTATTGCGGTTTTCCCAAGTGCGGGCGCAGCCACAACGGCGCGGTCTGGGCAAAGAAGCTCGGCTATGCCAATGTCGTGCGCTACGTCGGCGGCATCAAGGCCTGGAACGAGGCGGATTACCCTGTCGCCAAGGAACAGTAAGAGCCGTTTTTGCGCAACTTCTGGCGGGCTGAACCGAGTATTTTCATTGCTGAAAATCAACTGAGTTTATGAAAGATTTCAGCTAATCGTTCATCATGCGTTCGCGATGTTGACAGCGACGAAATCGGGCTATACTGAAACTGTCGCCTGGAAGTTATTTCCACGAGTGACAGGCGCGGGGCCGGCCTGGCCCTGTCCCGGCGGTGCGTCCATCCTCGGAAGCGCCGCCCGGACCCGCCGGCAGGTACCCGCGAAGACTCGAATCCCGATCCCCACGGGTTCGAGGAAAGGGCAGAGGAGAAAAGAACGATGAACGTCACCCGACGACAGTTCCTCAAGGTCACCGCCGCCGGGCTGGGCAGCTCCAGCCTGGCGATGCTGGGATTCTCGCCACAGCCGGCGCTGGCGGAAATCCGCAATTTCAAGCTGGCCCGCACCACCGAAACCCGCAACACCTGTCCCTACTGCTCGGTGAGTTGCGGCGTGTTGATCTACTCCCTCGGCGACAAATCCAAGAACGCCAGGGCTGAGATCATCCATATCGAGGGCGACCCGGACAATCCGGTCAACCGCGGCACCCTCTGCCCGAAAGGCGCCGGCCTGCTGGACATGATCCACAGCGCCAGCCGCCTGAAACATCCGGAAGTGCGCGAGGCCGGCTCCAGCGAGTGGAAGCGCATCACCTGGGACGATGCCTTCATCCGCATCGCCAAGCATCTAAAGGCCGACCGGGACGCCCACTTCATCAAGACCAACGCCGACGGAGCGACGGTCAATCGCTGGAACACCACCGGCTTCCTGGCGAGTTCCGCCGCCAGCAACGAGGCGGGTTACCTGACGCACAAGGTCCTGCGCGGCCTCGGCGTCGTCACCCTCGACACCCAGGCGCGCATCTGACACGCCCCGACGGTGGCCAGTCTGGCTCCGACGTTCGGGCGTGGCGCGATGACCAACCATTGGGTGGACATCAAGAACGCTGATTTAATCCTGGTCATGGGCGGCAACGCCGCCGAGGCGCACCCCTGCGGGTTCAAGTGGGTGGTGGAAGCCAAGGCCAGCCGCAAGGCCAAACTCGTCGTCGTGGACCCACGCTTCACGCGCTCCGCGGCGGTCTCCGATTTCTACGCGCCCATTCGCGCCGGCAGCGACATTGCCTTTCTGGGCGGGGTCATTCGCTACCTGCTGGCCAACGACAAAATCCATCACGAGTACGTCAAGGCGTTCACCAACGCCGCCTTTCTGATCAACGAGGGCTTCCAGTTCGAGGACGGCCTGTTCTCGGGCTACGACGCCGCCAAGCGCAAATACGACACCGCCACCTGGCAATACCAGCTCGACGGCCAAGGCTTCGTCAAGATCGACGAGACCCTGCAAAGTCCGAACTGCGTGTTCCAGATCATGAAGCGGCATTACGCCCGCTACACCCCGGAGGTGGTCAGCCGGGTCGCCGGGACGCCGCGGGCCGACTTCCTCAAGATCTGCGAAATGATCGCGGAGACGGCGGCCCCCAACCGGACCATGACCATCTGCTACGCGCTGGGCTGGACCCAGCACACGGTCGGCTCGCAGAACATCCGCACCATGGCCATGATCCAGTTGTTGCTGGGCAACATGGGGATGGCGGGCGGCGGCGTCAACGCGCTGCGCGGCCACGCCAACGTGCAGGGCATCACCGACCAGTGCCTCTACTCCGAGGTGTTGCCGGGCTATCTGAGCGCGCCGGCGGACGCCGACAAGACCCGCGCGGAGTATCTGGCCAAGCGCACGCCCAAGCCGTTGCGGCCCAACCAGATGAACTTCCCGCAGAACTTCCCGAAGTGGCACACCAGCCTGATGAAGGCCTGGTACGGCAATGCCGCCACGGCGGAGAACGGGTTCTGCTACGACTGGTTGCCGAAGAAGGACGCCGCCTACGACGTGCTGGCCCTGTTCGAGCGAATGCACCAGGGCAAGATGAACGGCTTCGTCTGCCAAGGCTTCAACCCGCTGGCCTCGGTGTCGCACAAGGCCAAGGTCACCGCCGGGCTGGCCAAGCTGAAATACCTGGTGGTGATCGATCCGCTGGCCACCGAAACCGCCGAGTTCTGGAAGGATTACGGCGAGTTCAATCCCGCCGATCCGGCCGCGATCCAGACCGAAGTGTTCCGGCTGCCGTCCACCTGCTTCGCCGAACAGGACGGCTCCTTCACCAACTCGGGTCGGGTCATCCAGTGGCACTGGAAGGCGGCCGACGGTCCCGGCGAGGCGATGAGCGACGTGGACATCGTGGCGGGTCTGTTCGCGCGCTTGCGGGCGCTGTACGCGAAGGACGGCGGGGCGTTCCCCGATCCCGTGCTCGGTTTGGCCTGGCCCTATCGGATTCCCCAGCGGCCCCATCCCGAGGAAATCGCCATGGAGATCAACGGCAAGGCGCTGGCGGACGTGACGGACCCGAAGGACCCGACCAAGGTTCTCGCCAAGGCCGGCGAGCAGTTGGCTGGCTTCGCCCAACTGCGCGACGACGGCAGCACCGCGTCCGGCAACTGGATCTACTGCGGGATGTGGTCCCAGGCCGGCAATCTCACCGCCCGCCGCGATCCGGCCGATCTGACCGGCCTCGGTCAGACGCTGAACTGGGGTTTCGCCTGGCCGGCCAACCGTCGCATCCTCTACAACCGCGCCTCCTGCGATCTGGCGGGCAAGCCCTGGGATCCCAGCCGCACGGTGATCAAGTGGGACGGCGCCAAGTGGGGCGGCAACGACATTCCCGACATGCGGCCGGACGCCAAGCCGGAAGAGGGGGTGATGCCGTTCATCATGAACCCGGAAGGCGTGGCGCGGCTGTTCGCCCCCGAGCGGATGGTCGACGGTCCGTTGCCCGAGCACTACGAGCCGTTCGAAACCCCGCTGGACGGCAATCCGATGCACCCGAACAACCCCAAGGCGGTCAGCAATCCCGCCGCGCGGGTTTATCCGGGCGATCTGGAATCGTTCGCCAAGGCCAAGGACTTTCCGTATGTCGCCACCACTTACCGCCTGGTGGAGCATTTCCACTTCTGGACCAAGCACTCGCTGCTGAACGCCATCACCCAGCCGCAGCAGTTCGTGGAGATCGGCGAGGAGCTGGCGCGGGAGAAGGGCATCGCCAACGGCGACCGGGTGCGGGTGCGCTCCACCCGCGGCCAGTTGACGGCGGTGGCGGTGGTCACCAAGCGGCTTCGGGCGCTGGAGGTGGACGGCCGGAAGATCCACACCGTCGGCATGCCGATCCACTGGGGCTTCCGGGGCGCCACCCATCCGGGCTACATCACCAACACGTTGACCCCGTTCGTCGGCGACGCCAACAGCCAGACGCCGGAGTTCAAGGCGTTCCTGGTGAACATCGAGAAGGCATGAGGAGGTCGTCATGGTATGGCAATCATTGGATATCCGCCGCCGTTCGGCGACCACCACCCCGATGCCCCAGGTCCGCGAATCCACCGAGGTGGCCAAGCTGATCGATATCTCGCAATGCATCGGCTGCAAGGCCTGTCAGGTCGCCTGCATGGAATGGAACGACCTGCGCTGCGAGGTGGGGTACTGTGTTGGGGTATACGACAATCCGCCCGATCTGACGGCGAAGGCATGGACCGTGATGCGCTTCACCGAACTGGAGAACGACGGGCGGCTGGAGTGGCTGATCCGCAAGGACGGTTGCATGCACTGCCAGGACCCGGGCTGTCTCAAGGCCTGTCCCGCGCCGGGGGCCATCGTGCAGTACGCCAACGGCATCGTCGAGTTCCATCAGGAGCACTGCATCGGCTGCGACTATTGCCTGACCGGCTGTCCGTTCAACATTCCGCGCCTCTCCGACCAGGACCACAAGGCGTACAAATGCACCCTGTGCTCCGACCGGGTGGCGGTGGGCCAGGTCCCGGCCTGCATCAAGACCTGTCCCACCGGGGCGCTTCATTTCGGCAGCAAGGAGGACATGAAGGAACACGCGGAACAACGCATCGCCGATCTCAAGTCTCGCGGCTTTGCGAACGCCGGTCTGTACGATCCGCCGGGCGTGGAGGGCACGCACGTCATGTACGTGCTCCAGCACGCCGATCATCCGGAATGGTACGCGGGTCTGCCCCAGGATCCGGCGATCAGTCCGCTGGTCGAGGTGTGGAAGGGATGGACCAAGCCGCTGGCCATCGGCGTGATGGCCGCGGGGGTGCTGGCCAGCCTGGTCCACTACGTGATGAAGGGGCCGAACGAAATTTCCAAGGAAACCGAGAAGGAGGTGGAAAATGAGACGCGACCCGAATGATCTCGATCGGTACACGGCGTCGGAACGGGTGATCCATTGGATCGTGGGGATCAGCTTCATCCTCGCCGGGTTGTCCGGGCTGGTGCTGTTTCATCCGGCCTTCTGGCCGTTCACGATGCTGTTCGGCAGCAGCACCTGGACCCGCATCCTGCATCCCTATTTTGGGGTGGTGATGGCGGTGGTCTTTCTGCTGATGATGTTGCAGTTCTGGAAGCTGAACTCGATAGGGAAGGTGGATTGGCAGTGGCTGGGACGCATCGGCGAGATGGTGAGCGGCGACGACCAGAACATGCCGGAGCAGGGCAAGTACAACGGCGGTCAGAAGCTGCTGTTCTGGTTGCTGGTGCTGGGCACGGTGCTGCTCTTCGTGTCCGGCATCGCGCTGTGGCGGGCCTGGTTCCACTTCCCGGTGGAACAGGTGCGCTGGGCGGCGGTGGTTCATGCCGCCACGGCGGCGGTGATGATCGGCCTCATCATGCTCCACGTTTACGCCTCCATCTGGGTCAGGAGCACCATCCGCGCCATGTGGTATGGCACGGTGACTCGCGCTTGGGCCAGGCAGCATCACCGCGCTTGGTACCGGCAGGTGACGGGGATTGATAAGTAGCGATATCGACACCCCCTCTCCCGCGTTGGGAGAGGGGGTGAGGGATAAAGATTCAATACTTGGAGAGTGTGGCGAGGGTGCTGTATCCTTGAGACTATTGCCTGACGAGCGTATCCAAGGCGGTATAAGGCAGTAGGGAAAGGTGGGTAGTGATAGGGCAAAGTTTTTGTGTAGCACTGTTATGGCCTATTCTGCCTATTGCGATATTAACCTATTCTGCCTAACCAACTGTTGGGCAACTTGAATCTGATAAGTGATGCGTATTCTGAGGCGCAGCACCACAATTGCGCCAAGCGCATTAAGTATTTCTTCGTACATGAGTGATACATCGAATAAGGACGAGACAGCATTGAAAGAATTGCGCTTTGTGGCTAACAGCATTGCGACGGACGATGCGTATTATCTGCATTTCTCCGACAGGCAACGGGATCCTACAAATTATATAGTCATTCAGGGTCGAAGAGGTGCCCATCCGTCAATTTCAGTGCGGGCGGAGCATGAGACCGCCAATGGCGTAGGCGGCATACAAGTTAATATTGAACCAAACTTCATCACATTCCACTTGTCCCCAGATTTGGCATCCAAATTAGGTGGTTGGGCTCGCGTTATAGCTGAATTCAAGGTGGACCAAGCCAAGTACGAATCCATTTGCAGACAGTTGTGGGAGATATTGGGCTATAGGCGGGAGGAAGGCACTGAAACCCAACAAGGCCATGAACGCGGACGGTTGTAAGCGGGGCCCCTTCCCCACTCACAACCGCTCGGTTATGGCCGCCGTTAGCGAAAAATATATGCCCACCACCATATCTCTACTCAACATGAAAGGCGGCGTCGGAAAATCGACTCTCGCTGTGAACCTTGCATGGCAATTCTATTACTTTGGCAAGCGTGTATTGCTCGTCGACCTCGACCCTCAGTTCAATGCGAGTCAGTATCTTCTCGGCGGCGAAGACTACAAAGCTCTCCTTAAGAAGGAGGCCCCAACCACTTGGAGTATATTTGAGCAACACACATCGATTCCAGGTGTGCAGAAGAAGGCTTTTGAATCCGATAAAGTTATTCACCACTACCGAGGGAACCAGAAAGAATATCTTCATTTGGTTCCTGCCTGCCTTGAGCTGTGTTACACATTACGGAACCCTAACGGCAAGGAACAGTTGTTGGCCAAGTTTCTCGCCAAGGAGGCTACTGGCTATGATATTGTTTTGATCGACTGCCCCCCAACTGATTCTCTTTTCACGACAGCCGCATACTTTGCAAGTGATTACATCCTAGTTCCGGTTCGCCCTGAGTATCTCTCTACGATTGGACTCCCGCTGTTGGCGCGATCGATTCAGGAATTCAAAGAGCAATACGAGAATTCATCCTTACAAGTCGCCGGAATCGTCTTCAACTCTACGTCTGATTATCAACCAGAGGAAGGACGTTCAAAGAAAGAAGTCAAGGCTTTGGCTGCTCAATTGCAATGGGATGTTTTCGATACTGCTATTGGATACTCAAGGTCCTACCCAAAAGGTGCCCGAGAGGGACGCCCGATCTTTTTGACATCACACTCAAGAGGCCACCACACTGTAACGCTTCGCAAGTTTGCAACTGAGCTTGCGAAAAGGACCGGAATCTCCCTTACATGACCAACGACGATCCCCGTATCAATCTACTGACCGACCTCCTCAAACTTCTCAAGAAGCACGGAGAGCTTTCGTTTCGACAACTTGCTGAAGCACTCTGTGATCCTGAGATAGCTGCGGCAATGACCACCTTGCTTGAAGAGACTCCGAAGAGAGCCCCAGCCCGAAAGGCACCGAAGAAAAAAGCAAAAGAAAGCGAACAGCAACGACATGAACCGTCCACCACATCACTCCAACAATGGAGCGACATTATTTTGGACAAGAAGAAAAACAATCAAAAAGGCTAATCGGGTCGCCGGGGGCTTTTCTCCCCCGGCTCCCACAGCACCCCGCATGCGGGTCCGCACGGGGCGCTTCCTCCGGATGGAAAAGGGTCACCGTAAGATGACGACCGCCAACGCGGGCTACGGGACAAGCCGCCAAGACCGTTTCACCCGGTCGGGTGCGGTACGGCCGTTGAGGTCCGCCCGGCTCGCTCGTTGCCGAAGGTTCGGGCCTTCACCCTGTCCCGCCCATTACGGCGGGCGTTGGGCTACTACGCCGTCTGCTGACTTCTGTCCCATCACGCCGGAAGTTTCCGCCCGGCGCGCTGTCCGATTCACGGTAGGGTTCGATGGTGATTCCAGCCCTTTCGAGCTGGCCCTCAGTTCGACTCCCCTAGGAAGACGGGCCGCCAGTGAGACAGATCTCCCCGGATAAGAACGTGAACTTTCCGTGCACAACCGCCGCATTTACCCTATCCCCTGCACCTGGCGGGCTTCGTCATCTGGTGCTGACTCGCCCGGGGACTGAGCCTTCTATGCGGTTTCTGTCCGTCGGCTCGCACCTTTGCGCTCGGGCTTCCTCCAGACAATCCCTCGCGAGACTGCCCTTGCCGTCGGCTCGTAGTTTCATCTGCCCTCTTGGGCATACAGGTACTCCTACAGGGGACTTTCACCCCACAAGTTCACGCCCATGCCGGGCGTACACGATCACATCGACCTAACCCCTACAAGCTGGCACTCGGGCTGCTAAAGCACCCCGACCGCCAGCTTTCCGGGGCAGGTCATGCGGGACGTTAGGCAACAGGAGGAAACATACATGTTGGATGATTTCAGAGCCGTATATCTACCCTACTGCTTGCAAAAGCAGCCAGACGGAAGATACGCAGTTCTTAATCGAGAATACAAGCCCGTTGGGTTCTACACACGCGAGTGGATCAAGTATTCAGACTATCCTGTGTGCGTAAAAATCAATGGTATGACGGCAACATTAGCATCGAAGCTGTCATACGATGGAAACAGCAATACGGATCAGATACATCTTTATGATGACGCTACAAGCCCATCCAAAGGCAAAACCCAAATGAAGGCATATCTCGAAAAGTTGGCTCTTCTAGCCACACTCAAAATGGATGAAGGTATATCGTAATGAAAACAAAACAAATGTTTGCTGTTGCGCTATTTTCACTAGCATTTGTCGCGCTAGATTCCTTTGCAGAATATTCCATCTACACAATCGACGATACTATGCAGGCGGTCTTTCCCCATGAACCTACTTTCACGGCAGAAGCAGGCTCGGGAACGAGCAAGATGCGGGGGTACAATTACATGGATACAACCAATGGAATTGTTTACACCGCAAATTATTCGCTCAATCCCATTCCGTACAAAGAAACCGAAATCAGCTAGGTAGGGTGGGCACGGCCTACCTTAACCGACCGACTGGGTGTGAATGGTTGGTTATCCCCACCCTACGACTCTAAAGAGGTATTTTGATATGAATCTGAAAACCGATGTTAACCAAAAACAAGAGAAAATCTTGATAAAGATTATACGTAATTTGCCGCCTTCCAGAGTAGATGAATTATTGGACTTTGCGCGTTTCTTAGAATCGCAAATTCTTTCTGAAAAATTAGCTCAGGGAGAAGATCTTGATGAAATTGAGGCCAATAATGATCGATGGGATGCACTACTTGTAACTGATGATTCACAAAAAATGCTTGAAATTTTAGCAGAAGAGGCATTGAATGAACATCGATTAGGTAAAACAAAGCCAATGAGGTTTAGTAATAAAGGGCGAATTATACCTGGATGAAGTCAATAACAACTTTACAGTTCTGGAAGCTCTATAATGAGTTGGCCGAAGACGTTAAAAGCCGGGCAGATAGCGCCTACGAACTATGGCAAATAAATCCCCATGCGCATGGTCTGTATTTCAAGCGAGTGGGAAAGAAACGGCCTGTTTATTCAGTTCGAATTGGTAGCGGCTATAGAGCGCTTGGCGTACTTCAAGGAGATGCTGTTATCTGGTTCTGGATTGGCACTCATGACGAATACGAAGGAATATTGAAGCACTTATAGCTACCTGATCATGAGTCAGCACGTAGCACGTAGGCCGATTAGCGAAGCGTAATCCGCCTAACGAATAAGCGTTTATTCGTTCTGCCGCACCTTTGCACAGTCAGATGGTTGTTGTCGTCAGATTGCTCGAATCTATGCTCATTCAGCGCTCTTAAGGTGACACAAGCGATGGCCAGAAGAACATGGGTTTACGATCCCCAATCCGGTGGACGACAAATCCCCGATTCGATCAAACCACGGATCAATCAGCGTATCCAGGACTATGCCGCGAAACATTATGCGGGGAAGTACGCGCGGATTGATGTTCGGTTCCACGGAAAATTCTGCTACATCGATGCTTATACCGAACCAGAGGAGCCAGAAGAATCCCTTCTGAAAATAACGGGTGAGACCCGCGAAGAATTTCTCAAGCGGATGCGCAATTCGCCGATTCATCTTTGTCGCCTGCGGTACTTCGGCGATGAAAACCGATGGTCGATGGCTTTCTACACCTATAGCCATGAAAAGTACGAGCCCTGTATTTTTGATAACGGCAGTTGGGAAGGGACGCCGGAGGAGGCGTTCGCAACTTCCGCCGTCTATTTGCACGGCTGATGCCCGCCATGACCACCATCATCCGTCCCGGACAATTCGAGGTCGCCACCGGCGGCGATATTCCCAACCTGCGCCTCCCAAGCTTCCATCTATTTGCCGAACGAGCGCGGCGGCTGCGCCAGCTCGCCGCCGGTCACAGCCTCGGCGATTACCTGATGTTCGCCGCCGCCCTGGCGGACGCCCAGCAGGAGCAACTTGACCGACTCCCAGCCCTGCCGATGCCCGACGCCGACCTGCTCGCCCGTTGCCGCGAGCACGGCATGCCGCCGCTGGCGCCGGGAGGATGGCCGCGCGATCCGGTCTGGCGAACCGTCGTCATCCAACTGGTGGCCGCATTGGATGGCATCGCCCTCGCGCCCGCCCGCGCCGCCTTCGCCCGCCTGCGCGAAGCCGGGGACGAGTGGCTGGAGTCTCAGGCGGATCGGTTGCTGGTGGGTGATCGGCAGGGGCTGGATGTGGCCTGCGCGCCGGTGATCGGCGCGGCGCTACAGGTCTACTGGACCCGGCTTGCCGCTGCGCTGGATACCGTCTGGATAGCGCGACCGGAATCGCATGGCCTCTGTCCGGTATGCGGCAGTCCTCCGGTGGCCGGGGTGGTGCGCGTCGGCGACGCGGACAATGGTCTGCGCTATCTCCATTGCGCCCTGTGCGGGACGGAATGGCATGTGGTCAGAGCCCAGTGCAGCCATTGCGACAACGACAAGGGCGTCGTCTATTACACGGTGGAGGACCGCAAGGAGCCCGTCCAGGCCGAAGCCTGTCCCGAATGCGGAAGCTACCTGAAGCTTTGCCGCATGGATCAGGACCCCAATGTAGAGCCACTGGCCGACGATTTGGCGAGCCTCGCCCTCGACCTGCTGATGAGCGAGGATGGATTCGCCAGAAGCGGCGTCAACTACCTGATATTTCAGGGAGATGGATAGCCGACAGCACCGGTGCCCTGTCCCCGATTCCAAATGCCCGACACCCCGATTCTCCACCATCCCCCTTCCGTTGACCGGATACTGAACTGGCCTTCGGTGGCGGCGCTGCTGGCCGAGTACGGGCGGCCGGTGGTGCTGGGGGCGGTGCGCGGCCTGCTGGAGGAACTGCACCAGCAGTCTCGGGAGGGTGAAGCGAACAGTCAGGCGTTCGCCGAGCCGATTCTATCCGCGCATCTTGGCGAGCGGCTGGCCCGCGATCGCACCGCGCGCCTGCGGCGGGTATTCAACCTGACCGGCACGGTGCTACACACCAATCTCGGCCGCGCGCCCCTTCCCGAAGCGGCGGTGGAAGCGATGGTCATGGCCGCCCGTTATCCCTGCGCCCTGGAATACGATTTGGAATCCGGCGGGCGCGGCGACCGCGATGACGTCGTGGAAGGCTGGCTACAGGAACTCACCGGGGCCGAGGCCGCCACCGTGGTGAACAACAACGCGGCGGCGGTGTTCCTCCTGCTCAATACGCTGGCATTGCGCAAGGAAGTGCTGGTCTCCCGGGGCGAGCTGATCGAGATCGGCGGCGCGTTCCGGATTCCCGACATCATGGCCCGGGCCGGCGCCCGGCTGCGGGAAGTCGGGACCACCAACCGGACGCATTTACGGGATTTCGAAAGCGCCATCGGTCCGCGCGCCGCCCTGGTGATGAAAGTCCACGCCAGCAACTACGCCATCACCGGCTTCACCGCCAGCGTGCCCGAGGCCGAGCTGGCGCAACTGGCGCACGAGCGCGGCTTGCCGTTCGTGGTGGATTTGGGCAGTGGCGCTCTGGTCGCTCAGGAATGCTACGGTCTGCCCCACGAGCCCACGCCACGGGAAACGCTGGCCAGCGGCGCCGATCTGGTCACCTTCAGCGGCGACAAGCTGCTGGGCGGTCCCCAGGCGGGCTTGCTGGTGGGGCGGCGCGATCTGATTCAACGACTCAAGAAAAATCCGCTGAAACGAGCCTTGCGGGTCGGCAAGCTCACCTTGGCCGCGCTGGAGGCGGTCCTCCGGCTCCACCGCGATCCCGACCGGCTGTCGGAACGACTGGCGACGCTGCGCCTGCTCACTCGCCCGCCCGCCGAGATCGAAGCTCAAGCCGCGCGTCTGCTGCCGGTGCTGCAAGCCGCGCTCGCCGGCTGGCCGGTGGAGGTCGGCATCGAACCGGCGCTGAGCCAGATCGGCAGCGGCTCCCTGCCGGTGGACCGGCTGCCCAGCCATGCCCTGGTCATCACTCCCCGGCGCAAGAAGGGCGGAATACTGCGGGAACTGGAAACCACCTTGCGCCGACTGCCCATTCCGGTGATCGGCCGGATCGGCGATGGGGCGCTGCGACTCGATCTGCGCTGTCTGGATGACGAGGCGGCGTTCGTGGCCCTGTTTGAGAATCAACACTCCACGCCGTGACATGGCGACCGCGATAGAACGCTTCGCAGTGGTGGATTTTCGCCTCTCAGGGCCAGTCGCTCCGAATGGAGTGTAGTAAAATTTTTTCTTACTGGGTAAGAGGAGAGGCTGCCATGAAAACCGTCACCGTTTCCGATAAAGGGCAAGTGGTTATTCCGGCTGAAATTCGCCGCCAACTCGGGATCACTCCCGGCTGTCAGCTCGATTTTATCCTGGATGGCAACGCCATCCGCATCGAACTCAAGCGGCGCATTCGTCCGAGCCGCCCCGAGGAGGGTTACGGTATGCTGGTTTGCCAGCGACCCGGGCAAAGGCGTCTATCTGACTTTGATGTTGCCCAAGCCATGCGGGATGCGTTGAATGATCGGTCTTGACACCAACATTCTGGCCCGGTTTTACGTGGATGACCCGAACGACCCGGAGGCCGCGAAACAACGACCGGTTGCCCGGCGCATTTTGGTTGAGTCGCCCCAGCTCTTTGTTCCCTTGACGGTGGTGCTGGAACTGGAATGGGTCCTGCGGGCGTTCTATGGCTTTGCCGCTCCCGACTTTGTCGGCGTCATCGAACATTTGCTGGGTCTTCCCAACGTCAGCGTCGAAGACTGGCCGCGAGTGGCGGATGCGCTGGTCTGGCATGGCCAGGGCATGGACTTTGCCGACGCCTTGCACCTGCGGTCCAGCAGTCATTGCGATGAACTGCTCAGCTTCGATGATCGCCGTTTCGCCAGACGAGCGGCCAGGCTGAACATCAGCCCCGCCGTCAAAGTGCCTGTTGAATAAGAAGTTTCACCATGATTATCGGCACCGCCGGCCACATTGACCACGGGAAGACCGCCCTGGTGCGCGCCCTCACCGGCGTGGATACCGACCGCCTGCCGGAGGAGAAGGCGCGCGGTATCACCATCGACCTCGGCTATGCCTATCAGCCGCTGGAGTCGGGAGACATTCTCGGTTTCGTCGACGTGCCCGGCCACGAGCGGCTGGTGCATACCATGGTCGCCGGAGCCACCGGCATCGACTTCGTGTTGCTGGTGGTGGCGGCGGACGACGGCCCGATGCCCCAGACCCGCGAGCATGTGCAGGTGCTCGACCTGCTCGGTCTGATACACGGGGCGGTGGCGCTGACCAAGATCGACCGGGTTTCGGCGGAACGGGCGAGCGAAGCGTCGGCCGGGATTCGCCAACTCCTATCCGCCACCAACCTGGCGGAGAGTCCGATCTTCCCGGTCTGCGCCCTCACCGGCGAGGGCATCGGCGATCTCCGCCAATATCTGCGCGAAGCCGCGCACCAGATTCCCACTCGCAAAGGCGGCGAACGGTTCCGGCTGGCGGTGGATCGCAGTTTCACCTTGACCGGCATCGGCACGGTGGTGACCGGCACGGTTCACAACGGTTCGGTGCGAGTGGGCGACCGGCTGCTGATCTCGCCCTCGGGCCGGGAAGCGCGGGTGCGCGGCATCCATGCCCAGAACCAGCCGGCGGAACGCGGCGAAGCCGGCCAGCGCTGCGCCCTCAACCTGGCCGGCCCGGACTTGCACCGCCAGGATATCCATCGCGGCGACTGGGCTCTGGACCCGGCGCTACACGTTCCGACCGCGCGCCTGGATGTAGAATTGCGGGTGTTGGCCGTCGAGGAACAGCCCCTGCGGCATTGGACGCCGGTGCATGGCCATCTGGGCGCGGCCGATGTCACGGGCCGGGTGGCGGTGCTGGATGGAGACCTCATCGCCCCCGGCGCGGCGGGACTGGCGCAACTGGTGCTCGACCAGCCGGTTGCCGCCCTGCATGGCGACCGCCTCATTCTCCGCGACCAGTCGGCCCGACGCACCCTCGGCGGCGGCCGGGTGCTCGACATCGCGCCGCCCACCCGCGGCCGGCGCAAACCGCAACGGTTGGAACTGCTTCGGGCTTTCTCGCACCCAAACCCGGTTGAGGCGGTGCGTCAGGCGCTGGTCGTGGCGGAGCAGGGACTCGATCTCGACACGCTGGCGCGGCACTGGAACCTGGAACCGGCGGTGACGGCGGCGCTGACGGTCTTACCGGAGGCGGTCACCGTGCCGGGTTCCGCTGGCCCGGTGCTGTTTCCACCGGCGCGCTGGCAGGCGTTACGGGACCGGCTGCTGGCTACCCTCGCCGCCGAGCACGAGAACCATCCCGAACGGCTGGGACCCGACCGCGAACGCCTGCGCCGCATCGCCGCGTCCGCCCTGGCGCGGCCGATATTCGCGGCCCTGCTCGATGAACTGGTCGCGGCAGGGCGCGTGGTCCGCACCGGCCCGTGGGTGCATCTACCGGACCATCGGGTTCAACTGGCGTCCACCGACGAGCCGTTGTGGCGGGACAGCATCGAACCGCTGTTGCGGGCCGTGCCTTTCAACCCGCCCCGGGTGCGCGACATCGCCCGCCAACTCGGGCTGGAGGAGGATCGAACCCGGCGCCTGCTCAAGCAACTGGCGGGCATGGGCGAGGTGTTCCAGGTGGCCCACGACCATTTCTTCACCCGCGACGCCGTGGCCGAACTCTCGGCCATCGCGCACGAACTCGCGGAGAGCGAGGGCGAAGTCCGCGCGGCGAGCTTCCGCGACCGAATCGGCGGCGGGCGCAAGATCGCGATTCACATCCTGGAATTCTTCGACCGCCTTGGCTACTCTCACCGGGTGGGAGACGGGCATCGTATCTTCCGCGATACCCTGCTCGGACTGAACGGTGCAAACCCGTAACGTAGAAAAGCTGGAAGGGCGGCGTCATCCGGTGAGGCGGCCGGACTTCAAATCCGGTGGGGGCCGTCAGGCGGTCCTTGGTGGGTTCGACTCCCACGCCCTTCCGCCAAATAAACACCCCCACCCTCAATCCCTCTTCCAGAGAGAGAGGGAGGTTTGCAAGCGGTTATTGACCGGGTCCCGCCTTCGGAGGCGAGCGGTCAAGTGGGTCGCCAGTTTGGCGCATGGCTTTGATCGAATCGACCTCAACCAGGGAGCACAGGCATGATCGCCCCGGAACCATTCGCCACGACCGATCCCTCGTCCATCCGCCTCACGACGCTGACGCATGGCGGTGGCTGCGGCTGCAAGATTGCGCCCAAGATACTGCGCGAGGCGCTGGCCGGCGTCTCGGGCGGCTTTCCCCATCCCGACCTGTTGGTGGGCAACGCCACCGCCGACGATGCCGCCGTGTTCCGCCTCAACGACCAACAGATGCTGGTGGCCACCACCGACTTTTTCATGCCCATCGTGGACGATCCCCGCGACTTCGGCCGCATCGCCGCCACCAACGCCATCTCGGATGTGTACGCCATGGGCGCGACACCGGTTTTGGCGCTGGCAATCCTGGGCATGCCCGTCAACACCCTGCCGCTGGCGGTCATCCGCCGGATCATGGAAGGTGGGGCCGAAGTCTGCCACGAGGCCGGCGTCGCGCTCGCCGGCGGTCACTCCATCGACTCGCCCGAGCCGATTTACGGTCTGGCGGTGATCGGCCTGGCCGAGCCCGGCCATATCAAGCGCAACGATACCGCTCGCCCCGGCGACCTGCTGGTGCTCGGCAAGCCACTGGGTGTCGGTGTGCTCAGCGCGGCGCTGAAAAAGGGCCTGCTGGACGCGGTGGGCTACGCGGAGATGCTTGCCGTCACCACTCGCCTCAATACAGTAGGCCAGCGCCTTGGCGCGTTCGATGCGGTTCATGCCATGACCGACGTGACCGGTTTCGGTCTACTGGGCCATCTGCTGGAAATCTGCCGTGGTTCGGGTCTGGCGGCGCGGATTCGCTTCGACCGCCTGCCGATTCTGCCCACCGCCCTGGTCCTGACGCCCCAAGGCATCGGTCCCGGCGCCATCGAGCGCAACTGGGCAAGCTACGGGCACGAGGCCAGGCTAAGTCCGAAACTGCCTTCCTGGAGCCAGCGCCTGCTCTGCGATCCCCAGACCAGCGGCGGCCTGCTGGTGGCCTGCGCGCCGGGCGCGGCGGCAGCGGTGTTGGAGCAATTCCACGCCGCCGGTTTCCCGGAAGCCACGGCCATCGGCGCCCTGGAAGCCGGCGATCCCCAGGTCGTGGTGGAGTGATCCGGTTTGCGGTTTGACCGTTGCGCAACCGGCGAGCGAGGGCCGCCATCGTCACCCGGCGGCTGAGCACCCTGAGCAGCTTCTACAAGTGGGCGATGAAACACGAGGTTGTTGTTCACCCTGCTGCTCAACAGCGGGCTGCGGATTTTCGAGGCGCTGGGCCTGAAGGTACAGGACGCGCGGCTGCAAGACGGCGCGGCCCGCTCGGTGCGGGTGGATCGGCAAGGGCAACCGCGAGCGGATCGTGCCGTTGCCCAAAGCCTTCGGCCAGGTGTTCGGGTTTTGGCTCAAGGACCGGCCCAGGGGCGAGTTCGCCTTCGCCCAGCATCCCGGCGATCCGCCGCCCACCCCGCAGGTGGCCCGCGCCTACCTGCGCCGGCTGCGGCAACGGGCCCACCTCGCCAAGCCCATCACCCCCCACAAGTTAAGGCATACCTACGCCACCAACCTCCTGAACGCCGGGGCCGAACGGGTGGACATTCAGGCGCTGCTGGGGCATCTGAACCTGGCAACCACGCAGATTTACACCCACGTGGACCAGGACCGGATGGCGGCGGTGGTCAACAAGCTGTAGACCCCGGCCCCGGCGGACCGGGGCGGCGCCAACCGAGGGGCTTACCAAGGGAACGGCGGCGGGAGCGGCGGGGGCGGAACCACGACCACCGGCCCGCCATAGCCGTACCGAGGCCGCCCGTAGTAGCCCGGACCTCCGTAATAATGCCGGTGACCTCGGTAGTAACCGCGATGCCCGTAGTAACCATGACGCCCATAGTAGCCGCGGTGACCTCGGTAGTGACCTCGGTAACCGTCGTCGTAGTCACCCCGTCGGTAGTCGCCGTGGCGAGTTTCGTCGTAACCACCCCTTCCGTAGCCGTCGCCATTCCATGCGTTGGCGCTCTGCAGCGGGACCACGATCGCGGTGGCGACGACGGCTCCCAGTATCCACTTCATGGCATTCATCGGTTCACTCCTGCCCGCCGGACGGGGCGGCCTGGTTCTCAAACAGTGACGGGGGTGGGGCTCCCCGCGAAGGCGGGGCCGGCGATCCGCTATCCATCGCCCGGTAAGGCGAATGATCCAGGAGTGGGCCTGAGCGCGTGCTGAATGAATCGCGAACGGGAACTGAACGACCGGGCGGCGAGGCGGCGGGTGGACGGGACCGCCAAGTCGGTGCGCGTCATCGGCAAGGGCGACAAGGAGCGACGGGTGCCGTTGCCGGAGAAGTTCGGCCAGGTGTTCGGGTTCTGGCTGAAGGACCGGACCAAGGGCGATTGCGTGTTCGCCCGCGCGCCGGGGCAAAAGCCGGTGTCGGCGCAGGCGGCGTGGGCTTACCTGCGGGGGATGCTCCAGAAGGCCGGGATCGAGAAGTAGATCAGCCCCCACAAATTGCGCCATACTTACGCCACCAACCTCCTGAACGCTGGGGCGGAACGGGTGAACCTCCAGGCCCTGCTCGGCCACGAGAGCGTGGCCACCACGCAGATTGACACCCACGTCGGGCAGGAGCGGATGGAGAAGGTGGTGAGGTGGGTGAGCAGGATGCCGCTTGGGCGGCTATACTCTTCGCACTTCCTGGCGTGTGCCAACACATAACTCAAGGGGAGTTATGTGGAAACCGCATAATCACTTGTTGTCGCGGACGCTACGCGCCCGCGACAACGGGGCGACGGATGAGCATCTGCTGCCCCATTAGGCTATTCGTTTTGTACCCAAACCTGATTATCCGCCGATGATCACCAACCTGATGCAGGAGTGAATGATGAACCGATTCATTGTAGTTACCGCGCTAGCCTTGGGCCTAGCTTTCACTGCCATGCCCGCGAGCGCCGTCGTTTATTGCAAGACCGTGGGCGTACCGAAGGGCTGCGTGGCTCGGCCCGCCGCAGGTGCGGCGACAGGCGTAAGTGCAACCAATCGAAATGGCGGAGTGAACCGCGCGGGCGTTCGGCGCTGAATAGTGGCTGACGTGCGTTTGTAGCGTGTAGGGTAAAGCGAAACCCGTCTAACGATCGTGTCGTTGGAACGTCACGCCGGACGATGAAAATCTGTACTTTCGTGGCAACTGGGTGCTGCATCGGATGACCGCGCCATAACCAGTTTGGCATTTGAACGTTTGTCGGGGGCGCGGCCCCGGTGAGCTTAAACGTTCACAGAAATCTCCTCAACTGCTCCGGAATCCGCTCCACCTCTTTCTCCTCCCCCACCCCCAGCGCCGCCGCCGTCTCCCCCGGCTTGAGCCAGAACTGCACCACCACCTCGCCCCGGATAGCGCTCAAATCGAGCCACGGTCCCAGTTCCCGGGCGCGGGCGTAGTGCAGGTGGAGGATGCCGCCCCGGTAGCTGGCGGGGTTGTAGGTGTCCACGCGGTCCAGCCGCCCCGTCAGCGCCGGTCCCCGGCCATCGGCGATTTCCACCTCGCCCAGCAGGTAATACGGGCGGCTCTGGTCGATGCGGCTGAGGAGCCAGCGCAACGTATGCCCGCGCAAGTTCACCCGCTCGGCCACCACCCGCAGCGGTTCACCCTCGATCAGCCGGGCTTTGAGCGGATACAGGTTATGGCTGGTCTGGCTGGCGCCCACCGCTCGCAATTCCCCGTCCCGCTCCACGATCAGGCCGTTCTGCCAGACCCCGACCACCGGGAATTTCCCCGTCACCGGTTGCAGGGTCAAGTTATCGGTGGCGGTCAGTTCCAGGGCGTACCAGTCCGTGCCCGCCACCCGCTGGTACTGCTCCCTGGCGATATCGAAATTCTTGAGCAGGGCCTGCAAGCCATCGCGAAAGCCCATCTGGCTGAGCGGAACCAGCGCCGTCGCCGCGACCAGCAACGCGGACAGCAGGATCATCTCCCCCTTGCTGCCCACTTCCAGCCGCCAATTGCGATTCCCCGGCGTCACCACCCGCAGCGGGGAGGGCCAGAACAGATCGACGCCCCGGAGGTTGAGCATGTCCAGCCACAGATGGGACCAATAGCCGCCGATGACCGCCCAGCAGTACAGCGGATTGATCCACCCCAACGGTGCGGCCAGGGCGGCGACGGCCAGCAGCATGACGGCGGAATGGGTGAGGGTGCGATGGCCGAACCGCCGTTCCAGCGGCACGGAGATAAACCAGAACAGCCGGCCGATCCGGGCGGGCGGCAGGTCGATGTCCGGCAGTAGGCTGGCGACGGCGGCCAGCGCCCAACTGATCCCGTCGGGCCGGTAGCCGAACAGGGTCGCCCCGCCCAGGTAGAGGACGGACGCAAAGGCGACGTGGGTGCCGAGGGTCAATGGACGGTCACCCCAAGCCGCCGCCGCCGAATAACGCCAGGGGGGGCAGCCCGGCCCGGCCAGTGGCGCCGGTCTGTACAATGATTGTCGAAAAAATAGTTGACAATGCTGATTTCTCGTCACAATATTATACCTAAGCTGTACAAACAGCCGAACTCAGTCATCCGTGTTGAACCTACTTGAGGAGTGCCGACCGTGAAAACCATCCTGACCGTCACTGCCTTCACCCTGACCCTGGGGCTGTCCGGCGGCGCCCACGCCGCTTTCAAGGATAAAAGCCCCGAGCCGGAGCGTCGCCCCGCGACCGCTGCGGCGCGGCAGGACCTGAGCCAGTTCCCCACGGCAACCGGGTTTGCCAACAAGAGCTATTACGCGGTGCTGAAGGGCTCGACCGCGCCCGCTGACCGTGCCCCAACGGCGGCGGCGGCGAACTGCACCGTACCGCTCAACTTCAAGGACAGTATGTCCGGGCCGATTTGCTGAGCCTCCAGCCCCCGCCGGTTCGCAAGGCGTTCCGGTGGGGGAAAAGGCTTCGCGCCTACCCGACCACCTCCGACCGACGGCGATCCTGCCGCGGACCGGGCCGGCGTCAATTCGCCTTCCCCGCGCCCCGGAACAGGAACACGCGGATCGAAATGACCACCGCCGCCAGCATCCCGGCGAAGATGTACAACTCGGTGTCGCCGGTGCCGATGGCCAGGTAGCGCGCCCCGACCACCGCGGCCAGCGCCACGATCAGCACCGGGGTGAAATCCAGGTAGCGCACGCCCGCCGCGTGGCGCAACTCCCGAATCTTGCGCTGGTCCACCAGGCGCTCCTTGCTGGATTCGTCCAACAGGTCGGCGATGGCTTGCGGGTTGCCGCCGGATTGTTTCACCACGTGGCCGACGAACAGGCCGGGCGCTTCGATCAGCATCCCTTGTTTGGCGATGTAGGTTTGCACGATGTCCCGCGTGGCCTCTGGCGTCAGCGGCGGAATGTCGATCTCGGTCATTTTCCACCACAGTTTGGAGACGTTGGCCTTTTTCTGGCGGGCGCCGCCAATGACCTGGGCTACCTCGAACACCGCCAGCCAGAACGCGACCAGGGTGGGCGTCAGGTGGGTGAAGTCGTCCACCGCGATGAGGACCTGGCCGTGGTGGTCGTGCAGGGCCGGAATAATCGCCGCCGTGAGGTCCCGCATGCTGAGGCGGTTGACGTGCCGCCTGATTTTCGCCCACTCGATCAGCTCCGGTGGTAAATCCTGATAGTGCTCGGGCAGTTCCAGGGTGAGCGGATCGAGCAGGCCCACCGCCAGCAGCGTGCGGGCGAGGTCCACGAACTGGGCCTTGGGCTGGTGATCGCCGATGGTGATCACGGTTCGCTGCTGGCGCAGCAACAGGCGATCCAGCGCGGCGTCCAGCACGGCGGACTTGCCGATGCCCACCGGGCCGGTCAGCAAGAGGTGGTGGCCCTTGCGCGCTTCGCGGGCGACGGTTTCGATCAGGGCGTCGCGCCCGATCAGACCGGTGATGGCTTTCACGACTCAGCTCTCCGGCAAGCGTTTGAGCTTCCCGCTCAGGTAGTCCAGCAGCAGTTGCCATTGCTCCCCGGCGGTGTGCGCCACCTGGCGGCGCTGGGCGGCGATCAGCAGGTCCAGCCGCTGGGCGGCGGCGGCCTCGGTGTTCTGCTTCTGGGCCGATTCTCACAGCTTTTCCACGTCGCCCTCGTAGCCCTGCTTGAGCCGCTCCTGCACCCAGTCGGCCTTGGAGGGGTTTGTTTAGAGTTGGCGAAAAATCCAACGATCCTCGGTAGCAGCGGCTATTCTCGATAACGTCCCATTTTGAGAATGATTTTAATATTCATATGGTTAATGCCAAATCAGGGAGTTACGATTCTCAAAACCCATTCTCGAAATACATTCTCAAAAACACCTCTTTTTCATGGAATGTGAGAATTCAGAACTCGATTATTCAATAGGTTAAGTAGGATCGTTGGATTTTTCGCCAACTCTAAACAAACCCCGAGTAGGGTAGCGCCATGGCCGAAACCGCACTCGTTCCCAACGCGCAGTCCCCGGCAGCGCCGGCCCGCGCCCTGACCGCCGCCGGGCCGATCGCGGCCCGGCGGCTGGCGCGACAGTTGTCGGGCGAATGCCCGTAGCCGGCTTGGCTCAAATCGCCGCCGACCGCAAGCGCAAGGCGTTGAAGACCACCGACACCGAACTGAAGCTCATGGCCGCCGCCGCGAACATCGGCGAGAGCAGGATGCCGAAGGCGGGATACAGCACGCC
>Ga0209573_1001726_pt1 | contig 31611 bp, 29 predicted proteins | sample TNRBio252014_DNA_FD_185870 | JGI IMG/M metagenome (GOLD analysis project Ga0209573, IMG submission 185870) | Wastewater treatment Type I Accumulibacter community from EBPR Bioreactor in Madison, WI, USA - TNR Reactor_6/25/2014_ DNA (SPAdes)... | ecosystem: Engineered > Bioreactor > EBPR >...
GCTACGAGTTGGTCGATGTCGAGCGCAGTCCGCGTGGCCGTGTGCTGCGCGTCTTCATCGACAAGCCGGACAAGCCGCGCGGCGTCGATGTCGAAGACTGTGCGCTGGTCAGCAATCAGTTGTCGCGGGTATTGATGGTCGAGAACTTCGATTACGATTGTCTCGAGGTCTCCTCGCCGGGGATCGACAGGCCGTTGAAGAAGGAGGCTGATTTCGAGCGTTTCGCGGGGGCCGAGATCACTCTCAAGCTGCGCTTGCCGTGCAATGGCCAACGCAACTTCAAAGGTGTCCTGCAGGGTGTGCACGAAGGCAGGGTGCGCTTGCAGATCGATTCGGGCGAGGTGGTATTCGACCTGGTCAATGTTGACAAGGCGCGTTTGGTGCCCAACTTCGACCTGGCAAAATCGACTGATAGGCTGGTTTAGGAGGTAATGAGCAAATGAGCCGCGAAATCTTGCTGCTGGTAGATGTCCTGGCACGTGAAAAGAACGTCACCAGAGACATCGTCTTCGGCGCGCTGGAAATGGCGCTGGCGTCGGCTACCAAGAAGCGCATCCACGACGACGCGAATGTTCGCGTGGTGGTCGACCGCGAAACCGGCGATTTCGAAACCTTCCGCCGCTGGGAGGTCGTTGCCGATCCTGACTTTCTTGACGAGGAGGAACAGCTCCCCTTGTCGGAAGCGCAGGTTCAGGATCCCGAGGTCGAGGTCGGTGACTTCCTGGAAGAGGCGCTGGAGCCGATCGATTTCGGTCGTATCGGCGCGCAAGCGGCCAAGCAGGTGATTCTGCAGAAAATCCGCGACGCCGAGCGCGAACAGATTCTCAATGATTTCCTGGCACGCAAGGAACATCTGGTGATCGGTGCCATCAAGCGCATGGAGCGTGGCAACGCGATCATCGAAACCGGCAAGATCGAAGCCTTGCTGCCGCGTGACCAGATGATTCCGCGCGAAAACCTGCGTGTCGGCGATCGCGTCAAGGCCTATCTGCTGCGTATCGATCGTGCTGCCCGCGGGCCGCAGTTGATTCTCTCGCGAACGGCGCCGGAGTTCATCATCAAGCTGTTCGCGCTGGAAGTTCCGGAAGTCGATGACGGCTTGCTGGAGATCAAGGCGGCTGCCCGTGACCCCGGCATGCGCGCCAAGATTGCGGTGAAATCCAACGACCAGCGTATCGATCCCATCGGCACCTGCGTCGGCATGCGTGGCATGCGGGTCACGGCGGTGACCAATGAACTGGCCGGCGAGCGCGTCGACATTGTCCTCTGGTCGCCGGATCCGGCACAGTTTGTCGTCGGTGCGCTGGCGCCGGCGGAAGTCAGTTCGATCGTCGTCGATGAGGAAAAGCATTGCATGGACGTGGTGGTCGACGAGCAGAACCTGGCGATTGCCATTGGTCGTGGTGGCCAGAACGTTCGTCTCGCTTCGGAAATGACCGGCTGGACGATCAATCTGATGACCGAAGACGAGGCGCAAACAATGGTCGAGGCCGAGGCGGCAGCGATGCGCGTATTGTTCATGGAAAAGCTCGATGTCGACGAGGAAGTGGCAAATATCCTGATCGAGGAAGGGTTCTCGACGCTCGAGGAAGTCGCTTATGTGCCGGTCCACGAAATGCTCGAGATCGAGTCCTTCGACGAGGCAACGGTTCAGGAGCTGCGCGAGCGTGCGCGAAATGTTTTGCTTACCGAAGCGATTGCTACCGAAGAGAAGATCGAGGAAGTCGCCGAGGATATGCTGAGCCTTGAAGGGATGGACAAGTCCCTGGCCGGAAAGCTGGCGGGAAGCGGTATCAAGACGCGTGACGATCTCGCCGATCTGGCGGTCGACGAGCTCACCGAGTTGACCGGCATGGATACCCAGCGGGCTAAACAACTGATCACCACGGCGCGTGCGCACTGGTTCGAGTAAGCGGGAAAAAGGAATTCATATGGCGCAAACAAGTGTTGCCCAATTTGCTACCCAACTGAAAATGCAGGCGGGTGCCCTGCTCGAGCAGCTGAATCGCGCCGGTGTCACCAAGCGCGAGGCGGATGATCTGCTCTCGGAGCAGGACAAGTCCAGGCTTCTGGAGTACCTGCGGCGATCGCATGGCGGTGAGGCCAAGACCAAGATTACCTTGACGCGCAAAGAAACCAGCGAGATCCGGTCGCAGGATTCGCACGGAAAATCGCACACGGTCCAGGTCGAAGTACGCAAGAAGCGCGTTCTTGTAAAACGTGAGCCGACCGAGGCGCGAGCCGCTGCCGCAGTGCAGCCGCCAGTGGCCGCTGCAGCCGCCGGTGGGGGTGAGGAAATCGCCAAGGCAGCCCTGGCGCCGGTGTTTGAGCCGGTGCTCACGGACAACGCTGCGCCGGCGCTTGTAGCCGCTGTCGAGCCGGTCGCCGAGCCGGCTGTCGAAGAAAAAGCCGAGCCAGTGCGCGAAGCGCCCGCCGAAGTGCTCATCGAGACGCAGGCCGAAGCGGTGCTTGAAGCGAAGGCCGAAGCAGTGGTCGAAGCCGTGGTCGAAGCAAAGGCCGAAGCCGTGGTCGAAGCAAAGACCGAAGCGGTAGTCGAAGCGAAGGTCGAAGCGAAGGTCGAAGCGAAGGTCGAAGCGAAGCGCGAGCCCGTGGTCGCGGAAAATGCCAGGCCGCCTGCCAGGAAAGCCAAGGTCGAAGCCGGCGGCAGAAAAGTGGTGACGCGGGCATCGATCATCGGCGAGGAGCAGCAGAAACTGCGCGCCGAGGAAGAGCGGCGTAACGCCGAGTTGCGTGCGCTGCAGGAAGCCGAGTTCAAGAACAAGCAGCAACGCGTTGTCGACCTGGCGCGGGCCAAGCAGGATGCCGAAGCCAAGGCCGTCGCGGCCAAGGCCGCCGGGGTTGCCAAGCAGGTCGCCGCACAAACCGCCAGCGAACGGCCGGCGGAAGACAAGACCTTGCACAAGCCGGTTGGCAAGCCTGCCAGCACCGACAAGAAAATGCCGGAGAAGAAAGCAGCTCCCGACAAGAAGGGTCAGTGGAAGAACGAAGGTGCCAACAAGCGGGCGGGGCTGCGCACGCGCGGCGCAACCGGTGCTGCCGGCTGGCGGGACAACAAGCATGGCAAGCGCGGCGGTCGCGGTAGCAGTGCCGATGAAGAACATTCCTTCCAGGCACCCCTCGAGCCGGTCATGCACGACGTTTCTGTCCCGGAGACCATCTCGGTCGCCGACCTTGCCCACAAAATGGCCGTCAAGGCCACCGAGGTGATCAAGGCACTGATGAAGATGGGCTCGATGGTGACCATCAATCAGGTGCTCGATCAGGAAACGGCGATGATCATCGTCGAAGAAATGGGCCACAAGGCGTTTGCCGCCAAGCTCGACGATCCGGATGCCTTCCTTGATGACGAAGGCGTCGACCACAAGGATGCGCCGCTCGAACCGCGTGCGCCGGTGGTGACCGTCATGGGCCACGTCGACCACGGCAAGACTTCGCTACTCGACTACATTCGCCGTACCCGCGTTGCCAGCGGTGAAGCGGGTGGCATCACCCAGCACATTGGTGCCTATCACGTTGAAACAGCGCGCGGCATGGTGACTTTTCTCGATACGCCGGGTCACGAAGCTTTTACGGCGATGCGTGCCCGCGGCGCCAAGGCCACCGACCTGGTTATCCTGGTCGTTGCTGCTGACGATGGCGTCATGCCGCAGACGCGCGAGGCGATTCACCATGCCAAGGCCGCCGGCGTACCGCTGGTGGTGGCCGTGAACAAGATCGACAAGCCGGGCGCAGAACCCGAACGCGTGAAGCAGGAACTGGTTGCCGAACAGGTCGTACCCGAAGAGTATGGCGGCGACGTACCGTTTATCCCGGTTTCGGCGAAGACCGGGCAGGGTATCGACGAGTTGCTCGAAAACGTTCTGCTGCAGGCCGATATGCTCGAACTCATGGCGCCGAAGGAGTCGCCGGCCAAAGGTTTGATCATCGAGGCGCGGATCGACAAGGGTCGCGGACCGGTGGCAACGATGCTGGTCTTGTCGGGAACGCTGCGCCAGGGCGACGTCGTGCTGGCTGGCCAGGTCTTCGGTCGGGTGCGCGCCATGCTTGACGAAAACGGCAAGGTGATCAAGGAGGCAGGACCGTCGATCCCGGTCGAAATCCTGGGTCTTTCCGATGTCCCGGCGGCCGGCCAAGAGGCCGTGGTGCTGGCCGACGAACGCAAGGTGCGCGAAATCGCGCTCTTCCGTCAGGGCAAGTACCGCGACGTCAAATTGGCGACCAAGCAGGCGGCCAACCTCGAGAGTATCCTCGATACGATGACCACCGCCGAAGCCAAGGTGTTGCCGTTGATCATCAAGGCCGACGTGCAGGGATCTCAGGAAGCGCTGGTGCAGTCGCTGCAAAAGCTGTCGACCGCGGAAGTCAAGGTCAACGTCATCCACGCAGCTGTCGGTGCCATCAGCGAGTCCGATGTTCATCTGGCGCAAGCATCGAATGCGGTGATCATTGGTTTCAATACTCGTGCCGACGCCGGTGCGCGCAAGGGGGCCGAGCATTCGGGTGTCGATATTCGCTACTACAACATCATCTACGATGCGGTAGACGAGGTGAAGAGCGCGCTTTCCGGCATGCTCGCGCCCGAGAAGCGTGAACACATTACCGGCCTGGTCGAGATCAGACAGGTTTTCAATGCCACCCGGATTGGTACCATTGCCGGCTGCTACGTTCTCGAAGGGGTCGTCAAACGCAACTCGCGTGTGCGCCTGTTACGCAACCATATTGTCATCTGGGACGGCGAACTGGATGGCCTGAAGCGCTTCAAGGATGACGCCAAAGAAGTGCGCGGCGGTTTCGAATGCGGTCTGTCGCTGAAGAACTACAATGCCTACGAAGAGGGCGACCAGCTTGAAGCCTACGACGTGACGGAAGTTGCGCGGACACTCTAGCCATGACCGCCCCCCTCTTCTCCTGGCCCTTCTCCCGCAAGGGGAGAAGGGAGTTTCGTGAGTCGCTTGCGCGACTGGCCAATTAAATGCCCGCCAATAAAGGTTTTTTGCGCCGGGACCGGATCTGCGAGCAGATCCGCCGCGAGCTCGCCGAAGTCATCCGGACCGAGCTGCGGGACCCGCGCGTGGGCATGATCAGTTTGACCGAGGTGCATATCAGCGCCGATTACGCGCATGCCAAGGTCTACTTCAGCAGCCTGGCCGGTAGCGAACATCTCGATTCGGTGATGCTCGGTCTGCAGAAAGCATCGGGTTTTCTGCGTAGCGAACTTGGCAAACGGATCAGCATTCACAGCACTCCGCAGCTGCACTTCATTTTCGACGAGTCCCTGGAGCGTGGTGAGAAAATGTCCAGGCTGATCAGCGAGGCGGCGGCGATCTCGGATCAAACCGATCCTCCAGAACAGGTTTGAGTATCCGCAAGGCCTGGCGACGCGTTGACGGCGTTTTGCTGCTCGACAAGCCGACGGGGATGACTTCCAACTCGGCGCTGCAAGCTGCCCGGCGCCTGTTCTCGGCGGCCAAGGGTGGTCACACCGGCACTCTCGACCCCCTGGCCAGCGGTCTGCTGCCGCTTTGCTTCGGCGATGCGACCAAGTTCGCGGTCGATCTGCTCGCCGCCGACAAGACCTACCAAGCCGACCTTCTGTTCGGCGTCACGACCGACACCGGTGACGCCGATGGCCGTGTCGTCGAGCGTCGCCCGGTCGTTTTCGAGCCCAGCGAACTGGAGCCTGCTCTGGCCCGCTTGCGCGGGCCCATTCGCCAGATCCCCCCGATGTACTCGGCCTTGAAGCGCGACGGCAAGCCGCTCTACGAACTCGCCCGCCAGGGGATTGAAGTCGAACGCGAGGCGCGCGCGGTGACGATTCACGAGCTCCGCTTGCTGGATTACAGTGGCGAGCGTTGTCGGCTGTGGGTCGCTTGCAGCAAAGGCACCTATATCCGCAGCCTGGCCGAGGATCTGGGTCGTGCGCTCGACTGCGGGGCGCATCTCGCCGCTCTGCGTCGCGTCGCCGTCGGCGCTCTCGCCGTTGCCGATGCCGTGACCCTCGATGAGTTGGCGGCGCTCTCCGAAGAGGCGCGTGAACGCTGGCTGTTGCCTCCCGACGCTTTGTTGCAGAGTCTGCCAGCGATCACTCTCGACGACGAGGCCGCGCTGCGTTTCACACACGGCAATCCCGTTGGCAGCGCCGCGGCACCGGGAAAGTGCCGCGTTTATGGGCAGGGCCGGCTTCTCGGCCTCGGCGAAGTCGATGTCCAGGGCAATGTGCAGCCGCGTCGGGTGATCGGTTCGGCGTAGCGCGGGTCGGCGGGTCAGGATTCGGCGCCGCCGGTCCGCAGTGCACGCGGGCCGCTCACAACGTAGGCGTACTGTTCTGTTGAATTAGCCCGTCTACCAGGTGCAGTCGACGCCGATTGGCCAGGGCAATCATGTCGCGATCATGGCAGGCGATGACCGCCGTGGTCTCTGGCCCGCAGAAAGCCTGCACCAGATCGATCGTCTGCTGGCGCGATTCGGCGTCGAGGTTGGCGGTGGGTTCGTCGAGCAACAGCACTTTCGGCGCCAGCACCCAGGCCCGTGCCAGCGCCACGCGCTGTCTTTCGCCGCCGGACAGCTTCTGCGGCGGTGTCCGCAGGAGGTGGCCGAGGCGTGCCCAGGCAATTGCCGCGGCGACCAGACGTTCGCGCTCACCCGCTTCGACACCCCTGGCGCGCAGCCCGTAGGCGATATTCTCGACCACGCTGGTATGGAAAAGATACGGCTGCTGATGGACGTAGATCACTTCCTGGCGCAGCCAGTCCGGATAGGGCGACCAGTCGAAGCGGCGTTTGCCGAAGTGGCCGACACCGCTGTCCGGTGCATCGATGCCGGCCAGAATGCGCAGCAAAGTCGACTTGCCGCTGCCGTTTTCGCCGGTCAGAACGTAGCGCTCGCCGGCGCTCAGGCTCAGTTCGTCGATCGCCAGCAAGCGTCGTTCGCGGAAGGATTTGCTCAGCGCAGTCACGGCCAGCAGCTTCATCGGCGCGATTCCCCCTGAAAGAAGGCGAAAGCCGAATTGACACCGAGGGCGACCACCAGCAGCACAATACCGAGGGCGATTCCCTGCGCAAAATCGCCTTTGCTGGTTTCCAGGGCAATGGCCGTCGGAATGTTGCGGGTCACCCCGGCGATGTTGCCGCCGACCATCAGGGAGCAGCCGATTTCCGAAACGATGCGACCGAAGGCATTGCAGACCGCTGCCAGCAGCGCGAAACGTACCTCGACGAGCATCGTCCAGCCAACGCGCGTCGCCGACGCCCCGAGCGCCACGGCAGTTTCCCGTGCGCGCGGGTCAGCGCCCTGGATCGCCGCCAGCGAGAAGGCGATGAGTACCGGCAGGGCGATGAGCACCTGGCCGATGACCATTGCCGTCTGAGTAAACAACAAGTTCAGTTGCCCGAAGACGCCCTGGCGTGAAAGCAGCAGGTAGAGCATCAGACCGACGACCACGGTCGGCGAGGCCAGCAGTCCCTGGATGACAACGATCAGCGCGCGCCGCCCCGGGAAGCGCAGGGTGGCCAGGAGATAGCCGCAGCCAACCCCGACCGGCATGGCGATCAGCATGGCGCGCAGGGTTACCGATAGCGAGACGCCGACGATGGTCCACAGCTCCGGATCAGCCGAGAAAAGTAGCCGCAGTGCCGCGTAGGTGGCGTCGAGGAAGCCCAAAGAGTGGGCGGCTACTGCTTGCTGGCCGGCGCCACGAAGAACAACTGTTCTCCTTTTGGCTTGAAGGCACTGATTGCCGCCCGCCCGGCGGCGCTGGTCATCCAATCGATCAGCGCCAGCGCGTCGCTGAAGTTGATGTCCGGGTACTTGCTGCGGCTGACGGCCATGATTCCGTAGGGATTGAACATGCGCGGATCACCTTGTACCAGGATTTCCAGCTCCGTCCTTGCCTGATAGCTGGCGTAGGTGGCGCGATCGGACAGCGTATAAGCCTGCATTTCGCCAGCCATGGTCAGCACTTCGCCCATGCCGAGACCCGCCGATATGTGCCAAGGTCTTCCCTGGGCGGTGATGTCGAGTGCTCGCCAGTAGCTTTGCTCCATGCGCTCGGTTCCGGAATCGTCGCCGCGCGAGACGAAGCGCGCCTGCGTGGCCGCGATTTTCCGTAGAGCCGCCAGTACGTCGCTGCCGCCGCGCACCCCGGCCGGATCGCTTTTCGGGCCGACGAGGACAAAGTCGTTGTACATCACGTCACGCCGTTCGCTGCCGTGGCCGGCGGCGACGAAGGCCTCTTCGGCCTCGCGATCATGGACCAGAACGACGTCGACATCGCCGTTTTCCGCCAGCTTGAGGGCCTTGCCGGTACCGACCGAGATGACATGGACCTTGATTCCGCGTTGCCTTTCGAACTGCGGCAGGATGGCGCGCAGGAGACCGGAATTGTCGGTGCTGGTGGTCGTCGCCAGGCGCAGATCGCGCGCTTCGATGGCGCTCGAATGCAAGACAAAGAGCAGGATGAATGCTGTTGCCAGGCGGTAGAGGCTTACGGTCATGATGGGACTCCCTTTGTTTTTTTTTTGCGTCCCCCGCTCGCCGCCGACAAGCGCTGGGCCGCGCTTTGTCGATGCCGGCGCCGCGGCCTTGATCAAGAGCCTGCCGCCGCTGCTGTCAAGCGACCCGAGAGGGCTGCTGGAAAGCGAGTTTATCGACAAAATCGAGCCCGACCAAGCTCTATTCGCGCTGCCGGCGACTGCCCCGGACGACCCCGCTCGCCTCCCGGCAACGACGGTCGCTGCGGGATGATGGATGGCGCTTGATTCCCGCTCGCCGCTGCACGCGCCGGATGCTGCCATGCGGTATGCGGTAAAATGCGGCGATGATCTATCCGCTGCTACGCAAATTTTTCTTCGCTCTCGACGCCGAGACCGCTCATGGCGTCGGAATGGCGGGTATCGACTTCGCCAAGACCACTGGTATCGCGTGTCTGCTGGCGCGTCCGGTCGCTCCCGACCCGGTGCAGGTGATGGGGCTGGATTTCCGGAACCCGGTTGGTCTGGCCGCGGGTCTCGACAAGAACGGCGAGCACGTCGACGCACTGGCTGCGCAGGGCTTCGGATTTATCGAGATCGGTACGGTTACGCCGCGTGCGCAGCCGGGAAATCCCAAGCCGCGCCTGTTCCGCATCCCGGAGAAGCAGGCGATCATCAACCGCATGGGCTTCAACAATGACGGCGTCGAGAAACTGCTGAGCAACATCGCTGGCAGCAAGTTTGCGCGCGAGGGCGGCGTTCTTGGCATCAATATCGGCAAGAATTTCGATACGCCAATCGAGAAAGCCGCCGACGACTATCTGCTTTGCCTCGATCGGGTCTACTCGGCGGCTAGTTACGTGGCCGTGAATATTTCCAGTCCGAATACCAAGAACCTGCGCGAACTGCAGCGCGACGACGCGCTGGACGCCTTGCTCGGCAGCCTGAAAGCTGCACAGGGCAGGCTTGCCGACCGCCACGGCCGCTACGTGCCGCTGGCGCTGAAGGTTGCGCCGGACCTCGAAGACGCGCAGATTCAGGCGATCGCGGCGCTGCTCCGCCAGCACCGCATGGACGGCGTCATCGCCACCAACACCACGCTTTCGCGGGCCGGCGTCGAGGGGCTGGCGAATGCCGAGCAGGCGGGCGGCCTTTCCGGCGCACCGCTGCTGGCCCTGTCGACGTCCGTGATTGGCAAGCTGGCGGCAGCCCTGGGCGGTGAAGTGCCGATCATCGGCGTCGGCGGGATCATGAACGGGGAGGATGCCGCGGCCAAGATCGCCGCCGGCGCCAGTCTGGTTCAGTTCTACACCGGCTTCATCTACCGCGGCCCGGAGCTGGTCGGCGAGGCCGCCGCCGCGATCGCCAGGCAGCGCACGCTGCACACGCCGCGCCGGGCCTGAGTCCGGAAGGCGCTACTGACAAGGTGGTTGAACGCACGCATTCGACACGGGATAATCGCTGCGCCCCGGATTGCGCGGCGCACAGCCTACGCACACCATGACTCACTACCTGTTCATCATCATCGGCGCCGTTCTCGTCAATAACGTCGTGCTGGTGAAGATTCTCGGCCTCTGCCCGTTCATGGGCGTTTCCAGGAAACTGGAGACGGCTTTCGGCATGGGCGCGGCGACGACTTTTGTGCTCACCGTGGCCACCGGTGCCAGCTACATCATCGACCATTACCTGTTGATGCCTTTCGGTCTCGAATACCTGCGCACGCTGTCGTTCATCGTTACCATCGCTGCCGTTGTTCAGCTCACCGAAATGGTGATCCAGAAAACCAGTCCACTGCTGCATCAGGTGCTCGGCATCTACTTGCCGCTGATCACCACGAATTGTGCGGTTCTCGGAGTACCGCTGTTGAACATCGCCAACAAGAATGACTTTGTCGAATCGCTGCTTTTCGGGGCTGGCAGTGCCGTCGGTTTTTCGCTGGTGCTGGTGCTTTTCGCTGGCATCCGCGAACGCGTCGAAGGCGCCGACGTTCCGGTCTACTTTCGGGGCACGGCGATCGCCATGGTCACGGCCGGGCTGATGAGCCTGGCGTTCATGGGTTTCGCCGGGCTGGACCGCTACCAGTGAGAGTGGACAGGCAATGATCACGGCCCTGGTAGTCATGGCGCTCGGGGCCATCGTCCTCGGCGCGGCGCTTGGCTATGCGTCGATCAGGTTCAAGGTCGAGGGCGACCCGGTGGTCGACAAGATCGATGCCATCCTGCCGCAGACGCAATGCGGGCAGTGCGGCTACCCGGGTTGCAAACCTTACGCGACGGCCATTTCGGCGGGCGAAGCCGACATCAACCTCTGTCCGCCGGGCGGCATGGATGGAGTGCGCAAACTCGCCGACCTGCTCGGCCGCGAAGTCAAGCCACTGGACGCCGAGGAAAAGCCGAAACAGCTGGCGATCATCATCGAAGAGACCTGCATCGGTTGCACTCTGTGCATCCAGGCCTGCCCGGTGGACGCCATCGTCGGCGCCGCCAAGCAGATGCACACGGTCGTCGAATCCCTATGTACCGGCTGCGAGCTGTGCGTCAAACCCTGCCCGGTCGAGTGCATCGAAATGCGGCCGATCACCGAGAACCTCGAGAACTGGAAATGGAAATACCCGGTGATCGAAATCAAGCCCGTCAAGCGTGCGGCCTGACGGTCATGAAAGTCATGACCGTCCTCCTCTTTCCCGACCCTTCTCCCGCAGCGGGGAGAAGGGCGATCCGTGAGTCGCGTCCGCGACTTTCACGGTAAAGCGACCCGAATGCTGCAGCGACTGTTCAGCTTCAAGGGCGGCGTCAAACCGCAGACCCACAAGACGCCTTCGGTACAGGAACCGATTGCCATCGCGCCACTACCGTCGCGCCTCTACGTGCCGCTGCATCAGAGCATCGGCGGTGCGGCCAACCCGCTCGTCGAAGTCGGTGAGCGGGTGCGCAAGGGGCAGGTGATAGGCGGCGCCGACGCCTGGCTGTCGGCCGCCGCGCACGCGTCCACTTCCGGCACGGTCCTTGCCATCGAAGAGCATCTGGCTGCGCATCCCTCCGGTCTGCCGACGCTGAGCGTGGTCATCGAGCCCGACGGTCGCGACGAGTGGGTGGAGCGCACGCCGCTCGATCACCGCAGCCTGCCTCCCGAGCAGGTCCGCGAGGCGCTTCGTGACGCCGGCGTCGTCGGCCTCGGCGGGGCGGTCTTTCCGAGTCACGCCAAGCTCACGACTGCCGCCGGCGTGGCCGTGGAAGAACTGGTCATCAACGGCGCCGAGTGCGAGCCCTACATGAGCTGCGATGACGTCCTGATGCGCGAGCGTGCCGAGGAAATCGTCCGCGGCATTGCCATCTTTCGCGACCTCCTGGCGGCGCGGCAGGTGCTGATCGGTATCGAAGACAACAAACCGGAAGCTGTCGCCGCCATGCAGCAAGCGGTGGAGCAAGTCGGCGAAGACTATCAGGTCGTCGCCGTCCCGACCCGCTATCCGGCCGGCGGCGCCAAGCAGCTGATTCGCGTTCTGACCGGCAAGGAAGTCCCGGCCAGCAAGCGCTCGACCGAACTCGGCGTGCAGTGCTTCAACGTTGCTACGGTGTACTCGGCGTATCGCGCACTGGCCTTCGGCGAGCCGGTGATCTCACGCATCGTCACCCTGGCCGGCAATCTCGAGCGACCGCGCAATTGGGAAGTGCGACTCGGCACGCCGCTGCGCGATCTGCTCGCGCTCGGCAGGCCGAAAGCCGACACCGATCGCTACTTGATGGGCGGGCCGATGATGGGCTTCGCCTTGCCGAGCCTGGACGCGCCGGTGGTCAAGGCGAGCAACTGCATCATCGCCGCTTCGCCGACGATGTTCGCGCCGAGCCCGCCGGAGATGCCGTGCATCCGTTGTGGCGCCTGTGCCGAAGTCTGTCCGCACGAGCTGCAGCCATTCGAGTTGTACTGGTTCTCGCGGGCGCGCAACTTCGGCAAGACGCAGGAGTACCACCTCTTCGACTGTATCGAGTGCGGCTGCTGCAGCTATGTCTGCCCTTCGCATATCCCCCTGGTGCAATATTTTCGTTTCGCGAAGAGCGAGATCTGGTCGCGCGAGCGAGAAAAGAACGGTGCCGACGCCGCCAAGGCGCGCTTCGAGCTGCGCAACGCGCGCGAGGAGCGCGAACAGGCGGAGAAAGCGGCGCGGCTGGCCAAAGGCGCTGCCGCGCGCGCCGCCGAGAAGCAGGCGCGCGCGGTAGTGGCGGTCGAGCCTGCGACCGCTGATTCGGCCGCTGATTCGGCCGCTGACTCGGCTGTTAGCGTCGCCAGTCCGCCGCTGAAGCCCGTCGACGCGCCTGCGCCAGTGGCCGCGATCGCGCCCGCAAGCCCTGCGCCCCCCGAAGCTCCAGCTCCCGAGCTTGATGCCGAAGCGATCAAGAAGGCAACCATCGTCGCGGCGATGGAGCGTGCGCGCGCCCAGCGCGCCGCGGTGCAACCGAGAAACACCGATCAACTGACTGTCGAGCAGAAGCGCCAGCTGGCTGCCGTCGATGCGCGGCGGGCCGCGTTGCAGGCAGAAGAGCTGGAAGAGGCGGCAGAGCGGGGTGCGGCGAGGGCGTCCGTCGAAACGCCAAAACAGGTCGAAAAGCAGGGGCGGACGGCCGAATGATGGATTTCAGCACGCCCCCCTATCTGTTGCAGGAGCGCATCAGCGTGCGCCGCGTCATGGTGCAGGTGTTGCTGGCCCTGTTGCCCGGTGTTGCCGCCTACGTCTGGCTGATCGGCCCGGGCATCGTCGTGCAACTGGTGATCGCGACGCTGACGGCACTCGCCGGCGAGGCTTTGATGCTTGGCCTGCGGCGCAAGCCCCTGGCCCTGTTCCTGAGCGATGGCAGCGCCATCGTCACCGCCTGGCTGATTGCCTTGAGCTTCCCGCCGCTGGCGCCGTGGTGGTTGATCGTCGTCGGCACGCTGTTGGCCATCGTCGTCGCCAAGCATCTCTACGGCGGCCTGGGCCAGAACCCCTTCAACCCGGCAATGGTCGCTTTTGCCGCCTGCATCGTCTCTTTTCCGGCACTGATGTCGCAATGGCCGGCGCTTGGCCTGAAGCTTGGTTTTCTCGAGCAGCTGCAGATCATTGCCGGCCTGGCGCCACGCATCGACGTGATGAGCGGCGCGACGCCGCTCGATGCGCTCAAGACGGCGCTGAAGCTTTCCGATGGCAGCATCGATGTGCCGACGCTGCTGGCGACGCAGGAGGTTTTCGGCAATTTCGCCGGCCGTGGCTGGGAGTGGGTGGCCGGCGGCTATCTGCTCGGCGGCCTGTACTTGTGGCAGCGCAAGCTGATCAGCTGGCACGCGCCCTTCGGCTTCATTCTCGGCTTGAGCTTGCTGGCGGCTGCGCTCTGGGCGTGGAACCCGCAGCAGTTCGCCAATCCGCTCTTCCATCTCTTCTCCGGTGGCGCCCTGCTCGGCGCTTTCTTCATCGTCACTGACCCGGTTTCGGGTTGCACGACGCCGAAAGGCAAGCTCATCTTCGGTCTGCTCGCCGGTCTGCTGGCGTACATCATCCGCGTCTTCGGCGGTTTTCCGGATGGCGTCGCTTTTGCCGTATTGCTGATGAATCTTTGTGTGCCGCTGATCGACATGTATTCGCAGCCGCCGGTCTTCGGCCTGAAGGACGAGCCATGACGCCGCCGCTCAAGACGCTCAGCGCCGCATCGATGGCCGTGCGCACGGCCATCGTCCTGTTCATTTTCGTCGTCGTCTTCACCGGCCTGCTGGCAGCCGCTTACCAGGCGACCGAGCCGGCCATCGCAGCCGCGGCTGCGGCCGAGAAAATGAAACTGATCGGCGAAGTCTTGCCGCGCGAGCTCTACGACAACGATCTGCTCAACGACCAGCGGCAGCTGCCGGCAAGCGCCGGGCTCGGCCTCGACGAGCCGTCGACGGCGTATCTGGGACGCAAGAGCGGCAGCGCCAGCGCGCTGATCTTCGAAGCCGTCGCTCCGGATGGCTATTCCGGAAAGATTCGCCTGCTGCTGGCGGTGGCCGTCGACGGTAGGCTGCTTGGCGTTCGCGTCACGCAGCACAAAGAGACGCCCGGGCTCGGCGACTACATCGACCCGCGCAAGGACAAGAACAAGGAGCGGCCGTGGATCACTCAGTTCAACGATCTCTCTTTGGCGACCGTTTCCGGGCGCGAATGGGCGGTCAGGAAAGATCACGGGCGTTTCGACTCGCTCGCCGGCGCGACCGTTACGCCGCGCGCAGTGATCAAGGCAGTGCACAAGGCGCTGCAGTATGTCGCCGAAAACCGCCAGCAGCTCTTTGCCAGCCCTGAAGTGCCCACACCTCCCGCAGCCAGCCCAGGAGAAAGCAAGTGATCGATCGCGAACAATTCCGCCAGATCATGGACAACGGCGTCTGGCATCAGAACGCCAGCCTGATACAGCTGCTCGGACTATGCCCGCTGCTGGCGGTGACCACGACCCTGGTCAATGGGGTGATGCTGTCGCTGGCGACGATCATCGTCATGGCAGTGGCCAATGTCGCGGTCGCCGCACTGCGCAATCTGATTCCGCACGAGATTCGCATTCCGGTCTTCATCCTGGTCGTGGCCGCGCTGGTGACCGTCGTCGACCTGCTCTTCAACGCCTATTTCCACGAGCTGTACTTGGTCCTCGGTATCTTCATCCCGCTGATCGTCACCAACTGCATCGTCCTGGCGCGGGTCGAAGCTTTTGCCAACAAGAATCCACCCCTGCAATCGCTGCTCGACGGCATTTTCATGGGCGTCGGTCTGCTATGGACCCTGGCTCTGCTCGGCGGCCTGCGCGAACTGATCGGCGGCGGTACGCTGTTTTCGGGGGTCGACATGGTTTTCCCCGGCGCGCAGGGGCTGCAACTACTGCCGGCCGACTATCCCGGATTTCTGCTCGCCATCCTGCCGCCAGGTGCTTTCATTCTTCTTGGCTTCCTGATCGCCTGGAAGAACTGGGTCGAAGCGCGCGCCGCTGCGCGCAAGCCCGATTCCGGAGCGGACCAGGCGTCACCGCTGCCGCTTGCCGACGGCGCCTGAGCGCCAGCGAATCGCGCCCGGATGAACAGGCAGCAGCGGCAACAACTCTTCGCGCGCCTACGCGCGGCCAATCCCGAGCCGACCACCGAGCTCGAGTACGCCACGACTTTCCAGTTGCTGATTGCCGTCATCCTGTCGGCGCAGGCCACCGACAAGAGCGTCAACCTGGCGACGCGCAAGCTTTTTGCCGACGCGCCGACGCCGCAGGCGATGCTGGCGCTCGGCGAGGAGGGACTGGCCACCTACATCAACCGCATCGGTCTCTATCCGAGCAAGGCCAGAAACGTCATTGCCGCCTGTCGGCAACTGATCGAGCTGCACGGCGGCGAAGTGCCGCCCGCGCGGGCGGCGCTCGAAGCTCTGCCGGGAGTTGGTCGCAAGACGGCCAACGTGGTCCTCAATACGGCTTTCGGGGAAGCGACGATTGCCGTTGATACGCATATTTTCCGGGTCGCCAACCGCAGCGGACTGGCGCCCGGCAAGACGCCACTGGCGGTTGAACGCGAGTTGCTCAAGCGCGTTCCCGAGGAATTCCGGCAATCGGCACATCACTGGCTGATCCTGCACGGACGCTACGTGTGCAAGGCGCGCAAACCCGAATGCTGGCGTTGCGACATCGCCGATCTCTGTGCCTGGCCCGAGAAGACCGACCCCTTCGGCGCGCCGCTGCCATGAGCGTTGCCAGCGCGCTGGTTGCCGGCAACGATCCTCGCTCCGCTCTGGCGGAAGAAGCCTTGGCGCAGGCGCTGGCCAGGACCGGTGCCAGCCACGCCACGGGCGTGCTGTTGTTTCTGACGCCGGACTTTGCCCGGCACGCGCAGCAGACGGTCAGCGCGGTGGCCCGGGCAGCACAGTGCACCGAGGTGGCCGGGGGCATCGCGGCCGGGGTCTTCAGTGAGCACGGCTGGGTACTCGACCGGCCAGCGGCGGCGGTGATGGTCTTTGCGGGCGATCTTTCGCTGGATCATTGCCAAGGTGGCGTTGCCCTTGACCGCGCGGATCGGCAGGCCGTCCTGAGCTATGCCGGCGGCAGCTTCCCGTACCCCTGGGGCGACGCGACGAAAAGGCGTTTCGGCGGCAGCTTCGCGGGTAGCGGCGGCGGCAGCGCTCCGACCGCCTGGCAGCACAGCCGCCTGGCGCCCAGCTGCAGTGTGCAGTTGCGCGGAGCACAGGTCGACGTCGGCGTATCGAGCGGCTGGAGCCTGCTCGCCGAACCACAGCCGATAGAGCGCAGCCGTGCCTATGACTTGCTGCAGCTGGGTGGCGAAAATGGGCTCGACAGCCTCCTCGCCGCCTTGCCAGCAGACCTGCGCGAGCAGTCACCGCTGCCCCTGGGCGCCCTGTCGGCCGTGCTGTTTGACGAAGACCGTGCGGGCAGCGCTGGCGGTGTGGCCAGCCTTGGCAGCGCGCTCGCCAGTGGGGACGCTTTCGCGGCGGGTGCCTGGCATTCGACGGCCATTCTCTCGGCCAACGCGGCTGATCGCTCGGTCAGCCTGGCCGAAGGGACCAAGCCGGGGCAGCGGCTGGCGTGGGCGATTCGTCGGCCGCAGTCGGCCGTAGACGACATGCGCCGTAGCGTCGAGCAACTGGCCGCTGCTGTTGCGAAACCCCTCGCCGGCCTGGTTTTCTCGTGTTTCGGTCGCGGCCCCTATTTTCATGGTGGCGACGACTGCGAGCTCGCCTGCCTGCGGCAACGCTTTCCCGGCTTGCCGCTGCTCGGCGTTTACGGAACCGGGCAGATCGCAGCCGGCGCCGCGGGTGGCAACCGTTCGCTGCACAACGCCGTGGTCACTGCCCTGATCAGTCATCCACCCCGGAGGCCCCATGTTCAATCCCAGTCGTGAGCAGGTACGGCAGTTCTTCTGTGGCGCCTGGCGCAAGCATCGCGAGCGCGCCATCCTCGAAGGTGCAGAAGTCACTGCCGCTGATCTGATCGTCGAACACCCCGAGTATCACGCGCTGCTCGAGAACCCGGAGCTGGCGGTGGAGCAGGAGTTCACGCCCGAAAACGGGAAAATGAATCCCTTCCTGCACCTCTCCCTGCACCTGGCCGTCGCCGAGCAGATCAGTATCGACCAGCCGCCGGGCATCCGTGCCGCCTACCAGGCGCTGCGCGGACGCCTCGAAGTCCATGCCGCCGAACACGCCATTCTCGAGTGTCTCGGCGAGGCGCTGTGGCGCTCACAGCGTGACGGCAGCGCCATTGATGGCGTCGCCTACCTCCACTGCGTGCAGCGGGCAGCCCGCAGCTGAGGCCCGCCACAGCGGGCCAGGAAAGCGCGGCAGCAAACCCCGCTCGCCGCTTTGCGGGTAGAATCGGCAAGTCGCTTCGCGAGGAACATCCCCCATGCGCTTTTCCGGCTCCGACAAATACGTCACCACCGGTGACCTGACGCTGGCGGTCAATGCCGCCGTTACCCTGCAGCGACCGCTGCTGATCAAGGGTGAGCCGGGTACCGGCAAGACCATGCTCGCCGAAGAGGTCGCCGCCGCGCTCGGGCGGCCGCTTTTTCAGTGGCACATCAAATCGACGACCAAGGCGCAGCAGGGCCTTTACGAATACGACGCCGTTTCACGCCTGCGCGATTCGCAGCTCGGCGAGGCCAAGGTCGCCGACATCGGCAGCTACATTCTCAAAGGCGTGCTGTGGCAGGCTTTCGAATGCGCAACGCCGTCGGTGGTGCTGATCGACGAAATCGACAAGGCCGACATCGAATTCCCCAACGACCTGCTGCGCGAACTCGACCGCATGGAGTTCTTCGTTTACGAGACGCGCCAGAACGTGCGCGCCCGCCACCGACCGGCGGTGTTCATCACCTCGAACAATGAAAAGGAACTGCCCGACGCTTTTCTACGGCGCTGCTTCTTCCACTACATCAAGTTCCCCGACCGGGAGACCATGAAGCGCATCGTCGACGTCCATTTCCCGGGTCTCAAGCCCGCCTTGCTGCGTGAAGCGCTGGAAGTGTTCTTCGAACTGCGTGAAATTCCCGGCCTGAAGAAGAAGCCCTCGACCTCGGAACTGCTCGACTGGCTGAAGCTGCTGCTCGCCGAGGACATCCCGCCGGAAGCCTTGCACAGCAAGGACAACAAGAGCGCCATTCCGCCGTTGCACGGGGCCCTGCTCAAGAACGAGCAGGACGTCCATCTTTTCGAACGCCTGATTTTCATGGCCCGCCAGAACCGCTGAGCGGCGATGCGCGAATGTGTTAGGCACTAGCGACGATGCTGATCGATTTCTTTCTTCACCTCAAGGAGAATCGCCTGCCGGTGTCGATCAAGGAGTTCCTGGCCTTGCTCGAAGCGCTGCAACAGCACGTCATCGAGCACAGCCTCGATGACTTCTACGTCCTCTCGCGTGCGATTCTGGTCAAGGACGAGACGCACTTCGACAAGTTCGATCGCGCCTTCGGTGAGTACTTCAAGGGTGTCGAAGCGCTGCCCGGGATGGAGGCACTGATTCCCGAAGAATGGCTGCGGCAGGCGGTGAAGAAACACCTCAGCGACGCCGAATGCGCCAAGCTCGAGAAACTCGGCTGGGAAAAGCTGATGGAGACTTTCAAGAAGCGTCTCGCCGAGCAGAAGGAACGCCACTCCGGCGGCAGCAAGTGGATCGGCACAGGTGGCACTTCGCCCTTCGGGCACGGCGGCACGCATCCCGAAGGCATCCGTGTTGGCGGCAAGAGCGAGAACCGCTCGGCAGTCAAGGTCTGGGAAAAGCGCGAGTATCGCAACCTCGACGACAGCGTCGAGATTGGTACGCGCAATATCAAGATTGCTTTGCGTCGCCTGCGCCGCTTTGCTCGCCAGGGCGCGCCCGAGGAACTGGATCTGGAAGGCACCATCGCCGGTACCGCGCGCAACGCCGGCTGGCTCGACCTGCGTCTGCGGCCCGAGCGTCACAACGCGGTCAAAGTGTTGCTGTTTCTCGATATTGGCGGCTCGATGGACGATCACATCCGCGTCTGCGAGGAACTGTTCTCGGCCTGCCACAGCGAGTTCAAGCATCTCGAGTACTACTACTTCCACAACTGCGTCTACGAATACCTGTGGAAGGACAACCGCCGCCGTCACAGCGAGCGCATCGACACCCACGACGTGCTGCACAGGTACGGCAATGACTACAAGCTGATTTTCGTCGGTGACGCGGCGATGAGCCCCTACGAGATTCTGCAGCCCTGGGGCAGCGTCGAGTACAACAACGCCGAGCCGGGTGCCACCTGGCTGCGCCGCCTGACCGACACCTGGCCGCACGCCATCTGGCTCAATCCGGAGTCGGAACACGCCTGGCAGTACCGGCAATCGACTTCGCTGATCCACAACCTGATGGGCGGGCGCATGTTCCCGCTGACGCTCGACGGGCTGGAGCGCGGGATGCGGCTGCTCAGCAAGTAGGCGTCGGCGACGCGGCGAGCGCCGCCGCTTGACAGTGCCGGGGACGCTGCAGATACTCGTCGGCAGCCTTTACTTTTCCCGGTTTCGTTCACTTCTTATTTCTCCCGATCGCCATGACCTATCGTCCGCCCGTCAACATTCTCGAAGTGTTGCAGAAGATCGAGTACGACGAGGCGCTGCCAGCCGGCGATGAGCGCTACGTCGAGACGCAGGAAGCGCGCGGCAGCGAGCATACTTTTTTACGCCTGGCACGCAAGTTCGGCTGGGACCCGGCCAGTAACGCCTTCTTCCCGCCCAGCGACAAGCACGCCTTGTTTTTCGGCCATATCGGCAGTGGCAAGACCACCGAACTGCGCCGCTACGCCGAACGCCTGAACGCTTCACGGCGTTATTACGTCGTCGAGGTCGATGTGCTGCTCAAGCTCGACCGCAACAATTTGCAGTATTCCGAAGCCTTGATGGCAATGGCCGAGACGCTGCTCGAGCGCCTGCTCGGCGACGGCCATGCGCTGGACGACGCCGATTTGCGGCCGGTGCGCGACTGGTTCGAGACCGCCATCAAGACACGTTCGACGCAACGGGACGCGAGCGCCGAGGTCAAGGCCGGCGCGAAAGCCGGTGGTGGCCTGCCCGGCCTGGTCACGCTGTTCGCCAGCTTTACCGCGGCAGTGAAGACCGGCGCCAGCCAGAAGAACGAATGGCGCCAGGAAATCCGCAATCGTTTCACGACGCTTGCCGCGGCCTTCAGCCAGCTGATCCGTGCTGCGGAGGCCGAACTGCAAAGCTGCGGCCGCGCCGAGCGCGTTCTGTTCCTGGTCGACGGCACCGACAAGATGCGTGGCGAGGACACGCAGCAGTTCTTCGTTCTCGACGCCGAGCAGCTGCTGGCCATCCAGACGCTGGCGATCTACACCGCGCCCCTGCATCTCAAGTACGACGGTCGGCTGGGGGGCAAGCTCGATGCCGACATGGTGCTGCCGATGATCAAGCTGCACGAGCGCGAAGGCAGCCGCTGTGAAGCCGGCTGGACGGCGCTGACCCAGCTGCTCCTGCTGCGCGCCGATCGGCGCGTGTTTGCCTCCGACGCTGACATCGAGCAACTGGTCGAGCATAGCGGCGGTCATCCACGCGAGCTTTTGCGCCTGCTGCGCCTGTGCTGCGAGGTAGCGGATGGCCTGATCGACGGCGCCGTCGTGCAGCGGGCCATCGGCCAGCTGGCGGCGGACTACCGTTACTTCCTCAAACCCGCTGACTACGCGCTGCTCGCGGCCGTCGACGCGGACCCGGCGCAGGGCGGCAACGACGAGCCGGCTCAGCAACTGCTGCACCGCCTGGCCTTGATGCAGTACAACGACGGTCGATGGCGGCGCAGCCACCCCGCCGTACGCACGCTGGAAGGCTACCAGCTCGCCAAAGCCGCGCTGGCGGTAAGGCCCGTACTGCCGGTAACGGCGGCCAATCCGCCCGTTCCGCCGAGCTAGGTCGTCCCTGGCGCTGCCTGGATGGCCACTTCCGACTTCGAGATCGAACGCCTTCGGCTGCAGGCCGCCGGCAGCTTGCCGGCGCACTGTTTTGATGAATTTCAGCGCCTGTCGCGAACACTGCTGCATGGGCCGGCCTTCCAGTGGCTGTTGGTCGACGCGCCGCACGAGTTGCTGCGCGAGCAGGTGATGGCCGCGCTCGACAGTGTTCTGCACGCTGCCGGCCTGCAGGTGCACCGCTTGCCGCTTGGACGCCGCATTGCCGACGTCGCGACGCTGGAAAAGCGACTGCTCAAGAACGTTGGCAAAGCAGCAGTGGTGCATGTCATCGGCTCGCAGGGCTGGTTCGATGCGGCCCGCTGGGATGCCTTCAACGTGCGCCGCGAGCGCATCGCTGCCGAAGTGCGCGCCCGGCTTGTGTTCTGGCTCGACGCTGAAGCGATTGCCCTGGCGTCGCACGGCGCTCCCGATCTCTGGGCCTGGCGTGGCGGCGTGTACGCTTTCACGCCGCTGCCGGCAACCGCCTACGTTCGCACGGAGGGGTCGAGTGGCGACTCGCCCTTTGTACGCTTCCCGTACCAGTATGGTCCCGACGTTCGCTCGATGAGCGAGCGTCGTCGGCGTATCGCCGACATCCGGGCATGGCTGGACAATCATGCCTCTGTGCCAGTCGACCTTCTCGTCGCGCCACTCGACGAACTGGGCCGACTGCTTTACGACGTCGGCGATTACGATGCCGCGCTGGCGCATTGGCGCGAGCGCGAGTTGCCGCTGCACCGGCAGCGCGGTGACGAACGTGGGATGGCGGTAACGCAAGGCAGGATTGCCGACGTACTGCAGACCCAAGGGCAGTTGGACGAGGTGCTACGTATCCGCCGCGAGGAACAGCTGCCGGTGTTCGAGCGCCTGGGCGATTCGCGCGAGCGGGCGATGACGCAAGGCAAGATTGCCGACGTGCTGGAGTTGCGGGCGCAGTTGGACGAGGCGCTACGCATCCGCCGCGAGGAAGAGCTGCCGGTCTACGAGTTCCTGGACGATGTGCGCTCGCGGGCCATGACGCAAGGCAAGATTGCCGATGTACTGGAACTGCGGGGGCAGTTGGACGAGGCGCTGCGCATCCGCCGCGAGGAACTGTTGCCGGTATTCGAGCGTCTGGGCGATGTGCGCTCGCGGGCGGTCACGCAAGGCAGGATTGCCGACGTGCTGCAGGCGCGGGGACAGTTGGATGAGGCTTTGCGCATCCGCCGCGAGGAACAGCTGCCGGTATTCGAGCGCCTGGGCGATGTGCGCGAGAGGGCGGTAACGCAGGGCCGGATTGCTGACCTGCTCGAGGCGCGAGGGCAGCTGGACGAGGCACTGCGCATCCGCCGCGAGGAAGAGCTGCCGGTCTACGAGCGCTTGGGCGATGTGCGCTCGCGGGCGCTGGTGTCCTCGCAGATCGCACTGCAGCTATTGTGCCGCAACGACAGCGAGTCGTTGGCTGAAGCCAGGCAACTCCTTGAAGCGGCCTACGCCGACCTGTCGCGTGTGGGCCTTCCTGAGGCACAGCTGCTGGCCGACGAAATGCGCGAGCGCGGATTGACCGTACCTTCAATCTGAGGGTCGCTGAAGCGCCACAATCAGCGGAGATGCCTGCTTCGGCGCGGCAGTGACGACAAGCCGCTCTTCGTCGGCGGCGCGGCGGGGTTTTCTACGGCCTCTATCGCGCCCGCGAGAGGAGGCTGATGGCTGTCCCAAGGCCTCCGATCACCTCTTCGATCGCCGTTTTCCTTTCCTGCCCCTGCAACGGCGGTCGTCGTCCTTGACGCGCCTGGTGGCGACGCTGCGGCTCGCCTTCCGACCCATACCAATCGCTTGTCTTGCTTTACCCTGAAGTGCGCTGCGCTCGATGTGCTTTGCATGAATCGTGGCTCTGGAAAAGTCGCAACGTGGTCTGGACGATGCAGGCTTCCCGTGACTGCCACAGGACGTTCCAATGTCATGAGCCTTGGAGAATTTGCGAGAAATCGCGCGCAGCGGGCAGATTTCCGGGAACGGCCTTTAACCCCATGAACAAAAAGCTTTAGTTATCCGTAGTGACGATTAAATAGAGTCCGTTTCGTGGACGCGGCACTGCTTCCTGCGCAAAAAATGTTCTGGCCGCTGCCTGCCGTTTATTCCATTTCGTCCATTTTAATAGTTAATTTGAAGTGAATTGATTTCTTCCCCATTTGTTTCCGTGGACAAATGACCGGAGGATTTTTGTAGGTACACGGCAAGTTGTGTAAAAGCAGTTGGTTATATGCTTTTAACTGCATATGAAAACATTTTTTCTGCATCATGAAATGTGTTTCGCATCAAGCCTTTGCCGCTTGCTGCCGCCACCGCTTCTCGCAGTGGCCAGGCCAAGGTTTATTATTATTTGCTGCCTCTATGGGGCTTCTCAGAGGGAGATTTTCTGATAATCTTTGTCGCTCAGAGGCTTCGCGTCACCCCTGAAGTCTTTGATCTGCATCTAAAGACTTCAAAAATATTTTCCACCCTTGGAGAGTCCAAAATGACTTTGAAATCGATGTTTTTGAGCGTCAGCCTTGCCGTCGCCGCTGCCCTGGCGTCAGGTGCCGTTTCTGCACGAACCGAGATCCAGAACAAGGGCTCGGACACTCTGGTCAACGTCGCCCAGTCATGGGCCGAGCAATACGGCAAGATCAATCCGAATGTGGCCGTCGCGGTTTCCGGCGGCGGCTCGGGTACCGGCATCGCAGCGATGATCAACGGCACCGTGGATATCGCCAATTCCAGTCGCAAGATGAAGGACAAGGAGATAGCCGAGGCCAAGGCCAAAGGTCACGATCCGGTCGAGCACGTGGTCGGCTACGATGCCCTGGCTATCTTCGTACACAAGAGCTTTCCGCTGGATACCTTGAGCATCCCCGAACTGGCCAAGATCTACGGACGTGACGGTGGGGCGACCAAGTGGAGCGATCTGGGAATTACCGTTCCGGGTTGCAAGGACGAGATCGTCGTCGTCAGCCGGCAAAACAACTCGGGCACTTACGCCTACTTCCAGGAGGCCGTTCTCGGTGAGAAGGGCAAGTTCCGCCAGGGCACGCTGGACATGCACGGCTCCAAGGACGTCGCCGATCTGGTCGAGAAGACGCCTTGCGCGATCGGCTACAGTGGCCTTGCCTACGCCACGGATCACCTGAAGGCGTTGTGCATCTCGCCCGAGAAAGGCAAGCCATGCGTCATGCCGACCGAGGATACCGCTTTTGATGGCAGCTATCCGATCGCCCGTCCGCTGTTCATGTACACCGATGGTCAGCCGAAGGACGAAACCAAGAAGTACATGGACTGGATCAAGAGCGACGTTGGCCAGTGCATCGTTGCCAAGGAAGGCTACGCGCCAATCAAGAAAGTCAGCTGCAAGTAAGTCGTACGTCATCACGGGCGCGGGGACAGGGAGTCTTCTCGCGCCTGCAACGTACTTGTCTGCCGTTAGTGCCGTGGGGAGTCGCAAGCAATGAGCCATTATGAAGAACGTCTCGAGAGAGACCTGTCCCTGATCAAACAACAAGCGACCCTGCTGGCCAAGCGCGTTGACGAAGCACTCGGCGCCGCGGTACGCGCCCTGCTGAGCGGTGACGACAAGCTGGCCTACGCGACCGTCCTGGGAGATCAGCGGATCAACGCGGAAAACCGTAAGCTGGACAAGATGTGCCACGCTTTCATCGGCGTGCACCTGCCGAGCGCCGGACATCTGCGTCTGATGACGGCGATGATTCACGCCAACGTCGCGCTGGAGCGTGTCGGCGACTACGCGGTGACCATTGCCCGCGAATCGGTGCATCTCGCCAAACGCCCCGACGCGCTGATCAAGCGCGAGGTTGACTTGCTTGCCGGTGAGTCGCGGCAGATGTTCAAGCAGGCGATGTGCGGCTTCATCGATGGCAATGCCGAGAAGGCCAGGGCGACGATGATCATGGCCGATCAGGTCGAGCGCACTTTCGATGTCGTCTTTGCCGACCTGGTCAATGCCGGCGAGAACTTCAGCATCGAGGACCTCTTCGCCTATCTCGGCGTTTTCAACTCGCTCGAACGGGTCTCGGACCAGGCCAAGAACATCTGCGAGGAAACGGTGTTTGCGGTGACCGGCCAGACCAAGGCGACAAAGGTTTTCCGGATTCTCTTCCTTGACGAGGACAACACCCTGCTCGGACCGATCGCCGAGACCGTTGCTGGCAAGATTGCTTGCGGAGGTGGTGAGTTCCGCAGCCTGGGCCGTCAGGCCGGCGCGATGGCGCCGGAGGTGGTCGGCCTGCTGCAGGAGTCGGGGGTCGACCTCGCCCGCCACCAACCACAAGCGATGAATCTGAGTCTTCAGGATCTTGTCGATTTCCACGTCATCGTCAGCCTGCAGGGGCCAGTCAAGTCCTACGTCGACAAGGTTCCGTTTCACACTGCGGCTCTGGAGTGGGACGTCGGCGGCGTGCTTGCGGCGGAACTTCCCGAGGAGCAGCGGCGCGAGCGCTACGCGACCCTGGTTCGCGAAATTGCCGTGCAGGTGAGCACCCTGATGACCACCCTGCGGGGCGAGGAGGCCGACTGACATGGCCAACAGCAACGCTGTACCTGGCGCCACAGTGGCTCGCGGGGGGGCTGGCGCGTTCGATCGTCGCGATTTCGACTGGTACGTAGACAAGGCGGTTCAGGCCCTGGTGTTCCTCTGCGGTATCTCGGCGATCGTCTTCGTGCTGGGAATTTTTATTTTCGTCTTCAAGGAAGGTGTCGGCTTCATCCTGCACCACATGAACGTCCGGGAGTTCTTTCTCACGCCGTACTGGTTCCCGAGCGACGCCGACGCCCCCGAGTACGGGATCCTGGCGCTGATGGCAGGTACCGCCAGCGTCACCGGTCTGGCAATGCTGGTCGCCGTGCCGTTCTCGCTCGGAGCGGCGATCTACATTGCCGAGTTTGCCAGTGGCAAGACCCGTGAAACGCTGAAAGTGCTGGTCGAGCTGCTGGCGGCGATTCCGTCGGTGGTCTGGGGCTTCATCGGCCTGGTGATCATGAATCCCTTGATCATCAAGTGGTTCGACGTGCCGGTGGGTCTCTGCGTGCTCAACGCCGGCATCATTCTTGGTTTGATGGCGGCACCGATCATGACCTCGATCGCCGAGGATGCGCTCAAGGCAGTGCCCGATCGTTACCGTGAAGCCGCCGAGGCGATGGGCGCGACGCGCTGGCAGGTGACCTACAAGGTGGTGTTGCCGGCGGCCAAGAACGGGCTGCTCGGTGGCGTGCTGCTCGGGGTCGGACGCGGTTTCGGAGAAACGATGGCCGTGCTGATGGCGACCGGACACGCGGTCAATATTCCCGACAGCGTCTTCGACTCGGTGCGCGCGCTGACCGCGACGATCGCCGCAGAACTGGGTGAAACGGTGGTCGGCGGCGAGCATTATCAAGCGCTGTTCACCATCGGCATTCTGCTCTTCGTGGTCACCTTCACCGTCAACCTGACCGCCGATCTCATCGTGCGCGGCATTCGCAAGGGATAGAAAATGACAACTGCCAACGCCGCCATGTTTCAGGCGAGCAGCCTGAACCACCGCAATGCCAGGGTCCAGAGCCTCTATCGAATCCTCTTCGGTGTGATGACGCTGATGCTGATTGCGCCGGTAATGATGATTCTGGGAACCCTGATCTACAAGGGTGGCGGGGTGATCTCCTGGGAGTTTCTGTTTACTGCGCCAACTGACGGGATGCGTACCGGCGGCGTCCTGCCCGCCCTGCTGGGTACCGTCTGGCTGGTAACGGTGGCGCTGTTGCTGTCGGTTCCGATCGGCGTTTTCGCGGCGATTTACCTCAGCGAGTACGCCGGCGACAACTGGTTTACGCGCATCATCAATCTGGCGATCATCAACCTGGCCGGTGTGCCGTCGATCGTGCACGCCTTGTTCGGGTTGGGTGCTTTCGTCATCTTTTTCAAGTTCGGGACCAGTATTCTGGCGGCCAGTCTGACGCTGGCGGTGATGACCATGCCGGTGGTCATCGTCGCCACCCGCGAATCACTGCAGTCGGTACCGCCGGCATTTCGCGAGGCCTGCTGGAACATGGGAGCGACGCGCTGGCAGACCATTCGCAAGGTGGTGCTGCCGAACTCGATCACCGGCATCCTGACCGGCGTGATCCTCGAAGTTTCGCGTACCGCTGGCGAGACCGCGCCGATCATGTTCACCGGCGCGGTGTTTTTCACGCCTTTCCTGCCGCAAAGCGTCTTCGACCAGACCATGGCCTTGTCCTTGCACCTGTTTGTTGCCGCGACCCAGGTTCCGGGGATCGCCGAGGAAGTCCCGTTCGGCATCGCTCTGGTACTCATCGGACTGGTGTTGCTGATGAACAGCGCGTCGATCGCGTTTCGCATGTGGCTCAGGGGGAAGAAGAAATGGTAAGTCAAAGCGCTCTTGGACGCGTAGCGGTCGCCGCTCAAGAGGACGCCGCTGCCGCGGCGCCGCGGACCAAGCTGGCGGTCAAGAACCTGACCATCAGTTACGGGAAGGCATTGGCATTGAAGGATGTCAGCCTGGAGATTCGCGAGCACGAGATCTTCGGCATCATTGGCCCCGCCAATGCCGGCAAGACCTCCTTCCTCAAAGCGGTCAACCGCATGGACATGTTCACCACGGGAATGCGCGTGGCCGGCGAAATCCACTTCAATGGGCTGGATACCCGCCACCTGAAGAACGTCTATGCGCTACGCAGTCGCATCGGCGTCGTCTTTCCGCTGCCGGTTGGTCTGCCGATGACGGTCTATGACAACGTTGCCCTGTCGCCGCGCCTGCGGGGAATCAAGGAAAAGGCCGAGTTGGACGTGATCGTGCAGCGCTGCCTGACTCGCGCAGCTCTCTGGGACGAAGTCAAGGACCGCCTCAATGCGCTCGGCAGCCTGCTTTCGGGCGGCCAGCAGCAGCGGCTGACGATCGCCCGGGCGCTGTCGCAGGAACCCGACCTGCTGATGCTCGACGAGTTCTCGATTGCCGTCGACCCGGTCACCACCATGCGCATCGAAGATGTGCTCAAGGAGTTGCGCAAGGAAGTGACCATCATCCTGGTGACCAACCTGGTGCAGCAGGCGCGGCGTCTCGCCGACCGTACCGCGTTCTTCCTGAACAGCGAGTGCGTCGAGATCGGGGTCACCGAGGATCTGTTCACCGGCCCTGTGAAGGATCGGCGGACGCGTGATTACGTGGAGGGACGATTCGGCTGAGCCTTGCTGCCCGGCGCGTGCGCCGCTGCCGGGTGGCGGTGCACACCTTCGCTGCACTGGCGGGGATCGTCGAAGCGCTGCGTGACGGGCTTTGCAAACAGCGCTTGCCCTGAATCAATTGAAGAATGCAAACGAAGGACACAACGAGATGACCGCCGCCCCAGCCGCTGCTCTGCTGCAGCCAGCTCCCGAATACGCGATCGACACCAAGAAACTCAACCTCTGGTACGGGACCTTCCAGGCCCTGTACGAGGTAGATTTGCAAATCCGCAAGGGCATGATCACCTCGATGATCGGTCCCTCGGGATGCGGCAAGAGTACCTACCTGCGCAGCGTCAACCGCATCAACGAACGCCTCGGCTACGTGCGCATCGAGGGTAGTATCGAAGTCATGGGCCAGAATATCTATGACTCGGACGTCGAGTTGATCCAGGTGCGCAAACAGGTCGGAATGGTTTTTCAGCGGCCCAATCCGCTGCCCATTTCGATTCGCGACAATATTCTTTTCAGCCATCGCCTGCACGCCAAGGGTGGTGGTGGCGTACACCAGGGCACCCCCGACGAGATCGTCGAGGAGTCGCTGCGCACGGTGCTGCTTTGGGACAAGGTCAAGGACCGCCTCAAGCGCAAGGCCACCGAACTGTCGCTCGAAGAGCAGCAGAAGTTGTGCATCGCGCGCTTGCTGCCGGTCAAGCCGACGCTGCTGCTGATGGACGAGCCGTGTTCGGCGCTCGACCCGAAGGGCACCGAGGCGGTAGAAGAGCTGCTCTGGGAACTGCGTGGTCAGTACACGATCCTGATCGTCACCCACAACATGGCGCAGGCGCGCCGTGCCAGCGAAGAATGCATCTTCATGCTGATGGGCCGGGTCGTCGAGCACGCGCTGACCGAGGAGATGTTCGTGACCCCGACCCACAAGGAGACCGCCGACTACATCGAGGGGCGTTACGGCTGATCTGGCACTCTGTGCGTAGTGCAGCCGCCAACGCTCGCTTCCGATGGGCCTTCCTTTTTGTCCGGTGGCGGTTCTTGGAGGGGAGAGTCGGATTCGCCGCAGCTTCATGCGTCGGGCATCGCTATTGCTTGCCAATGCCGCTGAAGCTGCTAGACTCACTGCGGCTTACAGACCATCGCTAACGGTCATGACACATGGAGACACCCCAAATCATGAAAGTCATGACCGTTTCCCCCTCTTCCCCGACCCTTCTCCCACGAGGGGAGAAGGAAGATTCGTGAGTCGCTTGCGCGACTTTCACATTAAAGCATGGTCATATAAGCTTCCGTCGCCAGTTGGCACCGTTTTACCAGAGGAGGCACTATGGGTCTATTCGATTTCGTCAAAGAAGCAGGGGAGAAACTTTTTCGCTCCCAGGACGCGCAAACGGCATCGGACGCGGTGAGCAATGCGCCCGATGACGATGCTGCCAAAGCACAGCTGGACGAGATGAACCGCGCCGCTGGTGATGCCATTGAGGCTTACATCAACGCGCAGGGCTTGACGGTCACCGGGCTGACCGTGACCTTCGATGGCGCAGCAGGTGTAGCCACTGTTTTCGGGGTCGCTGGCGATCAAGGCAGCAAAGAGAAGATCCTGCTCTGCTGTGGCAATGTGAATGGCGTTACCCGGGTCAACGACATGATGTCGGTTGACCAGAGCGCGCCGGAAGCCCTCTTCTATACCGTCGTCGCCGGCGACAACCTGTCGAAGATCTCGAAGCTGCACTACGACAACCCCAATAAATACATGATAATTTTCGAGGCCAACAAGCCGATGCTCAGTCACCCGGACAAGATCTATCCGGGTCAGATGCTGCGCATTCCTCCGCTCTGACTTGAGTCGAGCGTGCCCTGGCGGCTAGTGCAAGCGCACGGCCGTAGCACCTGTCTGCGGCTGGCGGGGGGCCGCCAGGCGCTCGAGCATGGCGCGCACCGCTTTTATCTGCGCGCCGCCTTGCGTGGCGTAGTCGCTGCCCGTATAGCCCCACCAGTCCCAGCAGCCAAAGGGGTTGTTCAACCAGTGCCAGGATCCGCTGGCGAGGCCATAGCGCGCTTGCACCTGCGGGTAGAGGACGACGATGCGATTGCTGTCTGCCCAGCGGTTGTAGCCGGCGCCATCGACGAAGCGTCGGTCGATCTGCGCTGCAGCCTGACGACAACCATGAAAAGCGACATGTACCCGGCAAACGCTACTGAGGCAGGCCTGCGGCACATAAACGTAAGCCTCGTCGGCCAGTCCCGCATCGATCGGCTTGCCTTCTACAAACGGGCTCTGGTCGAAGCGTAGCGGCTCGCCTTTTGCGGTCGCCGCTGGCGGCTGCAAGGGGCCAAGCAGGTGCTGGAGAATTTCGCCGGCCGCGTCGAACTCGCCGCAGCGATTGATGAACGGCGATTCCTCGCTGCTGCAGGCATTGGCCTGCGGGTCGGCGACCGAGATCATGGCGTGCCCGGCGTCTGGCAGCTGGACGAAGCGAATCGCTGTCGGAGCAATCCACTGGCCGTAGAAAGCGGCCAGCCGCTCCATCACCGCCGTGTCGATGACGCTGTCCTTGCCGCCTGAAAACAGCCACACGCGATCGTCGCGTAGGCCTTCCAGCGGATCGATGCGGCCCGCCTTGGCGAGTGCTTCCGCCTGGGCGCGCAGTTCGGCTACGGACGGAACTGCGGCCCACCAGGAAGGCGACATGCAAGCCGTAAGTGCCCGCCGGATCGATCCTTCGGCGCAGTTATAGGGGCCGCCAGCAAGCACGCCGGCGCCGCGCACCAGCTGCGAGTGGGCGACCTGGAACTGCACCGCCATGTAGGCACCCGAGGAGATGCCGGAGACGGTCAGCTCGCTCAACTCGGCGCCCAGCGCTGGCAGTGGCTGTACTGCTGGCTGGGCTTCGGCTGCGTGGGCGTTTCCGGCGCTCAGCAAGAAAACGAGAGCCGCGCGGGCGAGGCTGCACAAGACGGGTTTGGCTG
>Ga0209573_1001727_pt1 | contig 31608 bp, 24 predicted proteins | sample TNRBio252014_DNA_FD_185870 | JGI IMG/M metagenome (GOLD analysis project Ga0209573, IMG submission 185870) | Wastewater treatment Type I Accumulibacter community from EBPR Bioreactor in Madison, WI, USA - TNR Reactor_6/25/2014_ DNA (SPAdes)... | ecosystem: Engineered > Bioreactor > EBPR >...
GTCGCCTCGTTTCTGGTCAAAAATTGCCGCATTCCCTGGCAGGAGGGCGCCCGCTGGTTTTGGGATACGCTGGTGGATGCTGATCTGGCCAGCAATACGCTGGGCTGGCAATGGACTGCCGGTTGCGGCACGGACGCTGCGCCCTATTTCCGCGTCTTCAATCCGATTCGCCAGGGCGAACAATTCGACCCGGAGGGTGAGTACATCCGCTGCTGGATTCCCGAACTGGCGACGCTACCGGCTTCGGCCATCCATCAACCCTGGACGGTGGCGTCGCAACTGAACTATCCCGCGCCGGTCGTCGATTTTGCCGCCAGTCGGGCCGAAGCGCTGGCCGGCTGGGAGCGAATCAAAAGCAGATGACGCTGTATCAGACTCCCTGCCGCCGATAGGCCAGCGCCAGCAGAGTGATGCCCACAGCAATCAGCGGCAGGGACAATACCTGCCCCATGGTCAGCCAGCCGAAGGCCAGATAACCGAGTTGCGGATCGGGTTGGCGAACGAATTCCACCAGAAACCGGAAGACTCCATAACTCAATGCGAACACGCCGGATACGGCCATGGTCGGGCGCGTCCGGGCGGAAAACAGCCAGACAATGAGGAACAGCGCCACGCCTTCCAATGCCGCCTGATACAACTGCGAAGGATGACGCGGCAGGTGATCGCCGGTCTGGCTGAACACCATCCCCCAGGGCAGATCGGTCACCCGGCCCCACAACTCGCCGTTGATAAAATTGCCGATTCGCCCGAACAGAATGCCCGGCGCAATCAGCGGCGCGATGAAATCGACGGTTATCCAAAATGGCTGCTGATATTTATGGGCAAACAGCGCCATCGCCAGCAACACGCCCAGAAAGCCGCCATGGAACGACATACCCCCTTCCCAGACCCGAAATAGCATCAGTGGATCGCGCAGAAAGTTGCTGAACCCGTAGAACAGGAGATAGCCGACTCGCCCGCCGAGAATAACGCCGAGAGCGATGTAGAACACCAGATCGTCCACCTGCGCAACCGTCCAGCCGGAATGGGGTTGCCGGGCGCGGTAACGGCCCAGCGCCCAGCCGGCCAGAAAACCGAGCAGGTACATCAAGCCGTACCAACGAATATGCAGCGGCCCCAGACTGAACGCTACCGGGTCAAAATCGGGATGGATCAGCATGGAAAGCTCTCCTTTCAGGCCGGCAACACCCGTGCAATCACGGTTTTGAGATAATCGATTTCAGGAATCGCCGGGGGAACCGGATGATCCGGCCCCTGCCGGCCCTGCTCCAGCATCACTAAGTTACGGTCGAGATGCCGGGAGGCCTGCAACAAGGTCTGCTCCAGCGCTTCGCGGGGCAACAACTGCGAACAGGAGCAGGACGCTAGCAAGCCATCGCGCTCCAGCACCTGCATGGCCATTTCATTGATGCGCCGATACGCCAGTGTCCCTTCCTTCAAGTCCTTGCGGCGCTTGATGAAAGCCGGCGGATCGACGATCACCACATCAAACCGTGCGCGGGCTTCGCGCAGCGCCTTCAACACCTCAAAAGCGTCGCCATGCTGGAATTGCACCCGGTCACTGACCCCGTTCAATGCGGCGTTAGCCGCCGCCAATTCCAGCGCCGGCGCGGAACTGTCCACACACAGCATTTCACGGGCGCCGTGCGCCGCCGCCCGGATGCCCCAGGCTCCGACATAGCTAAACAGGTCCAGCACCCGCCGGTCACGGACATAGCGATCCAATCGGGCGCGATTATCACGCTGGTCGTAAAACCAGCCGGTTTTCTGGCCGGTGCGCGGCGCGACCTGGAAGCGCAGCCCGTCCTCCTCGACCATCACGGTGTCGGGAACCGCGCCCGCAGCATCGGCCACATAACGCTCCAGACCTTCGATTTCGCGCACCGGGCTGTCGTTACGCCACAGCACCGCCCTGGGCTTCAGCACCTTTTGCAGGGCGGCCAGAACCTCCGCTTTCCTCTGGTCCATGCCGGCGGTGGTGAGTTGCGCAACGCACAAATCGCCATAACGATCCACGATCAATCCCGGCAATCCATCGCCCTCACCATGCGCCAGCCGGTAAAACGGCCGCTCATACAACCGCTCGCGCAGGCTCAACGCTACGTTCAGGCGATGCACCAGCAGCGAGGGACTCAGGGGATGTTCTGGATCGCGGCTGACCAATCGGGCGCAGAGCAGAACATGTGGATTGATATAGCCCGTACCGATGAATTTGCCGTTGCTGGCTTGAATCGTGACCGGTTGGCCGGGTTGGAAATCGCGCAGCGGCGTGGCTTCGACATCCACTTCGTTGCTATAAACCCAGAGATGACCCGCACGCAGTCGGCGATCTTCGTTCTTGCGCAGGCGCAAAGGAGCGAATTCAGTGGGGAAGACAGGAGTTTCGGACATAAGAAAAGGATTCCGGAGTACGGGATATCGCAGGATGTGGAATGACTGAACCGGCTGGAAGCCGGCTCTGCATTCGAGAAATCAACCCGGTGGCCAGCCCAGTTCCCGACCGGCCAGCAGATGCATGTGAATATGGAAAACCAGTTGGCCCGCATCACGGTTGCAATTGGTCACGATTCGATAGCCGCTTTCCGCAACGCCCAGTTCCGCAGCCAACTGTTTCGCTGCCAGATGCATCCGGCCCACCAGCGCCGCGTCGGTCTCGGTCAGATCATTGAGCGTTGCGATATGCCGCCGGGGAATGATGAGTAGATGAATCGGCGCTTCCGGGTTGATGTCCCGGAAGGCCAGTACGTCGCTGTCATCGTAAAGCGTGGTCGCCGGAATGTCGCCGGCGGCGATCTTGCAGAAAATGCAGTCGGTCATGTTAGTCGTTTCCTTCCGGGCGCTCTATAAATCCCGGCGGCCCGCGAAAGCGTGCGCCAGAGTGCCGCCGTCCACGGATTCCAGTTCTCCGCCCAGCGGCACCCCATGAGCGATGCGGGTGGCGCGGACGCCGCGCTCGCGGGCCAGTTCCCCGATGTAGTAAGCGGTCGCCTCGCCTTCCACGGTGGGATTGGTGGCCAAAATGATTTCGTGGATTTCGCCTTCATCCAGCCGGGCTTCCAGAATTTCCAGCCCCAGTTCCGCCGGCCCAACGCCGTCCAACGGCGATAAATGGCCCATCAGCACAAAGTACCGGCCCTGAAACCCGGTTGCCTGCTCCACCGCTAGCACGTCCGCCGGGGTTTCGATCACGCACAACTGAGTGGGATCGCGGCTGGGACTGGCGCACAGGGCGCAAATATCGGTTTCGCTCAGATCACGGCACAGCCGGCAATGACCGATGCGCTCCAGGGCGATCCGTAAGGCTTCCACCAGCCGCCCGGCTCGGTCGCGATCCCGTTCCAGCAGATGCAGCGCCATGCGCTGAGCGGATTTCGGCCCCACACCCGGCAAGCAGCGCAACGCCGTCATGAGCTGATTGAGCAGCGGCGAAGCGGCCATGCAGTCAGAAAGGCAGTTTCAGATCGCCCAGCATTCCCGGCGGCAGGCCCATACCGGCGGTCAGACCGGACATTTTATCCTGCACGGTGCGCTCGACCTTATGCACTGCGTCATTGATCGCAGCGGCGACCAAATCTTCTAGCATATCCTTGTCATCGCCGACCAGACTGTCATCAATGTGAATCCGCCGCACCTCGTAGCGTCCAGTCATCAGCACACTGACCAATCCGCCGCCTGCTTCGCCCGCAATCTCCAGCGTCGCGATTTCCGCCTGCGCCTTTTGCAGATTTTCCTGCATCTTCTGCGCCTGCTTCATGATATTGCCCAGACCACCTTTCATGATTTCTCTCCTGTGATTCAATGAGTCCCATCAGTTTCATCCAATGGATGAACTGCGGCAATCCGCGCATCGAACATTTCCGCCATGTCCCGCACATACGGATCGTGGCGAACCTGCTCGGCGACCGTTTGCTGTCGTTCCGCCTGCTGTTGTTTTTGCTGGGCAGCAGGCGTCGCCGCTGCGACCGCGCCAATCTGGATTTTCAAAGTCACCGGTCTGCCGAGATGCTGTTCCAACGCGGCTTGGATACGGTCCTCAACCGCTTTGTTCAGCATTTGGGCGTAGCCAGGCTCCAGGGTCAATCGGAAAGCATCGCCATTCCGTTCCGCCAGGGCGCTATTCAGCGCCACCTGTTTGGGGATGCCCGCCAGGGACAGTTGCGTAACCAGCGCGCCCCATTCTGAAGCGGGCGGTGCGAAACTCGCGGGAGCCGGCGAGGGCTGAACGGCGCGGGGAATGGTTGCAGCGACGGGAACTGTTGTAGACATCGGCGCGGGCGCAGCCGTCGTCGCGACTCGCATTGGCGCTGCCGCTGGCTCCGCAGTGGCGGGCCGGAAGCATAACATTCGCAACAGCGTCATCTCGAATCCGCCGCGCAGGTCGGGGGCCAGCGGCAAATCACGCCGACCCAGCAGAGCGATCTGGTAAAACAGTTGCACGTCCTCGGGCGACAGCATTTCCGCGAACCGCCTTAATTCCGTTGAATCCGTCACCTCGTCGTCGGCCAGTGCGTCCGGCGCGGCCTGGGTCAACGCCACACGCTGCAACAGTGACAATAACTCAGCCAGCACCGCCGCATAATCGGGCGCATTCTCGTCCAGTTCCGCGACCTGCCGCAGCAATCCCGGCGCATCATTGGCCGCCAACGCTTCCAGCAAACCCGTTACCCGCCGTTGGTCGATGCTGCCGAGCATGGTGCGGGTCGCCGCCGCTTCCACCTGGCCACCGCCGAAGGCAATCGCCTGATCCAGCAAGCTCAGCGCATCGCGCATACTGCCATCGCCCGCACGGGCGATCAGTTGCAGCGCCGCCGCTTCGCACGGAATGTTTTCCTGCTCCATCAACTGTTGCAGATACCGGGCAATCATCCCAGCAGGCAGGCGTTTGAGGCTGAACTGGAGACAGCGCGACAGGATGGTGACCGGCAGTTTCTGCGGATCGGTAGTCGCCAGCAGGAATTTTACATGCGGCGGCGGCTCTTCCAGAGTCTTGAGCAGGGCGTTGAAACTGTGATTGGAGAACATGTGCACCTCGTCAATGAGGTACACCTTGAAGCGTCCCCGGCTCGGCGCATATTGCACATTTTCCAGCAATTCGCGGGTTTCATCGACTTTGGTGCGGGAGGCGGCGTCCACTTCGATCAAATCCACAAAGCGGCCCGCGTCGATTTCCAGGCAGGCGGAACACTGGCCGCAGGGCGTCGACGATACGCCGGTTTCACAGTTCAGCGATTTAGCGAAAATCCGGGCGATGGTCGTTTTACCGACGCCACGGGTGCCGGTGAACAGGAAGGCGTGATGCAGGCGCTGCCGGTCGAGGGCGTTGGTCAGGGCGCGAACGACATGCTCCTGACCGACCAATTCATGGAACGTGCGCGGCCGCCATTTGCGGGCCAGAACCTGGTAGCTCATAAAACCCTTTGCATGGATACCTGATGCTGGGTATCTGGCGCCTTGATAGAGGGTGGCGACCCCTACCCGCCGCACCCCGGCGCCCGAGGCCACTGCTGCCGCTGCTCCCTTCCGGGCCTGACGGGGTTCACAGCTTGTCGTCGCGAGGGGACCGATAGGAGCCGCCATTGAAAGAAAATATGCAGGCGGCTATCGCTGCGGCCTGCATCGTAGGAGGGCTTATAACCGTGATACGGCTATAAATCAAGGTCTTTCCAGCCGGGGAAATCCGTCTGCTTTCCGCGAATCCGCAGGTGAAACGCTAACCCACCCGGAAATACGCCTCGCGTTCCGGTAAGTCGATACCGGTCAGCCGCAACGGCAACACGCTGTCTGGCGCGACGCTATCTGCGACTTTCACCCGCGTTTCCAGGGCCAGCGTCGAAATGAGCACCGTGCCGCGCGGCATCCGCTTCTCCACCAGCACCCCCTCGCCCTGCCAGCCGGGATGTTGCTGAAGGTAAACTACCGTCCAGTGCTGGCGGGACAGCCGCTCGGCCCGACGCACCCCGGACGCCACCGCTTCCGCCGCGCCGACCCGCGCGACGATGGTTTGGGCGTCCAATGGATCATCGCCGCGCAGCAAGGCGCGCAATTGTTGATGAACGACCAGATCGAGATAGCGCCGCATCGGACTGGTCGCCTGGGCGTAAACTTCCAGCCCCAACCCACCGTGCGGACCGGGTTGGCTGCTGTACTGACGGGGCCGCATACTGCGCCGCAGACTGTGCATCGCCGCCAAACTGGCCGGTTGCTGGTCAGCCGCCTCCACCGGCTCCTGAGTAGTGAACGGAAAGGGTAGTCCTCGCTCCAGCGCGAAACGGGCGGCGGCTTCGCCAGCCATGACCATCGCCTCAGCCACCAACATCCGGCTGCGCAGCCGGGCCAGGGGTTGAATGTCCACCCGGCCCGCGCTGACGCGCATTTTGACTTCCGGCAGGTCGATGAAAATCGCCCCCCGGGCGCGGCGGCGGGCCTGATGACGTTCGGCCAGTTCGTAGAGGCTGCGAAACGGTTCCTGATCGAGCTGCCCGTCCACCTGCTCATACGTCAACCGCTGCGCCCGCACCCAACTGGGAACCACCTCCACGTCGATGACCACCCCGTTCGCGTCCAGGCTCAGGCCAAACGACAGCGCCGGCGATACTTCCAGCAGACCCAGACCCAATTGTTGCACCGCCGCTTCCGGCAGCATCGGAATCGTGGTTTCCGGCAAATACAGTGTTGCGCCGCGCGCCCGCGCCTCGACATCGGCAAGGCTGTCAGGGGGAACCAGAGCGGCGACATCAGCGATATGCACCCACAGCCGATCCCCGTCCAGACTGAGCGCGTCGTCAGGATCAAGATTACCTTCGTCGTCGATAGCGAAAGCGGGCAATCCGGTCAGATCCAAACGCGGTTCCTGCGGCAATTCCGCCAGTGGAACCGTCGGCCGCTCCAGCATCGCGCCCGTCCGGCGCGGCCAAGGGTTATGCTGCTCATTCCAGTAACCCAGCCGCAGCAACAGGGCATGGGCGCTTTCTGGGGTCTGGTTGCACTCCAGCGCCTGCAATACCCGGCTCTGCTCACGCTGGCCCCAGATCAGTTCCTCCACTTCAAGGAGATAGCGGGCGTCTTCCGGGGCGCAGCGACCCGCCCGCGCCCGTTGCAGAAAGCCATTCCAGGCGTCCCGTTCAGCGGTCTTCGCCTCCCGAATGATTCGTTCCTGTTCAACTTCCGCCAGTGGCCGCGCCTGGATCGCCTCCGGCGTTCCCTGAAAATACAGTCCTTCGTCCACCAGTCGCCAGGCGGCCCAGGCGGTCGTCGGCGTATAAGCGCCATAAATCAGTTCCGCCAGTTCCGGTAAAGTGGTCTGGCCGCCGTCCAACAGTTCACAGGCCGCCTCAACTTCGCCTGCCGGGATTTCCCCCAACTCGCGTGGCGCGCGCAACGGGCCGGGATGCAGCAACAACACGTCCTTGGGCCGGACCCGCAACGACCGGCCATCTTCCAGTTCGATATCCAGCTTGTCGCCGAGCGCGGCGACCCGGGCGGGACCGTTTTTGTACAGCACCAGACTGTTCTGCGGGATGTTCATCAGGCCTCGGGGGAATGTGGGGCAGGTCAATAAGTGAGCCATGGAAGCGATAAGTGGGTATCATAACAAAGGTAGTCAGCGTTCTATCCCTTGGCTCTCTAGCGAGCGGCAAGGATGAAAATAGCAAACCACATAGCGCGGAACGCCTAAAAACCTTATTATAATTAGTGAAGCTAAAATTAGCGGTTCGTTGCCCTGCGCTGCCGGGCGCCAGCCAAAAAAATACCAACAACATCAATCGATCAGACTTGACCACGCCTTCCCGATTCACCATCCCGGCTTTTATCCGGTCTACCCTGTTTCCAGGGTGGGCCTTCAAGCTCCCACCGTTGCCGGTTCGCTGGCGACGCCCGATACCTAATGAGGAGTAGAGCGTTCATGCATGACATTATTCATCAATTAGAACAAAAACGCGCCGGCGCCCGCCTGGGCGGAGGCCAGCGCCGCATCGACGCGCAGCACAAGCGGGGCAAGCTCAGCGCCCGCGAACGCATCGAAGTTCTGCTCGATCCGGGCAGTTTTGAAGAATGGGATATGTTCGTTGAGCATCGCTGCTCTGACTTCGGCATGGCTGACACCACGATCCCCGGCGACGGCGTGGTCACCGGCTATGGCACGATCAATGGCCGCATCACCTTTGTTTTCAGTCAGGATTTCACGGTATTCGGCGGCTCATTGTCCGAAGCTCACGCCGAGAAAATTTGCAAGATCATGGATCACGCCATCAAGGCCGGCGCGCCGGTCATTGGCCTGAACGACTCCGGCGGCGCCCGCATCCAGGAAGGCGTTGCTTCGCTGGCCGGTTACGCCAATGTTTTCCAGCGCAATGTGATGGCCTCCGGAGTCATTCCGCAGATTTCCGTCATCATGGGTCCCTGCGCCGGCGGCGCGGTGTATTCCCCCGCGATGACCGACTTTATTTTCATGGTCAAGGACACGTCCTATATGTTCGTGACCGGGCCTGAAGTGGTGAAAACCGTCACCCACGAGGAAGTCACCGCCGAGGAACTGGGCGGAGCGATGACCCACTCGACCAAATCCGGCGTCGCGGACCGCGCTTTTGAGAATGACATCGAAGCGTTGCTGATGATCCGGCGGTTTATGAACTTCCTGCCGTCCAATAATAAAGACAAGCCGCCGTTCCGCCCGACGCCCGATCCGGCGGACCGGATGGACTACTCGCTGGACACGCTGATTCCCGACAGCGCGAATAAGCCCTACGATATGAAGGAATTGATCCTGAAGGTCGTGGACGACGTCGATTTCTTCGAGGTGCAACCGGAAAACGCCAAGAACATCATCACCGGTCTGGCGCGGATGGACGGTTGGCCAGTCGGCATCGTCGCCAACCAACCGATGGTGCTGGCTGTCTGGACATCAAGTCCTCGATCAAGGCCGCCCGCTTCGTGCGCTTCTGCGACGCCTTCAACATTCCGATCATCACCTTCGTCGATGTCCCCGGCTTCATGCCCGGCACCTCGCAGGAATACGGCGGCATCATCAAGCATGGCGCGAAACTGCTCTACGCCTACGCCGAATGCACGGTGCCCAAAGTGACCGTCATCACCCGCAAAGCCTACGGCGGCGCCTATGACGTAATGAGTTCCAAGCATCTGCGCGGCGATGTCAACTTCGCCTGGCCCACGGCTGAAATCGCCGTCATGGGGCCGAAAGGCGCCGTGGAAATCATCTTCCGCCAGGACATCGGCGACCCGGTCAAGATCGCCGACCGCACCGAGGAATATCGCAAGAAATTCGCCAACCCGTTCATCGCTGGCCATCGTGGCTTCATCGATGACGTGATCATGCCGCATGGCACCCGCAAGCGCATTTGCCGCTCGCTGGCGATGTTGCGGGACAAGGAACTCGAAAATCCGTGGCGCAAGCACGGCAATATTCCGCTGTAAGGGGTGGTGCGCATGTTTAAGAAAATTCTCATTGCCAATCGCGGCGAAATCGCCTGCCGTGTGATCAAAACCGCCCGCAAAATGGGCATCAAGACCGTTGCGGTCTATTCCGAAGCGGACAAGGATGCGCTGCATGTCGAAATGGCCGACGAGGCGGTCTTCATCGGTCCGCCCCCGACAGCGCAGAGCTATCTGGTCATGGAGCGCATCGTCCAGGCGTGTAAAGACACCGGCGCGGAGGCCGTGCATCCCGGCTATGGTTTCCTGTCCGAACGCGCAGCCTTCTGCGAAGCGTTGGACAAGGAAGGGATCGCGTTCATTGGCCCGAAGGTGCGCGCTATCGAGGCTATGGGCGACAAGATCACGTCCAAAAAGCTGGCCAAGGAAGCCGGGGTCAACACGGTGCCTGGCTACAACGAAGTCATCAAGGACACCCAGGAAGCCGTGAAGATCGCCCAGGGCATCGGCTACCCGGTGATGATCAAGGCATCGGCGGGCGGCGGCGGCAAGGGCATGCGGGTCGCCTGGAATGATGCCGAATGCGCCGACGGCTTCGAGCGTTCGACCAACGAAGCCCGTTCCTCTTTCGGCGACGAGCGCGTGTTCATCGAGAAGTACATCGAAGAGCCGCGCCATATCGAAATCCAGGTGCTCGGCGACAGCCACGGCAATATTGTCTATCTGGGCGAGCGCGAATGCTCGTTGCAACGCCGGCATCAGAAGGTGATCGAGGAAGCGCCGTCGCCGTTCCTGGATGAGAAGACCCGCAAGGCCATGGGCGAGCAGGCCGTTGCTTTATCACGTGCAGTGGACTACCAGTCCGCCGGCACGGTCGAATTCATCGTCGATTCCAAGCGCAATTTCTACTTCCTGGAGATGAACACCCGCTTGCAGGTGGAGCATCCGGTCACGGAGTACATCACCGGGCTGGACCTGGTCGAGCAGATGATCCGGGTCGCCGCCGGCGAGAAGCTGGCTTTCACCCAGGACGACATCAAGCTGAAGGGCTGGGCCATCGAGGCGCGCGTCTATGCTGAGGACCCGTTCCGCAATTTCCTGCCTTCAATTGGCCGGCTGGTCAAATACATGCCGCCCAAGGAAACCGACGTGGTGCGGGTGGACACCGGCATTTACGAAGGCAGCGAAGTGTCGATGTACTACGACCCGATGATCGCCAAGCTGATCACCTACGGGGCGACCCGCGATCGCGCCATCGCCCACATGCGCGACGCCCTCAACGAGTTCTACATTCGCGGCGTCGCGCACAACATCAGCTTCCTGGCGGCGCTGATGGTGCATACCCGGTTCATGACCGGGCGAATCAGCACCAACATGATCGCCGAGGAATATCCCAACGGCTTCCACGCCGCCGATGTGCCGCATGATGACCCGGCGCTGCTGATCTCGGTGTCCGCTTTCCTGCATCGCCGCTATATGGACCGTGCGGCGCGCATCAGCGGCCAGTTGTTGGGCCACGAGCGCAAGATCACCAATGATTGGGTCGTGCTCATGGGTGGTCAGCAACACCCGGTACGGGTCGATCCCGCGGAGGGTGGCTACGATGTGGTGTACATGGGTGAGAGCTATCAGGTGCGCAGCGACTGGCAGTTCGGTGAGCCGCTGTTCAAAGGCACGCTGAATGGCACCGATATCTGCATCCAGGTTGAACGCCGCGACATGATCTATCGCCTGTTCCACTGGGGTTCGCAGGCGGATGTGATGGTGCTCTCGCCCCGAGTGGCCAATCTACAGGCCTTGATGCCGGTCAAGGCGGCGCCTGACATGTCCAAGTATCTGCTGTCGCCGATGCCGGGCCTGTTGACCAAGGTCGCGGTGCAAATCGGTCAGGAGGTCAAGGCCGGCGAAGAGTTGGCGGTGATCGAGGCGATGAAGATGGAAAACGTGTTGCGCGCCGATCATGACGCCAAGGTAGCGAAGATTACGGCGGCGCCGGGCGACAGCCTGGCGGTTGATCAGGCGATCATCGAATTCGAGTGACCGTCGCTGATAAAATTGGATAACAATAAGGGGCGGCGCCGCCGCCCCGGTTTTCACCTTGAACCGGTTGTGCTGATACAACCGGTTTTTTATTTTCAGCCGTTCGCCGTATTCATGCGCTTCGGACGAACGATTGCCACAGTTTCTGCGCCCAGGATCGTTTGGACAGTTCCGGACGGATGCCTTGCTCCAAAAAATGAGGGATATAACGTTTATCTGTTTCCATAATGTGCTTGGTCAACCAGACCTTCAGAAAATGCGCCAGCTCAAAACTAATCGAACCCTTGCCTGACTCCAGCTTAGCGCGGAACCCGTTGAGCTGCTCGATCAGTTGGTCGTGCTCTTCTTTATGACGTTCATAATCTGGATAGTGCAAAATCTGCATGAGACTTTCTTCGACGGCAAAGTGGATGCGGGTATACTCACCGAGTCGTTCGATGATTTGATTCGTGGATTCCACGCCTTGCCGCTGCTGAATCGCTTCGTGAATCTGATTCAGTAACTCCACGAGCACCTTGTGTTGAGCATCAATTTCCTCAATGCCGACACTCAATTCGTTGGACCACTCGATGAATCTAACCATAACCGTACACCCTCGCTGTGTTTGTACTTTTATCGAGCCAGGAAGTTGAAAAGTTACCCGGAGCATTGGGGGAGATTATACGCCGCCTGGAGAAAGAGCCGCGCTTCGGAAATGACCGGTTATAATGACCGGAAAATGCAAAAAAAGACGCATTTTCGAGGAGGCGCCGTTATGCAGACGATCACCATCGTGACCCAGCCAATGCCAGGAAGGGCGTTATGATCGCGCCGGTTCCCGTCCAACCGCAGGCTAGCCCGCGATCTGCCCGCCAGATCGTTGAACAGGCTGTCGCCCATCTGGATCATGTCCTGCCTGGCCAGGCGCCGATTCTCAATTTCGTCCATCACAACACGCTGCACGGCTACCAGCATTTACCTTTCGAGCAGGCGCTAGCCGAAGCTGAACAACTCACCGGGATTCGGGCATGGCTGCCGGAAGAAGAATTCCGCAAGCGCTATCGGGCTGGACAAATCGACGACGCCGATTGGGACGCGGTTTTTGCCCGGCGTTCAGCGCTGCACGCCACTGCTGTGTTGGCGCATGTGGGAGATCGCCCCATCCACCGCAGCGAGGTGTTGCGCATCTCGCTGGCGCATGGGGTGGGAGCCCTGACTCCCAGCTCACTGGTCTGGCAGATGGAAGAACTCGACGCGACTCAATGCTTTCAAGTCGATGTCCCCGAAACGGCGCGCCAGCAATTATTGAAAGCGGCTGGACAGGATGTCGGCGCAGCGTTGGAAGACCTTTGGCGAGCCTGTCTGGATGCATTCCAGTTGCCTGCCGCCAGCCTGCATCCAGAAGAACTGGTCGATTTGCAACTGACCCTGGCCAAGTCGCTGCTGGCGCGGTTCAAAACCGAAGGCGCAGAAGATGCGGAGGTTCCTGTCGTACACCCGCGTATGCAGGCGGAGACACTGGCGCTGATCGAGCGGCTATGCGCTGATGTGGGGGAAGGCGCCACCCTGCGCGGTCTGCTGCGGACGCTCACCGGTCAGGATTTGCTCAATGAGGTTCGCCCGGCGCTCATCCGCTGCTGCGCCGCCCATTTGGACGAGGGGCTGGCGGCCTGGATTCTGCCCGGGCGCCATGCAGGTCTATATTCGGCCTGGCGTCGCCTGGCTGAAAACAACCCGGTCTGGACCTTCGCCGACAGGTTTGACGGACGCAAGACTTCGGCGCGCTGGCCGGAGGAACCGGTGGACGCGATCATCGCTGAATTGCGGCGACGAGGTCTGCCCGAATCGCGCTGGGCCGGCTATCTCACCCGCCTGGCGCTGGAATTGCCGGGCTGGTCGGGGATGATGAACTGGCGTCAGCAGCATCCTGACTACCCCGCCAATCGGGAAACGCCGGTCTCGCTGATTGATTATCTGGCGGTGCGGCTGTGCCTCGATGGCGGGTGGATCGACCATCTTTGCCACGCCCACTGGGGATTGGAAGGAACCCTGCCGGCGTTGCGGGCTCATCTGCTGGCGAATCCGGCAGAGGCGCTGGTTCGGTACGCGCTTTACGAGGGGCGCCTGCCGGAGTATCTGGCGAGCCGGGCGCGGGCATTGATAGAGAACCCGCAAGCGCAATCAAACCCCCCTTCTTTATCCAAGGAGGGCAGAGGAATCTGGGACACGCTCGCCGACATGATCTGGACCTGGCGACACAGTCCGGTGGCGGATCAGCCAGGAACGCCGACGGTGCATGGCGATGCCTGGCGATTGTTCCGCCTGGCCCAACACCTCGGACTGTCTGGCGGCGAACTGCGTTCGCTTTCACGCGCCGACCTTAAACGCCTGCTGGCGCCTTTGGACGAACTGTCGCCCGGCCAGCGCGGCGCCCTCTGGCAATCCGCTTATGAGCATCACTACCGGGAAACGTTAATCAACGCTTTAGCCGGTAATCATGGACGCTGGGCGGTTCGTCAGCAAAGACCACAGGCGCAGATCGTGTTTTGCATCGATGACCGCGAGGAAGGCTTCCGCCGCCATGTGGAAGAATTGAACCCGGACATTGAAACCCTGGGCGCAGCGGGTTTCTTTGGCGTGGCGATGAACTGGCGGGGTTTAGATGATCACGCAGCGACGCCGCTTTGCCCGGTGGTGGTTACGCCTGCTCACGAAGTGCGCGAAGTTCCCCAGCCTGGAACCGACGGCCAACATAGCCACCGCAACCAGCGTCTTCATCAACGTGGGCGACTCCGCGCCCTCTACCACGAAATCCGGCGCAACCTGCTGTCTTCCGCCCCCTTGATCGCCGCGCTGGCGCCGGGCGTGTTGCCAATTCTTGCCGGCAAGGTCTTCGCACCGTTCCGGCAGGGACAACTCGCCGAGACGCTGGATAATCAATGGATTCCCGACGCACCGACCACAGTGGCGATCAACGCGGCCAATCCTGCCCTCCCGGCTACGCCGGAACAGCCGCGCTCCGGGTTCACCGATGCAGAACAGGCGGACCGGGTGGCGGGATTGTTGCGCAATATCGGTCTGACAAAGCAATTCGCCCCGCTGGTGATCCTGATGGGCCACGGGTCGATGAGTCAGAACAATCCGCATCTGGGCGCTTATGACTGTGGCGCGTGCGGCGGGCGGCATGGCGGGCCGAACGCTCGAACGTTCGCCGCCATGGCGAACCGTCCCGAGGTGCGGGCGCTATTGGTGGAACGCGATCTGAACATCCCGGCGGATACATGGTTCATCGGGGCGGAACATAATACCTGTGATGAGCAGATCACATTCTATGACCGCAATGATCTGCCAGCGGCGGCGGAGCCGGCGTTTAGAGAACTGCAACGGATTCTGGAACAAGCGCAGACGCTGTCCGCCCAAGAGCGTTGTCGGCGTTTTGCGTCCGCGCCGCGCAACCCCACGCCAGACCAGGCCTTGCGCCATGTGATTGAGCGTTCCCGCGACTTCAGCCAGGCCCGACCGGAACTGGGCCACGCCACTAATGCAGCGGCGCTGGTCGGTCGCCGGGCGATGAGTCAGGGGGTGTTTCTGGACCGGCGGGCGTTTCTGGTCTCCTATGATCCCACTCAGGACCCCGACGGCGCGCTGCTGGAGGGTATCCTGCTGGCGGTCGGGCCGGTCGGGGCGGGCATTAACCTGGAATATTATTTTTCCACGGTGAATAACGAGCAGTTCGGCTGTGGAACCAAAACGCCGCACAACGTGACCGGACTGTTTGCGGTAATGGAAGGCGCCAGCAGTGATTTACGCACCGGTTTACCCCGGCAAATGATTGAGATTCATGAGCCGTTGCGCCTGCAAATCGTGGTCGAGGCCCGGACGGATATTCTCGCGGCTATTTACGACCGCCAGGCTTCGTTGCATGAATTGATCGGTAATGACTGGGTTCATCTGATCGCCAAAGACCCGGATACGGGCGAATTTGCGGTTTTTGATCCCACTCAAGGTTTTGTCCCGTGGATTGGGCCGGTGAACCCGTTACCTGTCTGTCGTCGTTCCGGCGACTGGTATCGCGGGCAGACCAGCCCATTGCCGCCGGCGTTGATTGGCGAGGCGCTGGAAAATCAGGAATGTTTCCCGGACAGCGCAAGGGGATGATGCAAAGCTGCGGAGCGTCTCTGTAAAAAACCGCATAAAGTAGCAAAACTTCAGAGCCTGAACGCTTATCAATCAAAGGAATAACCATGCCTGACTGGCTCATCGCCCTGATTCCCGCCCTGCCGCTGGCCGCCGCCCTGTGGATCGGGCTGACGATCCTGTTCGGCCAGGCGAACGGCGAAGCCCATGAACGACGCACCAGCCGGTTGGCGCTCATCGCCAGCGCCGGTTCGTTCATTGCGACGCTACTGCTGATCGCCGCCCGGTTGGCGGAAACAGTACCCGATCAAGTTACGTTTGGCGGCTGGTTGACCAGCGGCAGCTATCAGGTTGACCTGAATTTCCTTACCGACGGCCTGAGCCTGGCGCTGCTGGCGGTAACCACGCTGGCCAGCCTGCTCATCGCCCGCTTCGCTGTGAACTACCTGCACCGGGAAGCCGGTTTTCACCGTTTTTTCATGATTCTCAGCCTGTTCACCGCTGCGATGACAGTGCTGGTCATGGGCGGCAACGCCGTATTGACCTTCATTGGCTGGGAAATCGCCGGACTTTGCTCCTATCTGCTCATCTCCTTTTTCCAGGATCGCCCAGTCGCAGCGGGCAACGCCACCCGCGCCTTTGTCATCAACCGGGTTGGCGACGCCGGCTTTCTGCTGGGCATTGCCCTGGCGTTTCACTGGCTGGGGAGCGTGGACTGGTCAACCGTGAATGCCGGGGCGGCGGGTTTAAGCACAACGCAGGCGGGAATTTTAGCGGGCTGCTTCCTGCTGGCGGCGGTCGCTAAATCCGCCCAGGTTCCGCTTGCCCCGTGGCTGGCCCGAGCGATGGAGGGGCCGACTCCATCGAGCGCCCTGTTCTACGGCATGGTGATGATTCACGCTGGCGTCTATCTCATCCTGCGCCTGCAACCGCTGTTTGAACAATCGCACATAGCGATGGCGATCATGGCGATCATCGGTCTGGCCACCGCCCTGTACGGCTTCCTCAGCGGCTTGACCCAGACCGATATTAAAAGCGCCCTGATCTTCTCAACCACCGGGCAGGTCGGATTGATGTTCTTCGCCTGTAGCCTGGGATTCTGGCGATTGGCGCTGATTTATCTGTGCTGTCACGCCTTGTTCCGTGGCTATCAATTTCTCAGCGCGCCGTCGATCCTGCGTCAGATGCACGGAGTACGCACCCGCCCGGTCTCGAACGTTCTGGCGCAGCGATCAGGGCTGTATAACGCCGCACTCCAGCGATTCTGGTTGGAAGAGGCTGCGGACGCCATCATCGTTCGCCCAGTGCAGCGACTGGCCGGCGTCTTGATCCGGTTTGATACTTTGGTTGTGGATCGAGCGACTGGATTACCGGCCCCGGCGGTCAACGCCCTGTCATCGGTTGCGCAATGGGAAGAGCATCAACTGGGCGCTGGACGGATTTTGGCGCGGGCGCCGGGGGCTATCGATCAGGAACCCGGCATTCTGGCGCAGGCCACCGAATGGACGGCGGCAGCCTTTCACCAGGTCGAGGAACAACTGATGCTCAAGAGTGCCAGTCAGGGGTTGGCGGTCGCCGGCGATCAGTTGGGGCAAGGACTGCATCGGATCGAACGGTGGCTGGGACGCTCCTGGGCATCCATGGCCCTGTTCATCGTGATTCTGGCGGTGCTTGCGGGAATCAGCGGGATGATGGCCGAAACCGAATCGGGCGCCAAATCGTCAGGCTTCCCGCTGTTGAGCGCATTGCTGATCGTCCCCCTGGTCGGGATGCTCGCCGCGTTCCGCGCCCGGCAGGCGCAAACCGCCTTTGCGCTGGGTCTGACAACCGCCGTGATCGAGTTGTTTCTGGCGGCGCAATTGCTGATGCGCTTCCAGCCGCAGACCTCAGGAATGCAGTTCGTTGAACAGTTCGACATTCCCGGACTCCACGCCCATCTGGGCGTGGATGGCGTCAGTATCCTGTTTCTGCCGCTGACGGCGCTGCTGACGCTGTTTGTTCTGCTCTACACGCAGTCGCACCGCCAACAGCAGGCGCAGCCGGGCCGGTTCGTGGCCAGCATTCTGGCGCTGGAAGCGGCGCTGATCGGGATGTTCACCGCGCTGAACCTGCTGCAATTCTGGATATTCGCCGTCGCCGAAATCATCCCGGCGGCCTTTTTAATCGCCCGCTATGGCACCAGTTCCGCACGGAACCGGGCCGCCGGGCATTTTCTGCGCTTCATGGGTAGTGGTCTGGCGGCGCTCCTGGCCGGCATCGGGTTATTGGGCTGGAACCATGCCGCAATCACGGGCGGCAATTGGTCGTTCGCTCTGTCCGCCCTGCTGGAAACACCAGCGCCAGCAAGCCAGCAATCATTGATCTTTATCCTGTTATTCACCGGCCTGGCGGTGCGGTTGGCGCTGTTTCCTTTCCATGCCTGGTTGCCGATTGTCGCTCGTCATGGCACGGTCGCCGTGGGAATCGTCTTCCTGGTGGGCGTCAAGGTGGGCGTTTATGCGTTGCTGCGGTTTGTACTCCCGCTGCTGCCGTCCGCCGCCTGGCAATGGGAAACCGGCGTGATCGCCCTCGGCTTGGCCGGGATGCTGTACGGGGCGTTGCTGGCGTTCCGGCAAAGCGACTTGCGCCGGTTGCTGGCTTTCGCAGTCATCAGCCAGTCCGGGTTGCTCGTCGCCGGAGTGTTCTCGCTCAATCCGGCGGGATTGCGGGGCAGCCTGCTGCTGGCCCTGAATCTGGGGCTGGCGGCGTCCGGCTTGTTCATCGTCGCCGGACTGATCTACCGGCGCCTGGGGACTACCCGGTTTTATCGCCTGGGCGGGTTGTTTGAAACCGCGCCCCTGTTGGGACTGGTTTTCCTGGTGGTGGTGCTGGGCAGCATCGCCATGCCGGGGACTCCGGGATTCGAGGCCGCGCACCTGGCTTTGGAGGGGCTGCTGGAATCCCATGGATGGGGCGTCGCGACCCTGGCGGCGTCCGGCAACGTGCTGGCCGCCGGTTATCTGCTCTGGGCGTATCAGCGGATTTTTCTGGCCCGCCCCCCGCAAGACGTCGCGCAACCGATGAGCGATTTACGCCATCGGGAATTAATCATGGCCGGCTTGCTGTGCGCCGTCATGGTCGGCGTCGGGCTGTATGCGGACCCGTGGATTAAAACCATTGGCGGTGCCGTGGATGAAGCGGCGCATCGGTTGGAGGCGGTCGCTGGCAAGGGCCATCATGCGCCGGGCGCCCACTAAATTATAGAGAGCAAGACTGGATATGATCCCCGAACCCGCCGCCGCTCCATTCAATTTGCCGATTCTAAGCCTGCTGATTATCCTGCCGCTGGCCTGGGCGTTGCTGCTGCCCTTTCTGCGCGAAACCCGCACCGTGCGCATCGTCGCCCTGGCCGGAGCCGTGCTGGAATTGGCTCTGTCGCTGCTGACGGCGGCGGCGCTGCGCCCGGAGGTCGCCGGGATGCAGTTCGTGGAACAGACCGCCTGGATGCCCAGCCTGAACGTTCATTATCTGCTTGGCGTTGACGGCATTTCCGCCCTGTTTCCGCCGCTGACCGCCCTGCTGTTCTGCGCGGTCATTCTAGCGTCCTGGACCAGCATCCAGTTCATGCCCCGCCTCTATTTCGCCCTGCTGCTGGCGCTGGAGGGCGTGACCATGGGCGTATTCTGCGCCCTGGACCTGGTGCTGTTCTTCCTGTTCTGGGAGTTGACCCTTATACCGATCTATTTCCTGATCAGCTTGTGGGGCATCGGCCCGGAACGGCGCTACGCCGCCACTAAATACACTCTGTTTATGCTGGCCGGCGGCGTCCCGTTGCTGTTCGGCATGATCCTGCTCGGACTCCATCACGCCAGCGCCGCCGGATTGAACTTTGACTATCGAGTGCTGCTGGAACATCCCCTGCCCGCACCCTGGCAAACCCCGGTATTTTTGCTGTTGTTCTTCGGCTTTGCGGTGAAAGCGCCGTTGTTTCCATTCCATACCTGGCTGCCCACGGTGCTGCGGGAGGGGCCAGTAGGACTGAGCGCGTTGCTAGTCGGTCTTAAGCTCGGCGTGTTTGGCATTCTGCGCTTTGCTCTGCCGCTTGCGCCCGCCGCTGCTCGGGAATTTTTCTGGCTGATGACCGTACTGGGCTTGATCGGACTGATCTATGGAGCGCTGGTCGCATTGCGGCAGTCTAATCTCCGCAAAATGCTGGCTTTTTCCAGCATCAGCCATGTCGGGTTGGTGATCGCTGGCCTCGCCGCGATGAATCTGCAAGGCGTTCAGGGCGCGGTCTTTCAGTTGGCGAATTTCAGCATCGTGGCGGGTGGACTCATGCTCATGGCCGGTTTTCTGCACCATCGGCTGGGTTCAACCGATCTGGCCAGCCTGGGCGGACTGGCTCGCCCCCTGCCCCGCTTCACCGCTCTGTTCCTGCTGCTCGGCATGGCGTCTATCGGCTTGCCTGGCACGAATGGCTTTATCGCTGAACTGTTGATGTTATTGGGCATTCTGCAAGCTGCGCCCGGCGTTGCGGCCTTCGCCCTGCTCGGCGTGATCCTGGGCGCGGCCTATTTCCTGGGCTTCTTCCAGCGGGCGTTCCTGGGGCCGGTGACGCAACCTGCCATCGCCTCGGCCATGGATTTGCGGCCCCGCGAATTGCTGATCGCCAGCATCATGGGATTACTGGCTGTGACAGGAGGGCTATTTCCTGGCCTGGTGCAAAATGTCACCGCCAGCGCCGCGAACGCCTGGGTCATGCAGATGACAGTGAATCAGGACCATTAGCTGGTTTCAGCACAGGCAGAGCGTGCAAGTGAGGGGCGCAATTAAAGATATAATAGCGCATTCACCTCAATCACCGGAGTCTGGCCACATGCCTGGAATCAACGATTTACTGCAAGGTTTTCAACGTTTTCGCGTCAAAAGCTTTGAACCAAACCGGGAAGTTTTCAACCGACTGGCCATGCAGGGGCAAACGCCCTCCACCCTGCTGATCGGTTGCAGCGACTCTCGCGTCGATCCCGCCATCCTCACAGACTCTGCGCCCGGCGACCTGTTCGTGGTGCGCAATGTCGCCAACCTGATTCCTCCTTGTGAGACGGGTGGCCGCTATCACGGCACCAGCGCTGCGGTGGAATTCGCTGTCTGCAATTTAAAAGTATGCAATATCATCGTGCTTGGCCATTCGCGCTGCGGCGGCATCAGCGCCTTGCTGGATGGCTATGGCGAAAATGATGAGGGCGAAGGGTATATTGCGCCCTGGGTGCGCATCGCCGCGCCGGCCCGCGATGAGGTCCTCCGGCGCTGGCCAGACGCCAGTCGTCAGTTCAAACAACGCGCCTGTGAGCGAGCCGGCGTCCGCACATCCCTGACCAATCTCATGACGTTCCCGTTCATTCGCCAGCGGGTCGAGGAAGGCGCTTTGAACCTGTACGGCTGGTACTACGATCTGGAAAACGGTGAACTGATGCAGTACGACGCTGAAAAGGATCGATTTTATGACCTGTATTTCGGCCCAATGCCTGAATAGAAGGGAGTGATGCGCCCTGAACCGGTGTGTTCCCTGTTGAAAATAACCTTTTGCCAAACGGACCCCTGCATGAACCTGACCTCTGCCCCACCCATTCACCGCGCCTTGCTCAGCGTTTCCGATAAAACCGGCGTTGTCGATTTCGCCCGCGCCCTGCACGGTCTGGGTGTAGAGCTTCTCTCCACCGGCGGCACCGCCCGGCTACTGGCTGATAGCGGCGTACCGGTCATTGAAGTCGCTGATTACACCGGCTTCCCGGAAATGATGGATGGCCGACTCAAGACTCTGCATCCCCGGATTCACGGCGGCTTGCTGGGCCGGCGTGGTCAGGACGAGACCGCGATGATGAAGCACGGCATCCCGCCCATCGACCTGCTGGTCGTCAACCTGTATCCGTTTGAAGCCACCGTCGCCAAATCGGATTGCACCCTGCCTCACGCGATTGAAAACATCGACATCGGCGGGCCGACCATGTTGCGGGCGGCGGCCAAAAATCACGCGGCGGTCACGGTTGTCGTGGACGCCGGCGACTATGAACGGGTGCTGCGCGAAATGCGGGCGCAGCACGGCGCAGTCAGCGACGCGACCCGTTTCGATTTGGCGGTGAAAGTGTTTGAACACACCGCCCGCTACGATGGCGCAATCGCCAACTATCTCGGCTCCATTCAAACTGAAGGCGAGCGTGATCCCTTCCCGCGCACCTACAGCATCCAGTTCCGCAAAGCCCAAGCCATGCGCTACGGCGAGAATCCGCATCAGGGCGCAGCGTTCTATGTAGAGCCGCAACCGGCGGAAGCCTGCATCGCCACTGCCCGCCAGTTGCAGGGCAAGGAATTGTCCTACAACAACGTTGCCGATACCGACGCCGCGCTGGAATGCGTCAAAAGCTTCGCCGCGCCGGCCTGCGTCATTGTGAAACACGCCAACCCTTGCGGCGTCGCCGTCGGCGCAACCCTGCTTGAAGCTTACGACCGCGCCTATAAAGCCGACCCAACCTCGGCCTTCGGCGGCATCATCGCCTTCAACCGGCCGCTCGATGAAATCACCGCTAAAGCGATTGTCGACCGGCAATTCGTCGAAGTCATCATTGCCCCGGAAGTGACGCCGGAAGCGTTGGCGGCGACCGCCAGCAAGCAGAACGTGCGGGTATTGGCCTGCGGCGGCTGGGGCGAGGCGCGCGCGCCGGGCTGGGACTACAAGCGGGTCACGGGCGGTCTGCTGGTGCAGGATCGCGATTTGGGCCAGGTGGCGATGTCCGACCTGAAGGTTGTTACCCAACGACAGCCGACTGACCAGGAAATGGCCGATCTGCTGTTCACCTGGCAAGTCGTCAAGTTCGTCAAATCCAACGCTATTGTCTACGGCAGGGACGGCATGATTCTGGGCGTCGGCGCAGGGCAGATGAGTCGGGTGTTTTCCGCCCGGATTGCCGCGATGAAGGCCGAAGAAGCGAAACTGGATTTGCACGGCGCGGCCCTGGGTTCCGATGCGTTCTTCCCGTTCCGCGATGGCCTTGATCTGGCGGCGGAGCTGGGGATTACCGCCGTGATTCAACCAGGCGGCTCCATGCGCGACAGTGAAGTGATCGCCGCCGCTGACGAACATGGCATGACCATGGTGTTTACTGGAATGCGGCATTTCCGCCACTGAGGAACCTGCCTATACGAAACCTCATCTTTCCCGTTTGCCTCCTCTTCTATCGGGAGAAAGGCTGGGGGAGGGTTGAGCATGAACATCCTGATCGTCGGCAGCAGCGATACGCCGGGCAACGCCGGGACGGCGAAGGCGAATGATAGCCCAATCGTGACTCACCGAGACCGGGTGCTGTGCGCCGCCTGGCTTTACCGGTAAGGATTTACCATTGAATTAGGGAAATACTACATGTCCTTTCAGCAGTTATATGATGTCCTGCTATCTGTCAATGCGGATAAAAATTCAGGAAAGGTATATGTTTATATTAAAGAAAATTCCTCCAGACACACGGGAATAATCCTGGTTGGCAATGGAGAAGTTTTGGGCATTTCTTATTCTCAAAAAACCGGTAAGGATGCCTTGAATGAAATGCTATCCTTGAATATTGAAAACTCGATTTTTATGCCACGATCCGATTTGGAACGCAACGACAGGAAATCCGATACGCCCACGGTTTTGGATGTATTACAGGCATTACAAGATAAATTGCTCCCCGGCAGCTCTTCAAAAAAAGCCAGCTTGCGGCAAGAAGTCGAGGAATTTCTCAAAAAGATTTATGGCCCCGGAATAATAAAAGAAATTGACAGAATTGCGAGCGCCTATCCTCCTGATCAGAACCCTCATGGATTTCTGGATCAGTGTAAATTGAAGGCCATGTTGATGTTGAATAAGGATAAGGTCGAGAAGATATTTAATCCACTTTATGAAAAAATAAAGAAAGCGGGTTAAATCTCATGCCATTGATTTTTATGAAAACTTAAAACTATCGAGGAAAGGGTGCAAAATGACGCTGGTTTCTTTATTGGTAGTAATACTCTGGGTGGCATTCAGTTCTCTTATTTTAATATTTGCTGCTTTGGGGATCGATCCTGTATTTCGACTATACTACTCAAACATCATGCAAATAATCGCTCCAGTGTTAGCCGCAATATTTTGTTATCGAACTGCGATCAACTTTCCAGTGGGTAATCCTATGCGCAAAGTATGGGGATTGCTCGGTAGCGGGGTGCTTGCTTGGGGAATTGGTGCGATTCTGTTTATTTCTTATCCATTACTGAAAAATGGTAATGAAACTCCTTATCCTTATCTTTCCGATATCGGCTATCTTTCCCTGGTTCCATTGGTCGCCAGTGCATTGATTTTATACAAGAGCAGATTGGGTGTAGATACTCCATTATGGGGAAAAATAATCGCTGTATTCCTGCTTTCCGGAGGGTTAATTATTTCATTATTGGCCAATTGGAGAAGTCTGTTTGAACAGGGGGCTTTTCTAGCCATTGTTTCATTTTGTTATATTTTTTTCGATCCTATCCTACTCGCAATCACGGTGCTAGTTGCCTCTACTTTATACGGTGGCTCCGCAGGAACAGCATGGTGGTATGTATTAGGTGGCCTTATACTCTATTTCATAGGCAACCAATCCTATACCTATTTGGTCATGACAGGACAGTACGCCAGTGGTTCACCGATAGATACTCTATGGGTGCTCGGGTTTGGAATGATTGCTGTGGCGGCCATAATAACCTATTCCTTGTTTAAAGATGCTGACTAATCGTGGTTGAGCAAGCTCAGTCTGCTGTCTGAGCGGAGATGCCGCTGGATACGGTGTTACCACCATCATTCAGCATGGCATGGCGATGGTCTTTACCGAAATGTGGCATTTCCACCACTAAACAATACGCCCCTCTCCCCGTGAGAGAGGGGTTGGGGGTTACATGAATATCCTGATTGTCGGCGGCGGTGGCCGCGAACACGCTCTAGCCTGGAAAGTCGCGCAATCCAGTCGAGTGAACAACGTCTATGTCGCGCCCGGCAACGCCGGAACCGCCCGCGAACTGAAAGTGACCAACATCGCCATTACCGCCGATGATCCGCCCGACCTGCTCAAGTTCGCTCTGGGCCATCATGTAGACTTGACGATTATCGGGCCAGAAGTCCCGCTGGTACTGGGCATCGCCGACCTGTTCGCCAAGGCTGGCCTGCGCTGTTTCGGACCCAGCAAGGCAGCGGCGCAACTGGAAGGCTCCAAAGCCTTCGCCAAGGATTTCCTGGCGCGTCATCACATCCCGACCGCCCGCTACCAGAGTTTCACCGACCCCGACGAGGCGGAGGCGTACATCCGTGAAATGGGCGCTCCCGTCGTGGTCAAGGCCGACGGCCTGGCGGCGGGCAAGGGCGTGATTCTCGCGCAGAGCCAGGAAGAAGCCATCGCGGCGGTCCACGGCATGTTGAGCGGCAAAGACTTCGGCGCGGCGGGCCAGCGCGTCGTCGTCGAGGAGTTCCTGGTCGGCGAGGAAGCCAGCTTTATCGTCATGACCGACGGCGAACATATTTTGCCCTTCGCCTCCTCCCAGGATCACAAGGCCCGCGATAACGGCGACCGAGGGCCCAATACGGGCGGCATGGGCGCGTATTCTCCAGCCCCAGTGGTCACGCCGGAATTGCATGACCGGATTATGGCCGAGATTATCGAGCCGACGGTGCGCGGCATGGCGGCGGAAGGTTGCCGCTATGTCGGGTTCCTCTACGCCGGGGTGATGGTCGCCGCCGACGGCCCCAAGGTGCTGGAATACAACTGTCGGCTGGGCGATCCCGAAACCCAACCTCTGCTCATGCGGCTGCGCTCCGACCTGGTGGAACTGTGCAAGGCGGCGCTGGAAGAGCGGCTGCACGAAGTTGAAATCGATTGGGACCCGCGTCCGGCCCTCGGCGTGGTGATGACGGCGGGCGGCTATCCGGGCCGTTACCGGCAGGGTGATGTCATTGAGGGGTTGCCGCCGCACGACGAGGAATTGGGCGATGAAGTCAAGCTGTTCCACGCCGGTACGGTGGAAGCGAAGGACGGCCATATCGTGACGCATGGCGGGCGGGTGTTGTGCGCGACGGCGCTCGGCGGCACGGTCGCCGAGGCGCAGAACCTGGCTTACAACCTGGCCAAGCGGGTCCATTGGGACGGCGCTTATTACCGCACCGACATTGGCTATCGAGCCATTGCGCGGGAACGGGGAAAGTAAACCATGCCTGTTTCCTCCTCATCCGTCGCATCCAAACCCCTCGAACTGGTCTGTCCCGCCGGTAATCTGCCTTCGCTGAAAACCGCCATCGATCACGGTGCGGATTCCGTCTATATCGGTTTCCGCGACGACACCAACGCCCGGCATTTTCCCGGCCTGAATTTCGACGCCAAAACTGCCGCTCAGGGCGTCCAATACGCCCACGCCAAGGGTCGGCGCGTGTTCGTCGCCCTTAATACCTTCCCGCAGCCCAGCGGTTGGGAGCGTTGGCAACGAGCGGTCGATCAGGCGGCGGAGCTGGGCGTGGACGCGGTGATCGCTGCTGACATCAGCGTTCTCGACTACGCCTGCCGCCAGCATCCGAATTTGCCTTTGCATCTCTCCGTGCAAGGTTCCGCCACCAACTATGAAGCCATCCGCTTCTATCACGAACAATTCGGCATCCGCCGGGTCGTGTTGCCGCGCGTCCTCTCACTGCCGCAAGTGAGGCATGTGCTGGAAAACAGTCCGGTCGCCGTTGAAGTGTTCGGCTTCGGCGGACTGTGCATCATGGTCGAGGGCCGGTGCCTGCTCTCATCCTACGTCACCGGCGAGTCGCCCAACATGTGCGGCGTCTGTTCCCCGGCCAAGGCGGTGCGCTGGGAAGAAACGCCGCGTGGACTGGAAACCCGGCTGGGCGGGTTGCTCATCGACCGTTACGCGCCAGGCGAACCCGCCGGCTATCCCACCCTGTGTAAAGGCCGCTTCATGGTGGGTGAGCAAACCTATTACGCCATCGAGGAACCGACCAGCCTGAATACCCTGGAACTATTGCCGGAATTGCAGGACATGGGCATCGCCGCTATCAAGATTGAGGGTCGCCAACGCAGTCCCGCCTATGTGACCCAGGTCACCAAAGTCTGGCGGGCGGCAATTGACGCCTGCCGGCGTAATCCCGCTGCCTATGCCCCGAAACCGGAATGGCTGCGGGAACTGGGCAAAGTCTCCGAGGGCCAGCAAACCACGCTGGGCGCTTATCACCGGACCTGGCAATGAGTGCGGCGACCATGACCGAATATCAGCCGAAATTGGCGCTGGGGCCAGTGCTGTACTACTGGTCAAAGGATACCCTGCTCGATTTCTACGAGCGAATCAGCGCCGCGCCGGTGGACATCGTTTATCTCGGCGAAACGGTTTGCTCCAAGCGCCGCGCCTTCAATACCGATGAATGGCTGGAGCTGGCGGAACGACTGAACGCGGCGGGCAAGGAAGTTGTGCTGTCCACGATGGCGCTGCTGGAGGCCGAATCGGAACTCAAGACCCTGCGCCGACTGTGCGAGAACGGTCGCTTCACCGTGGAAGCGAATGATATGGGCGCGGTGCGGTTGCTGGCGGAACGGAAAACGCCGTTCGTTCTGGGAACCGGGATTAACCTCTATAACGATCAGACCCTGCGCTTTCTGGCGGGGCTGGGCGCGAAACGCTGGGTCATGCCGGTAGAACTGTCGCGAGTGACGCTGGCGTCGATTCAGGCCGGACGGCTCGAAGGCGTGGAAACCGAAGTGTTCGCTTATGGCCGGCTGCCGCTGGCCTATTCCGCCCGTTGCTTCACCGCCCGCTATCACGATCTGCCCAAAGACGATTGCCAGTATCGTTGCCTGAATGATCCTGCAGGATTGACGGTGAGCACCCGCGAAGGTCAGGCGTTTTTGACCCTGAACGGCATTCAGACCCAGTCAGCGCAGACCTGTAACCTGTTGCCGGAATTGGCGAAATTTCGGGAGTTAAAAGTGGATGCGCTACGGATCAGCCCGCAGGCGGAAGGCACGGAAACGGTGATTGAAGCGTTCGCTGCCTGTCTGCGTGGGGAACGTGACGCCGTTGCCGCAGCGCGGGCGCTGAATGCGGCGTTACCCTACGGGGCTTGCGATGGTTACTGGCAGGGACAACCGGGGTTAAAACAGACAACTGAGGTTGGAGGTGTTTGAGGCAACGCTCATTCCATCTGCAATTCCTTGATTTTTCTCGTGAGCGTGTTGCGACCCCAGCCCAGCAGTCGGGCGGCCTCCTGGCGATGTCCCCCGGTCTTCTCCAGCGCCGCCCGGATCATCACCCGCTCGAAATTGGGCAGGGCGGTGTCCAATAAATTTTGCTCTCCACGCGCCAGGCTTTGACTGGCCCACAGCCGCAATGCGGTTTCCCAGTCAGAGCCGCCACTGGTTGTCGCCAGCGTCCGCTCACGCAAATCCGCCGGCAAATCCTCCAAATGGATTTCCCGTCCGGACGCCATCACCGTCAGCCAGCGACACAGATTTTCCAATTGCCGGACGTTGCCCGGCCAATCCAACCGGCTGAGATAACTCTCGGTTTCCGGGCGCAGCAGTTTGGATTCAACGCCCAATTCCCGCGCCGCCTGGGCCAGAAAATGCCGGGTCAGCAACGGAATATCTTCAGGATGCCTGTTCAGCGACGGTAACTGAATGCGAATGACGTTCAGGCGATGAAACAAATCCTCCCGAAACGACCCATCACGAACCCGTTCCTCCAGATTCCGATGGGTCGCGGCAATCACCCGCACATCGACTCGGGTCGGCGTATGGCCACCGACCCGGTAGAACTCGCCCTCGGCCAGCACCCGCAACAACCGGGTCTGCAATTCCGCCGGCATGTCGCCGATTTCGTCCAGAAACAGGGTGCCGCTATTGGCCTGTTCAAACCGGCCCTGCCGGGCGGCCTGGGCGCCGGTAAAGGCGCCGCGTTCGTGGCCAAACAATTCGGATTCCAGAAGATCGCGGGGAATCGCGGCGGTATTGATCGCGATAAACGGCTTATCCGCACGCGGACTGTGGCGGTGCAGGGCGCGGGCCACCAGTTCCTTCCCGGTGCCCGATTCGCCAGTGATAAGCACCGTGATGTTGGAACGCGACAGCCGGCCAATCGCACGAAAGACTTCCTGCATCGCTGGCCCTTCGCCCACAATCTCCGGCAAGCGCTCAGTCAGCTCATCCGACTCCACTTGCTGGCGATGGGTTTGGCAGGCGCGGCGCACCAAAGCCACGGCCTCGTCCACATCAAAGGGCTTGGGCAAATATTCAAACGCTCCGCCCTGATAGGCGGACACCGCGCTGTCGAGGTCGGAATGGGCGGTCATGATGATCACGGGCAGTTCTGGTAAGCGCTCGCGCAACTGGGCCAGCAACTCCAGGCCGCTCATGCCGGGCATGCGGATATCCGCGATTACCGCATCCGGCTTGCCTTGGCGCAGGGCCTCGATCACACCGACCGCGCTGTCGAACGTAGTGACCGCCAGATCGTCGCGCTGGAGCGCCTTTTCCAGCACCCAGCGGATAGCGTGGTCGTCGTCAATCACCCATATACTTTCTTTCCGGCTCATTCGGTCCGATCCAGAGGCAACAGCAGGGTGAAAACGGTCTCGCCGGGCCGGCTGACGCATTCGATCAGCCCACCGTGCTGGTTGATGATGCTCTGCGCGATGGACAGACCCAAACCGGTTCCGTCGGGCCGGCCACTGATCATCGGATAGAAAATCTGTTCCTGTTGTTCGGGTGGAATGCCGGGACCGTCATCGATCACATCCAGCCGGGCCACCAGCTTGTGGCGTTTCGCGCCAATGGTGTACTGGCGCTGCACGCGCGAACGCAGAATGATGACGCCCTGCTGGCGTTCATTCAACGCTTGTGCGGCGTTGCGCGCCACATTCAACACCGCTTGAATGAGCCGGTCCGCATCGCCCCACAGCGGCGGGATACTGGGATCATAGTCCCGCTCGATGCGAATGCCGGGATCGGCCTCCGCTTCGATGAGCGCCCGCACCCGTTCCAGAATTTCATGGATGCTGACTTCACTGTCATTCGGCAATTGATTTGGACCGAGCATCCGGTCCACCAGATTCCGCAGCCGGTCCGCCTCGCCAATGATGATGCCGGTGTACTCGCGCAAGGCCGGATCAGGCAATTCCCGCTCCAGAAGTTGCGCCGCCCCGCGCAACCCGCCCAGCGGGTTCTTGATCTCATGGGCCAGGTTGCGCACCAGCGCCCGCGTGGTGTGGTGCTGGGCCAGAATGTGTTCCTCCCGGCTGATGCGCAAACGCCAGTCGACTTGCCGCAACTCCACGAGCAACTCGGCCGGCGGATCGCGCTCCGGCAGTGGCGCGGCGGTGCAGTCCACTGTGACGGTGCGTCCGGGCGCAAAGGTGAGTTGCAGTTCCCGTTCAAGGTAGGGATAGCCGCTATCCAGGCAGTGTCGTAACCCGGCGATGAACATATCCGCGCCGATGATCAATTCCGACAGCGTCTGCTGGCGAGCCTTGCGGAAGCTGAACTCGAACAGCGTCTCGGCAGCGGGATTCATGAACAGCAACCGCAAGCGCCGGTCCAGCACCAACACGGCGATGCTCAGGCTTTCCACCACCCGGTGATCGTAGTTTCTCAGCACCTTGGTCGGTCTCAGAATTTCCTCCCTCTGGCGAGGGAGGTTTAGGGTGGGGAACGGAACGGCGACAGAAGAACGCTATAGACTGTAGTACAGATCGAATTCCACCGGATGAGTGGTCATCCGCAACCGGGTGACTTCGTCGTTCTTCAGGCCAATATAGGCGTCAATCAGGTCGTTGGTGAACACCCCGCCCTTGAGCAAAAATTCACGGTCGGCGTCCAGCGCGCTCAAGGCCTCGTCCAGATAGAAGCAGACCTTGGGAATCTGCTTCTCTTCTTCCGCAGGAAGATCGTAAAGATCCTTATCCATCGGCCCGCCCGGATGAATCTTGTTCTGGATGCCGTCCAGGCCAGCCATCATCATGGCGGCAAAGGCCAGATAGGGATTGGCGGTCGAGTCAGGGAAACGCACCTCAATGCGGCGACCCTTCGGGCTGCTGACATAGGGGATGCGGATCGAGGCGGAACGGTTGCGAGCGGAATAGGCCAGCATGACCGGCGCTTCAAAATGGGGCACCAGGCGCTTGTAGCTGTTGGTGGAGGCGTTGGTGAAGGCGTTGAGCGCCTTGGCGTGCTTGATGATGCCGCCGATGTAATACAGCGCCGCTTCGGACAAACCGGCGTACTGGTCGCCGGCAAACAGGTTAACGCCATCTTTAGCCAGTGATTGATGAACGTGCATCCCGCTGCCATTGTCGCCAACCAGCGGCTTAGGCATGAACGTGGCGGTCTTGCCGTAGCTCTGCGCCACGTTCTGAATGACGTACTTCAGCAATTGCACCTCGTCGGCTTTTTTCACCAACGTATTGAACAATACACCGATTTCACACTGGCCGGCAGTAGCGACTTCGTGGTGATGCACCTCGACGCCAATGCCCATTTCTTCCAGGGTCAGGCACATGGCGGCGCGAATATCATGCAGCGAGTCAACCGGCGGGACCGGGAAGTAGCCGCCCTTGACGCCGGGGCGATGACCGAAGTTGCCGCCTTCGTAGGCTCGTTCAGAGTTCCAGCCGGCTTCTGAAGAATCAACCTTGTAGAAGCAGCCACTGATGTCAGCGCCCCAGCGGATGTCGTCGAAAATGAAGAATTCGTTTTCCGGTCCGAAATAGGCGGTATCGGCAATGCCGGTGGACTTCAGGTAGGCTTCCGCACGGCGGGCGACCGAGCGCGGATCGCGTTCGTAACCCTGCATGGTATTCGGTTCAATCACATCGCAGGTCAGATTGAGGGTCGGCTCCTCGAAGAACGGATCGATGCGGGCGGTTGCTGGATCCGGCATCAGGATCATGTCGGATTCCTGGATGCCCTTCCAGCCAGCGATGGACGAGCCGTCGAACATCTTGCCGTCTTCAAATACATCCTCGCTGATTTGGCTGACGGGGACGGTAACATGCTGTTCCTTGCCACG
>Ga0209573_1001728_pt1 | contig 31598 bp, 35 predicted proteins | sample TNRBio252014_DNA_FD_185870 | JGI IMG/M metagenome (GOLD analysis project Ga0209573, IMG submission 185870) | Wastewater treatment Type I Accumulibacter community from EBPR Bioreactor in Madison, WI, USA - TNR Reactor_6/25/2014_ DNA (SPAdes)... | ecosystem: Engineered > Bioreactor > EBPR >...
AATGGCCGAGCAGGCGGTGGTCTTCACCCGCCGGCACAACTGGCTGATGTGCTGGCTCTACCTCGGCACCTTCGGCAGCTTCATCGGCTTCTCGGCGAGCCTGCCGATGCTGGCCCAGAGCCAGTACCAGCGCGCCGATTCGATGCACCTGGTCTGGCTGGGGCCGCTGATTGGCGCCGTGCTGCGCCCGTTGGGCGGCTGGTTGGCCGATCGCTGGGGCGGCGCGCGCGTCACCTTCTGGGTCTTCGTGCTGATGGCTCTGGCCGCCTTGGTCGCTCTGCTGTGTCTGCCGACGGCGAGCGTCTCGGGCTCGGAGGTGTCGAGCAACGGCTACACCGGTTTCCTCGCGGCCTTCGGTCTCCTGTTCGCGGCGTCGGGCATCGGCAATGGCAGCACCTTCCGGATGATCTCCAGCCTGTTCGTCGCCGAGCGCCTGAAGAGGGCCGATGAACTGCCCTCGGCGCGTGCGCAGGCTGCGCGCGAAGGTGCAGTGGAGGCCGCAGCGGCGCTCGGCTTTGCCAGCGCCATCGGCGCCTACGGCGGCTTCTTCATCCCCAAGAGCGTGGGCTCGTCGCTGGCGATCACCGGCAGCGCGTCTGCCGCGCTGGTGATGTTCATCGGCTTCTACCTTTCCTGCATCGCGTTGACCTGGTGGGCCTATAGCCGCCGCAACGCCCCTTACCCCTGCTAGTTCATCTGCTGGATCCCGCACGCGGAAGACCCATTCCAAGCCTTCAAGGACGACGACATGAGCCACTTTCTGGACCGCCTCACCCACTTCTCGCTGCCCAAGGAGACGTTCGCCGGCGACCATGGCCTGACCACCGGTGAGGACCGCACCTGGGAGGACGCCTACCGCAACCGCTGGGCCCACGACAAGATCGTGCGCAGCACGCACGGCGTGAACTGCACCGGCTCGTGCTCGTGGAAGATCTACGTCAAGGGTGGCATCGTCACCTGGGAGACCCAGCAGACCGACTACCCGCGCACGCGCTGGGACATGCCCAACCACGAGCCGCGTGGCTGCGCGCGCGGCGCCAGCTACAGCTGGTACCTGTACAGCGCCAACCGCGTGAAGTACCCGATGGTGCGCGGCCGCCTGCTCGAGCGCTGGCGCGCGGCGATGAAGACCGCCAAGACGCCGGTGGACGCCTGGGCCACCATCGTCGAGAACCCCGAGGCGCGGCGCGACTACCAGAAGGTGCGCGGCATGGGCGGCTTCGTGCGCAGCAGCTGGGACGAGGTGAACCAGATCATCGCCGCCAGCAACGTCTACACGATCAAGAAGCACGGCCCCGACCGCGTCATCGGCTTCAGCCCGATCCCGGCGATGAGCATGGTCAGCTACGCCGCCGGCAGCCGCTACCTCAGCCTGATCGGCGGCGTGTGCATGAGCTTCTACGACTGGTACTGCGACCTGCCGCCCAGCAGCCCGCAGGTGTGGGGCGAGCAGACCGACGTGCCTGAATCGGCCGACTGGTACAACAGCACCTACATCATCGCCTGGGGCAGCAATGTGCCGCAGACGCGCACGCCCGACGCGCACTTCTTCACCGAGGTGCGCTACAAGGGTGCGAAGACGGTGGCCGTCACGCCCGACTACAGCGAAGTGGCCAAGCTCGCCGACATCTGGCTGCACCCGAAGCAGGGCACCGATGCCGCGCTGGCGATGGCCATGGGCCACGTGGCGCTCAACGAGTTCTACTTCAAGCAACGCAGCCCGTACTTCGACGACTACGCGCGCCGCTACACCGACCTGCCGCTGCTGGTGATGCTGAAGGAGCACACGCTGCCCGACGGCCGCAAGACGCTGGTGCCTGACCGCTACCTGCGCGCCTCGGACTTCAACGGCAAGCTCGGCCAGCAGAACAACCCCGAGTGGAAGACCGTGGCCTTCGACACCGGCGGCCGCGCGGTGCTGCCCAACGGCAGCATCGGCTTCCGCTGGACGCCCGAGGGCGGCCCCGACCAAGGCAAGTGGAACCTCGAGAACAAGGAGGCGCGCCACGGCACCGAGGTCAAGCTGAAGCTGTCGGTCCTTGAAGACGGCGATCAGGCGCACGAGGTGGTGGACATCGGCTTGCCGTACTTCGGCGGCGTCAGCAATCCGCATTTCACGACCAATGTGCAGAACGGCGAGGTCAACTTCGTCAAGGTGCCGGCGGTGCGGCTGCGCCTGGGCAAGGAAGGCGATCACCGCGAAGCGCTGGTGGCCACGGTGTTTGACCTGCAGGCCGCGCAGTACGGCATCGACCGTGGGCTGGGCAGTGGCGCCAAGAGCTACGACGACGACGCGGCCTACACGCCGGCCTGGGCCGAGAGCGTGACCGGTACGCCGCGCGACCAGATCATCACCGTGGCGCGGCAATTCGCCGAGAACGCGCACAAGACGCATGGCAAGAGCATGGTGATCATCGGCGCGGCGATGAACCACTGGTACCACTGCGACATGAACTACCGTGGCGTCATCAACCTGCTGATGATGTGCGGCTGCATCGGCCAGAGCGGCGGCGGCTGGTCGCACTACGTGGGCCAGGAGAAGCTGCGCCCGCAGACCGGCTGGACGGCGCTGGCCTTCGCGCTGGACTGGATCCGACCGCCTCGCCAGATGAACAGCACCAGCTTCTTCTACGCGCACACCGACCAGTGGCGCTACGAGAAGCTCGGCATGGAGGAGATCGTCTCGCCGCTGGCCGACCGCAAGGCCTTCGGCGGCAGCATGATTGACTACAACGTGCGCGCGGAGCGCATGGGCTGGCTGCCCAGCGCGCCGCAGCTCAAGACCAACCCGATGCAGGTGGTGAAGGACGCCACCGCGGCCGGCCTGGACCCGAAGGACTACGTCGTGCGGGCGCTGAAGGACGGCACGGTCGAGATGAGCTGCGAGGACCCCGACGCACCGCAGAACTGGCCGCGCGTGATGTTCGTCTGGCGCAGCAACCTGCTGGGCTCGTCGGGCAAGGGCCACGAGTACTTCTGCAAGCACCTGCTGGGCACGGAGAACGGCATCCAGGGCAAGGACCTGGGCGCCGACGACGCCAAGCCGTCGGAAGTGAAGTGGCACGCCGAGGCGCCGGTCGGCAAGCTGGACCTGGTGGTGACGCTGGACTTCCGCATGAGCACCACCTGCCTGTACAGCGACATCGTGCTGCCCACCGCCAGTTGGTACGAGAAGAACGACCTCAACACCAGCGACATGCACCCCTTCATCCACCCGCTGAGTGCCGCGGTGGATCCGGTGTGGCAAAGCCGCAGCGACTGGGAGATCTACAAGGGCTTTGCGAAGGCCTTCAGCGAAGTCTGCGTCGGTCACCTGGGCGTCGAACGCGAGGTGGTGCTGACGCCGCTGATGCACGACAGCGCCGCCGAACTGGCCCAGCCGTTCGACGTGAAGGAGTGGAAGAAGGGCCAGTGCGATCTGATCCCCGGCAAGACCGCGCCGCAGATCGGCGTGGTCGAGCGCGACTACCCGAACGTCTACAAGCGCTTCATCGCGCTCGGCCCCTTGATGGACAAGCTGGGCAACGGCGGCAAGGGCATCGGCTGGAAGACCGGTACCGAGGTGGAGCAACTCGGGCAGCTCAACGGCACGACGCTGACCGAGGGCGTGACGCAGGGCATGCCGAAGATCGTGACCGACATCGACGCCTGCGAGGTCATCCTGCAGCTCGCGCCCGAGACCAACGGCCATGTCGCGGTGAAGGCCTGGGAAGCCCTGGGCAAGCAGACGGGCCGCGACCATACCCACCTGGCGCTGTACCGCGAGGACGAGAAGATCCGCTACCGCGACGTGCAGGCGCAGCCGCGCAAGATCATCAGCAGCCCGACCTGGAGCGGCATCGAAAGCGAGACCGTCAGCTACAACGCCGGCTACACCAACGTGCACGAGCTGATCCCCTGGCGCACGCTGACAGGCCGCCAGCAGTTCTACCTCGATCACCCGTGGGTGATCGCCTTCGGCGAAGCCTTGAGCAGCTACCGCCCACCGGTGGACCTGAAGACGACGGCCGGCATCCACAACATCAAGCCGAACGGGCACCAGGAGATCCTGCTCAACTTCATCACGCCTCACCAGAAGTGGGGCATCCACAGCACGTACAGCGACAACCTGCTGATGCTGACGCTGAACCGCGGCGGCCCGGTGGTGTGGCTGAGCGAGGACGACGCCAAGCGCTCGGGCATCGAGGACAACGACTGGGTCGAGGTCTTCAACATCAACGGCGCCATCGCGGCGCGTGCGGTGGTCAGCCAGCGCGTCAATCCCGGGATGCTGCTGATGTACCACGCGCAGGAGAAGATCGTGAACACGCCCGGCTCGCAGATCACCGGCGTGCGCGGCGGCATCCACAACAGCGTGACGCGCATCGTGCTCAAGCCCACGCACATGATCGGCGGCTACGCGCAGTTCAGCTACGGCTTCAACTACTACGGAACCATCGGCACCAACCGCGACGAGTTCGTCGTGGTGCGCAAGATGGCCAAGGTCGATTGGCTGGACACGCCCGCCGACGACCACCTCGCCGCCGCCTATCAAGGCCAGGGCGAGAACCCCTGAACCGGCCGATCAGACAAGGAGCATCGCAATGAAAGTACGCGCACAGATCGGCATGGTGCTGAACCTGGACAAGTGCATCGGCTGCCACACCTGCAGCGTGACCTGCAAGAACGTGTGGACCAGCCGCCCCGGCGTGGAGTACGCCTGGTTCAACAACGTCGAGACCAAGCCGGGCATCGGCTACCCCAAGGAGTGGGAGAACCAGGACCGCTGGAACGGCGGCTGGGTGCGCAAGGCCGATGGTTCCATCGTGCCGCGCCAGGGCGGCAAGTGGCAGCTCTTGATGAAGATCTTCGCCAACCCCAACCTGCCGCAGATCGACGACTACTACGAGCCCTTCACCTTCGACTACGACCATCTGCAGTCGGCGCCCGAGATGCAGCACGCGCCGACCGCCCGGCCGCGCAGCCTCATCACCGGCAAGCGCATGGAGAAGATCGAGTGGGGCCCGAACTGGGAGGAGATCCTGGGCGGCGAGTTCGCGAAGCGATCGAAGGACAAGAACTTCGACGCGATCCAGAAGGACATCTACGGCCAGTTCGAGAACACCTTCATGATGTACCTGCCCAGGCTGTGCGAGCACTGCCTGAACCCGGCTTGCGTCGCATCGTGCCCGTCGGGGAGCATCTACAAGCGCGAGGAAGACGGCATCGTCCTGATCGACCAGGACAAATGCCGCGGCTGGCGCATGTGCGTCAGCGGTTGCCCGTACAAGAAGATCTACTACAACTGGAAGAGCGGCAAAGCCGAGAAGTGCATCTTCTGCTACCCGCGCATCGAGGCCGGCCAGCCCACGGTGTGCAGCGAGACCTGCGTCGGCCGCATCCGCTACCTGGGTGTGCTCCTCTATGACGCCGACCGCATCCAGGAGGCGGCCAGCGTCGAGCACGACAAGGACCTGTACCAGGCACAGCTCGACATCTTCCTGGACCCGAACGATCCGAAGGTCATCGCGCAGGCGCGGGCCGACGGCATCCCCGACAACTGGCTTGAAGCGGCGAAGAACAGCCCGGTCTACAAGATGGCGGTGGACTGGAAGGTGGCGCTGCCGCTGCACCCCGAATACCGCACGCTGCCGATGGTGTGGTACGTGCCGCCGCTCAGTCCCATCACCGCCGCCGCCAACGCTGGACAGGTCGGCACCAATGGCGAGATCCCTGACGTCAACCAGCTGCGCATCCCGGTCAAGTACCTGGCCAACCTGCTGACCGCGGGCGACACCGTGCCGGTGGTGCGTGCGCTCGAGCGGATGCTGGCGATGCGCGCCTACCAGCGGGCCAAGCACGTCGACGGCAGCGCCAATCAGGCCGCCATCGCGCAGGTGAAGCTCAGCGTGAACCAGGTCGAGGAGATGTACCGCGTGATGGCCATCGCCAACTACGAGGACCGGTTCGTCATCCCGACCACGCATCGCGAGTACGCCGAGAACGCCTTCAACGTGCGCGGCGGCTGCGGCTTCAGCTTCGGCAACGGCTGCAGCGAAGGGGTCACCGAGACCAGCCTGTTCGGCAGCGAGAAGAAGCGCACCATCCCCATCAAGGCCACCGTATGAGCAAGCCCTTTCCCCTGACGCTGCGGGTGCTGGCGCACCTGCTGAGCTATCCGGACACCTCGCTGCGCGACCACCTGACCGAGATGACGACGGCGCTGCAAGGCGAGCGGGCGCTTCGACCCGATCGGCTCGCCGAGCTGTCCGCCCTGATGCAGCACCTGCGTACCGCGCGCGCCATGGACGTCGAGGCGCACTACGTCGAGACCTTCGATCGCGGCCGAGGCACGGCGCTGCACCTGTTCGAGCATGTGCATGGCGACAGCCGCGACCGCGGTCCGGCCATGATCGACCTGCTGCAGACCTACGAGCAGGCCGGGCTGTACCTCGCCCCGGGCGAACTGCCCGATCACCTGACGGTGGTGCTGGAGTACGCCTCCACGCAGCCGCCCGCACAGGCTCGGGCCTTCCTGCGCGAGCTGACCCACATCCTGCAGGCGATCTTCAGCGCGCTGCTGCGCCGCGAGAGTCCTTATGCCAGCGTGCTGGCAGCGGTGCTCGAACTGGCCGGGGAGAAAGCCCAGGCGGTGAAGATCCCCGACGAGCCCACCCTCGATGAATCCTGGGAAGAGCCGGCGGCCTTCGGTGGCTGCTCCACCCAGGGCCAGGCCAGCCCGGGCCAGCCGCAACCGATACAGATCGTGCGCGCAGCCGCGCGCCAGGCGTCCACCCAGCCGGGAGCATCGGCATGAACACCCTCCACACCATCGCCTTCACCGTCTACCCCTACGTCTGCCTGGCGTTCTTCCTGATGGGCAGCCTGGCCCGCTTCGACCGCGACCAGTACACGTGGAAGAGCGACAGCTCCCAGCTGCTGCGCGCCGGCCAGCTGCGCTGGGGCAGCAACCTGTTCCACGGCGGGATCCTGTTCCTTTTCTTCGGTCACCTGTTCGGCCAGCTGACCCCGCACGCGGTGTACGGCCTGGTCATGACGTCCTCGCAGAAGCAGTTGCTGGCCGTGATCGCCGGCGGCGTGGCCGGCGGCCTGTGCTTCATCGGGCTGACGATGCTGTTGCACCGCCGGCTGTTCGACCCGCGCATCCGGCTCACCAGCCACCGCACCGACATCGCGATCCTGGTGATCCTGTGGGTGCAGCTGGCCATCGGCTTGTCGACGCTGCCGTCGTCGCTGCATCACGCAGAAGAACCCACCACCATGCTGCGCCTGGCCGAATATCTGCAGGGCATCGTGCTGCTGCAACCCAATGCGGCGCTGGTCGCGGGCGTGGAATGGCATTTCCAGCTCCACATGCTGCTGGGCATGACGATCTTCCTGCTGTTCCCCTTCAGCCGCCTCGTTCACGTGTGGAGCGGCTTCGGCACCGTTGCCTACCTGTTCCGCCCGTATCAGATGGTGCGTTCGCGCCGGCTCAACGTGCCGGCCCGCCAGAACCTGCCGCGCCGCGCCGGCTGAGCGTGTGGCCCATCGACACAGGAGTACGCCATGGATGCATCGGTTTCCGGTCTCGCGCAGGTCAACGGCGTGGTGCTGGCCTATCCCAACGAACAGTTGACGGCCGAGGCTCTGCGCCAGCGCGCTTGCGCCGAACTGCTTCGGCAGGCGGCCATCCGCGACGGGCTTCTGGCCGACGACGATCCGCTGCCGCTGGGCGGTGCAATGACCGAGTCGGCCAGCGCGGCCATCGAACGGCTGCTGGACCGAGAACTCCACCTGCCCGAGCCGACCGAAGAAGCCCTGCGCCGCCACCACGCGGCTCAACGGGGGCGCTACGCCGTCGGGGAGCGGGTGCTGATGCGCCACATCCTGTTCGCTGTCACGCCGGGCGTGGATGTGAATGCCCTTCGGCAGCGCGCCGAGGCTTGCCTGCTGGACGTGCGCTGCGCGACGCCCGACAGCGAGGATCGCTTTGCGACCGCCGCGAGATCCACCTCCAACTGCCCCAGCGGGGCCGAAGGCGGCAACCTGGGCTGGTTGACCAGCCCCGAGTGCGCGCCCGAACTGGCCGGCGAGATCTTCGGCAAGCCCGAGATCGGCGTGCTGCCGCGGCTGGTGCACAGCCGCTTTGGGTTGCATGTCGTCGAGGTGCTGGCGCGCGAACCCGGGGTCGAGCCGCCGTTCGAGGCGGTGAAGTCCGCGGTGGCTCAGGCCTTGCGGCAGCAGGCCTTTGCGACCGCGCTTCGCCAGTACCTGCAAATGCTCGCGGCCGGGGCGACGCTGGTGGGTGTCGACCTGGACGCCGCCACGTCGCCGCTGGTGCAGTAGCCGGAGGACCGAGCATGGCGCACCGGCATGCGTCCTCAGGGGAGATCGTCGAGCTGAAGGCGCTGGGCGATGCGCTGGAGCAGCACGTCACCCACGCGCTGATCAAGTCCGCTCAGCTGGAACTGGTCAGGCTCGTGCTTCCCGCCGGCAAGGCGCTTCGCGAGCACCGTGTCGCAGGGGAGATCACCGTGCTCTGCGTGGAAGGGGTGATCGACATCCGGGTCAACGGCAGCGACCGGCGGCTGGCCGCAGGCCAGCTCATTCACCTGGGTGCCGGCGAGCCGCACGCCGTGCGCGCGGTGACGAATGCGTCCGCGCTTCTGACGATCTGCCTGGTGGCGCCGTAAGGGTCAGTCCGGCAGTGCCTTCACCCCAGCTGCACCGCGCGGCCCTGGCGATCGAAGGGGATCATCCCGCCCAGGCTACCGGCCTTCACGGATTCGACCATGCGCTGCAAGGCGCTGTCGATCTGGCTGCTGCCAGGCGGCTGCTGTCCTGTGCCGGGCAGCGCGGCCGCGAAGACCAGCACCCACGGTTGACCCATTGCGGCGGCCTCTTCGCAAAGGGCTGCGAAGTCCGCCAATTCGGCGGGATCCTTGTCCACACACATCAAGGGCGACAGTTCCCCGGACTCGCCGGCTTCGAAACTCCTGCGTTGGTCTGGGGTGGCGTCCGCCGGAAGGCTGGCCCCGGCAAACACCAGCAGCAATCGCTGCGCTTCGGGCTGATGCCGCGCCGCGGCCAGCAGGTCGTTGAAATGGCTGATGTTCATGGTCGCGAGCTTATCCCCATCCCGGACCGTGTCTGAACTGCTGCCCTGGTACCCGCAGATCAAAATGGTCCACATCTCGCTGGTCGTGGCCAGCGGCATGTTGTTCGCCTGGCGCGGCGCGATGGTCCTGGCTGGGCACGCCTGGGTCATGGGCCAGCGCTGGCGGGTGCTCAGCTACGTCATCGACACGGGGTTGCTGGTCGCGGGCGTCACGCTGTGGGCCACGCTCTCCCTGAATCCGTTGATGCAGCACTGGCTGGCGGCCAAGCTCTGGCTCTTGCTTGTGTACGTGGTGCTCGGGTCGATGGCGCTCAAGCGCGCGCGGTCGCCCGTCGTCCGGCAGACCTGCTTTGTGGCCGCTCTGGCGGTCTACGGTTTCATGGCGTCCGTTGCATACATTCACGATCCGCTGGGGCTGCTTCTGCCCTGGGTGTCCCATGGCGGCTGAGACCCTGACATGGCCTGGAAGCGTCAGCGCCGAATGGGATCTCCATTACAGTGACGACATGCCAAGGTCATGGAGTCTTTCCGCCAAGCTCGGGGCGATCGGCGCCGCGTTGCTGCTGATGGCCTTCGCCTCGATCGGGCTCACGCTGTGGGTGACCTGGCAGCTGGAAGGCGGCGCGGCGGCGGTCAACGAAGCCGGCCGCATGCGCATGCAGACCTGGCGCCTGGCGCAGACGTTGGAGCGCGCCGACGAGCGGCAGAAGGGTGCGCTGTTCGAACAGTTCGACAGCAGCATCGGGGTGCTTCGCACGGGCGACCCGGCGCGGCCGCTCTTCGTTCCGCACGATCACGCCTCCCAGGAGGCCTTTGCCTTGGTGCAGCGAGAGTGGGATGTGCTGAAAGCCGCCTGGGGCACGTCGCCGGCACCGGGTGCGGAGCGCGCGGCGCAGCAGGCCGACGCGTTCGTGAGCCGCATCGACACCTTCGTCTCCGCCATCGAGAAGCACCTGTCCGGCCTGACGGCGATCCTGAACGCCGTGCAGTTCGTGATGGTGGCTCTCACCATCGGCAGTGCGATCGCCTTGCTGTACTCCGCCTACCTGTTCATCTTCAATCCACTGTCCCGGCTGCAGTCCGGGCTCTCACGGGTGGAGAAGGGTGATCTGGCGGCGCGCGTCGTACCCGGTGCCGACGACGAGTTCGGATCGCTGGCCAAGGGCTTCAATCGCATGGCGGAGACGCTTCAGGGGCTGTACCAGAACCTGGAGGGCAAGGTCCAAGAGAAGACCGAGCGCCTCGAATCCCAGCGCGCGCGGCTCGAGGCGCTGTACGAGTCGGCCGCGTTCGTGGCCCGTGCTGACACGCTGGAAGCGCTGGCGCAGGGGATTGCCCGGCAGGTCCGGCAGGTGGCGCGGGCTGACGCCTCAGCCGTGCGCTGGTCGGACGAGGCCAACCGCAAGTACCTCCTGCTGGCCTCCGACTGCCTGCCCCAGTCGGTCATCGATGAGGAGCACTGCATTCCGACCGGTGACTGCCTGTGCGGCCAGCCCCAGTCGGGTGCGATGACGCGGGTGATCCCGATTCATTCGGAAGGCACGGCGTCGCGACTGGCCCATTGCGCGCGCGAGGGCTTCGAGTCCGTTGTCAGCGTGCCCGTCCGCCTGCACGAGCGACTGGTCGGCGAGATCAACCTCTTTTACCGCGATACCCGGCCGCTGGCCGATGAAGACCGTGTCCTGCTGGAGACCATCGCCAGCCACCTGGCCGGCGCCATCGAGAGTCTTCGGGCAGCGGCCCTCCAGCGCGAGACCGCTGTCGCCGAGGAACGCAGCTTCATCGCCCGGGAGCTTCACGATTCCATCGCCCAGAGTCTGGCGTTCCTGAAGATCCAGCTGGGTCTGCTGCGCAGCGACATCCGCAGCGCCGATCCGGCCCGCATCGAGAAGACGCTGGCCGAGCTGGACGCGGGCGTGCACGAGAGCCTGGGCGACGTGCGCGAGCTGCTGGTGCACTTCCGCACCCGCACCAATGCGGAAGACATCGCGCCCGCGCTGAAGACAACCCTGCAGAAGTTCGAGCACCAGACCGGACTGACCACCCACCTCGACATCGAAGGCGAGGGCATGCCACTTCCGGCGGACGTCCAGGTGCAGGTCCTTCACGTGGTGCAGGAGGCCTTGTCGAACGTGCGCAAGCATGCCCGTGCCCGCGAGGTGTGGGTGGAGGTGCAGCAGTCACCGCAGTGGCGCGTCGAGGTGCGCGACGACGGCTGCGGTTTCGACGCTGACGGCTCCGGGCCCGACGAAACCCACGTCGGCCTGCGCATCATGCGTGAACGCGCGCAGAACATTGGCGCCTCGGTGGAGTTGGCCTCGGTGCCAGGCTCGGGTACCTGCGTGGTCCTGAAGCTGCCGGAGCGGCTGGGGATGGCGGCGTGACGCAGCCTGCAGCCATCCGGGTGCTGGTCGTCGACGACCACACGCTGTTCCGTCGTGGTTTGATCTCGTTGTTGTCCGGGGATGCGCGCTTCGAGGTGGTCGGCGAAGCCGGTGACGCGAACGAGGCGCACCAACGGGCCCTCGCGACCCAGCCTGACGTGATCCTGCTGGACAACCACATGCCCGGTGTCAACGGCGTCGATGCGCTGCCGGGGTTCAAGGCCGCCGCGCCGCAGGCGCGGGTGCTGATGCTGACGGTCAGCGAAGACGAGCGCGACCTGGCCGCGGCACTCCGAGGCGGTGCCCGAGGCTACCTGCTCAAGACCATGGACAGCGAGATGCTGGCGTCGGTCATCCAGCGCACGATGGCCGGGGAATCGGTGGTGAGCCCCGAGATGACCAGCAAACTGGTCAGCGCTTTCCAGGCCGGGCAGGGCGAGGCGATTCCGCCGCCTGCGATCGATCAGGATCCGATCCACAGCCTGTCGCCACGCGAACGCGAGATCCTGGCACTCATCGCCAAGGGGGCCAGCAACAAGGAAGTGGCGCGCGAACTGAGCATCGCCGAGGCGACCGTGAAGATCCACGTCCAGCACATCCTGCGCAAGCTGAACCTCAGCTCGCGCGTTCAGGCTGCGGTGTACCTGGCCGGGCGGTCCGGATGACGATGCAGGCTGTGCCTCCGGGCCCGGATCCGCTGCCGGCTTCGACTGCGCAGGCCCTGCTGCACCTGCTCGGCCAGCGCTTCTCGACCGGACCGAAGTACCTCGCGGCGCCCGGACCTACCATGGAGGCTTGGATGCGCGCGGCCCGGGTCGCGGAGCGGGCACCGGACCACGGTGCGCTTCGGCCGTTCCGGTTTGTCATCGTCGGCGACGATCAGCGGCCTGCGCTATCGGAGTTGTTCGCGCAGGGCGCCCGGGAACGTGGCCAACCGCCCGACGACGTCGAGAAGGCCAGGGCACGCGCCTTCAACGGCCCTGGGCTGGCCGCTCTCGTAGTTCGTATCCGCCCCGATGTTCCCGACGTGCCGGTCCACGAACAGTGGATGTGCGTGGGCGCTGGACTGATGAACTTCTTGAACGCCCTGCATGTGATGGGCTTCGCGGCGAAGACCCTCAGTGGGCTCTCGGTGTCGGATAAGGCGATCAAGGTTGCCTTCTGCGGCGCTGATGAGACCCTGGCCTGCTGGATCGTTGCCGGGCGACCGCGGCAGCCAGCGCACCCCCGGCAACCCGATCCTGCCGTCCCGCTTCTGGAGACCTGGCGCCCGACTCAGCCCTGATGGGCTTCAGGGGAAGCGATGCCGCGCCGGGCGCGCATCGCCACGCCGATGCGGTCCAGCTCGATTTCGCTCAGCAAGCGCGCCGCCATGGGCAGCAATTCGGCTTCTTCACGTCGAATGTGCGTCTCGTACAGATTGACAAAGGACGAGACCAGCGCAGCGTCGACAGCGTGGCCCGTCGTCTGGCTGACGCTCGAGAGCTGCGGGCGCAGCGCAGCCCAGAGTTGCTCGAGCTTGCGGTGGTCGTCGCACAGTGACGCGGTGAGTCCCCGCAGACACACTGCGTCGGACCCTGCCATCGATTCCAGCAGCGCCGGGAACAGGTCGTGTTCCTCGTCTTCATGGTGGTGGCGTGCCGCTGAATCGAAGTAGCGCATGATGGCTATGGCTGCTTCCTGCGCGTCACGGTCGGCGCCGTGACGCTGAAGGTGGGGCAACAGGCGCTGCAGGGTGGCGCACTGGTGCTGGACGCGACTGTGACAGGCTGCCAGCATCTCCAGCGGCACTTCGAAGCCAACAGCGGGTGCGCTGTGACCTGGGATGGCGTGGGTCATCGAGTGGAGTCTCCGATCGGTCTTCGGTCTTCACGCGCCGCTTCGGGGTCGGGCGACGCGGCGGGCCTCGGTCTGTCCTGTCCCCAGCGCGCGCCGGCGGCTGGCTGGTGGCGCGATCGTCCGGCTTCGGGGCAGGGTGGGGCCCTGTGTCATATCCGCCAGCGTGGCGCCGTCCAGGGCCTTGAAGTAGCCGGCCAGCGCATCGTCGAAAAGGTGCTTCAGCCGGCAGGCCGGCGATAGCGTGCACGCGTTGGTCGTGGAGTCGAAGCACTCCACCAGGCGAAAGTCGGTCTCGGTGGCCCGCACCACATCGCCGATGCGGATCTGATCGGGCTCTGCCCGCAGCCTCAGCCCGCCGCCGCGTCCGCGCGTGGTCTCGAGCAGGCCACGGTGCGCCAGGTCGTTGACCACTTTCATCAGGTGATTCCGGGACAGCCCGTGCTGCTCGGCCAGTTCACCGATCGTGACCAGGCGGTCCCGATGTGCAGCGCAGTACATCAGCACCCGCAAGGTGTAGTCCGTGTATTCGGAAAGGCGCATGGAACCTCTTAAAGATGCATGCAGTGTATTGCTTTAAGGGCTGGATGTCATTAACATGCATACACCATACAGCTTTATTTTCAGCTTCGTCGCTTCCCCGAAGCCAGGTCTCCATCATGAAAAGCCCGTCAAGCGCCATTCCTCTCGTCCCGCAGGCCGGCGTGCCGAGCGCTGACGCCAGGGCGCCGAGCATGGAGTTCCCGCTGCCTGGCTGGCCGCTGTTCCGGCTGGGCTTCCGTCCGTTCTACCTCGGCGCGGCGGCCTTCGCGGCGCTCGCGGTGCCGTACTGGGTCGCAGCCCTTCTGGGCGTGGCGGCGCTGCCGGCGACGATGCCCCCGCTGTTGTGGCACGCCCACGAGATGCTGTTCGGCTTTGCGGTCGCGGTGATCGTGGGCTTCCTGCTGACGGCCGGAAAGGCCTGGACCGGCTTGTCCACGCCGCGCGGTGCCACCCTGGCCGTGATGGCGGCAATCTGGCTGGCGGCGCGGCTGGCAGCGCTTGGTGCGCCGTACGCCGTGTACGCGTTGCTCGATGCGCTGTTGCTGCCTTGGGTGGCCGGGGTGTTGCTGCGGGTGCTCTGGAAGTCGGGGAACCGCCGCAATCTCCCGTTGGGTGCCGTGGTCGTGCTGCTGGCGTCCTCCAACCTCGCGTTTCATGCGGCGACGCTGGGATGGTTCAGGATCGACCCCCTGCGCGCGCTGCACGCTGGCCTCGCTTTGATCATGATGATCGAGTGCGTGATCGCCGGGCGTGTCATACCAGCTTTCACGATGTCGGCACTGCCGGGTCGGCAACTCCAGACGCCGCCTTGGCTCGAGCGTGCTGCGCTGGCCACGACCGCGTTGTCGCTGGCGGCCTGGGTGCTGTTGCCCGTCAACCCGATCACGGCTGCAGGCCTCAGCTTGGCGGCTCTGCTGCACACATTGCGGCTGTGGCACTGGCAGCCCTGGCGCACGAAGGCGCGGCCCATCCTGTGGGTGCTGCATATGGCCTACGCCTGGCTGCCCTTGGGCTTCGCGCTGCTCGCAGCCGCTCAAATGGGCTTCGTGTCGACTTCTGCCGGCATCCATGCCCTTGCCGTCGGCGCCACGGCTGGACTCATCGTTGGCATGATCACCCGGACCGCGCGCGGCCATACCGGCCGGCCGCTGAAGGCGTCACGGCTGGAAGTGACGGCCTATCTGCTGGTCCTGGCTGCAGCCGTGGTCCGCGTGGCCCTGCCGCTGCTCGCACCGGCACTCACGGCCGACGCGCTGATCGTGGCGGCAGTCGCCTGGTCACTGGCGTTCACCCTCTACCTTTGGCGCTTCGGCCCTTGGCTGATGGCCAGCCGGCTGGACGGCAAGGATGGATGACGCGACGCAGCGCGCTGACTCCTCGGCAAGCCGATCGCACCCTGAGGTTCTTCAACGCATCTCCAAGACGCGGCTGCGCTCGCGGTGATGCCCAACTTCCCCCCTGAAAGGCCCCAATGACTGCCACCCTGATCCAACCGACCCATGTGCTCGATCTGCGGACCATCCCGCCCCGCGAGCGCCACCCGCTGATCTTCGGCCGCTTCGACAGCCTGGCCGTCGGGCAGGCGCTGCAGCTGGTCAACGACCACAACCCGCAACCCTTGCACTACCAGTTCGATGACCGTTCCTACGGGCAGTTCGAGTGGACGGTGCTGGAGGCCGGCCCGTCGGTCTGGCGCATCCAGATCGCCCGCATCGCGGACGCCGCCAACGCGCAACCCATTGCGCGCGGCGATTCCTGCTGCTCGGGCGGCGCCTGCTGCGGCTGACCCCGGGCGTCGTGCGCGATGACCTTCGTCGTCACCGAGGCCTGCATCCGGTGCAAGTACACCGATTGCGTCGACGTCTGTCCGGTCGATGCATTCCGGGAGGGGCCGAACTTCCTGGTCATCGACCCGGACGAGTGCATCGACTGCGCCGTCTGCGTGCCCGAGTGCCCGGTGAATGCGATCTATGGCGAGGAAGACGTGCCCGCCGATCAACAGCACTTCACGTCGCTGAACGCCGAGCTCTCCCGGGACTGGAAGCCCATCACGAAGACCAAGCTGGCACTGCCCGATGCCGAGGAATGGAGCCGGATCGAGCGCAAGCTCGACCAGCTGAAGCGATGACTCGCGCCTCGACCTTGTACCGCCGGAATCCGCGCGAGCGCTGAGCATGTCCAAGCCTGCGAAGGTTATCCCCATCATGTCAGCAAGCGCTGAAGTGGAGGACAGCGCTCAGTTCGTCTCGATGTACCAGAAGCAACCGACGATCTACCCGCGGGCGGTGAAGGGTTGGTTTGCGAACTGGCGCTGGGTGTTCGTGTGGCTGACGCAGCTGCTGTTCTATGGGTTGCCTTGGCTGCAGTGGAGTGGCCGGCAGGCCGTGCTGTTCGACCTAGATGCCCAGCGTTTCTACATCTTCGGCCTGCTGCTCTATCCGCAGGACCTGATCTTCCTGGCGGCACTCCTGGTGCTGTCCGCCTTGGCGCTGTTCTTCTTCACCGCCGTGGCCGGCCGCCTGTGGTGCGGCTACACCTGTCCGCAGACGGTCTACACCGAGATCTTCATGTGGGCCGAGCGGAAGATCGAGGGCGACCGGGTCGCCCGCATGCGCCTGGACCAGCAACCGTGGCGGTGGAACAAGATCTGGCGCAAGGGCGCCAAGCACTCGGCGTGGCTGTCGATCGCCTTGTTCACGGGGTTCAGCTTCGTCGGCTACTTCACGCCGATCCGCGAGCTCGCAACGGACCTGGCGAGTTGGAACCTGTCGGGATGGAACGCGTTCTGGGTCCTGTTCTACGGCGCTGCCACGTACGGCAACGCGGGCTTCCTGCGCGAGCAGATGTGCAAGTACATGTGCCCTTACGCGCGTTTCCAGAGTGCATTGATCGACAAGGACTCGCTGATCATCACCTACGACGCGAAGCGCGGCGACCCGCGCGGATCGCGCTCGCGCAAGGCGGACTCGGCCGCTCACGGACTTGGTGATTGCATCGACTGCACACTGTGCGTGCAGGTGTGTCCCACCGGCATCGACATCCGCAACGGGCTGCAGAACGAATGCATTGGCTGCGCGGCCTGCATCGACGTCTGCGACGACGTGATGGACAAGATGGGCTACGCCAAGGGGCTGATCCGCTACTCCACCGAAAACGGTGTCGTGAACGGCTGGACGCGGCTGCAGATGTTCAAGCGCGCGCTGCGCCCGCGTGTGCTGATCTACGGCGCAGTGCTTTCGGCGGCCAGCGTCACCTTCGCAGCCAGCGTGGCGATGCGCAGCCCGTTCAAGTTCGATGTGGTCAAGGACCGTGGCGCATTGGCCCGTGTGGTGGAGGAAGGCGCGGTTGAGAACGTCTACCGCATCCAGATCATGAATCGCACGGAGGCTCCGCAGACCTACCGGGTTGACGCCTCCGGGATCGACGGGTTGGAGGTCGTGGCAACGCCGGCCAGCGCCGGCCCGGCTGCCGTGACGTCGACGTCGGTGAGCCTGCGCCTACCGTTCGTCGTGGCGCAAGGGCTCGCAGGCCGGTCGGTGCCCGTGATGTTTGCGGTCACGGGCGTGGAGTCCACCTCCGGCACCAGCGCAGACCGATCGGCCATCCAGTTCGAGAAGTCGACGTTCTTTGTTCCGCGCTGAGCCGCGACGAAAGGGGCCGCGATGGCTGTGGGAATCTTGCGCACCCCACGTTGGCATCTGCCGTTGTTCAACCCGTGCTCCAGGCGCGAGGACGCTTCATGCCCGCAATCCTGCAGGCCTGGGCCACGTAGCCATATGGAAAGAGCTCGAACATTCGCTGCCTGCCCCTGGTCTGGTAGCGCTGCTCGAGACGCCGCATGGCATGGCGGGCGTCCGGCGTCACCTGGTGTTCCTGGTACCAGTCGCGCATGAACCGGATCACGAACCAGTGGTCGTCGTCGAGACTCAGGTTCAGCAAATGGGCCTGCTGGGCGGCCCATTCCTCGGTCCATTGGTCTGGATCGAGCAGATACCCTTCATCGTCCACAGTCGGCATGGCTGATCCAAAGCGAAGCGGGGTGTATAAGATACATCCTTTGTATATGTTTTGGAATGGGGTGTCTGGTCAGGTCATCGGACGAGCTTTTCGCCAAGCTCGGACCCGACCCCAATGCCATTGACGTACTTCATTTCTGAATTGCCTCATGTCTTGGCGCGAATACCGCATGGCTTTCACTGGCCGTGGCGACGAGCTTGTCGGCGAGGTACACCTTGGACTCCTGGTTGGCCACCGTCCTGCCACGATTCAAGGGTTCGGCGATACAGACGAGCTGTCCTGAAGCGACGGGCTTGAAGTAGTTGATCTTGATCTCGATAGTGGCGCAGATCTGGCCATCACCCAGCGTCGGGTACAGGGCCGCTCCCATGCCCGTATCGGCCAGAGCAAACACCACCGCGCCATGCACGACGCCGTGTGGATTGAGGTGATCCGAGTTGACGACGAGGCTCACTCGGCTGTGGTCAGCCCGACGCTCGTCTTCAGACAGGGAGATCAACTCGGCGAAGCGATGCGATGCGACATGAGATTTGCACTCCTGAGCATTGGAGGGACATTCCCGCTGCGATGCGCAAGGCAAGGCCGCGCCAGAATGGGCACGCGGGCCCGAGTGTTGCCGTCAGAATTCGATGCTGGCTGCGACCGAGCCGTACGAATGCCGCGATGTTTGCTGCTCGAACTCGCGCGTTCGCCAGACGCGCATCCATGCTAGTTTGACTCCCCGCCCAGCGATCGGCAGCTGGGTGCTGAGCCCCAGCGACGCCTGCGCGACCCAGGGCCTGCGGGAGACGCGGTGGCTGGACCGGAGCAGGTTTCCGTCAAGAGAGAAGTCATGCGCGACGGCTTTCACTTCGAGGGTGGTGAAGAGATGAATCCCGGCCTTCAATCCTCGGTCCGGTGGGCCCGCATCGGCCAGTCGAGCCGTGGGAGCCGACGACGATGGCGGACGGTTCTCTGCACCGGGGCGTATCGGGTAGGTTCCAAAGTCATTCGGGATGTTCCAGCCCACGCGCCCTTCTACGGACAGCGCCGCCGACGTCTCGATGTTGCCGACACGCAGCCCGAAGGAACGGATCGCGTCGGCCGTGAGCCCAGGCGTGATCACCGCGAGACTGCGATGCTGCTTGAACTTGCGGTCCATCGCCATCTGGAGGGCGGGCTCGTTCCTGATTTGATGGTCCCATCCGAGGAACCGGCTTGCACCGATCGCATCGTGGACGAGGTTTTGTGCCTGTCGCGCCAGCGACCAAGGTCCGATGACACCCAGCGTGATTTCACGGGTATCGAGGGTGTCGGTCGACGTGGGTTCGTCAACAGAGCGGCGATTCCATGACATGCCGACATAGAGCAAGCCTGCATAGGGCCGATCGTTGTCGATGAGGTCTACGCGCTGCGGGTCAGCCGGGGTGTACATGGACTGTCCGAACTTCACGACGACGTTCTGGCCGCCCGGCGGATGGTCGGCGTTTGCCCAGAACCCAGGATCCAGCCACTTGATCAGGCTGGCATGCCAACGCACAGCCGACGGCAAACACTCCGGACGGACGGTTTCCGCGATGTCCCGGGAGATGCCCAACAGCGCGACGCCGTTGGTGTAGCTCTGGTCGGTGCCCACGAACAGGTCGTTCTCCAGGCGGACCGTGACGCCTCGGAAGGTGATCCTGTCCTCGGTCGCGCAGGTGTTGGATGAACGGTCGGTTTGCCGCGCGCGGTCAGCCTGGATGGACTCGGCGGCGCCTGCGGCACTCCAGAGCCCCCAGGCCACCAGGACACAGGGCCACCTGCCCGGCCCGTGTCGCCTGCGTGTGTTCAGGAGGCCTCTCATGTGGCATCCGTCGTAGGTTCCGGTGGCTTGCCGCCGTAGAACGCATGCAGCCGCTCGACGATCTCCCCGGCCGTGTCGACGACAGAGAAGAGTTCCAGATCCTCTGCGTTGATGACACCTTCGCTGGCAAGGAACTCGAAGTCGACCGCCCGACGCCAGAACGCTGTTCCGACTAGCACGATCGGCAAACGGCGGACCTCTCCGGTCTGGACCAGCGTCAGGACCTCGAACAGTTCGTCCAGCGTCCCGAAACCGCCCGGAAAGGCCACCAGCGCCCGCGCCCGCAACAGGAAGTGCATCTTGCGCAGGCCGAGAAGTACTGGAAGTGCAAGCACAGTTCCGGGCTGATGAACGGGTTGCCTTCGTGCCCGGACCGAACGGTCACCAGCCCGCTGGAGCGAAGTACTCGGGGTACTGCTGCAATGCCTTGCGAATCCGCTGCAGGCCTGCCGGCCGGGTTGCAGGTGAAGCCAGTTCATCGGCCCCCGTGCTCAGATCCGCAATCATCACATGCAGGACCGCATCGGCCTTCGGTTCAAGCTTGCAGTTGCTCACCATGAATGCGATCTGATCGCGCACGCCGTCGGCCAGGCGGCGTGCCGCTTCGTCGGATGGCGTGGACCCTTCGGGCACGGCAGCGGCGAGCTTGCGCACGCTGGACATGCCCAGTCGCAAGGGCGCATCCGTCGGCCACTTCTTGCCCTCGTTCAAGCTCAGGGCACCTTGTTGGCCAGCGTGATCGTGCCCGCCATGCAGGTGACTGCAAGCGGTCGAGCCCAGCGCGGCGGCGAGGACGGCGGCGCCGACGTGCCAGCGTTGGCGAAGCAGTGAACGAACGAGCGACATGATGTTTCCTTGTGTTGTCGGTAGTCAGATGAAACGGCAGGGTTGTTGGCGGCACGCAGGTGGCGGCCTGTCGTCGCGCAAAGGACTTGGGCTCAAGCGCCGCGCCCCGGGCGCATGCGCCCGAGCAGGCCGTCGCGGAGTACGAACTGGTGGTAAAGCGCCGCCACCACGTGCAATGCCACCAGGCCCATCGCCAGCTTGGCGACCAGGCCGTGCACCGTGCGCGGGGTGTAGGCCCTGAAGTCCGACGGCAGCACGCCGCTGCCGAACACAGCCTCGAGCAGGCCGCTTTGCAGGGCCAGCGTGGCGCCGCTGAAGGCCATCAGCAATACCGCGACGTTCAAGGCAAGGTGACCGAGTCGGACGATGCGGTCGCCGGGTTTTGCGGGCGCGATCGGATGGCGCCGGCGCAGCACGATGCGCACGATCACGAGCAGGCCGGCCAAGGCGCCGACGAGCAAGTGGATGCGCAGGTTGCCGATTTTCTGCGCATCGTTGGGCAGGGCCTCAAGCACGAAAGTGCCGGTCAACAGCAGGAAGATCACTGCCGCGGCGGCCAGCCAGTGCACGGCCACCTGGCGAGTGGTGTAGCGAAATGCGGTGTGGCGAGACGATGTCATGGTTGCACCTCAAGGGCTCGAAGGGAAACGGTGGCCTGTGCATCGGCCTGGCCATGCGCCACGGGGTCGCCGGCCAGCGCCGCGCTGAGGGCCACGGTGTCGACGAGGCGTTGGGCTTGCGCGGCGACCAGGCCACTGCGCGCCTGCAGCAGCAATTGATCGGCCACCAGCAGCTGGACCGGGCTGGCCGCACCGGCGCGGTACTGGCGCTGCGCCACCCGGTGCTGCGCTTCGGCCGCCTGCACGCTGCGAGCGAGCGCGGCCAGCGCCTGGGCATCGTGCTCCACGGCGCGCAGCGCGTCGGCGACGTTGCGCAGTGCGTCGAGCACCACGCGCTGATAGTTGGCCGTCGCGACATGGAGCGCCGCCTGCGCGGCGCGCCGCTCGGCCGGGAGGCCGGCGTTGAACAGTGGCTGGCTCAGCTGGCCGACCACGTTCCACACCGCCGCCGCGCCGCCGAACAGCGCCGATGTCGTCAGCGCCTGGCTTCCCAGGCTGGCACTCAGGTTGAGTTGCGGGTACTGGCGCGCGAAGGTCACCCCCAGTTCGGCGTGGGCCGCTCGCAACCCGGCTTCGGCAGCCAGGATGTCCGGCCGCCGACGAGCCCACTCTGACGGGACGGAGACGGGCAGGCGATCCGGCAAGCTGAACTCGGCCAGCGTGAAGGCGGGCACGCCCTGCGCCGGCGGTCGGCCTGCCAGAACGGCCAGCAGGTGCTCGGCCTGCTGCATCTGCCTGTGCATCTGGGGCAGCCCGGCGCGGGTCAGTTCGGCCTGCGCGGTGAGTGCGCTCACCTCGTCGGGCGCGGCCTGGCCCAGGCGGGTGCGCACCTCGGCCAGCCGGACCAGTTCTTCCTGCGCGCGCAGGATGGCCGTCTGGGCGTCGATCTGCGCGGACAGCCGTGCGCGCGTGATCGCCGCGGTGGCCAGGTTGGCGGCCAGCGCATGGCGGGCCGCAGCCAGTTCGTGCTGGCGAATGTCGGCGCGCGCGCCCAGCGCCTGCAGGCCGCTGTCGATGCCGCCGCCGAAGTCGAAGCGGTAGCGCACTCCGACGCTGGCGCTGTAGAGGCTGAACTCACGCGTGTCGCCCGGCAGGCCCTGGGCCGCGGGGCTGATCTGCTGGCGCTGGGCGCCGAGGCCCAGGTCCACCTGCGGCAGCTGGGTCGAACCGGCCTGGGCGGCGTGCAGTTCGCGTGACTGGGCCAGTGCGGCCTGTGCTGCGGCAAGCGTGGGGCTGGCGCGCAGCGCGTCCTCGACCAGCGCGTCGAGGGCCGGCGATCGCAGCGTGCGCCACCACTGGGCGTCGACCGTACCGTCGACCACCTGCTGGGCATTGCCGAGCGGGCTGTCTGCTCTGGTGGTGGCCGTTGGCGTTGTGCCGGCCGTGAATCCCGTCACCTCCGGTATACGGGGCGGTTGATAGGGCGGCACTGCGGCACAGCCGGCCAGCAGCCAGGCAATGGCCGCCGGCACGAGCACAGCGCGAACATTCGGGTACGGGGAGATCGTCATGACCGGGTTCCTTGCAGATGGGCGTTCGAGGTCAGGCCAGCTCGATCGCGCGTCCTTCGCCAGCCTCTTCGTGCGTGACGCCGTCGCGGATGTGGTAGATGCGCTTGAAGGTCGGGATGATTTTTTCGTCGTGGGTGACGACGATGATCGCGGTCTGGTAGCGCAGCGCCATGTCGTTGAGGATGCGGATCACCGCCATCGCGCGTTCGCTGTCCAGCGGTGCGGTGGGCTCGTCGGCCAGGATCACCGGGGGGTGGTTGACCAGCCCGCGCGCGATGGCCACGCGCTGCTGTTCGCCGCCGGACAATTGCGATGGCATGGCCTTGGCGCGGTGCTGCACGTCCAGGGCGGTAAGCAGTTCCACCGCCCGTGCCCGGGCCTGCGCGTTGGGCATGCCGGCCAGCATGGGCAGCAGGGCCACGTTGTCGGTGACATCGAGGAAGGGGATCAGGTACGGCGCCTGGAAGACGAAACCGATGCGATCACGCCGCAGTGCGCGCAGGTCCCTGACCTGCCAGCGCTCGTCATAGATCACCTCCTGGCCCAAGGTCATGCGCCCGGCGGTGGGGTCGATCACCGCGCCCAGGCATTTCAACAGCGTGCTCTTGCCCGAACCCGACGGCCCGATCAGGCCGACAACCTCGCCGGGCGCAACCTTCATGTTGACGCCCTTGAGCGCGTCGACTGCGGTGTCGCCGCTGCCGTAGCGCTTGCGCAGGCCTTCGATGTGGATGCCTCGGTCTTGCATCTCAACCTCCGATGGCTTCAGCGGGGTCGACCCGCAGGGCCATGCGGATCGCGATCACACTGGCCAGTGCGCAGATCACCAGCACCGCGCCGAACCCGAGCACCGAGTCCAGCGGCATCAGCAGCACGTACTTGGGAAACAGCGGCGCGGCGAAGGTGGCGGTGATCTTGCCCACCGCAAAGCCGATCACCCCGAGCGCCAGCGCCTGCTGCAGGATCATCCAGGCGATGGTGCTGTTGCGCGTGCCGATGAGCTTGAGCACCGCGATCTCGCGGATCTTGTCCATCGTGAGCGTGTAGATGATGAAGGCCACGATGGCCGCACTCACGGCGGCCAGGATGACGAGGAACATGCCGATCTGCTTGGCCGAGGTGGCAATGAGCTTGCCGATCAGGATGTCCTCCATGTCGGCGCGCGTATAGACGGTGAGCCGCCTCCAGCGGCGCACCGACTCGGCCACCTCGTCGGGGTCGGCGCCGGGGCGCAAGCGCACCAGCACGGCATTGACGGTGTTGCTGCTGGTCTGCGACGCGTTGATGGCGGGCAGCAGCCCGGGCACACCGGGCCGGTTGAAGGCCGGGTTGGCCGCCGTGCGCGCGCGGTTCTGCACGATGGCGTCGTTGTCCTTGAGGAACTGCGCTTCCTGCGCGTCGCGCAGCGGGATGAAGACCATCGGGTCGCCGCTGGACGACACCATGCGGCGCGTCAGCCCGACGACGGTGTACTCGTTGCGACGGATGCGCACCGTGTCACCGAGCCCGAAACCCGTGGCGATGTCGGCCATGGCCTCATAGTGGCCGCGCGTGACGCGCCGTCCGGCCACCAGCGCGGGCGGCCAGCCTGGGGACCCCCAGGCCTCGCCGGGCACGATGCCGACCACCATGGCCCGCACGTCGCGCCCGCCCTGGCGCACCTGCATCGTGAGGTAGGTGACGTTGGCTGCCTCGGCCACGCCGGGCATGGTGAGCAGCGCGCGCTCGGTGTCATCGGCGATGCTCGAAGGTTCGGCGTAGGGCCCGAGCGTGTCTCGCTGCACCACCCACAGGTCGGCGCCGCTGTTGTCGAGCAAGGCCTTGCCGTCGTCGACCATGCCGCGGTAGACGCCTGCCATCACCAGCGTCACGCCCAGGAGCAGCCCCAGGCCCAGGCCGGTGAAGACGAACTTGCCCCAGGCGTGGGCGATGTCGCGACCGGCCAGGCTGATCACGGCGCGACCCCGGGAATGTGGTCGACCACCTGGATCCGCGAGCGCGCGGTGAGCGGCTTCTCGCTGTGCAGCACGATGGTGTCGCCGGCTTTCAGGCCTTGGAGCACCTGCACCTGGCCGTCGAGATCGGCGCGGCCGAGCTTGACCGACACGAAAGTGAGGCTGTCGCCTTGGGTGGTCCAGACGCCCAACTGCTGGCCTTGCCGCTGCACTGCGGCATTGGGAATCACCGGCCCTGCGGGCAGCGCAGGCAGGTCGACCGTGACCTCGGCACGTTCGCCGATCGGAGGCAACTGCAGCGGCACGGCGCTGAAGGCGACCTTGGCCAGCAGTTCCTCGGTCACGGCATCCGCGCGCAGTTCGGTGCGCAGCACTTCGCCGTCCAAGGTCTGGCCGCGGCGCGAGCGCAAGGCCACGCGTGCCGGCTGCGCAGCCGCCAAGCCGCCGGCGCTGACCTGGTCGAAACGGGTGTTGACCCACAGAGACTTCGGATCGACGAGCTCGACGACCGCTTGGCCCGCCACCACGGTGGTGCCGGGCTCGACGTCGCGCGAAGTGACAACGCCTGCCGCCGGCGCCACCAGACGCAGGCTGCTGCGCTGCGCGCGCAGCGCCTGCAGGTCGGACTGGGCCCGGGACTGATCCTCACGCACGGCGGCCAGTGCGGCGGATGCGAGCTGCAAATCCTGGCGGCGGGCGGCGAGCAGTTCCTCGCTCGTGGCCCTTTCGGCAAACAACTGTTCATAGCGGCGCGCCTGTGTCTCGGCGTAGGCGTGGCGCGCCGTCGCATCGGCCAGGGTCGCGGCGGTGCGCTTGACGACGGATTCCTGCGAGCGCAGGCGGTCGTCGCTGTCAACTGGGTCCATCTCTCCGAGCACCTGGCCGGCCTTGACGGTGTCGCCCACCTCCACGCCCAGGCGCAGCAGCCGACCTGGGGCCGTTGGGCCGATGCGGTAGAGCTGTCGTGCCTCGACGTTGCCGACGCCGAACAGTGCCGGACGCAGAGTGCGCGTCTCAACCTTGACCACCGTGACGGCCACGGGGGCGAGTGGCCCGGAGCGCAGGGCGACGTAGCCGAGCAGTGCGGCCAACCCGACGAGAACGGCCACGATGGCCAACGTACGGCGGCTGATGGGTAGACGGCTCATGTCTGTCCTTGGGTGATGCCGCGCAGGAAGATGACGAAGACGCGGGGCGCATCGCGGCGGATGCGGTGCACATCGCCAGCGATCAGGGCCTGCATGACCAGGCCCTGGATCGTCCCGACGAACAGGGTGGAGGCGGCCTCGACATCCAGGCCTGGGTTGAACTCGCCTGCGTCGCGACCGCGTTCGAGAATGACGCGCAGCCGCTCGGCGTACAGGCGCAGCAGCGTGGCCGCCACCCGCTTGGGTGCCGTGGAGCCGGCGCGCTGAAGCTCGCCGAACATCATCCGGGGCACGCCGGGGTGTTCGGCAACAAAGCCGGTGTGGGCCAGAAACATCGCCTCGAGTGCGGCGGCCGAGGTCGCAGCGGCTTGCGCCGCGCGATCGACCCGGTTCAGCAGGCGGTCGGCCACCCAGGTCATCACCGCTTCGAGAATGGCGTCCTTGGTGGGGAAGTGCTTGAACAGGGCACCCTGTGTCACGCCCATGTGCTGGGCGATCGCCGTGGTCGTGATCTCGCCGGGATCATGCCCGGCTGCCAGTTCGATCACTGCTTCCACGGTCGCCGCTCGGCGCTCTTCGGCAGGCAGGTGTTTGGTTCGAATGTTCACGGGTTCAGGAGTGTCGAGAGAGGATAGTAGCTAGTAACCTATTACTATCCTAGTCCAGACTCTCATACCCGTCAAGGTATCGACGACATCGGCTCACTCCGTGCGTCCGAACCGGGGTCTCGCTGAAGCCGATCCGCCTTCGGAGGCGGAATACGCGCAGGCAGCCTTTGCGTTGGGCTGGCCAGCGCCCTGGGCATCCGCGCCATGCGGACCCCGCCGGCAGCCGACGTCGCGGCCGACACCAACACAGGCATCGTGCTGGCGACCGCCACGGCGCTGCTTGTGTCCTGCGAGCGCAGGCAGTAGCAGCAGCGCGCTGCGGTTGCCGGCGCGGTGTGTGCCGGATTCGGGTTCATCGGGGACTGGCGGACGCTTTGAGGCTGAGGCGGCTCGCCTTCAGCAACGCCGCGGAGCCAGGCTCACATGTCGTGCTGCCCTTGGTCGGCCCTGCGCCAATCGCGCGGCGCCACACCGTAGCGCTGCTTGAAGGCCTTGGACAACGCCGTGGCGCTGCCGTATCCCACCGCGTCTGCCACGGCCTTGAGCAGACCGCCCGCGCGCAGCTCGGACATGGCCAGGGTCAGTCGCCAGTCTGCGAGGTAGCCCGCTGGCGTGGCGCCGGTGGCCTGCTTGAAGGCCACGGCAAACGCCGTACGCGACATGCCGGCCTGCACCGCCATGCGCTCCAGCGGCCACTCCTCGGCGGGCGCCGCGTGCAGCGCGACGAGCAGCCTGGCCAGACGGGGATCAGCCAGCCCTGTGATGAGGCCGCTACCGACGCCGCTCGCACCCGGGTGGTCGATCAGCCAGCGCAGCAGTTGGATCAGCACGACCTCGAACAAGCGGTCGGCCAGCAGTCGCGAGCCGCAGCGCACGCGGTCGGTCTCGGCGAACAGCAGGTCGAGCGCGGGCTGCAGGCCATCGACCTGATCCAGCGGGACGAGCACCAGGGCTGGCAGCGCCACCACCAGCGGGTTGTGCTCGGCACCATCGAAGTCAAGCGTGGCACACGTGAAATCCGATCCGTCGCGCGGCGGGTTGTGGAAGGTGTGCGCCACCGGCCGGGGGTAGAGCATCAGCGTCGGCTCGTTCACGACGACGCGGCGTTTCAGGCCTTTGACATTGCCGTGCGTCACCACCAACTCGCCCCGGCGCAGCACATGCAGGAAGGCGCGGCCCGGCTTCGCGTCGAAGGCGGTCGTGCCGCACAGGGCGCCGGCATGGAACAGGTGGGCCCGGACGCGGAAACGATCCAGCAGACCGGAAAGTCGATCAATGGTGGGGGGCAGGGTCGCTGCCTCCGGTTTGAACGATGGATGGTGTTTTGAGTACTCCACAGCATCCATGGTACAGATGATGGGGACACACTGGGTGCGTTGCGCATTCACATCCGGGTCGGCGGACCCGTTCCAACCCAAGACACCAGGAGTTGTTCATGAAGATGCTGAAACTGCTGATTGCCGCCAACACGCTCGGTGTGGTGGCGGATGCCGGCGCGGCAGCGCCGCAAGGCCGTGCACCCGGCTACGCGCTGGGCCAGCCGACGCTGGCCCGCGCTCCTTACTCGATGGCCGACCTGGCGGCGCTGCAGAAGTCGATGCTGTTTGGCGCCGACGACGTGGCCGCGCTGCGCCAGAGCAAAGCCATCCTGGCCGATCAGACCGAGGCCATCCTCGATGTCTGGTACGGCTTCGTGGCCTCGACGCCCGAACTGGTGGTGTTCTTCGGCGACACGCGCAGCGGCCAGCCGGACGGCGCCTACCTGGCCGCCGTCCGCAAGCGCTTTGCGCTGTGGATCCTGGACACCGCCGACGCGAAGTACGACCAGGCTTGGCTGGACTGGCAGTACGAGATTGGCCTGCGCCACAACCGGGTCAAGAAGAACAAGACCGACGGTGCCCATGGCCCCGCACAAGTGGACTTTCGCTACCTGCCGGCGCTGACCATTCCCATCACCACGACGCTGAAGCCGTTCCTGGCCAAGACGGGGGCCTCAGCGGCGGACGTCGAGAAGATGCACGCGGCGTGGGTGAAGGCCGTGCTGTTGCAGGCCATCCTGTGGAGCCACCCCTACATCAAGGACGGGGAGTTCTGATGCCGTCGCCTGCAACGCCGGGGCGTGCGGGCTCCCCGTCGCCAGCCGGGCAGGCAACCAGCCTGCCAGGGTGGCAGGCCTCGCACTGGTTCAACACCCCGACGCCGATCGAACTGGAGGACCTGCGAGGGCGAGTCGTGCCGGTCCATGCGTTCCAAATGCTGTGCCCGGCATGTGTGTCGCACGGTCTTCCCCAGGCGCTGCGTGTACATGACGCGTTTCAGGGCGAGGCAGTGATGGTCCTCGGGCTGCACACGGTGTTCGAGCATCACGAGGTGATGGGATCACAGGCCTTGCAGGCCTTCATCCAGGAATACCGGTTGCCATTCCCGATCGGCATCGATGAAGCCGCCGAGGCGGGGCCGCTGCCTGTCTCCATGGCGCAGTGGGGCCTTCGTGGCACGCCGAGTGTCGTGCTGTTCGATCGGCAGGGCCGCGCGCGGCTGCATCGATTCGGGGTTGTCGATGATGTGGTTCTGGGGGCTGCGATTGGGCAGTTGCTGGCGGAAGGAGATGCAGTTGAGACCTCGGGATGCGGAGATCGACCATGGACGGTCGCCAAGCCTCCGGGGCGTGATGGCCCAGGGTGTGCAATCTGACGCCGCAGGTGTGATCGCATGGCTTCGTGAGTCTCAAAGAAGAGAGGCGCCGGCCCCATCCCTGGCGGGAAACGAGCGCGGCGCCGAGTCCTAACTGCAGCTTGGTTTCAGCCGGCCATCAGTGTGTCCGATGGGCCTTCGGACGATGCGGTTGCCAGCGCGTCGACGGCCATCGTCCTCGACCTCGTCGACCAACTGCGCAGGCAGTCGAAGGCCGAGTTCTGCGACCTTGGCGCGCAAGGTCGCGATGTCCGTCCAGTCCAGCAGGGGCTCCTGCAGGCTGGTGTAGAGCATGTCGCTTCGCTCGTCGATGATCTGGAGAAAGTAGTCCCCCAGGCGTCGATCGAAGCCGGCCACGATCTCGACGGGGTGTCCGTCGAGCGTCGCCGTCGCGAGGTGCTGGCTCATGGTCCGGGCTCCGCGCTGTCGAACACAGGCAGCCCGTCGATGACGGCCGCCTCGCGATCGAACATCAGCCAGGCCACGCCGGCGGATTCGGCCACCTCGAACAGCATGGCCAGGTCGGGCTCCGACGGCACGCGGTACTTCGGTGCCCCGACATAGACGAACCCGCCGCAGTCGGTCGGGTAGGCGTTCACGGATAGATCGTCATCGGCGAGCTTGTTGCGCGTTGCCGAACTCAGATGCTTCAGGGAAAGGCTGGCCAGCATCTCGGCCTGCTGTCGAAGGCCGGTGGCGGGCAGGGTATGCATCGTGGCTTCCTCCTCGGGATGAACTGGCAGATGTGGGGGATTCGGTCGCCCGCGTCACGGTCGAGGGCGCACGGGGCGTGCGCTTCGATCGTCCGGCGCGGGCGAACGTCATGCCGCAGTCGCGGCAGCGGAACCAGTGCAGGCGACCGAGCGCGCCCAGGGGCACGCCGTGGCCGGCACAGCAGGGGCAGGTCGGGGGTTTTCTCTCCGACATGGACATCCTTGGTTGGGGTGGGATCGGCGGGAGGGCACCGCCTCGGCGGTGCCCTTCTCGCGGCTGGGTCGTGCAGGGCGTGACGGCCGCACATGGCGTCAGAGCAGTCCGCGCTCCGCGAAGCTGACGCACTGGTCGCCGGCGACGACGAAGTGGTCGATCAGGCGGATGTCCACCAGCGCCAGCGCCGACTTCAGCGTCTGCGTCAGGAACTCGTCCGCGCGGCTCGGCTCGGCCTGGCCGCTCGGGTGGTTGTGGGCCACCGCGATCGCGGCGGCGTTGCGGGCCAGGGCGCTCTTGACCAGTTCCCGCGGGTACACCGAGGTCTGGGTGAGCGTGCCGCGGAACACCTCCTCGTGGGCGATCAGCCGGTGGTTGGCATCCAGGTACAGCGCGAGGAAGACCTCGTGCTGCAGGCCTGCGCAGCGCAGGCGCAGCCAGTCCCGAAGGACCTGGGGCGACGACATCACCGGCCCCTGCGCCATCCGGTCACGCAGCTCGCGCATCAGCAGCTCACGGGCGACACCGAGTCGGCGCGTCAGGAGCTGCTGCGTGGCCGGGTCCTCGTGGGGCGTCTCCCGGTCGCTGACGCGCAGCGCGGCCGGCGTCGGGCCTGGCAATGGGTGGGCCTGCAGGCCCAGCATCTCTGCCACCAGGGCCTCCCGAGACGCATGGGCGGCATCGGGCAGGTCCGGCAGATCTTGAAGGCCCTGGAAAGGGTGGAAGTTCATGGCGTTCTCCTCTCGTGGCGAAAAGGAAGACGGGAACGCCGTTCCCGGTGGGGACTGGTGTCCCCGCAAGGGAAGGATGTGCAGACACACGACGGAACGTGGCCGGCACGGTGGCTCAGATGATCATCCGAGGCAGGTAACGACTGCGACGCCGCTGCCGCCGGTTCGGTCGGCATCGGAAACACTCCTCTCGGGAGTGGGTGTGAGCCCATCAAGTCTGCGCCATCGGCGCCGGGGATTCAACCGGGGTGGTGCCAGTGACAGCGCCTTTGCCGCGCTTGCCCGCGCAAAGGGCGCCAGGGTCCGTGCCTTGGTCGGGCATCGGTGCGCGGGGAGGTGGCACGGTTCGCATGACCGCACTGCGCGTGGCCACGCCGTTGTGGCTGGGCCACGGCCTGCCCGGATGTCTTGGCGGGCAGAACGCAAAAGTGACACCGCAGAGGCACTCGGCTGTCACTGCAGAAATTTCTTCGTCGCGGGCCGCAGCGGATGTGCACAGACCTGCGCGGGCACGCGAAGATGCGCGGCTTCCCGACAAGGCCGACCCGACATGCTGCGCACCGGAAACCAGCTTCGACTGACCCGACCCGAACGGGCGCGGCTGGTCCGCATCACCGCCATCGAGCCGGGGGCCATCCGCAGCGTCGCGGACCTGCAGGCCTACGTCCGCCGCTGCAAGGCCCACTACTGGGGCCACTCCGATGACACCCGGTTCCTGCACTGGCTGATCGAGCGTGAGGTGCAGTCCCTGACCGGTCGCTGAGCGCCCGTCGCCCCGTTCGCAGTCTCGGAAACAGGAACGCCCCCGGTGCTGGACCGGGGGCGTGCTGGGTGACGGCCTGGCGTGGATCTG
>Ga0209573_1001729_pt1 | contig 31582 bp, 31 predicted proteins | sample TNRBio252014_DNA_FD_185870 | JGI IMG/M metagenome (GOLD analysis project Ga0209573, IMG submission 185870) | Wastewater treatment Type I Accumulibacter community from EBPR Bioreactor in Madison, WI, USA - TNR Reactor_6/25/2014_ DNA (SPAdes)... | ecosystem: Engineered > Bioreactor > EBPR >...
GAAACTCTGCTGCTCAACGAGGCTCCGATGCTGCCCGTGTATTGGTACACACATTCCTATTTGATGCGTCCCGAGGTCAAAGGGCTGCTGCCCTCTTTGCTTGAGCACCGCAGCTACAAGGGTGTGGAGCTGGTGCCGCAGTGATGCGTCGGATCAGAACCCCACCACATAGAAGCGCTGCTGGGAGATTTGCTCAGCCTCCGGGAGGGTGATCCAGCGCTCTTTGAAGCGTTCGCCCCAACTGTCGCTGAAGGCGATCTCATTAGTGTCCTTGTTGTAGCCGATGATGAGGACGACGTGAGAGGTTTCCTTGTCCTTGGGCAGCGAATTGGCGGCGGATTCAGCCGTGACCTTGGTCTTCCAGGCGGCCCAGTCGGTCACACTCGTGCGTTCCTTGGTGCGCTTGTTGGCGGTTTCGTTGAACTCGTCGGTGCTGTAGAGGCACCACATGAGCGGCACGCCGCGGTCGATGTATTTGGCGATCTCCTTGAGCTTGAACTCGCCCTTCCATGAATCAAACGAGCGGCGCTTGCTGCGGATCTGGCCCGCCATGCCTTCCAGCAGCAGGTCCACACTGGTGCCGCCGCCAAAGCCGGTCTGGCCAGCGTTGGCGAGGATGTACATGTCCGCCGGGATACCGAGGTAGCGCATGGCGCGTTCGGCCGTGGCAGGGGCGCAGTAGCCTTTGGGGCCTTGATCGACCATGGGGATGTCACTGACGACGATGTCGCCGTTCTCACGTTTTTCGAGGTTGGCCAGCGTCCGCGCCTTGATGACCGAGTCTGTCGTGTCCGCCACGCTGCCGCCAGCATCGGCAAAGGCAGTGGTCACGATCTGGATGCCGACATACTCGCCCTCGGCCTCGGCGAGCAGTATGGAGTGTCCGCGCCAGTCCCAGCGTTGCATGGGCATGCGTCCGGCCTTTTCGCCAAAGCGATCTTTTTTTGGCTCGCCGAGTTGTTTGGAAATGGCCGCCGAGATAGCGGCCAGATCCTTGTCCATGGCCTTTTTGACGATCATCTCGGCCTGTGCTGGCGGCGTGTCCTTGTCGAAGTGCATTTCACCACCGCCCTTGGCGCTGAAGAGATCGCCCTTGTTGGCAAAGACGAGCGAGAAGCTGGTGATCTTGTCATTCTCGGCATACATCGCCACCGAGAAGGGATGGGCGCCGAACATCAGGTAGTCGTCCTTGGTGTAGGAGCGGTAGCTGCTGGAGGTCTTGGTCTTGGACTCGGGCGGGATGCCGAGTTTTTCCGCGATTGCGGCGGCGGATGAAGTCCAGAGCGGTGTCTCGCTGAACAACATCTGGCCGACGGCTTCATTCACAGCGGCAGGCTCCAGTTTGTCGTTCGGGCCCGGCTTATAGGCCGTGGCGGCCGCTGGAGCCGCAGTCGTGGGTGCCAAAGTGGTGGCGGCCTGTTTGATGTAGGCCTGGTCTGCGGCGGAAAATTGCGTGACCGCCAGCGTGAACCTCTGGCCCGTCGCCATCTCGATGGTCGCGTTCACGCCCTCGACACCGACCAGCCTGGCCTGGATGGCTTTTCCGGAGGCGTTGGTGAAAGTACGGAGTTCAGACGACTGTCCGCTCGTTTGAGCGAGCGTCAGCAGAAGGGCGAGACAAACACAGGCTGGGTGCTTCATGGCGGCGTTTTTAACGCAGCCACCCGGTCTTGTGAAGCATGAAAATGGGGCCGCAGCCTCAGATCCACGTCCCCGCCGGGATGACCGCGTCCTTGGGCACGCAGACGATGCCATCGCGGATGTAGTAGTTTTCGGCGTCCATCTCGCTGGGCTTGCCTTCCGGGGTAATGACGACGTTGTCGCCGATGTGGACGTTTTTGTCGATGATCGCGCGTTCGATGCGGCAATTCCGGCCGATGCCGGGCGGCGGGCGGCTGAGATCGGTGCCGACGGCGCCCGCGTAGAAGTCCGCGCCCATGATGATGCTGTCGCGGATGGTGGTGCCGGCCTCGATTTGCGAGCGCACGCCGATGACGGCGGTCTCGATGTGCGCGTCGGTGAGGATGCAGCCGTCGGCCAGCAAGGCCTCGCGGATGGTGCCACCGTTGATCTTGGTGGCGGGTAGGGCGCGGGAATGGGAGAAAATGGGCGCCGTGGAGTCAAAGAAGTCGAACTGCGGCACCAGCTTGCAGAGGTCCAGGTTCGCCTGGAAGAAGGAGCGGATGGTGCCGATGTCCTCCCAGTAGCCGTGGAAGTTGTAGGCATGCACGCGGCGGTCCTTGATCGCCGTGGGGATGATGTGCTTGCCGAAGTCGTTGTGGGTGTTGTCCAGGCATTCTTCCAGCACCTTGCGGTTGAAGATGTAAATGCCCATGGATGCCTGGTACTGCGGCTCGGAGGTGTCGAGGCCGAGGCTGCGCAGGGTTTCTTCCGGCATGCGCAGTTTTTTGAGCACGGCGGGGTCTTTCGGCTTCTCGACGAACTCATGAATGCGGTTGTCCGTGTCGGCGCGCATGATGCCGAAGCCGGTGGCGTCGCGGGCGTTCACCGGCAGCGTGGCGATGGTCAGGTCCGCTTCGCTGGCGATGTGCTGGCGCATGACTTTGCGGAAGTCCATGCGGTAAAGCTGGTCGCCGCTGAGGATGAGAAAGTAGTCATGCCCGCCTTCGAGGAAGTAGCGCAAATTTTGACGCACGGCGTCGGCGGTGCCCTGGTACCAGCGCTCGCCATCCGGCGTCTGTTGCGCGGCGAGCACCTCGACAAACCCCCGTGTGAACTGGTCAAAGCGGTAGGTGCGGGAGAGATGGCGGTTCAGCGAGGCGCTGTTGAACTGCGTGAGCACATATACCTGGCGCAGGCCGGAGTTGATGCAGTTGCTGATCGGAATATCGACGAGGCGGTATTTGCCGGCCAGCGGCACGGCGGGCTTCGCGCGGCTCTGGGTCAGCGGAAAGAGACGTGTGCCTGCTCCGCCTCCCATGACGATGGCCAGTGTGCTGCGGCGGAGAAGTGAGTCGGCCTCGACCTGTGAGGATTGGATGGTGCTCATGCGGGTGAAAATCTGTGATGTATTTCTCTGCAACAAGACGGACAGGCAAGCGTTATCCCTGCGCTATTTTGGCGGGAGACGCGCCCCGCCGTGTTTTTCTTTTATCACCCCTACCAACTCCATGTCCACCTCTGTGTGCCGTCCTGCGTTTTTTATCATCGCCTGCCTCAGCGCCACCGCCGCCCACGCTGCGGTGAGTTTTGAAAAAGACCTGCTCCCTTTCCTCACCAAGAAATGCATCGACTGCCACAAGGCTCCGTATGAGGAGAACGGCAAGAAGAAGGAGCCCAAGGCCGGTCTCCGCCTCGACGCCTCCTGGGCCATCGTCAAAGGCAGCGAGAACGGACCGATTCTTACTTCCGGCGCACCGGACAAGAGTCCCATCTACGAATCGGTCATGCTGCCGAAGGACGATGACGGCCACATGCCGCCCAAGGGCGATGATCTGACCAAGGAGGAGATCGCGCTGCTGAAGAAATGGATCGAGGAGGGCGCGGACTTCGCAGGCTGGATTGGCAGCACCCAGGGCATGCCCGCCGGTGCGGCCACCGAGCTGGCGAAACCCTTCAAGCCCCGCGAGCATGATCTCTTCTTCGCCGCGCTCGAAAAAGAGGTGAAGCCGCTTTCCGATGACGTGCTGGCCAAGGCCAAGGCCGCCGGAGCCCAGGTGGCTCCCGTGAAGGTGGAAAGCCCGCTCGTCCGTGTCGATTTCCTCACTGGTGTCTCCAAGTGCGATGATGCCAAAGCCGCCGCCATCCTGCCGCTCAAGGAAAACATCGTGCAGCTTGATCTGGGCCGCACGATCATCACCGACGGCGCTTTGAAAACCATCGGCCAGCTCCCGCGCCTTGTCTCGCTCGACCTGCGCCAGACCAAAATCACCGATGCCGGGCTTGAATCACTCATCGGGCTGAAAAAGCTCCAGTCCCTCAACCTCTACGGCACCGAGATCACCGACGCTGGATTGAAGCACCTCGCCAAGATCAAGAGCCTCAAAAATGTCTATCTCTGGCAGTCCAAGGCCACCAAGCCTGGCGTAAAACAACTCGTCTCTGCCATTCCTGGCCTCAAAGCCAGCGTCGAATAACCCAACCTGCTCGTAATCTCATGAAAACCCGTCTCCTCATGCTCACCGCCCTGTTCAACGCTCTCTTCGGCATCGCCAGCGCGGGCGAGGGTGAAAAAGTCAGCTACGACGCCCCCGCCGTCTCCGGCGTCAATCAAGACGGCGCCACCGTCAACTTTGCCGACGTTTACAAGAAAGGCCCCACGGTCGTCTTTTTCTACCCCAAGGCCGACACCCCCGGCTGCACCAAGCAGGCTTGCTCTCTGGGGGATGCTTTCGCTGAACTCTCCAAGCAAAACGTGCAGGTGCTCGGCGTGAGCTTTGACAAGCCGGAGGCGCAGAAGAAGTTCAAGGACAAGTTCACGCTGCCCTACGACCTCATCGCCGATCCCGAAGGCAAGATCGTCGCCGCGTTCAAAGTGGAGAAGATGGTCAAAGGGCTCCTGAACCTTGCCAAGCGCAGTTGTTTCCTCGTCAAAGACGGCAAGGTCATCTGGCAGGACTACCAGGCCAGCACCGACCAGCAGGCTGCCGACATCAAGCGTGTGCTTGGTGGGGCGAAGTGAGCCTGGAGCTTCATTGTTCTCCGCAAATCTTACCGGAGGCCGTCCTCGGCCTCCGGTTTTTTGTCCACAGACGCCATTCTCCAGGCGCGGCTCCTCCGGCTTTGTAAAAAATATTTCATCGCAAGCGGTGTCAAAGCTGTCACAGTGTTGATACCACAACCATGCCGACCTCATTTGGACAACTGCTTACTGCGGCGCGTGAAAAACGCGGGTTGTCGATTGCGGACACCGCGCATGAAACGCGCATTCCAGCGCAACGCCTGCGCTATCTTGAGTCGGGGAATTTTGCCGCCTTCGGCAGCATGACATACGCGCGCTCCTTCATCCGCCAGTACAGTGATTTTTTGGGGGTGGACGCCACCGCCATGCTCGAAGAGCTGCCGGAGGGCGCGCTCGGAGGAGAGCGCGACTACCGTTATCTCACCCATTCCCACGGCGCATGGCTGCGGGATCGTGCGGTCGCTCCTGAGCGTGTCACCGCGCCGTCCTCGCGTCGGACACGTTCCATCAAGTCGCCGCTGCCCGCCGCGATCGCGGTTTTTGTGCTCATTCTTGCCGGCTCGGCCATCTGGGGCATGCATGTGATGGAGTCTCAGCATCAGATCGTGCCTGGGGCGCTGAAGGCGCTTCCCGTGGCGGAAGATAAAGAAATGCCGGTCGTCCAAGGTGCGACGTTGCCGGTGACAGCGGCACAGCCAGCGAAGCAGGTCATGTCCGTTCGTAAAAACACGCTGGTGGATTGACCTCATGCCTGCCTCCGAACCTCCTTCAACACGATCCTCCGGCTGGCTTGAACCAGTGCTTTGGGCGTTGGGCCTCGTGATCGCCATCACGGTGGCCGCCTTTGTAAATGACACGGCGCGTGAGATCACGCTCCAGGGTGCCGCTTACCTGTTTGCCTTCGTCACCACCCCGTTTCTTCTTGAGACTTCCGCCGCCTTCATTGGCATCTGCGTTGTCTTTGCCATCAACGGCCGCCGCATCGCCAAAGAGGGAGATGGCTGGGTCGTGATGGAGGTGAAAAAGCCCGATGAGGCGAAGCAAGATCCTGCGGAGCCGCAGGAAAAGGCGGGCTGAGGCGCAGTGAAGTTGAATCCGGCTGGCCTGCGGCGCGTCCCTGCTTCAACATCCGCTCCCGAATGAGTCCTGCCCCACCGTCTGCCCATGCCACGCCCGCGAATCTCGCGGAGCGTGTTGTCACGGCGGGAAAATTTCTCCAACTGGCCGGTGGCGCGCCGTTTTTCATGCGCGGGGTCAGTTACGGGCCGTTCAAGCCGAACTCGCGCTCGGAGCCATTTCCCGAGGATGAACGCCTTGCCTCGGACTTGCGCCACATCGCCTCCCTCGGCTTCAACACCGTGCGCATTTACGAGCTGCCCACGCCTGCGGTGCTGCGTGAGGTCGAATCAAACGGCCTGCGGCTCATCGTCGGCATTCCATGGGCCGAGCATGTCGATTTTCTCTCAGACAGTGCCCTGCGGCATGAAATCGAGCAGCGCATCACGGAAACCACCTCGCGTTTGCGCGGCCATGCCTGCATCGCCGCGTTCCTCGTTGGCAACGAGATCGAAAAAACGCTCGTGCGCTGGATGGGGCCGGAGCGTGTGCGTGATTTCATCGAGAAGCTGATCCGCATCGCCCATGAGCAGGCACCGCAGACGCTCGTCAGCTACGCCACCTACCCTTCCACCGAGTACCTCGTGCCGCGCAACTCGGACTTCCTCGCGGTGAACGTCTATCTTGAGTCACGCGAGGCGTTTTCCGCCTGCCTCTCCCGGCTGCAAAATCTCGCGGGCAACAAGCCGCTGCTCATCACCGAGTTCGGACTCGATGTGAACGCGCATGGCACTGAGATACAAGCCGAGGTCATGCGCTGGCAGCACGACTGCCTGCTGCGCGGCGGCACCGCAGGCGGCGTGTGGTTCGCCTACACCGATGAATGGCATCGCGGCGGGCAGGAAGTCACCGGCTGGTGCTTTGGCATCGTGGATCGTGAGCGCAACGAGCGGCCCGCATGCGCTGCGGCGCGTGATTTGCCTGCGCAACTGCCCGCTCCCGCAAATCCACCGCGCTTCTCGGTCATCGTCTGCACGCGCAACGGCTCCGCCACGCTGCGCCCTTGCCTCGAATCGCTGCTAGCGCTGCGTTATCCCGATTTCGAGATCCTGGTGATCGACGATGGCTCCTGCGATGCCACCGCGTCGATCTCGCAAGGCTTCGAGCAGGTGAAATACCATCGCCAGGAGCATGCCGGGCTCAGTGTGGCGCGGAATCTCGGCGCACAGCTCGCCACGGGTTCGATTCTGGCCTACACCGACGACGACTGCATCGCGCATCCCGACTGGCTGCTGCATTTGAGCCACGCGTTAGCCGAAGATCACGTCGTGGCCGCTGGCGGGCCAAACATTCCACCACCGCCGCGCAATCGCATCGAACGCGTCGTTGCCGCCGCTCCAGGAGCACCCGCGCATGTGCTGCTGAACGACACCGAGGCCGAGCATCTGCCCGGCTGCAATCTGGCCATCCGCCAAGACACGCTGGATCGCATCGGCGGCTTCCGCGCTGAGTTCAAATCCGCCGGTGATGACGTGGATGTCTGCTGGCGGTTGCGCGAGCATGGCACGCTGCGCTTTGCGCCGGGCGCAATGGTTTGGCATCACCGCCGCTTCACCGTGAAGGCGTATTTGAAGCAGCAGCTCGGCTACGGACATGCCGAGGCCTTGCTGATGAAGGCGCATCCAGGGCGTTTCGGCCCGTTGGGTGGCGCGCGCTGGCGCGGCGGCATCTATGGTGATCAACTTCCTGCCGATCACCCCGTCGAAGGCAGCATTTTTCACGGCTCCTTCGGCCTCGGTGCCTTCCAGGTCATTTATGCCTCGTCGTCGTTTCGTTGGTGGGAGCATTTCACCGGTGTGCTGTGGATCGCGCTGCTGCTGGCCGCGCTGGCCTGTCAGCAGTTCGAGATGGGCGCGTGTGTCGTGTTGTTTGCCGTTTGGGCCGCGTGGCGGGTCAGTTCGCGTGCCTCATCGCGGTTGGGAGATCGTCCGCTGCTGTGGTGGCTGAGTTTGATGCAGCCCGTCGTGCGTGAATGGGCGCGACTACGCGGCATGATCACACTTGGCGCGCGTCCGAGCCGCCGCCCTGTGCTGCCGGAGATCATTCCGCCCGAAATGCCGCACAAGCGCGCGATCACGCTCGGCACGCTGCGTTTTTGGAGTGAAACCGGCGTCAACCGCGATGCGTGGCTGCACGAGATGCGCCGCACGCTCAAAGCCGCGCACATTCTCCATCGTGAGGACGACGGCTGGCGCTGGTTTGACATTGAAGCCTGGCCGTGGGCGTCCGTTTCACGCGCCTGGCTCAGCGTGACCGAGTATCACGGCGAAGGACGCTGTTTGACTCGCGTTCGTTGTATCCTGCGCGTGCGGCGCGGCATCGGCTGGAATTTCCTTCTGTGGTTCGTCATCGGCGGCTTGATGATCACCACGCGTCACCTGCTCGTGGTCGGCGTCCTCGGAGTCGTTGCCGCCGCCGTTTGGGTTCCGGTCGCGTTGTGGCTTGCACGCCGTGAGATGCAAAAGCACGCCCGCGCCGCCGCCCAGGCTGCTGGTTTGCAGGAGATGCGTTAGCGTTTCAAAACACGCGCCGCTGCCACCCAGAGCAACACAGGCACGAGTCCGCTCAGCGCGATGGCCCAGCCCGGTTCGCTGTGACCCAGATGGCCGATGGCCGCGAACGCAAACCCCGTGGGCAGCGAGCCGCATGCCAGCGCTGGCAAAAACATCCTCCGCCGCATGCGCGAAAGGCCCGCGAGGCAGGCCACCGCCTCCGGCAGCACCGGCATCCAGCGTGACAAGGCCACCAGCCAGCCGCCGCGCTTCTCAAAGATCTCCTCGCCGCGTCGCAAACCATCTTCTCCGGCAAGATACAGCGCTGCTCCACGCCCCAGCCAGCGGCACGCCGCATACGCGATGATGCCAGACAGCATCGAGCCCGTCGCGCAGATCAAACCACCGACCCACCAGCCATACATCCAGCCCAAGGCCGACATGACCACCGTCGAGGGCACCGGCAGCACGATGTCCGAGACCAGCAGCGCGATCCCCGCCGCCCAGGCCCACGAGCCGTAGCTCTCCATCCACTTCCGCGCGCCTTCCAGGCTCAGCACCGAGTCAAACCACGCGCCCCAGATCACAAAAGGCACGATGATTCCCGCCAGGATGACGAGGATCAGCAGAATGAGCGAGCGGTTATCACGGGTCATGCGGCATCATTCGTCGGTCACTCCATGTGCGCAAACAAACGCTGCCTTGCCTCGTCTGCGCAGAGTGATCAACGACATGGCCCCCAGCATCAGCAAAACAAACCTTCCTGGCTCTGGAGCCGCAGTGTAGTTCACGATCAAGGTCGGGCGCAGCGCCTCAGGGTCCGGCGGGCCGCCGGTGTTTAGCGAACTCGTCTCAGCGTCGAAGAAACTCGTCTGGTAGTAGCCCGCATTGCCCTCCTCGCTCAGACGCAGCAAAAAACCCTCGTTGTTTGCCGTCAGCCAGTCGTTGACGAGAGATGTCGCCAGAAAGGAATCACTGATCGTCAGGTCAAACGGCTGCCATGCCGTGGTCGTGTTGCTGATCTCCGTTTGTGCAAGCAGTGCGCCATAGCCGGTCGTCCCGAGTCCCGCGCCACCGGTCCAATCCGTGCCCGTCGTGGAGGTCTGCTGGAATTTTTTGTTCCAAGAACTGGTGCCAGGCTCCACTGGAAAGCCGCTGCTGGTGCCCTCCACCCAGTCGCCGTTCGCTTCAACCGGCTGGTAAAGCTGCACATTGACCGCGCTTCCCGGCACCGTGGTGGGGTAAAGCCGCAGCGTGATCGAGTCGATCGTCGAATACACTCCAGTGAGCGTCGAGACATCGAAGCGCATCAAAATCCGCGTCGGCACCCCGCTCCCACCGTTGGTCAGCTCCACATAGGGCCGTCCGCCATAGTTGAAGACCGGCAGCCCGCTGTTGAGGGTGGTGTCTTCAGTTCCTGCGTAACCATTCACGCCATCTTGCAGCAACAGCGTCGCCCCGGAAACCGGAAACGCGACAAGGCATGAGACAAGGGAGAGCCGCCTCGAAAGAGCTTTTCGATCAAAGCACAAATGGAACAGCCGACACATAGATAAGGAATGATACTGGCAAATGAAGCGGGGGCTCGTCAATCCGCATCTGTCTCATGCGACTGATTTTCCCGCAACCGGGGCGTCACGGCAAGAGCGGCATCGGCTTCTCGATGAAACCCGCCGCGCGCTGGCCGCTGCCTGGACGATCCACATCGCCGAGGTCGGCGCGGGCTTTCTCCGCAAGCGCCGTCAGTTTCGCCACGATCTCAGGATGCTGCGCGGAAGCCTCGCGCTCCTCGCCCACGTCATGCCGCACATCGTAAAGCGAGAGCTTCACCGGCTGGCGCTTGCGCTGAAGATTGGAAAATTTGCCCTCCAGCGGCAGATACAGCTTCCAATCGCCCGCCCGCACGGCCTGAAGCTGCTCCATGCGGTAAAAGAAGAAGCCATCATCATCCCAGGGCGATTTCGTGTTCGCCGCATCGAACAGGATCGGGCGAATGTCATGTCCGTCGATCTTGTGCTGTGGCGGCTTTGCTTCTGCCAGTGCGGCCAAAGTGGGCAGCATGTCCAGCGTGGAGCACAGCGCGTCGTTCACGGCTCCAGCGGGGATTTTCCCCGGCCAGCGCATCACGCAGGGCATGCGCATCGCGCCTTCGGAGGTGTCGTAGCCTGAGCCGCGATACGGTGCGTTGCTGCCCTGCGGCGGATTATGTTTCACCGCGCCGTTGTCGGATGTCCAGACGATGAGCGTGTTCTCCTCAAGTTTCAGACGCTTCAGCGCGGCCATGATCTCACCCGTGCTCCAGTCGAGCTCCTCCACCGAGTCGCCATACTCGCCGTTGGCGCTCTTGCCGCGAAATGTCTCGCTCGAAAACGGATGCGCGGTCGATCCGGGCATGGTGTGCGGCAGGTAAAGAAAGAACGGGCCGTTTTGATGCGCCTCGATAAAACGCACCGCCTCCTCCGTGCAACGTTTCACGAGATGATCGCGGTCCGCTGGTGCCTCGATGACTTTTTCACCGCGCATCAGCGGCAGCTCCGGCCAGAGGTCCGGCTTTTTGTCCTTCGTCATGTCGTCGCTGTAAGGAAGGCCGAAAAACTCGTCGAATCCCTGCCGCGTGGGCAGAAACTCCGGCTGATCGCCAAGATGCCATTTGCCGACACAGCCCGTCGCATAACCCGCGCCTTTCAAAACCTCCGCGATGGTCACTTCAGACGGATTCAGGCCTTTTTGTGCCAGCGGCTGCAACACCGCGCCGCCTGTGGCGCTGGCCTCCATGCCCACCCGGCGGGGATAACAGCCGGTCATAAGTGCTGCCCGGCTCGGCGTGCAAACGCCGCTGGCCACATAAAAGCTCGTGAACTTCGTCCCCTCCGCCGCCAGTCGGTCCACATTCGGCGTGCGGTGCAGCTTGGAGCCAAAGCAGCCCAGGTCGCCGTTGCCGAAGTTATCGACGAAAATGAAGACGATGTTCGGCTTCGCGGCGAAAGCGCTGACGGAGAACAGCCAAAAAAGGAGAAATCTCATGCCTCAACAACGCGCCAAGGCCTTCTGCTCCTTCGTGAAGACGGGCGGAATTGACTCACAGACCCGGGCTTGTCTTCAAGGCTTCCAGCAGTTCATCCACGGACAGGCTGGCAATGGCGGAGGCCTTGTCGCTCATCGCATACGGAAGAATGAGTTCGCGCCCATGCAGCATGGAGCCGCAGCTATAGACAACATTCGGCACATAGCCCTCGCGTTCGTTGCCTTCGGGGGAGAGCAAGGGGTCACGAAGACGGCCTATGACTTTGGTGGGGTCGTTCAAATCGAGCAGGACGGCGCCGATGCAGTACTTTCTCATCGGACCGACGCCATGGGTGATGACGAGCCAGCCGGCCTCGGTTTCGATGGGCGAGCCGCAGTTGCCGATTTTGACGGACTCCCACATCGCGGACGGGCGCAGGATGACTTGCGGGTTGCTCCAGTGATGGAGGTTGTCGGAAAACATGATGAAGAGATTCTCATCGTCTTGTCTCGAAAGCATCGCGTAACGGCCGTTAACGCGGCGCGGAAACAATGCCATGCCCTTGTTTTGCACGGCGCTGCCGTTGAGCGTGAGCACGCGGAAGTGGAGGAAGTCCTGCGTCTCGATGAACTGCGGCAGGATGGCACGGCCGTTGTAGGCGGTGTAGGTGGCGCAATACATGATGGAGCCGTCGTCATCGGTGAAGCGGACAAAGCGGGCGTCCTCAATGCCATTGGTCTCATTGGGCGAGACGGGGAAGATGATGCGCTCGCTCACGGCGAGCTTGGAGGAGAAGTTCAGCTCATAGTTTGAGACCGCAAGCCAGCGAAAACATTCCAACGCACGGCGCAGTTCGCGGCTGACAGGTTTGGATTCACGGCGCACACGCTGCATGCTTTCGTCGAGCTCATGCAGGGTGAAAGCATCCTTCAGCGGGTCCATCACGGCGGTCGCTGGACCGCCTTCGAAGCCCATCTCCTGAAGTTTGATGATAAAGCGCGTCTTCTTGTAAGTGGGGTTGGGCACGACCTCTGGCAGCGCGACAAAACGCGAGACCGGCTCCACGCTGATGGTGCCGTCCGATGTGATGAGGCCGGTGCGGAACTCGATGGAGGAGATGTGTCCCTCGCCCGTGGCACGCAGGCTCATGATGAAGCGCAGGCCGCCCTCTGCCACGCCGCTTTGATCAGGATGCGGCACAATGGAGGGATTGAACAACGCGGCGGACTCCAGCGCATACTCGCCTGAGAACAAGGCGCCGATGAGCAACTGCCGCACGCGAGACAGCGTCGCCTGGGGGGCGATGTGCGAACGCACTTTTTCATAATGCGCGAGCAGGAGCGACTCGATGTCGAAATGCCGCGAGTCGAACTCCACGAGGATCGCCTGCAACTGCACGTCGGCCTCCGCTTCGCTCAAGGCGAGGGCGCGGGTCAGGATGTTCGCCATGATCTGCGGCTTGCCCGGAATGAAGGGGCGGATGATGACACGACCGCTTTCAGGCTGAAAGGTGACGTTATGACGGCGAATGCGGATGGAACTCATGGGGCGTGGGGCGGTGTGATCAGATGCTCCGCGCAGTTCATCTCCGCGAGGGCGAGGTGGAAGGCCAGCGTGGACTCCGCGCCCTGGTTTTCATTCACGCGGTCGTGATGCAGGCCGTCACCGCAGCCGCCGGTGGTGGAATCATAAATCGGCAGGCCGAGATCGTTGCGGCCGAGGAACCACTCGAAGGCACGTTTGGCCTCACGCGACCACCAGGCATCCTGCGTGGCGCGGGATGCCTCATGGCACGCGGCGACCATGGCCTGCGCTTCGAGCGGTTGCTGATCGAAGTCCGCACGGGCGCCATCGCGCTGGTAAAAGCCGTTGCTGCCGATGGGACGGAAGCAGCCGGATTGGGTCTTCTGAATCGACACGAGCCAGCGCAGTGATTTGAGGCCGATCTCAAAGGCCTCAGGGTTCGGCATCCACTGGCCGCTGAGGATGAGCGCCTGGCTGAAGCGCGCATTTTCATACGTCACGCTGTCTTCAAACCACGGCCAGTCTTCGGCGGCACAGTCTTTCCAGCGCTGCACAAGGCGGTCGGTGAGCGTCACGCGCATGGCGTTGATCTGCGCGTTGCCGGTGAACTGGCGCAGATACTCGTGAATGCCCAGCAAGGTGAAACTCCACGCCCGTGGCGAGATGAAACCTTCCACGGCGGCGAGACCACGCTCAAACAACTGCGCCGAGAGCCGACGGTGGCCTTCGTTGCGCGAACGCCCTGCGCCGATGCCTGCGGCCCACAAAGCACGCGCGTGACTGTCCTCGCTGCCGGCTTCTTCGAGCCATTGACGACCATGGCTCATGAAGTTGCGGAAGCGGCCCGTCTTGTAATCCAAAGCGGCGGCAAGGAAGGCGAGATAGCTCGTGGCGAGCTTGCCGAGGTTTTCCGCCGGTGGCTGGCCGCCCAGTTCATCGAGCATGCTGCACAGGATGAAGGCGCGCGCGTTGTCATCCGTGCAGTAGCCTTCGTGGAAGTTGGGCACGTTGAAAATCGCGTGCTGGAAGATGCCGGTGCCGTCGCTCATGCGCACGATGTGGTCCAGGCGCAGCGGCGGCAGCTCGTAGGGCCGGTTTTCGAGCGTCCACCCGGCGAATGCGGCGCGCGGCGAGGCTTTGCGGTCCGCGCGGGCATGTTGGAACGATTCGAGGTAACGCTGCGCCACCGCAGGCCAGATCATCTCGCGCCCCATCGCATAGGCATCATGGCGGATCTTTTCCTTCCGCGCCGGATCGTCGAGCAGGCCGCACACGCCTTCGGTGATGGCCTGGGGATTGCGGAAAGGGACGAGAACACCGCGTCCGTCCGCCAGCAGCTCCTGTGCGTGCCAGTAGGGCGTGGAGACCACCGCTTTCCCTGCTCCAAACACATAGGCCAGCGTGCCTGAAGTCACCTGGGCTTCATTGAGATAGGGCGTGAGGTAAATGTCCGTCGCGCCGATGAACTCCTTCAGGTCATCCAGCGACACGAAGCGGTTGTAGAAGATGACATGCTCCTTCACCCCACGATCTTCCGCGAGTCGTTCGAGGCTCAGGCGGTAACGCTCGCCCTCATGCGCCACGAGATGCGGATGCGTGGCTCCGAGCACGAGATAGACGACGTTCGGATGCCGCCGCACGATTTCTGGCAGTGCTTCTATCACATGCTCGATGCCTTTTCCAGGCCCCAGCAGTCCGAACGTCAGCAAGACCTTGCGTCCTTCGACACCGAACTGAGGCTTGTAGAAGCTGGAGTCCACAAACGGCATGTCCGGGATGCCATGCGCGATGATGTCCACCTTCGCATCCGGCACGCGATACGTTTCGCGCAGAATCTCCGCGCCTTTGCGCGCCATGACGATCAGGCGGCCGCTGCGGCGCACGAGTTCGTCCATCACCAGTCGTTGCGCCGCGTTTGGCTCACGCAGCACCGTGTGCAGCGTCGTCACCACCGGCATGCGCACCTCTTTGAGCAGCGCCAGCAGATGACTGCCCGCCGGGCCGCCGTAGATGCCAAACTCGTGCTGCACGCAGAGCACGTCCGCGTTGTTGAAGTTCAAAAAGTCCGCCGCTCGCCGGTAAGAATCCAGATCCTTTTCCAAAAGCTCAAAGCGCACACGCGGCGGATACTCGTAGCGCTCCACGCGATCATTCACCGCGCCGACAATGCATTCCGTCTCCGGTGCCGCGCCAGCCACCGCCTCAGCCAGATCATGAGTGAACGTTGCGATTCCGCAGAGCCGGGGCAGATAGTCCCCCAGAAAGGCGATGCGCTTCGGCAAAGCGGAAGTGCTCAGGATAATTCTTTCCAACGCTGCGACATGCCACAGCAGACAGCCTGTGTGTTCTTTAAGCAATGGGGACTTCACCCCATTCACAGCAGCAGCGGCATCACCACCCGTACGGATTGGATGACTTCCTGGGTGCCTGCGGCGATTCCGGTTGCCCTTCCGGCGTCACCGTCGAGAGGGGGCTTTCTGCAACGCGGCCTTCATGCTTCGTCCAAGCTCACCTCATGATCCTTGATGCCTCCTGCCAGCTCGATTACCAGACCTCCGAGGAGGTGCCCGCCATCTTCATGCTGCGTCCGCGCAGCGGCTGGGCGCAGTGGATCATGCGGGAGGAATTTCACACGCGTCCGCATGTGCCGGTGATGGAGTTTGCGGACGTGTATGGCAATCTCTGCCAGCGCATCGTGATGCCTCCGGGCTCGTTTCATCTCTCCGTGCAGTGCCGCGCCCAGGTGGCGGACACCGTGGATGAAGACCCCGGTGTGCCGCTGCTGCTGGTGCAAAACCTGCCGCCTGAGGTGCTGCACTACCTGCTGCCGAGCCGTTACTGCCAGTCCGACCAGTTGTCCGTGCTGGCCGCCTCGATCGTCGGTCATCTGCCGCCCAGCTTTGAGCGCGTGTCGGCGATCTGCGCCTGGATCTGCCAAAACATCGCCAACATCCAGGGCTGCACCGACAGCTCGACCTCGGCGCTGGACACCGCCGGCACGCGGCAAGGCGTGTGCCGTGACTTTGCCCATCTGGCCATCGCGCTGTGCCGGGCGATCAATGTGCCGGCGCGCATGGTGGTGGGTTTCTTGTACCAGCTCCACCCGATGGATCTGCACGCGTGGTTCGAGGCCTACATCGGCGGGCGGTGGTACACCTTTGACGCCACTGAAAGCGTGACCCGTGGCAACCGCATCGTCGTGGCCTACGGGCGTGACGCCGCCGACGTGGCGCTGGCGACGCTGTTTGGCTCGTTCACGATGCAGAGCATGAGCGTGACCGTCACTCCGGCGTCGTTTGTGCCTGCGTATTGACCCCGGGCTCGGGAGATTCCGGCGCGGGCGTTTTCCAAACCGTCGCGTAATGATGCGCCAGCCGCAGTTTCTGCGCCACGCGTACCGGGATGACAAAGGGATACAACGCATGCTCGCCGAGGCTGTGAGAAATCTCATTGAGCACGGTTGAGAGGCACATCCAGCGTTGCAGCCAGGCCAGGAACTCACCATCGGCGATGCCGTCCTGCGGCAGCATCGCGGGCAGCGTCCCCGCCTCGCCCGGCAGCATCACCAGCGGCAGCGCGAGGTGCTTCACCTGGATGCCCAGGCTTTCGCAGGTCTCCAGGCCGTCCACGATCTGCAAATAATGAGCCCAGGTCTCCGCCCAGTCTTCCCAAGGGTGTGAGGCCGCGTAGGCCGTGATGAAGCGCTGCTCCCAGCCCGCCGGCGCCCCGCGCTGATAATGCGCGTTCAATGCCGACGCATAATCCAGCCACTCGTCACCAAAGCGCTCGCGAAACGCCAGCCGCAGCGGGTTGTCCCACGCCAGTTCTGAAAGGCAGCGCTGCCAGAGATAATGAGCGCTCTCATGGCGGAAGTGCCCCAGCAGCGTGCGGCTGTTCTCGCCGAGCTGCTGGCGGTTGATCTGCCGGTAGGTGTCGTCCGCCTCTTCGAGGTTCACCGTGATCACGCCATTGAGATGCCCCGTCGTCACCGTGGGGTTGGAAAGCGTGCTAACGATGTCAAAGGCCAGTCCCGTCTTGGGGTTTTCGGTTTTGGTCGGCAGCGTGATGCCCAGGTGCAGCAGCGTGTAGATGAGCCGCCGCTTCGCCATCTCGGTGCGCCCCCACAGCATCAGATTTCGTGCCGTGCCGAGGTCAGGAATCGTGCGGTTCATGCCGCAGGCCATGCACAGCGTCTCTTTGGCATCCGCCGGCAGCGCCCAGTTGCACACGCCATGCTTCACGCCGTTGGCGCAGCGTTTCAGTTTTCCTTCGGGCCGTAGCCGCACCAGCAGACCCTGCTCCGGATCATAGCCCACATATCCGCCGCACTTCAGGCACTTGGAACTGCCGAAGAAAAGCACGTTGCCGCAGTCGCAGGTGAATCGTTGCATGGAGCATGTTCTCCATCGCCGCGTTTCAGTGTGATGTCATGCGATTGCACGGCCTTTTAGCGGCGCACGCGTGTCTTTCGCCTTCGGATTCATCGCGGTGATGCTGTTGAGGAAGGTGATGGTGACGCTGTCACCTTCAAATGTGCAGGTCAGGGTGTCGCTGTGCGGTGTTTCGTAATAGCGCCAGGTCAAAACGAGCGTGGTGTCATCTGCCCAGGCTGCGCTGGCGGCGATCTTTGATGGCACGGGCTTGCTCGGCCTGCCGCCGGAGATCAGGCGCGGTGGCGTGCCGGGGAAGGCCGCCGCGGTCCGATTCCAGCCTGAAAGGTCGCCAATGATGCGATGAGCGTCTGCGACGAGCGTGCAGGTGCCATCCGCGAACTCGAAACCGACCTCGGCGAGGCCGAGATCGTTCCCTGCCAGTTTGTAGCGGCGGTTTTTCGCCAGCGGTGATGTCTTGGAGCCGGAAGACGGCGAAAGCTTCAGGTCTTTGAGGCGCTGCTGAAGCTCCAAGATCGGATCACCGGGGAATGCCGGGGTGAAGTCTGTGCCCCCCAACTTTGGCCGGGGTGGTGTTTCTCCAAAGGCAGGCAGAAGATGCTTCCAGACGAGATCGAGCTGTCCCTGCATGTTTTTGTTCTCGCTGGTCATGACGATCACCGCGTCCTGCTCTGGCAAGACGATGGTGAACTGGCCGAAGGCTCCATCGCCACGGAACGCGGTGCCCTGGCAGCGCCAGAACTGGTAGCCGTAGCCTTGCAGCCAGTCGTTCCGCGCCTTGGGGCGGTCTTTTTTATCCTCGCCGGGTTGTTGGATGTGAAAGCGGGTGGCTTCCTCGATCCACGCGGCGGGAAGAAGCTGCTTGCCATTCCACTTCCCCTTTTGCAGCAGAAGTTGGCCGAACTTCGCGAGTCCCTCGCTCTGAATGCTCAGGCCCCAGCCGCCGGTGTTGATGCCACGCGGACAACTTTCCCAGCGCATGCCGCTGATGCCGAGCGGTTCAAACAAACGCGGCGTGAGATAATCGAGAATCGTCTGCCCCGTGATTTTCTGCACAATGGCGGAGCACATGTAGGTGGCCGCGCTGTTGTACATGAATTGCGTGCCCGGCTGGTGCGCGATGTTCTGCGCCAGAAACGTGCGCACCCAGTTCTCCTCCTTCACGCAGGCCTGCGTCGGTTCCTTCTCATTGCCGGTGGCCATGGTGAGCAGATCCTTCACGCGCATCGCCGCGAGATTGTCACTCACCTTCGTCGGCAGATCGTCCGGGAAAAACGAGATCACCTTGTCCTCCACGCTCAGCTTTCCTTCCGCGACGGCGAAACCGACCGCTGCGGAGGTGAAGCTCTTGCTCATCGAGTACATCGTGTGGACGAGGTCCGGCCCATATGGCTCCCACCAGCCCTCAGCGATGACCTGGCCGTGCCGCAGCATCATGAAGCTGTGCAGCTCCATTTTTTCACGCTCCACCGCGTCGAGAAAATCGAGAATCGCCTTTGCTGACACGCCTTGGGCCTCCGGCGTGCTGCGGGCGAGCCTGACGTTGGCCGCCACCCCGGCATGGATATTCGGAATGCACAGGCTGAACGAGGCAAGGCTGGCGTGTTTGAGAAAGGAGCGGCGGGAGGTGGTCATGCGGTGGGAGGTTACATGAATGCCGCGAGAAACAGCAAGCGCGGAGTCATTCTCCGGTTGTTCTCGCGGAAGACACGAACTCAGCGCTTCGTTTGGTTGGCACCATGAAGACGACCCCGCTTATCATTGCCAGCCTCGCACTCGCCTGCGGGGGATTTGCCCAAGAGCCGAAGGAAAACCCCAAACAAGTGCTGCAGAGCCTGATGGAACGCGCCCGTGACGCCAAGGCCGCCGGGCGTTTTGACGAGGCCAAGGAACTCGCCGAGCAGGCGGAAAAACTCCAGCGTGAGTTTCAGGGCCACGACGGCGTGAAAAAACCGCAGAAGCACGCGGAAAAACATCCGGGCAAGGACCTGCCCCACTTCAAAGGCCCGGAGGCCGAGCGCCTACGGCACATCATGCAGGCCGTGGAGCATCTGCATGCCGCAGGCTTGCATGAGCCGGCCAAAAACATCGAGGAGGTCGCCCAAAACATACGGCGTGAGCTGGAGGAACGCATGAAGCGGGAACAGGCCGAGGCCCATGGCAAAGAAAAACATCCTGGCGAGATGAAAGCCCACGCCGAGCTGGAAGAAATGCGTCAGCAGATGCGCCGGATGGCCGAAATGATCGAGCAGCTCCAGGCGGAACTCAGGAAGCGTGACCCGGACAAGATTCAGCCGCTGAATCAGTGACTATGGCTAAGCCAAGTGTCATCAGCGTTTTCTTAAGAGCCTATCCGGCAAAAGAATGTAGCCAGTGAAAACGAGGTGCGGCAAGTTGGAGGATGGCAGCGAAAACCTACCGGTCAGCAGGCTGCGACACCGATCTCAGTGATGCAGAGTGGGAACTCTTGAAGCCGCTCATTTACCCGGCGGATGCGAGGCGTGGCCGTGGACGCTGGCGTGATCCGAACTCTGCCAGAGCCAATCTCGATGCGATCCGCTGCGTTCTCAAAACCGGCTGCCAGTGGTCGCTGTTGCCCAAGGAGTTCCCGCCCAAGAGCACCGTGCATGACGCGCTGGCAAGGTGGACCGAGCAAGGGTTGTGGCCGCGCCTTAATGAGGCGCTGCGCACCAGGACACGCCTGATGCTTGCTAAAAAAACGCCATGCCCAGCGCCGCTGTCATCGACAGCCAAAGCGTCAAAGGCGGGCAGCTTCCGGCGCTGAGCTGTGGTTACGACGCGGGCAAAAAGATCAAGGGGCGCAAGCGTCATGTGCTCACCGACACCAACGGATTGCTGCTCGGCACGGTGGTCACCCCGGCCAGCGTGCAGGATCGTGATGGAGCCAGGCTGCTGTTGTGCATGTTTTGCCACAGCTTCCTGGGGCTGCTGATGATCTTCGCCGACGGGGGGTATGTCGGCAAACTTGAGCAGTTCGTGCAGAGCATGGGCCGGCTCTTTGGTCATGGCGTGAGTTTTGGGCTTGGCGTCATCAAGAAACTCGAAGACCAGAAGGGCTTCATCGTGTTGCCAAAACGCTGGGTCATTGAGCGCAGCTTCGGCTGGCTGGTGAAGCAACGTCGCCTCACACGCGATCATGAAAAGAACCCACGCCACCACGAAGCCTTCGTCTATGTCGCCTTCATCGGCATCATGACCCGACGCCTCACCGCTCTACAGCCTCTTCAACCTTTTGCCGGATAGACTCTAAGGCCCCTTTGATGCGTCTGCCTGTTTGGCGAGATGCTCTCGCAGTTTGGTGAGAACCTCTTGGAACTTGTCCTCGTGCATGGCTTCGGTGCGGCCGTCGAGTCGTGCGACGACGCGCCATCCGTCCGCGTTCGGACGAGGCGACCAAACAACAGGTAAGTCACCTGGATCCTGATCGTTCAGCCCGGCACCTGCATAAACGAACGGCTCCAAGGGCATGCCGCGATCCATAGTGGCCCAGAAAATACGCGCCTCAGAAACGATCTCCGGCATCATCTCGGTGCAGGTGTCCGGCAACCTGCCTTCATGCTCTTCCGCATAAATTCGGGCGGCCATAATTATTAGCTTGGCATTGTTCAGAGCCTGCGGCACGCCAAAGCCGCTCCATTCAATCCATTTGGGCAGCCGAAACAGCCAGCCCATCTGATGTACGATGCCGACGGCGGCGATGCTGGTGCTGAACATCACGACGAGCAGGCCGCACCACATCAGGGTCCAGCGCCAAGGCCAGCGGCCCGACACAAAAAGGCGCGACATGAAGAATTGCAGTCCCGCGGCTGCCAAGAGCAGTGCTCCGAGCGAGGAGAGCAACAGCTCAAGATTGCCCCGCGTTTTAGGCACCACGTCGAAAAGGTAAGGAATCCAACCCAAGTCCAGGCGAAATGGGAATTCCAGCTCAACTGAATGTCCCAGCAGGACAAGCTCGAGGAGGCACAAAAGGATATAGAGGGCCAGGATCACCTTGCCGATCCGCTTCAAGATCACGAGCATTCGGCTGGGCGTGCGTGCTTTGCCATCCTCGCTCACAGCTCAAACTCCTTTCGCACGCGCTCGTCGAGTTCCTCGCCTTTCATCTGCACCACGCTTCCGTCAGTGAGCAGCGCCCAGCGTGTGGCACCATAGGTCGCGGGTTCATAAACGAGCACGCGGTTTGAGGGGCCGAAGGTGAGGCCGGGGATGTAGATAAGCCATTGGCCGTCCGGATGCACGCCTTTCCATAGAGCCGTGTTAAAATCGCTGACATAGGCATGCGCGGGCAGTTTGCCCTCATGCTTGGTGGCGTATTCCCGCAAGGCGTCGCGCAGGGTTTCCAGCCAGTGTTTGCGTGCGGCGTCGAGCCAGGGTTTCGGATCGCGCTCGGGTGTTTGCAGCTTGTAGGTCACGCCATCCTTGGCCCAGGCACCGGGCGTCATGAGTTCACGCGCACCGGAGATCATGGTGAGGATGAAATAGAGAAACAAACCGGCCACGACGAGCAGCGCGAGCGAGCGCTTGAAGCTCAGCGGCGGCATCCAGGCGAAGTCTTTGGAAAGAAGATTCCACAACCAGCGAAACACCACCGCGCAAAGCAGATAGACGAGGATGAAGAAGGAAATCACATCCAGCCGCGCTTTCGCCACGTCAGACAACTGCGGGGAAGGCATGCCCGCGAAAGCCGAAGTGGTGGCGATGAGCAGCGCGGCGGTGATTTTCCAAAACCTCATGACCGCAGGCTATCTGGAAGCCGGTTCACGACACAAGCCTGATTTCACTCCCACACGCCGAGCTTCACGAGCTGCTTCGTGGCGGCTCCGGCCCAGTCGCGGTTGGCGGCGGGGCTGGCGGGACTGGGGTGGAGGACGCGACCGGTTTTGAAGGAGCCGTTCATGGCCTCGTGGGCGCGGATGGCGCAGGCTTCGGCATAGGCACCGACGCCGATGACCCACTCAGGCTTCAAAGCGGCGATGACGGCGCGGAGGTGTGTGTCGCAGTGCTGGTTGAGCACGGCGGCTTCGGCGGCGGGGAGCTTGTCGGGCGTGAAGTTGCGACCGCCGGACTCGATGAAGACGAGCGGGCAGTAGTTGGCGACGAAGTGATCTTTAAAAAATGCCTCCGCCTGGCCAAAACGCTGCGCGAAGTGGCCCCAGAGCCGTCGGCCGCTGACTTCGGACTGCGGGCAGTCGAAACCGAGCACGGGCCGCTTCGGATGCTCGCGCTCCGGTTTGCCCACTGGTTCGCGGATGCCCATCCAGTCGCGCACGGCGGCGATTTCACCGAAGGGGACGCCAGTCTGCGTCATGCCGAAGGGCCCGGGATTCATGCCGATGAAGACGACGCGCTTTGTTTGGCCGCCAAAACGGCGCAGATAAGCCTCATGCGGCGCCCAGGCGTAATCGAGCGGTTGGTAAACGTAGTCCACCGGCTCGGCAAAGCGCAGCGGGCGGAGGGATTCACGCAGGGTCAGGGCGGCGGAGACAAGGGCGGCGGCGGGCATGGGAAGGCGGATGATTATCGCCTCCGGCAGTGAAAGCAAACCCGGTGGGAAGGGACGGGGAGCACTGGCGGGGCTTACGCATGAAATGGGCAACTGTTGATGGTGGAGAACGCGAATCCAAGCCGAATGGGCCGCGAATGACCTCGAATCGGGTGGAGAAGCCGGATTCGCGGCCATTCGCGTGTCATTCTTTTTCATTCGCGTTGGTTTGGAAGCCTCCCGCTTGGTTACTCAATCAGGGCATTCTCCGTGATTTTGGTGCGTAAGCACCGGCGGGGCCGGTTGGTGGCGGAAAAACCGCTTGCCGCACCAGGGGATGCCGCTAACATCGCGGCCCTTTTGCCGGTCCACGTTGGTCCGACCAAAGAATTGAACACCCAGCCCGTTCGACCGGATCAGCCTCCCCAGGCTGAGCGCTTTTCAAACAGCGTGCGGAAGACAGGCACCCTCAAATACACACATGTCCACACCGATCCTTGCCGAGCTCGTCGAAGCCGGCGTCCACTTTGGTCACCAGACCAAGCGTTGGAACCCCAAGATGAAGAAGTTCATCATGGGCACCAAGAACCAGATCCACATCCTCAACATCGAGGAAACCGTGGGCCAGATTGACAAGGCGGCCGAATTCCTGGCCGACCTCGCCCGCAAAGGCAAAAAAATCCTTTTCGTCGGCTGCAAGCGCCAGGCGCAGGAAGCCATCAAACAGGCCGCCGAGGCCTGCGGCCAGTTCTACGTCAACCATCGCTGGCTGGGCGGCACGCTCACCAACATGGAGACGATCAAGAAGAGCATCGCCCGTCTGAACTACCTCGAGGAGATCGAGAGCAAGCCTGAGTTCAAGCTCATGTCCAAGAAGGAGCTCGCCAGCCTGAACCGCGAGCGCATCAAGCTGGAGCGCAACCTGCGCGGCATCCGCCACATGGGCCGCATCCCTGACGCCGCCGTCATCGTCGATTCCGCCCGCGAGCACATCGCCGTGCATGAGTCCCGCCGCCTGGGCATCCCAATCGTCGCCCTCGTCGATACAAACGCCGACCCGAACATCATCGACTACCCGATCGCCGCGAACGACGACGCCATCCGCTCCATCCGCATCATCCTGCAGAAGCTGATCGACCCCGTCATCGTCGCCACCGCCGAGGCCAAGAAAGACTAATCTCCCACCCTACCAACCGACCCATGGCTGAAATCTCCGCGAAACTCGTCATGACCCTGCGTGAAAAGACCAACGCAGGCATGATGGAATGCAAAAAAGCCCTCACCGAAGCCGCTGGCGACCTTGAAAAGGCTGAAACCATCCTCCGCAAAAGCGGCACCATCAAGGCTGAGAAGAAAGCCGACCGCCAGACGAAGGAAGGCATCATCGCCTCCTACATCCACATGGCCGGCCGCATCGGCGTGCTCATCGAAGTGAACTGCGAAACCGACTTCGTCGCCCGCAATGAAAACTTCCAGGCGCTCGTGAAGGACATCTCCCTCCACATCGCCGCCTCGAACCCACGCTTCCTCCAGCGCGAAGACGTCCCTGCGGACCTCGTCGCCAAGGAGCGTGAAATCGGTGCCGAGCTGGTCAAAGGCAAGCCTGCCAACATCGTGGACAAGATCGTGGACGGCAAAATGGAGAAATTCTACGCCGACAACTGCCTGCTGGAGCAAGCCTTCATCAAGGACCCCGATCTCACCATCGCGAACTTGCTCAAGGGCAAGATCACCGAGCTGGGCGAGAACCTCGTCGTGCGCCGCTTCGTGCGCTACGCCGTAGGCGAGGATCTCTCGTAACACGAGTTTTCCAACTCGTTCTAAATCTGGGGGCGGACGCGAGTCCGCCCCTTTTTGTTTTCATCGTCTGCCGCCAGCGTTCGGGTCAGGTTGACGATTTTTGGCGAACTCCGTAGGTGCTGGTGAAACCACCCTTCATCAGCATGCACGCCGCCAAACACCCCCGTGAATCCGCCGCCAAAGGCGACGACCAGATTGCCTTTGAAAACGGAGTCTTTTTCCAGGAGGCCGGACGTTATGCCACCGCGCTCGAATGGTTTGCAGACGTGAAACCGACAGGTGGACGATGGGATGTCCAGGCTTGCGGAGGCAGGACGACATTGTTGTTGGCGATGAATCGTGCGGAAGAGGCGGTCGCCGTGGGTGCCCAGGCATTGACGCGGATGCGCTACGCATCGGTGTTGCTCGTCGTACAGACCGCTCGGGCGTTGAATGTGGTTCAAGGGCCTCTGTCGGCATTGAATTTGTGTCGAAGGGCGCTCCGGCAGGCTGGATTCCGACAGAGCCAGCATTTGGGGTTCTCAGCCACAGGTTTTGCCTCACAGTGCCGCCAGTTTGACCGCTGCCTGCACTACCTGAAAAGCTTCTTTGACTGCTGCGACGATTCATTTGGCGGGGATTTGTTCAGCGATTTCGATTTCTCGCCGCTCTGGCAGCATTTGAGGGGTGAACCCCTTCCCGAAGAGGAAATCACAACTCTGCGGCTGCTTGCGGGGCATAGGCATCGTGCGCTTGTGTCAGGATTCCGCTTTGCGCTCAGTTATGAGAGCATCGGACATGTGCCACCACAGATTCGCCGCGTGCTTCGTCTCGACGCCCAAACCATGAACTGGCAGCTTGGCACACACGCCACGCCGGAACAGGGGGCCACTTTCGAGGCTTGGTGCACGGCCGTCCGTCAGGAGGCCAGCAGTCGTTTGAGCATGCTTTGCGCAAAGCGCTTGAAAACCGTTCCGCCACCAGCGCAGAATGCGGCTGAATTTCACCATGTCCGCCACCATCCAGCTTCAGGTCACCGAAGGCACCGCCAAAGGCAAGAGTTTCACTTTCGCCGCGCACGATACCTTCTTTCTCGGGCGGCACCCGGACTGCCATGTTCATCTGCCGGACGATCCCTGTGTCTCGCGCCACCACTTCATCCTGGAGGTCTGCCCGCCGCAGGCATGCGTGCGCGATCTCGGCAGCCGCAATGGCACCTACGTCAACGGGCGCAAAGTCGGCGGACGCCAGGAAGGCGAATCCCCCGAAGAAGGCGCACGCCGTGCCTATCCCGAGGTCAAGTTGAAGCATGGCGGCCGTATCCAGGTGGGTGACACCGCTCTCGAAGTCCACATCACCCAGGCAGAGAAGCTGGCCGGGCCACCACCCGCCGTTCCGGTGCCCAGCTTTGATGAACTCAATCCCCAGCAGCTTGCCGACCTCCTGCTCAAAGCCGCGAAGAAGGGCAAGGCCCCCCGGCTCGACATCCCCGGCTATGAAATCGAGAAGGAACTGGGCCGGGGCGGCTTCGGCGTCGTCTTCCGTGCCCGCCGCATTGCCGATGGCGTCCCCGTCGCCATCAAGGTGCTGCTGCCGCGTGTGGCCGTGAAGCCCGTCGAGGTGGAGAAATTCCTGCGCGAGATGACCGTCACCGCGCAGCTTCGTCATGCGAACATCGTCAAGCTGTTCGACCAGGGCCACTGCGAAGGCATTCCGTATTTCATCATGGAGTATTGCGAGGGCGGCAGCCTCTGGGATTTGATCATGAAACACGGCGGCAAGCTCACACTCAAGGTCGCCCAGCCCATCATGCTCGCCGCGCTGGAGGGCCTCGCCCACGCGCACCAGCAGGGCATCGTGCATCGCGATTTGAAGCCGCAAAACATCCTGCTCGACCGTGGCGTGGCACGCATCTCCGACTTCGGCCTCGCGAAAAACTTCCAGCAGGCCGGCTTCAGCGGCCTCAGCATCACCGGCAACTACGCCGGCACCCCGCTCTTCATGCCGCGCGAGCAGCTCATCAACTTCAAGCACCTCAAACCCGTCTCCGATGTCTGGAGCATCGCCGCCACTTTTTACTTCATGCTCACCGGCGCGTTCCCGTATCCGTTCACTGAAAAACGTGACCCGATTGATGTCATTCTGAACGAGCAGGTTGTCCCGATTGAGGGGCGGAATAAAACACTGCCAAAAGCTTTTTGTGCCGTGATTAACCGGGCTCTTTCTTCGCGGCCATCCGACAGGCCGCAATCAGCGCCGCTTTGGATTTCGTCAGTTCGGCAAGAATTGCGTTAGCTTATTTTCAAACTCCAATGACCGAGCTTACATTCGCAACAGACTCGATCTGCGAGCTTCAGCTCAATGATGAAGTCTTGGTTGGTGATACTCCATACCACGTCAAACAGTTCAGTCGTGGGGGCATGGGTTTGGTCGTTTTCCTACAACGTGATGATGAAAGAATGCCATTTTCATATCGGGCTTTCGTGCATGGGCCGAGGGTAGCAATAAAGACGGTTCTTCCTGCAGACGATGATCAGTCGATTCACGACCTCTTCCAACGAGAACTAACCGTCTGGGCCGGCTTGGATCATCTCAATATCATCAGACTTAACGAAATCCTCGAAACTCGATCTGATGGTTGGGTTGCTGCCATGGATTGGTGCGTTGGTTCGTTGGGCCAATTCTTGAATGAGCGCACAGCTTTGCCGATAGAAGCCGCTTCGTTTATTCTTCAAGATGTAGTAGAAGGGCTTCATTTCGCTTTCAGCGAGCATGGCGTGCTTCATCTAGATTTGAAGCCAGCAAACATTCTATATAAGCGTGCTTTTAGCCGCAATGGTTCTGATGAGAGTGACCCGGTCAGGAAGTATGCTTGGAATGTTTCTGATTGGGGTTTGGCATCCGTAAAGAATGCTGCACTCGCCAAACTCACAAGTCTTCCTGCTGCATACGGTGAATTCGCCACACTTAACAATCTTGGAACAGTCGCCTACATGGCGCCGGAACGATTTGTTGATGGAGTCAGTTCATCCGTTGCTTCTGACTTGTTTGCTGTTGGCCTTGTCTTTTATGAAATGCTGATAGGCTCTCTCCCATATCAGAAATTGAATTTTGATATCGTATCGCAAATTTGTTCACACTCCTATTTCCACGCGGCTAAGCTCACCCTGAATCAGCAACGTACCCCGAAGCCCGTCTCGGAAATTATTCTTCGCCTGATCACTCCCGATCCAGCAGTGCGCCACATGAGTTACCAAGAGCTTCTCGAACGACTCGCCCGCATTCAACGTCCGAATTCATTACTCTCCCGATTATTCAAACTCTAACCCTCAGTTGCTATGGGCCTTTTCGACTTTCTTAAACCAAAAAAACATCCACTGGAAACCCTGCGAGACAATCCAAACGTTCGCCCTGCAATTGTGCAGGCAGAGCTTGAAAGACTGTGCGCACAATGCAGGAGTCTCAAAGCAGTTGGACGTGAACAAGAAGCACAGCAAGCCGCCATCAAATTCTTGGTTAATTTGGCTAAAGATTGCGTGCAGAAAGAGTTTTTTGAATCTCAATTCATGCTTTCACTGCTTGTTGAAGCAGCAATACGGCTTGAAGAGCCAAAGCATGGCAGGGGGTTACTCGGAAAAATTGTCGATTTTCATCGCTCGGTCGTGTCCAAAGGAATCAAAGATGCGCCTGCCTTGGATTTGACTCAAGCATACACAGATGCGGGGAGGCTAGAGCATCTGATTCGTGAATCTCGGGAAGAAGAATATCGTTGCTATTGGGAGGCCGCCCAAGCCGAGCCTCCTCCTGGGTGTAAGCAACCAGCCTCAAACCGATCAAAAGCAAACGCACATGATTTGGCGTACTCTCTATGTGCTGTTGAAGCCTTCAAGGAGGGCGAATGGCCCCAGCGGCGGGATTGGCACGATCAAAAGCGCCGCGAATATGCACCCGAATGTAACTGGGATGACCCTGACGATAGAATGAGATGGCACGGCTTATAGCAATAGGCGGCCAAGCACTTTTTCTTGCCCCGCATCAAGCGTAGGGGCTTCATCGGAATCATTGAAGAGTGCATTGGTTTGGAGGTATGGTCTTCCCGGCCGCAATAAGGCATGATTTTACAAATCGAAAATTCAAGTCTGCAATTCGACATGAACCCATCAGAAGGAGCCAAAATTATCTGCAGCGAGTTTGCTCATGCGCTAGCTGCAAAGGCCCAGTGTGACCCGCTAGAGTTTTTCTCGGACAAGTTTAAGGCCATCCGCGAGTGGCTGGTTTTGGGGCACGCCTGTGATTTGATGGCAAAAACAGGACTCGTAGCACCATATTTAGCTGAAAAAGCAGAGCGTCCTGATTTCATAGTCTATGCAACGAATGGCGAGAAAATAGGAGGCATCGAAATTGCTGAAGCCATGCGGCCTGGCTATCGAAGACACAAGTGGTTCAAAGATCATTCCGGTTCCCTAGAGCCATATCCAATGAACCGGCCTCTAGCCGATCCTTGGCAGACTTTGAGAACAACAATCGCGAAAAAGGCGAACAAGAATTATCCCTCGGATACAGGGCTCCTTGTTTATCTGAATGTCTCGCTTTTATATTTTAAAGATTGGGAGTTAGAGGTGCTTGACCAACTCATCGAGGAGCACTCGCGAACCCCTTTTGAGTGCGTCGATCACTTTCGAGAGGTGCTTGTGCTGGACTCCGAAATGTCAGGTTTGGCACGGCTTCACCCCCAACCTGAAGTGCTGTTTAAGACGCCATGATTTGTTTGAGATGAAGGAGTAACACCGTGCCAGGATGCCCTGCAAGTGCGCCGGTTTCGGCCCGTGGCCGTGCGTGCCCTCCGGCGTGAAGACATCCTCAAACACGACCGCGTGCGCTCTGCGGGCATGAACGAGCACCGGCTCCGGGTGAATGGGCTCGCGAATGCTGACGACGTGCCAGCGCCCCGGATCAGTAGCGAGAAATCGCTCGATCTCGGCGTGGTGGCAGACGGCAAGCTCCCGCTGGAGGCATTCAATGTACATGAACCCAGATAGCACAGACTCAGCGACTCCCAAACGGAGTCGTCATTCATGCAACCATCGCACTTGGGAATGTGAGGGAGTCATGCCCCGGCCCGCTCCTGAGTGGCGAGACGCACCTTCGCCAGCGCAGCGAGGGGCTTGTCCTTGTCGAAGAAGGCGAGCACCTCCGCCCGGCTCATAGCCTGCGTTTTCTCCGCGACGGCGGCCTTCCACCGGCGGGATTCGGTCACAGCGCGACGAAGGGGAAGGGCATTGAGCCTGGGGAGGCCATGAGTTGTACCGCGAGCTCTGAAGCGCAGCGAAAGCTCCGAAGGCAAATTGGAACGCCGCAGAGGCCCGAAGCCCGATTCGGAATGCCTTTCTCTGCGGCTTTCCTGCCTCTTGCGGTGTTTATCCCGAATACCGAAGTCCTCGGGGCAGGAATGCCCCGGTTACCGGGAACTTCGGAATTTGGGTTTATCTCAGCCCTGAAACCCAAAGGCTGACAAATCACCGCCTGCCGCATCCAGCATTTGGGAGAGAGTCACGGGCTGATAGGCGGTGCCATAAGCCTCGGCAAATTCGTCTGGGCTGAGCTGTGACTCCCATTCTTCGCCGGAGTGCAGGGCGACGTCGATGGCCGACATGGTGCCATCCGGCTGCTGGATGAAGTTTCCCTGGTGAACCTCGCTCATCACGATCCTGCCATCGGGACTGGTCCAGACGGTGCCCGAGTGGCGGTACTGCTGCCAGCCGCGTGCCGAGAGCGCCTGATGCATTTCGCGAGTGGTCGGCATGGCTCCTTCCACAAACAACTGGCTGATTACGAAGCGACCGTCTGACAGCAGGCCCACGAGCCGGATGTCATCGCCAAAGAGGCGGTTCGAGTTGAGCCAGCGCCGCAGATAGGCGGCCGGGCCGCCCGAGAGGCCGTAGAGGGCGTGCCTGCCCCGCGTGATTTTGACCACCCGCGCCTCTCCCTCCATCTCACGAAACCAGATGTCGTGCTCATTGCCATGGGAGTCCGGCGGACCCTGCACCACAGCATCGCGCCCGCTCAAGACCCGGATGCCTGCCCTGCGTGCCGTTTCAACTGCGCCCGCGCCTCCTGCGGACTCAAGCGCGAAGGCTTCCGCAGCGGCTCCAAGCTGCGCAAGGGACGTGTCTCGTTGGGACTGGGACATAAAGGGGCACGCTTGCTCCTGGCCGCAGCGACCGGGCTGTCTGTGGGTGTCATTGAATGTTGCATGACTGAATCAGCCTCAGCGGAGCCAAAACCGCAATCAGATATTCTGCAAAGAGCGGAAGCAGCACGCTGCGCTGTGCGCCAAAGGGGTGAACAGGTTCAATGCGGTGGGTGAGCCGCGGTTTGCAAAAAGCCTTTGGAGTCAAGTCCGCCGAAGCCCTGCGCGGCCAGTTGCTCCCGGAGGCTGTCCAAGGCCGCTGCGGCGGCCTTGTGGACGGCCTGCTTCGAGACGCCCAACCGCTCGCCGATCTCGGCGTAGCTGTGGCCCTCCGCGACGAGGGCGAGGATCTGCTGAGTTCGCGCAGGCAGTGAGGCCAGCAGATTTTCCAACACGCGACGGCTTTCCTGAGAGCGGACCTGGCTCAACACATCCTGAAACTCATCCGGCAGCCGCTGGCTGGGCGCGGTGCTGCCTTCCGTCGTGGCGGAGACGGCCAGATCGGCCTCCGGCAGATGCTGCCGGGCATGCCGGGCCTCCTTTTGATGCAATGAGTTCAGCGCATTCCGAATGGCCCGCGCTGCATACGGTTCAAAGGCCCCGCGTGCCGGATCAAACGCCAATGCCGCCCGGTGCAGTGCCGCGTGTGCCACCGCACGCACGTCATCCGCCGTCATGCCGGGAATGTTCGCGTAACCACCCGCGATCTTGTCGGCCAGCGGCAGCGCCTCACGAAACAATGAATCGGCATCGGGCATGGGGACGTGGATTTCGAAGAATGATCCGGTGAGTTCAGGCGGCGGCGAGTTCGGGGATCACCGAGATGGCGGCGTATTCGGCCGCCTTCTCGGCACGGGCGAGGCGCATGTCATAATCACGCTGGAGATTGAGCCATAATTCTGGCCCCGTGCCGAGCGCGGCCCCAAGACGGATGGCGGAGT
>Ga0209573_1001730_pt1 | contig 31571 bp, 20 predicted proteins | sample TNRBio252014_DNA_FD_185870 | JGI IMG/M metagenome (GOLD analysis project Ga0209573, IMG submission 185870) | Wastewater treatment Type I Accumulibacter community from EBPR Bioreactor in Madison, WI, USA - TNR Reactor_6/25/2014_ DNA (SPAdes)... | ecosystem: Engineered > Bioreactor > EBPR >...
TATCCATATACTTCAGCAAGTCATTATTAGTAACTACATTGGCGGGTATATACATGCCGATACCGGCAATTTTTGTTTTTTGCATAGCAAGCATTTAAAGAAGGAAGATAGGAAATAGGCCGGAAATGCAACTGTTTCGGCTGAAACGGTTACAAACCAAGCTTATTTTTTTAGATCCATTAAATATTGCACCAGGTTTATTTCTGTAGGCAAAGCCATTTTTTTCCGTAACCTATACCGGCTTATTTCAACTCCCCGAAGTGAAATACTCATTAGTGGCGCAATTTCTTTGCTGCTCAAATTCATGCGCAGGTAGGCGCACAGCCGTAGTTCATGTGGCTTAAGAGAGGGGAAGTTGTTTTTCAGGATGGTTAAAAAATCGCCATGTACACTGTTGAAGTGCTGTGAAAATTGCTCCCATTCATCATCAAGCTTTTCTTCTTCCGACAAGGCCTTTAAAATCTTTTTAAGCTCAGGGTTATCGTCTCCCACCTTGACAGCTTTTTGTAATTGCTGTAACTCTGCTTTTAGTTTTAATATAAATTCTTTTTTCTGTACCAGGTTCATGGTGGCGCTGGCCAGTTCTGCATTTTTATGCGTTATCTCCGCTTCTAATTTTTCGTTTTGTAAACGGATTAACTCTTTTTCCGATTTCTCCAGTTCCAGGTGGTGGCGATAAGCAGTTTGCCGTTGCTCTTCTTCAAACCGCAGTTGATCAGCTAGTCTTTTAGCTTGCAACTTCTTCAGGTGCCTTCTTGCCTGGTATTTTAAAATGACAAAAAGTAATGTACCAGCTAACAGCACATAGAAAGAATAAGCCCATATAGTTTCGTACCACGGAGGTTTGATAGTAAAAGTATATTGATATACAGCCGACTCATGTGAAGGGCTGCTTCTTGCTTTTATATGGAATGTATAAGTGCCGGCAGGAAGGTTGGTATAATCTTTTTCAGCATTACCGCTCCAGTTACTCCAGCCATTATCAAAACCTTGTAAATAATAACTAAACTCCAGGCTGGAGTGCTGTCCGAAAACTGATGCCGCATAGGCGAAATGCAGCGAGTTGATTTTATAGGGAATAGTTAATGGCTTTATATTTTCAGTACTGTCAAAAACATAGCCGCCAAATAATACACTATCACTTGAGCCGATTGTTTTTACAAGGGTAAGGTAAGCTGTAAATGGCCTTATTGCCTCCCGGTATTTTTCATAATTAAGATGATAAAAACCGGTTTCACCACCCACCAATATATTTTTTGTGTTGTAGGGAAAAATATTTTCGAAGCCGCTGAGTATTTTATTTTTTAGTTCGGGTATATAATGTATAGTTGGTTTGCCGGCGCTGTAATCTGCCACCCCGACCATTTTATCCTGCACAAACCAGACATTTCCTTTTTCATCCTGCTTCATATAACGGATGGGTAAATCACCGAATAGTTCTGCATAATCATTTGCTTTTCTGATTTTATTATTGGCAGCATCATATTCATAAATCCCCGCCGAGGTAGCAAATATTATTTTGTTTTTTATTTTAAAAACATGGTTGTCCAAATCTGCGGGCAACCCGTCTTTTTGGGTAAATAATGTAACAGCATTGCTGCTTATAGTTATTTTATAAATGCCACGGTAGGGATGTGATACCCAAATCGTATTATTTTCTGTTTCCACATAGCGGCTGGATTCTGTAAATTTTTCTACCCCGCCTTTGTCAATAAAGTTCCCTTTATCTATTTCATACAAATCAATGCCCAGGTAGTTACCGGCCACCATTTTTAGAGGAGTTGTCTGCGGAATGGGCTGGCAGGTCCAATAGCCGGTAGCTTGCGCAACAGGGGCAGCCTGGTAGTTATTAATCTTATATAAACCATCATCCCGGCCAGCCAATAACTGATTACCGATTATAGAAAGGTTCCAGGTTAATCCGCCTAGTATGCTTTTTGGCTCATTAGTAACAGAACTTATGTCTGCAGTTGATTGGATGGGCAGCCATTGCAATCCGGTAGAGAGGGCAAAATATAAATCCCCGTTCAGCACTTTTACATCATAGCCAGCGCCGTTGTTGAACGCATACGGGTTTATTTGTTTAATAACATTGTTGTAAGCAAAAAATGCAATACCATTATCCAGTCCCGTCCAGGCATTGCCGCCGTTGTCTGCAAAAAGACAGCGAACAGTATTGTTTGGCAAACCATTTTTTGTGGAAATGTTTTCAGATACGATACCCTGACGGGTAATACGATAGATACCATTGAAATAAGTACCAGCAAGAAAACTTGCATCATTCAAAACTGACAGCGAGGTAAAATGCTGGTAAGGATTAATGCCTGTTGATTGAAGGGGAAAAGGAATTAATTTATTTTGGACCAGCAGGTATAAACCGTTGCTAACGGTGCTTAACAAGCTGGTATCTTTTCGATAAGGAATTAAATCGGTGATAAAAAAGTTTGCAGGCAGTGAGCCTTGTTCAATAAATGGCTGCCATTGATTATTTTGATAAACAAACAGACCCCTGTTTTTATCATGTGTCAATATCTTTTCCTGGTGTTTGTGTAAAGAGAGCCAGGATGACTGGGCTGGATAAACGGTGAACTTTTCTCCGGAAAGCTTAAAAATCCGGGAATCAGTTCTGAAGAATACATCGTTGCCAGCCACTTCAAGTTGCCACACATCTGTAAAATTTCTTTCATGGGAGGGCAGTTGGTTTTTTAAAGAGGTGAATTGAAGCCGACCTACCTTGTCCGGAGCAAAATATCCTATCTCATCCTGTGCCCCCCCATATAATTTTCCGCCTGTGCCAAAGCCAATAGACCGTAATATGGTTTTATTCGGCACCGGAAAAACCTGCCAATTTGTACCATCGAATACCAGAAGACCCTCATTATTGGCTATATACAATCTGTTGTTCTTATCCTGCGCCATGGCCCAGTTTTGGGTGCCGGCCCCATAGAGGTCACGGGTAAAACTTTTCACCTCATTCTGGCCAATCAGGCCCTGAGAAAATCCAGTGTAATTCAAAAAAAATACTACTGAACAAAGTAGCAATACTTTTTTCGCTAAGTAGCCTTTTGAACCAATATGAATGTCCAGATGTAGTATAGATGTATTGGTTTAAAGCTAAATATACTATTTATTGATTTGGTAGTAGTACTGATGTAGTGTTTTTTTTGGTATTGCCAGTACTATAAGAGTATTTTTAATCTGCTTCTTTTTACCACATCCGGATAAAAGGAAAGCTATAAAAGATTGCTTTAAAATAATAGCCGGCTTAGTCATAAAAGAAATAACTGGTTATTTATTAACTATCACTTAAAACTTGCTATATGAGAAAGCTGATTGCTGCATTTTCTTTCCTTTTTCTGTGCTATTTATACTCTACAGCACAGTCTGAAAAGATTTCTGTCAAAAAGTCAGGCGATGATTTTGTTCTCGAGACCAACGGGAAAGGTTTCTTTATTAATGGTATGAACTGGGATTATTTTCCCGTGGGCACCAATTTCAATTACAGTTTATGGAAACAGTCTGATGACGTCATCCGGGCTGCCCTGGATTATGAAATGCCGTTGCTTAAGAATATGGGTGTAAATACCATCCGTCAGTACACAGGTGTACCTGCAAAGTGGGTTAAATACATCTACGAGAACTATGGCATTTACACCATGCTCAATCATTCCTTTGGCCGCTATGGCCTAACAGTGAAGGGCAAATGGGAAGCCAACACCGATTACTCTAATCCTTTAGTAAAAGAGTTGTTGCTTAAAGAAGTAAAGGATATGGTTAGCCAGTATAAAGGCACTCCTGGTCTTTTAATGTTCCTCTTAGGCAATGAGAACAACTATGGGCTTTTTTGGAGAGGTGCAGAAACGGAAAATATCCCTGTGCAGGATCGTAAGTCAACCAAAGACGCCTATCATTTATATAAGCTCTTTAATGACGCAGTGAAAGAAATGAAAGCTATTGACAACAGTCACCCAATGGCTATCTGCAATGGCGATTTATTGTTTGCAGACATAATTGCTAAAGAGTGTACAGATATTGATATACTTGGTATTAACACCTATCGTGGCCTCACATTTACTGATTTATATGACCGGGTAAAAAAAGAAATCAACAAACCGGTAATGCTCACAGAATTTGGTTCGGATGCTTACAATACACAAGCCAACAGCGAAGACCAGGAATACCAGGCAAAAGTGCTGGTAAGCAACTGGAAAGAAATTTATGCTAATGCTGCCGGTATGGGCAAGGCCGGTAACAGCCTTGGTGGTTTTACTTTTCAATTTAGTGATGGCTGGTGGAAAACAGGGCAAACAACAAATTTAGATGAACATGATGCAGCCGCATCCTGGTCAAACGGCGGATACCTGAATGATTATAAAGAAGGTGAGAACAATATGAACGAAGAGTGGTTTGGTATCTGTGCAAAAGGCAGAACCAACGAAAAAGGTATTTATGAACTATATCCCCGTGCTGCTTACTATGCGCTGAAAGAAGTACACCAGTTTAACCCATACGGTGCGGATGCAAAGACACAAATAAAATACCTGAATAACATCCAGATAACGGATGCTGCCTTAAGGGCAAGGGGCGATAAAGCGGCCTTGCAAAGTGAAGACAAGGGTAAATTATACCTGAGCGATTTGCAGGCAAATTTTGTTACCTACAACACTGGCGGCAGTTTGATTTCAACCCCTAAAGAAGATGACCCAGCCACCAATGGCTATCCCAACAAACTGGGCTTTGATCATATGCAGTCATTTAATGTTGGTGTAACTGCAAAGCCTGCTCCCAATATGATCGCCAATGTACAGTTTAATGTGTTGGGTAATGTAGCAGAGAATCCCATTGATGAAGTATTTTATGAAAACAGGGGAAGAAGAATTACAGTGAACACTCCTAACGGTCCGCAGCAAATAAATTCTAACAATCGCATTCAATTATACCGGGCCAGTTATAACTGGGATGCTAAATTATTTAAGCTTACCGGTTTTTACAGAACAGGACATTACCATTGGGGATATGAAGGCGATTTCTTTGGCCTGTACCCCGAAGCTAACTACGGCCCCAACATTGATATATATAATGGTGAAGCGCCATTTGGTTTTGAAATAGAAGGAAAGAAAGCGATCAAAGGATTAAAACTTGCCTTCGGCCCTGAGTTGTGGTGGGGCGCAAACCCGGCAATTTTAGCTAAATACAGCCGCACAATTGCAAAGTTTAATGTAACAGGAATGTTTCATGAAGACTTAACGCAGCGCAGCGGCCTGCAAAGTTCCTTTGCTGTACCAACTCCGAAAACAAGAAAAGCAGCATTAAGTGTTTCCCGAAAATTCGAAAAATTCGGAATTGATATAGGTGGTCTTTGGGCGGGACAACCCCTCAATGGAAGAATCTTTCAATTGATGAGAGATGGAAATGTATACCAGGATAAGATAAAAACAGAAGATAATTTCGGAGGCAAAATAAAATTAACCTATGCAAGTGGGATAGTACAATGGTATGGCCTTGCTTCTTACATGGGTCTTGTTGCCAATGGTGGTGTTGATCAAACCAGAACATTTACCGGCTGGCGGCTAAAAGATATAGGCAGCGGTAATATGTACAATGTATTGAGCGGATTTACGGTCAACGTGGGCAAATTTCAGATAGCGCCCAACTTCTTATATCAAAAACCTATTGAAGGCCCGATACCAGCTGATGTGTTAGTACCCGGCAGGCCAAGAAATATCTTAGACGACCCATTCTCTGTTCGCAGCAACAGAGAAACAATTGGTGGAGAATTATTGCTAACCTATGACCCCACACCCGGCACCTGGATGTATGAATGGGACAACGACCGTGCAGAAGATGCAAAATTTGCTGTCAGTGCTGATGTTGTTTATCGTCACTTACCTACTGTTCAGGATGCTGCCATTGGTATTTTAGGAAACGGAAGAACAACATTTGTATTTCCCGGTTCAGCGCCTGCACAGGATTTATGGGAAGTAAATACCCGGGTTGTTTCTAAAGTTAATCCTAACCTTGGCTTAATTGCCAACCTGTATGTGGGCAATGGACAGGCAAACGGTAATGATAAGAGAACCATTGATCGGTATGGCTTTGATCTTCGTACAATCTACAGGAAAACTAAGTTGATTGCTATTGGGAAGTTTAATGATTGGGGGCCTTTTGATTACCACCGTGATTTTAACCTTACGTTCCCCATGCAGTTGATTGCTGATATTTCCACAGAGATCGGAAAGCCGGATTGGTTTATGTTGCCCGGCACCAAAATAGGCATCAGGGGAACTTACAGAACGCTGGATAAATACTCACCCCGTTATTCACCCATCAAAACAATTGATGCAGCCGGTAACTGGGTGCCAGACCCCAATGCTATTGGCTTCCCCGATGGTAATGAGTGGGAGATACGGACTTATATTCAAATCAACATTGGTAAATAAATATGCTTGCTTATAATTATAAAGAAATTATTATGAAAAAGAATCAATCAATTTTTAAAGGTTTCTTCGGCTTGCTTGCTTTAGCAATACTGTTTGTTTCAGGTTGTAAAAAAAGGGATGTTGCTGATTTGCAGAACCCGGAGTTTCCCAATACTGCCGAGGTTTTTATTGATGACTTTACCAGTGATTTGGCGTATGCTGCATTTGGCGGTTCAGATGTAAAAGCTTTTCAGGTTGATAACCAGGTAGCCTATGGAGGTACCAGGCAATCCATGCGGTTTGATGTTCCCGATGCGAACAGTCCGAACGGTTCCTATGCAGGCGGTGTATTCTTCAGCAAAACAGGTAGAAATTTATCCGGCTATAATGCGTTGACATTTTACATAAAAGCTTCGCAAGCTGCTACCATTGGTGTAATTGGTTTTGGTAATGATCTGGGTGAAAATAAATACCAGGTTACGCTGAGTGGCTTACCTGTAAACAGTAACTGGAAAAAAATAATCATCCCGATACCTGATGCAGCAAAACTTACTGCTGAAAAAGGACTGCTTTATTATTCTACCGGCCCCGAAAACGGAAGGGGCTATACATTCTGGATTGATGAAGTACGATTTGAAAATTTAGGTGATATCGCTAACCTGCAAGGTTTGATTTATACAGGACAAGACAGGGTGATTGGTAATGCTGAAACAGGGGATAAAATTACCATTGATGGTCTTCAGGCTTCTGTAAACCTGCCTGGCGGTGTAAACCAAACTGTAGGTATATCACCTTACTACTTCACATTTAATTCGTCTACTCCAGCTGTTGCCAATGTTGATGCAAAAGGATTAGTATCTGTTATAGATGCAGGCTCTGCCACCATCACTGCAAAACTGGGCGACAAGAATGCCACCGGTTCATTAAGTATTACTTCTACTGGTTTGCCGGTTGGTCCTACTACAATTGCACCAGTTCCTACCCGGGATGCGGCAGATGTAATTTCATTATACAGCAATGTTTATACTAATGTACCGGTTGATACCTGGAATACCCGCTGGCAATTTTCAACAGCAGACAACTATTTTATACAGGTAGCCGGCAACGATGTTATACGTTACAGAAACTTAAATTTTGTTGGAATAGAATTCTCATCCAGTACAATAAATGCAACTGCCATGAGTGGTTTTCACATTGATATCTGGACACCGGATATTACTGCTTTACCCAATAATTTTAAAGTGTTGCTGGTTGATTTTGGTGCCAATGGTGTTGTAGGTGGTGGAGACGATATGTCGCATGAAGTAGCCATTACCAGCCCTACGCTGGTTTCGAATAACTGGGTAAGTATTGACATTCCAATGTCGAGCTTTACCGGGCTTACAACAAGGGCACACCTGGGGCAGTTAGTACTCTCTGGCACTCTTCCCAATCTGTATGTCGATAATGTATATTTCTATAAAATTCCTACCCGGCCAACAGTTGCAGCCCCTACGCCTACAAGGCTGGCTGCTAATGTTATTTCCATTTTTAGTGATGCTTATACCAATGTTGCCGGTTCTGATTTTAATCCTAACTGGGGCCAGGCAACTGTTACTACACAAACACTCATTGCCGGTAATAATACATTGTCTTATGCCGGATTAAATTACCAGGGGTTACAGTTTGGCAGTAACCTGAATGTATCGACTATGGGTTTTCTGCATTTGGACTATTACACCGTAAACTCAACTAATTTACGGGTGTTCCTCATTAGCCCTGGCCCTGTAGAAACTCCTTACACATTACCAACGCCGACAACCGGGTGGAATAGTGTGGATATACCGCTCTCTGCCTTTTCGCCAGTGGCGTTGAATAATTTGATTCAGATGAAATATGATGGCAATGGTGATATTTATGTAGACAATATTTATTTCTATAAAAATCCCACCACACCAACTGTTGCGGCTCCGGTTCCTACCCGGCCGGCGGCAAATGTACTTTCTGTTTTCAGCGATACGTATACAAATGTTGCAGGTACAGATTTTAACCCTAACTGGGGACAATCAACCATTGTAACACAAACACCAATTGCAGGAAATAACACATTGCATTACGCCAGTTTCAATTACCAGGGTGTTCAGTTAGGAAGCAATCAGGATGTTACTTCTTATGGATTTCTGCATCTCGATTTTTATTCCATTAATGCGACTCAGTTAAAAGTGTATTTAATCAGCCCTGGCCCTGTAGAAACACCTTATACTCTTACTGTACCTACGACGGGGTGGAGCAGTGTTGATATTCCACTTTCTGCTTTTTCACCGGTAGCGTTAAACAATGTTATACAAATGAAATTTGACGGTGGCACCGGCGCAAGTGATATTTATCTTGACAATATCTATTTCTATAGGACAGGCGGTGGAGGAGGTGGTACATTCACCCTGGATGATATAATAAATTTTGAACCAGGTGGATTTGGAGCAGGTTGGACATGGAATGTTTTTGAAAACGCAACAAATCCGCCATTGGAATTTGTTGCAAACCCATTCCCATCAGGAATAAATACATCGGCAACTGTAGCAAAGTTTACTGCTCAGCAAGCAGGTAATCCCTGGGCTGGTTGTGAAACAGCACATGGACCCACAGGTATGCCTGTATTTAATCTTGATGCCGCCCATAAGATTGTAAAAATAATGGTCTATAAAACGACACTCAGTGATGTGGGAATAAAATTTGCAAAACCAGATGGCTGGTCTTTAGGAGAAATTAAAGTGCCTAATACAGTAATAAACGCTTGGCAGGAAATTACTTTCGATTTTACGGCACAACTGCAAAATGGATATGACCAGATCATCATTTTCCCGGATTTCATTGCACGGGGTTCAACCAATGTGATCTATTTTGATAACATAAGATTCGGGAATTAAAATAATGATGCGGGTTACGACAGAAAAAATGTAATCCGGAAAAGTAGTTTGAATATTTTTTATACTCAACGATTAAAAGTATTGTTATGAGAAATAAAAGTAAAAATGTAGTCTTCGCAACTATAGGTTCATTGCTAATCCTAATGCTTATAGGATGTGAAAGAGAAGCTGTACAAACATTGCCGCAAAGAGAGTGGGAGTTAACCTGGAGTGATGAGTTTAACGGAACTGCCGGTGCCGCACCTGATAATTCTAAATGGTCTTTTGATATTGGCACCGGCACCAATGGCTGGGGCAATAGTGAATTGCAGCATTATACCAACCGCCCTTCTAATGTTCAATTGGATGGCAATGGTAAATTGATTATTACTGCAAGAAGCGAATCCTATGCAGGGTCAGGTTTTACTTCTGCAAGAATAAAAACAAAAAATTTATTTGCACAAGCCTATGGCCGCTTTGAGGCAAGGATAAAAACACCCACAGGCCCGGGGATCTGGCCTGCCTTTTGGATGCTTGGTTCCAATATTGATGCAACCCCATGGCCGCAATGCGGGGAAATAGATATCATGGAGCAAAGGGGCCAGCAGCCGTCCATCACTTATGGCAGTGTGCATGGGCCCGGTTATTCGGGCGGTAATGCCGTTACCAAACCCTATGCGTTAAGTAACGGACGCTTTGATACTGATTATCATATCTATGCTATAGAATGGGGGGAAGGTTTTATTGACTACTTTGTTGATAATTTTTTATACCAGCGGATAACACCTGAAAATGTGACCGGCCAGTGGGTGTACGACCACCCTTTTTTCATCATATTGAATGTGGCAGTAGGCGGCAACTTTGTTGGATTTCCAACATCTGGTACACCATTTCCTCAATCCATGTATGTGGATTATGTAAAAGTGTATAAGCAGAAATAACTTCCTGTTCCATTGAAAAAATAAATCAACACCATTCTTCTGATAACTGAAGTTTGGTATAGGAGTTCTTTTGTGTAAAAGTATTACAACAGGAAATTAACTGTTGAATTATCAGAAAACATAAATCATCCGATGCAAATAGATTTTTTATGAATGCGGATTTGAAAATACCGGTGGCCTCTGGTAAAACAAGACTGGAGCAGGTTGAATTGGAAGGTGAAATTTTTTACAGGATTTCCCAGGTGGATACCATGCGGCCTTTCTTCATGAGTATTGTTAGCGATTCCAACCACTGGATGTTTGTGTCAAGTAATGGAGGCATCAGTGCAGGAAGAAAGGATTCAGAGCATGCACTTTTCCCTTATTACACCGATGATAAGATAACCGTTTCATCAGAAGATACAGGAAGCAAAACAATTATAGCGGTGTATATCAAGGGCGAACGTTTTATCTGGGAACCATTTTCAGTAAGAACAGAAGCGATGTTTAACTGCACCCGTAACTTATACAAGAGCCGGTTCAGTAACAAAATTATTTTTGAAGAAATCAATAACGATATAGGATTAAGTTTTCAATACCAATGGTGCTCTTCCAGCCTGTATGGTTTTGTAAGAAAAAGTAAGCTGGTAAATCTTTCTTCAGAGGAGCTGCGGGTTTCTTTTTTAGATGGCTTGCAAAATATTTTGCCTTATGGTGTAGCCAGCGATTTGCAAACAAAAACCAGCAACCTTGCCGATGCTTATAAACGTACCGAACTGATTCCTGAAACAGGTTTGGGAATTTTTGCATTGAGTGCCATCATTGTTGATAAAGCAGAACCCAGCGAAGCATTAAAGGCAAATGTTGCATGGAGTTTGGGATTGGATAATGTAAAATATCTGCTTTCTTCTTTGCAATTGAAAAATTTCAGAACAATCGGAGAGGTACAACAGGAAGAAGATGTGAAAGGCGACAAAGGCAGCTACTTTGTAGTGAGTGAAATTATTTTACAACCAAACGATGTGAAAGAGTGGATGATAATAGCGAATGTAAACCAAAATCACTCTGCTGTTGTGAAGCTATCAGAAAGGATTAAGAACGATAAAGAATTATCTAAAAATGTATTGGCAGATGTTGAGTTGGGAACAGCCAATTTAATCAAACTGGTTGCTGCATCAGATGGGCTGCAATCAACCGCAGATGGTTTGAAAGATACAAGACATTTCTCCGACGTACTCTTCAACATAATGCGGGGAGGTATATTTGATGATAACTACCAGATAGAGAAATGGGATTTTAGTAATTACCTGCGTAAAGCCAATCATAAAGTATTTGATGAAGTACAAGTACATCTGCAGCTGCTTCCTGAAACTTTTTCTGTTGCCCAACTGCACAAAGTAGTGGATGGTTCCAGCAATATCAATCTCCACCGCCTCGCTACAGAATATTTACCGTTGAAATTCAGCCGCAGGCATGGTGATCCGAGTCGGCCCTGGAACCAGTTTTCTATTAACACAAGAAGCGAAAAAGATGGTTCAAAAATTTTAGACTACCAGGGAAACTGGCGGGATATTTTTCAGAATTGGGAGGCATTGGCTCATTCCTACCCTGCATTTATAGAGGGAATGATTTATAAATTTCTCAACGCTTCCACTTTTGATGGTTACAATCCATATCGTGTAACTAAAGATGGTTTTGACTGGGAAACAATTGAACCGGATAATCCCTGGTCTTACATTGGTTACTGGGGCGACCATCAGGTTATTTACTTACTTAAGTTTCTTGAATTTTTAGCGAATCATAAACCGGGTCATATTCAAAACCTTTTAATCAAAAATGGGTTTGTGTATTCCAATGTTCCGTATAAAATAAAATCATACAACGATATCCTGCATAATCCAAAAGACACGATTGAATTTGACCATAAGAACGACCGCAACATTCATGTGCGGATGAAAGCAATGGGAGCAGATGGCGCCTTGCTCACCAATGCAACAGGAGAGATCTATCATGTCAATTTCTGCGAGAAAATACTGGCAACGGTTTTGGCAAAGCTTTCCAATTTTGTTCCCGATGGCGGCATCTGGATGAACACACAAAGGCCGGAGTGGAATGATGCGAACAATGCACTGGTAGGTAATGGTCTTTCTATGGTGACGCTGTGTTACCTGCGCCGCTTCTTGAAATTTTTTGAAACCGTTTTTGAAAAAGCCGGAGCATCAGAAATAGAGATTTCTGAAGAACTGTATGTTTTTTTTAATAAAGTTGCTGAAACATTTGAACAATTTCAATCTGTTCTTTCAGGAGAAATCAATGATGCTGTAAAAAAACAAATAACAGATGCATTGGGCATGGCCGGCTGTGATTACCGTAACAGGATTTACAGCGATAAATTCAGCGGAAAAAAAAATATTGTTACAGCAAAAAAGCTTTCTGCTTTCATTATAGGTGCTAATAAGTTTTTGGAACATGCCATTGATGTGAACAAACGAAACGACGATTTATATCATACCTACAATTTGATATCTTATGATGACCATGCAGTCAAAGTTTCGCATTTAAGTGAAATGCTGGAAGGACAGGTTGCAGTATTGAGTTCCGGGTTTCTTACTGCTGAACAAAGTGCGAAATTGTTAGATGCACTAAAACAAAGTTCTTTGTACAGAGAGGACCAGAACAGTTATATTCTTTACCCCAATAAAAACCTGCCGAAGTTTTTATACAAGAATACTATCCCTGCTAAATCGGCTGAACAATCCGCTTTACTGAAACAGTTATTGGCAGACGGCAATCTTTCCATTATTGAAAAAGATATAAAGGGTGATTTGCATTTCAACGGTAATTTCAGAAATGCCAATGATGTGGATGCTGCGTTCAAAATATTAGACCATCGGTATCACAGTCTTGTTGAAAAAGATAAAACTCTTGTACTGCAAATTTTTGAGGAAGTTTTCCGGCACAAAGAATTTACCGGCAGGTCGGGTACTTTCTTTGGCTACGAAGGGCTGGGCTCTATTTACTGGCACATGGTTTCTAAACTGCTGCTCGCTGTGGAGGAAACTTGTCTCCGTGCCATTCAGGATAATGCAGATGAAAAAACGATTCAGCGTTTAATAGAGCATTACTACGATATCAACGAAGGCATTGGTGTGCTTAAGCCGCCGCAACAGTACGGAGCATTTCCCACAGATCCGTATTCGCATACACCATTTGGCAAAGGCGCACAACAACCGGGCATGACGGGACAGGTGAAGGAAGATATTCTTTGTCGTTTTGGAGAACTCGGTGTATTTGTAAGTGAAGGAAAATTATTTTTCAATCCTGTCTTGCTGAGAAGAAATGAATTCAACAACAAATCAAAGAAGGTGGAATATGTAAATACAAAGGGCGAAAAAGAAGCGGTTGTTATTGACAGCAATACTTTGTTTTTTACATATTGCCAGGTTCCCGTTATTTATGTATTGAGTGAGAAGGATAGTATTGAAATTACAAAAGCGAATGGTGCAGTCAGTAAATCTGAATCGACTATACTGAATGAAAGCGATAGCATAGCAGTGTTTCAGCGAAACGGTGACGTGAAAAAGATAAAAGTTTTTTTGAAAGAAGAAAGACTTAGAGACAGTGTTGTATAAATTGATTGCCTGTGGTAATAAAAATTTTATACTGTTTATTCTTTTTTAGCATGACAACAACATTACATGCCCAGCAAAAAAAAGCGGCAATTCAAATTTTTGAAACGGCAGCTAATGGAAATAAACTGGCGGAAGTAATAGAATCCTCTGCTTCTGCCAATGCTGTTCATATTTCAATCAACCCGGAAAAACAATTTCAAACCATCACCGGCTTTGGCGGTTCGTTCACTGAAGCCTCCGCCTATCTACTCAACAAACTAAGCAAGGCAAACAGGGATAAAATACTCAAAGCGTATTTCAGTGAAGAAGGCGCTAACTACTCGCTGACAAGAACACATATCAACTCCTGTGATTTTTCATTGGGCAATTATGCCTATGCCAATGTTGCTGGTGATAAAAACCTGGAACACTTCACAATTGATGAAGACCGGAATGATTTGATCCCGATGATAAAAGATGCAATGAGCATTTCAAAAAAGGGTTTTAAAATTATTGCTTCTCCCTGGACGGCACCACCATGGATGAAGGACAACAACGACTGGCGTGGCGGAAAACTGCTACCTCAATACAGGGAAACATGGGCATTGTATTTTTCAAAATATATTAATGCATATAAAAAAGAAGGAATAAACATCTGGGGAGTTACTGTAGAAAACGAGCCGCTGGGCAATGATAAGAATTGGGAGAGCATGCACTTTACTCCGCAGGAGATGACAGATTTTGTACTGGATTATCTCGGCCCGCAATTTGAAAAAGATGATTTATTGCATATTCCTATTCTTGGCTATGACCAAAACCGTGGGGAAGAGTTAGAGAAATGGGCGAAAGCAATGTTTGAAGATAAAGCAGCTGCAAAATATTTTGGCGGAACAGCTGTGCACTGGTATGCCAGTACATATAATTATTTTCCTGCATCATTACAATTCACACATCAAATGGCGCCAACAAAGTATTTAATAAACACCGAAGCATGTGTGGATGCAGAAGTGCCCAAATGGAAAGATGATAACTGGTACTGGAGCAAAGAAGCGACTGACTGGGGCTGGGATTGGGCCGGTGAAAAAGAAAAATATTTACATCCGAAGTATGTCCCTGTGTTTCGCTATGCAGGCGACATCATCGGTTGTTTAAATAATTATGTGGACGGATGGATTGACTGGAATATGGTGCTCAACAAACAGGGCGGCCCGAACTGGTTTAAAAACTGGTGTACAGCACCAGTGATTGTGGATGAAGAAAAAGATGAAGTGTATTTCACGCCACTGTATTATACCATGGCACATTTCAGCAAGTTCATTCGCCCCGGTGCGGTAAGAATTGGTTTTGAAAATTCAGATAATGATTTAATGGTAACAGCTGCACAAAATCCGGATGGAACAGTTGCGGTGGTACTATTTAATCCAAATGAAAAAGAGAAGCATGTTACGCTGTCATTAAACGGGAAAACAGCTCATATACAAATTTCATCAAAAGCCTTACAGACTGTAGTGCTTAAATAAGTTAAATAACAAAACTAAACTGCCATAAATATGTCTACATCAAAATCCTCTTCAATAAGAACTGTTCCAATGATGCAGAAAATTGCATTTGGATTAGGTATGCTGGCCAACCAGATGTTTCCTGCGGCATTAGGCATTTTTATGGTCGTGTTAGTACAAGATTTAAAGTTTCCGGGATGGATGTGGGGAATTTTATTTTTTCTTCCGAGGGTATTTGACGCATTCACAGACCCTATTATGGGTTACATTTCTGATAACACCCGGTCTAAATGGGGAAGGCGAAGACATTATGTATTTATCGGAGCTATTATGATGGGAATTTCCTTTGTAGTAATGTGGCAATTATATAGAGAAAATGGGGTAACATTTAATTTCATTTTTTTCCTTTTATGGTCATTTGTATTTTATTTAGGATTAACACTTTTCAGCGTTCCTTATGTAGCTATGGGCTATGAAATGAGTGATGATTTTCATGAACGAACAAATATCATGGCGATTGCTCAATGGATTGGCCAATGGGCATGGGTAATTGCACCCTGGTTCTGGGTGGTTATGTACGATCCGAAATGGTTTCCCAATGCAGATACGGCAACAAGAACTTTAGCAATATGGGTAGGTATTTCCTGTATGATATTAGCGATGATGCCTGCTATCTTTATTAAATCCAGGTCAACATTACATGATAAAAGCCTTAAGCCATTAACTATTAAAACAATTGGAGGCAGTTTAAAGGAGATACTTCTTAGTTTCAAAGAAGCTTTTATTATTAAACCTTTTAGAAAGCTTTGCATTGCCACATTCTTGATTTTTAATGCTTTTAATACAGTAGCCGGATTTACTTTTTTTATAGTCGTTTATTACCTTTTCAATGGCAATTCTGCAGACGCAGGTATCTGGCCAACACTTTTTGGAAGTGTAGGGGCTTTAGCTACTACTTTTATAGTAATACCTATAGTGGCGTGGATGTCGAAAAAAATGGAGAAGAAGAAGGCATTTTTAATTTGCCAGGGTATTTCCATTTTCGGATATATATTGTTTTGGTTCCTATTTGTTCCGGGTAAGCCTTATATGTTTTTATTTGCCTTACCCTTCTTTTCATTTGGCATCGGTAGTTTGTTTACATTAATGATGTCTATGACCGCTGATGTTTGTGATTTGGATGAGTTGAATTCAGGAAAAAGAAGAGAAGGAATATTCGGAGCTATTTACTGGTGGATGGTAAAATTTGGTTTTGCTATTGCAGGTTTATTAACCGGGGTTATTATGTCCCTTGTAGGGTTTGATGCAAGTGCAGCAACCCAGGCCGACGGAGCTGTTACAGGTTTGAGATTGTTTTTTTCGGGCATCCCAATTTTAGGAACACTGGGAGCCATTTGGGTAATGTGGAATTATGATCTCACCGAGAAAAAGGCAAATGAAATAAAAAAAGAATTAGAGAGACGAAAAGCACCTAAACTCAGTTCGGGATATATATCAGGAAAACTGGCTGAACGGGTAAAAAACCTGAGCCTTCCTGTATTTACCGGAACAAACTTTAATAAAACTGAATCTGAGCTATCATCGTTATTCAAACAGCAATTGAACAAAGGAATTCATGGGCTTTGCTTCAGCCCGTATGTTGAGGGGCAGGATACCGGGGATGTATTGATAGAATCAGAAATCAGGCAACGAATAGAAGTTATTGCTCCTCATACAAAATGGATTCGGACATTTTCATGTACGCATGGCCATGAAATGATTCCACGTATTGCCAAAGAAAGGAATTTAAAGACAGCTGTTGGCGCCTGGTTAAGCAATGATAAAGAAAGAAATGAAAAAGAAATTAATGCTTTGATTGCCTTGACAAAAAATGGACTTGTTGATATAGCAGTGGTTGGTAATGAAGTGTTATTGAGAAATGAATTAAGCGTTCAGGATATCAGTAATTATTTACAAAGAGTAAGGGAACAGGTAGCGCCTTTGCCTGTAGCTTACGTAGATGCTTATTTTCATATTGTTGAAAATCCGGAGTTAATAAGGCAAACTGATATAGTAATGATTAACTGCTATCCTTTTTGGGAGGGCTCAAAAATTGAAAATGCATTGGTTGATCTGCGCAAAATGTATGAGTTAACAAGAAATAGCTCACCTGGTAAGAAAATAATTATTTCAGAAACAGGATGGCCCAGCATGGGAGATAAAGTGTATGAAGCTGAGCCAACCGTTGCTAATAGCAGAAAATACTTTTTACAAATCCAGGACTGGGCGCAAACAGAAGGGATAGAAGTATTTTACTTTTCATCGTTTGATGAAACATGGAAAATAAAAGATGAGGGAACAGTAGGAGCCCGTTGGGGAATATGGGATAAAGATGAAAAACTTAAGTATTAAAATCTATAGTTATGTCATACAGAAAAGAAAATATTTTTTCATCACATAACCTGCCAGAAGTAAGCTACCTGGCCGGTGAAAATGAAGAAACCCTTAATAATCTTTTTTCAGAAATTCTGCAAAACGGTGTGCATGGCTTTTGTTTTAGTTTATACGAAGATGGACAAAAGCCCGGCGATATTATCTCTGAAGCACAGGTAAGACGGAGAATGGAGATACTTCGTCCGCATACAAAATGGATACGTTCTTTTTCCTGCACGGAAGGGAATGAGTTTATACCAATGGTTGCAAAGGAATATGGGTTAAAAACACTGGTAGGCGCCTGGCTAAGCAATGATCCAGAAATAAACCGTCGGGAAGTAGAAGGCCTGATAAAACTGGCCAACGAAGGATTAGTAGATATTGCTGCTGTAGGCAATGAAGTAATGTACAGAAAAGATTTAACCGAAGAGGAACTGCTGGAATTTGTTCGGGAAGTAAAAAGCCGCATACCGCATATACCGGTTGGATATGTAGATGCCTATTATGAGTTTTCGCACCGCCCAAAAATTACAGAGGCTTGTGATGTCATATTATGCAACTGCTATCCCTTTTGGGAAGGCTGTCCATTTGAGCATTCACTGGCACATATGCAGCAAATGTATCAACAGGCAAGACAGGCGGGCAACGGGAAAAAAGTACTCATCACCGAAACCGGCTGGCCCAGCGATGGGGAAAGCCTGAAAGGGGCTGTGCCTTCAAAGCAACATGCAAGGGACTATTTTATTAATACACAACTCTGGTCTGCTAATGATGATATTCCTGTTTTTTATTTCTCTTCCTTTGATGAAAGCTGGAAAACAGGCCCAGAAGGCATGGTAGGAGCTTACTGGGGAATTTGGGATAAAAATGAAAACCTGAAATATTAAGCATGAATTTCTTTGAAAAATTCGGGTTAGCTCCCGCAAGGGCAATATGTTATTCAGGATTCAGAGATGGGCAGCAACCCGGTGGTGTTTATCCTTCCTATTCAGAGGTTAAGGAAGATTTACTGATACTGCAACAACACTGGAAATATCTTCGTTTATACGATAGCGACCAGCATGCTGAAATAGTTTTGGAGGTAATAGAAAAAGAGAAAATGGGTTTTAAAGTAATGCTTGGCGCTTTCATTGAAGCGGAGATGAATAATTTCGGTTGTCCCTGGGGTGGTACCTATGCCGAAGAAAAGTTACAAGAAAATAAAGCATTGAATCTCCGGAAAATTCACAGGATGATTGAACTGGCCAACCGTTACCCTGATATCATTTTCTCATTATCAGTAGGAAACGAAGCCTGTGTGGACTGGACAGATCATTACGTACCAGTAAGTAAAGTGATTGAGTATACACAACTGGTGAAACAATCCTGCAAACAACCGGTTACCTTTTGTGAAAACTATGTACCCTGGCTTAATAAATTAAAGCCGCTGGCTGCTATTGTAGATTTTATCTCCATACATACTTATCCTGTATGGGAATACAGGCATATTCATGAATCCATTGCTTATACACAGGAAAACTATGACGCTGTGGCCAGTTTATATCCTGGCAAACCGGTTGTTATTACAGAAGCCGGCTGGGCCACCAACTCCAACGGCAGGGGCATTCATCCTGAAAATGTGAATGAAGAAAATCAAAAAGTGTATTATGAAGATTTGATGCAATGGTCTGAACAAAACAATATACTCAGTTTTTTCTTCGAAGCTTTTGATGAGAACTGGAAAGGTTCACCTGATCCGAATGAGCCGGAAAAGCACTGGGGTTTGTTTTTTGCAGACAGGAAACCCAAAATGGCAATGCAAGTGGCAAATCATGATTTCATAAAAAGAGACTGAGATATCTTATTACATTCTCACTTCCACCACCTTATTCTCCTTCCTGCTTTTTTCCGCCGCAAAACCCATTACATGGCTTTCAATAGAAGCATCGATGGTAGAAGTGAGTAAAGATGGATTTTGCTGATCAACAGCCTGTATCCAGTCGGCCACCAGCCGCCAGTCACCACCGCCATGCATATCCGTACTGTTTTTCCACTCTTCCTTTTTACCAGTGCGAAAATCAGTAAGTACAAAAGAGTTCATGTCGCCCACAATATCACCCATACTTCCCATCACTCTTGTTCTGCGGCCTTCATAAGAAGTAAAAGCTTCCATGGAAAAGCTGGCCGTGATGTTGTCTGCAAACTGGATATTGCAGATATAATGATCAGGCTGGTCATTATCCATTCGGTATACACAACGGCCATAGTTAGTGGTCTTTAATTTTTCCAGGATATGTGCAACATGTTTCTCTTTGTCTTCGGGCATATCCAGTACATGTAACCAGCTCCTGTTGCGGTGATAAATTCGCAGTGCTGAATAAGGGCATTCGTTTTCTATTTTGCATCCATCAGTACAACGTTCAGTGCTTCCTTCCGGTGCATTTTCTTTTCTAAACCATTTCAGATCACCAAAGGCCTGTATTTTTTTAGAAGGCTTATTGATCATCCATTTTAATATATCCAGGTCATGACATGACTTGGCCAGTATGATAGGAGTGGTTTGTTTACTATTATGCCAGTTACCCCGCACATAGGAGTGACTCATGTGCACATGGCCAATAGGTTCGAGATGCTGTACGCTGATCACTTGCCCTATGGCGCCGCTGTTCATCAGTTCTCTTAATTTGATAAAGTAAGGGGCATAACGGAGTACATGACAAACTGCTACAATTCTCCCGGTTTTTTTTGCCAGCCGTAAAATATCTTTACATTCTTTTTCACTGGGGGAAATGGGTTTTTCCAGCAGCACATCATACCCCATCTTCAGCGCCTCCATGCAAGGACCATAGTGCAGGTTATCCGGTGTGGTAATGATAATAGCATCAGCAAACTTTGGTTTCTTAAAGACTTCTTCCCAGGTAGTGAAGCGGTTAGTATCTGGTATACTATGTTTTTTGGCATATCGTTCGTTGCGGAGAGGAACAGGTTCAGCCACACCAACAATATCCAATTGATCAGGATACTGCACTGCATAATTTCCATATACATTACCACGACTGCCTGCTCCGAGTGTAATGGCGGTGACCGGCTTTTTTAATTTTTGGTGCAGGGGATTATCAGGCAGAATGATTCTTTCACCTCTTTCGTTCATAGCCCATGAAGAAAGAGGAAATGATGCAGCAGCGAAACTGATTGCTTTCAATGCATCACGACGAGAGAAATTAGTAGGCATAACAATTATTTTTTATTTCTGGTTCATCCTGAGTATTTCCATTGCAAACTTTTCACATTCGGCCTGCACGGTCTCCACATCTTTTGATTTTACATAAGACCCTATCACATGGTCGCCGGCATTCGGTACTGCTACTTGCCTCTTCAAATTTTCCGTAGTACCTAATTGCTTGAACATTCTTTTCATAGCAGCTACTTTTACCACTGGGTCCTGGTGTTCATCATCTTTGTAATAATACAACAACAGAGTGGGTTGTGTTACTTTTTCAAAAACAGACGCTTTCATAGTGCTCTCGATCAGTTCTTCCAGCTGTACCAGCGATTTGGTAACATACCGGTTATTCCAATACTGAGCATATATAGCAGTCGTATCTTCAACGGTCCTGTGTTTGCCTGTAACCAAATGTGCAATTTGTAATCCCCAGTGATTATTCAATAACCATGCATTAGGATCATTAATGGCAATATTGGGCGATAAAAGGATCAATCCTGCTATTTCGGGAAATTCCGCAGCTAATTTTAATGCTAATGTACCGCCTGTTGAGGTGGACATCAGGATTACTTTTTTTCCTAACTGCTTGCCGATTGCATAAGCCTCTTTAGCTGAATTCCAAATGCCTTCAGCAGTAAAATTGCCGAGCGGTTCTGTGGTATCTATACCATGTGCATCTAAACGACTGAGGTAAAGATTACATCCGAATTTTTGGGCAAACTCATAATGCACAGGGTCACCTTCTTCCTGGCTGGCCGAGAAACCATGCAGGTAAACCACCGCATATTCCGTTTTTTGTTTTACCGAGTCATTATACCAGATGATCCTTGCTTCATTATCAGGCTTCAGTTTATGCCGGGCTTCATTTGTTTGAATAAACTGCTCTAATGCTGGCGGTTCAACTGGCAGGGCAGGCAGGTTGTTTGTATATTTTGGCGTGGAAGGACGAGGGCCTAAAAAATAAACAACGATCAGTATCAACAGGATGATACCTAGCCATTTGAGGAATTTCATGAAAACTATTTCCTTAAAACTACATTAATTCTCTGTTTAAAACAGGTTAAGCATCTATTAAATGCCTGTTTCGTTTGCTCCCCCCGTTTAATTGGCGTACCTTCGCCGCTCGTTTGAAAAACAAAATATGGAAATAAGAAACATCGCCATTATAGCCCACGTTGACCACGGGAAAACTACATTGGTTGACAAGATTTTACATGCCACCAAGGTATTCCGGGATAACCAGGAAACGGGTGAATTGATCATGGACAGCAACGACCTGGAAAGGGAACGGGGTATTACTATTTTCAGTAAAAATGCTGCAGTGGTGTACAAAGGTGTAAAGATCAATGTAATTGATACCCCAGGGCACGCCGACTTTGGCGGTGAGGTGGAAAGGGTATTGAAAATGGCCGATGGTGTTATTCTGCTGGTTGATGCTTTTGAAGGGCCGATGCCACAAACAAGATTTGTGCTGCAGAAAGCATTGCATCTCAACCTTCACCCGATTGTTGTTATTAATAAGGTAGATAAACCAAACTGTCGCCCGGATGAAGTGCATGATGCAGTCTTTGAATTATTCTTTAACCTGGATGCAACAGAAGAGCAACTTCATTTCGCTACTTATTATGGGAGCGGAAAGAACGGCTGGTTCAATGATTCATTAGAGCAGATAGATAATATTAATCCGCTGCTGGATGGTATTTTGAAGCATGTACCTCCGCCAAAAGTGAATGAAGGGCCTGTGCAAATGCAAATCACTTCATTGGATTATTCTTCATTCCTTGGTCGTATTGCCGTAGGAAAAGTAAGTCGCGGTGTACTAAAGGAAGGACAAAATGTGGTGCTGATGCAGGCTGATGGTACGATCAGGAAAACAAAAGTAAAAGAGCTCTATGTGTTTGAAGGAATGGGTAAGAAGAAAGTTACAGAAGTAGTTGCCGGTGATCTTTGCGCCGTTGTGGGGATTGAAGATTTTAATATCGGAGATACCATTGCCGATGCAGAAAACCCGGAAGCGTTACCTGTTATCAGCGTTGATGAACCAACTATGAATATGTTGTTTTCCGTTAATAACTCACCATTTTTTGGTAAGGACGGAAAATTTGTTACTTCCAGGCATTTGCGTGACAGGCTGATGAAAGAAACTGAAAAGAACCTTGCTTTAAAAGTAGAGGATAGCCAGGATGGGGACAGCCTGATGGTTTATGGCCGGGGTATCCTTCACCTGGGAATATTGATCGAAACGATGCGCAGGGAAGGATATGAACTAACAGTTGGTCAGCCCCAGGTTATTGTGAAAGAGATCAATGGTGTAAAATGCGAACCTTATGAAAACCTGGTGGTGGATGTACCACAGGAATTTGCCAGTAAAGTAATTGACCTGGTGACAAGAAGAAAAGGCGAACTGCATATAATGGAAACGAAAGGAGAGATGCAGCACCTCGAATTTGAAATTCCATCAAGAGGATTGATCGGCTTGCGTACACAGATGCTGACCGCTACTACCGGTGAGGCTGTAATGGCGCATCGTTTTCATGATTATAAACCATGGAAAGGACCTATTCCCGGAAGGAACAATGGTGTACTCATTTCTAAATTCCAGGATAAAACAACAGGTTATTCAATAGATAAGCTGCAGGACAGGGGAACCTTTTTTGTAGATCCCGGAGAAGATGTGTATGCCGGGCAGATCATTGCAGAAAATATCAAACCCGGTGATCTTGTAGTAAATGCAACAGAGGGTAAAAAACTTACCAACCACCGCGCCAGCGGCAGTGATGATGCTACCCGCATCGCACCAAAAACACAGATGACGCTGGAAGAATGTATGGAATATATCCAGCAGGATGAATGTATTGAAGTAACGCCAAACTTCATTCGTATGCGGAAAGTTATACTCAATGAAGAGGAAAGGAAAAAAGTGCAGAAAAAAATGGAAGCAGAAGCGGTGTAAGACAGAATTAGTTATGAAACCCTGCCTGTATCTGAACCAGGCAGGGTTTTTTTATTGATGCGGGTGAACTCTTCCCCATTGTTTTTCGTTGTATTTTTGTCTGGTAATACCAAAGTATGAAAAAGTGTGTGCTGATATTATTTCTTGTTTTTCTGGCCCTCCTGTTTTCTGTTGAATATGCTGCAGCACAATGTTCCATTTGTACAAAAACGACCCAACAGTTGGGGGAGAAACCGGCAAAAGGTATGAATAGCGGAATATTATACCTGGCGTTTGCACCTTTTGCTATTGTTGGCTTTATTGGCTATCGCTGGTGGAAGAATAATAAGAATGGCTAAATTTTTCACCTGATCTCCAGTTTCTTTACCGCATTATCTATTGCTACGAAGTATATACCTTTTGAAAGGAAAGGTAAAATTATTTCAGCTGAGCCGGTAGTAATTTTCTGCTGAAAAATTACCCTGCCATAGGTATCTGTAATTCTCAGTTCTGCAGGCGAATTATTTTTCCTGTTGATGGTGATCCGGGTTGTGGCAGGATTGGGGAAAATTTCAAAACCTGCCCCTGATAGATTTACATAGACCCTTCTTATTTCGGAGTAGGAAACAATATTGTTCTTCCCGGTTATTTTTAACCGGTAGTGATTGTAGCCCTGATCAGGGTGTGTGTCAATGGCAGTGTACTCACTTATCATATCAGTACTGCTAACTGTTAATAAGCTGGTCCAGTTATTTGTGCCTGTTCTTTTTTCTACTTCAAAATATTGTATTGGTAAGGAATTTGCTGTTTTCCATTTAAGTAATACTTTTTTATCAATCACCGCGACATTAAAGTAGATAAGACCAGAGGATAAAAGAAAAGTACAATATCCCGCCGGATCCATCGATCTTGAAAAAGTATAATTTGAAGTAATCAGTCCATTAATTCCGTCACCTGCAGCCTGGGGAGCAGGATCGCAGGAAACATCTCTTGAACTTTCAACGCCTGCCGCTCCACCGTTTATATTTGTTGTTATAGAGGGCAAAGCTGCAGTAAAGTATATGGCACCGCCACTACCGCCGCCGCCGCCGCCAAAACAACGACCAATATTACCCCCGTCATCAGAATTACCGCCATTACCGCCGTTGGCTTCAATAGTTACAGCACCGGTATAGTTTGTTACATGCATGATAATGGTTCCGCCACCACCGCCTCCGCCTGCTCCGTCAGATATGGAGTTGCCGCCTCGGCCACCATTGGCAGATATAGAGCGGTTGTTTCCATTTAATTCCGTTGCCCAGATAAAAATAATACCACCCCCGTTTCCGCCAGATACGTTAGAGAGTCCGTTGTTTGAATGACCCGCACCTCCTCCTCCTCCACTGTATATTTTTAAACCCGTATTGCTGCTTAATGCTTTTCCGGCTTCGCCTCTTAGTGTGGCAGTACAGGCAACACCATTACTTGAATTTCCACCACCAATTCCTCCGGCTGTTAAATTAGCGCCACCACCACCACTATTATTATGATTATTGCCACCACCACCACCATTAGCTGGTGCACCCCGACCACCAGTTTGTCCGCTTGTCAAATCTGTTATGCCTTCTCCTTTATAAGCTCCGTTTTGAGGACTGGTGTTCGACCCTGTATAGATATAACCATTGGCAGGAAATGCATCGCTGCAGGTTCCATTGCTTTGAAGAAAACTTCCTCCCCTGAATCCGGCTGAGTCAGCATACACTGGTGCGTTCAATGTTATATCCTGGTCAGCATAAAGGGCAATTACGCCACCCGTACCTGTTGTATTATTCCAGGAAGCCGCTTTTACAGTATCTGTTACATTAGCAGAATAATATTCGGCAAACTGTACCAGTTGTACTTTCCCTGCAGCTGGCGAATAAGTGTTTAACAGATTATGAAATAAAAAAACTGAATCACCAATGATGGAACAAATGGTACCCGTTTCATAATTACCTGCCTCATTAAGTGAAGTAACGGTGCCAAAACTGCTGTTGTTGGAAGTGTTTATCGTTGCACCCTTCATTTGCACCAGCAGTACTTTTGTATTCAGGTTTAGACCGGCCACGCTGGCAACTCTTATACAGGCTTTTGCAGGAATGATCTCCACCACCCGGTGATACGTATTTACTATACCACTGATATTAGTAGTTTGAGCTGTTGTAAATAGTGAAGCGAAAAGAAACAACAGCCAGCAAGACAAAACGATGAAACCTTTTTTATAACGGTCCCTGGTTTTCATATTATCAGACTTTGAGGTTTAACTGGTAACCGGTTATTTGTCCGATATGAATTTATAAAGATTAAAACTTCCTTTTTTAAAGCAGTCTTCTATTTCCTTTTTTAATTGTCCTTTATTTATGTCTTTCATTCTCTTTTGTTCGATCAGGTAGAATGCTTTTTCCGCCAGCAGCCAGAATGTTTTATCATTCAGGTGTGCTTTCTGCAGAAGATTAAGAATAATATCCAGCAATTCATTAATACCTTCTTTTTGTAAAGCCACTGTTTTTACTATCGGTACTTCATTATAATGTTTACTAAAAGAAGGGGCCAGCATTAATCTTAAATTTTTTACAAACAGATCTGCATCAGGACGATCAGCCTTATTTACGACAAACACATCGGCAATTTCCATCAGGCCGGCTTTCATGGTCTGCACTTCATCGCCCGCTTCTGGCACTACTACCACAGCCGTTACGTCAGCCAAGCCGGCAATTTCCACTTCACTCTGACCAACCCCCACTGTTTCTATAAGAATGTGATCGAACTGAAATGCTTTCAGCAGATCAGTTATTTCAATGATCTTCGGATGCAAACCACCCATCGAACCCCTGGTGGCCAGTGAACGGATAAATACATTGGGATGTACATACCAGTCATTCATCCTGATCCTGTCGCCTAATAAAGCCCCATGATTAAATGGCGACGAAGGATCAACACACAGTACAGCAATTTTCTTACCACTATTTACCAGTAGCCCGATCAGTGAATCAACTAAAGTGCTTTTACCGGCACCAGGAGGCCCTGTGATGCCAATTATCCTGGCCGTAGTGGCAGGAAGAGACTGAAGTAACATTTCATACCCGGGGTACTCATTCTCTACCAGTGAAATGCTACGGGCCAATGCTTTGATATTACCTTGCTGAACCTGTTTTAATAATTCCTGCCACATAGAATGAACCGGATGTTGTACGTTTACAAAAGTATGCTGAATAAATTACAGAATGAAGGGAGAAGTACCATCATTTTTATATTGATCATCATAATGATGACAGCATTGTTTGTTTCCCGCACTTTTCTTTCCGCAAGTATGATGGTATTTATACTGGTAACTTTTTCTCATCCCGGGTGGAAAAAACAACTGCGTACATTTCTTCTGACCCCTCTGCTGTGGGGAATGAGTTTGTTATTTGTTATTCCTCTTTTATCCGGTTTATGGAGCGACGATAAACAGCAATGGCTGGATGTTATCCGTGTAAAACTCCCTTTACTTTTTTTACCATTGGCGTTTGCAGGACCATTTGTGATTTCAAAAAAACAAGGAGAGTTACTGGTTTATATTTTCATTGCTCTTATTACAACAGGTACGCTATGGTGCATGTATCATTACCTGCCGCATGCAAATGAAGTGAACGAGGGATACCTGAGAGCCAAAAGCCTCCTTACGCCATTGGGAAATGACAGAGTAAGATTTAGCTGGCTTATAAGTGTGGCTGTGTTGCTGGGCGGATGGCTTGCCATATTAAAACAAAAGGATGAAAAAACTATTTCGGTTGTTTTGATGATAGTAACGGGTTGGCTGGTAATTTTTTTGCATATCCTGGCTGTACGTACGGGTCTGGTTTCATTATACCTGATATTTTTCGCTTTAGCCATATGGCTATTGATAAAAAAAATAAACTGGAGATATAGTATTTCATTACTTATTCTGCTGGGCTTACTGCCACTGGTGGCGTACTTTTTATTTCCAACATTTCAAAACAGGCTGAAATACATCAATTACGATTTTGAATATTTTAAAAAGGCCCATTACCTCCCAGGAGGTAATGACGCCATCCGGGTAATATCTGTCAGGGCTGGGTGGGAAATAACAAAAGAGAACCCGGTGACCGGAACGGGGTTTGGTGATATATTGATTGAAGCAAAAAAATGGTATGAACTGAATTACCCGCAAATGACCGAAGAGGATAAAATATACCCGGGAAGTGAATGGATGATACATGGTGCCGGCAGTGGCATTCCGGGCCTGCTTATATTTACTGCTGTTATGTTCTTACCTTTTTTTATTCAGATAAAGGAAAGGCTGATTTGGTATATGATGAATGGCACTGCCGCTTTCAGTTTTTTGTTTGATATCGGACTGGAAGTACAGTTTGGTGTGTTCATCTGGTCGTTTATTGTTTTATGGTGGTGGAAGTGGTTAAAACAATAAAAGGTGTAATCTTTGCGAAATTATGGCAGAGTTTTCTATTGTTATTATTTGTCGCAATGAAGCTTCCGTGATTGCCAAAACATTGCAAAGCCTGCACGGACTTACAGATGATATTGTAGTGTACGACAATGGCAGTACGGATGGAACACAGGAAGTAGTGAAGCAATTCAACGTACAACTCCATGAAGGAAGCTGGGAAGGATTTGGTAAAACGAAGAACAGGGCTAATAGCCTGGCAAAGAATGATTGGATACTCAGCCTGGATGCAGATGAGGGCATTGATGAAGAACTAAAACAATCATTACAACAATGGAGGCCTGAGAATAATTTGACAGTGTATACCATTCGCTTCAAAAATTTTCTTGGTAAGCAATACTTAAAGTACGGAGAATGGCGGGCTGTTCCTCATATTCGGTTTTTCAATAAGAAAGTTGCTCATTGGGATGATGCAGCCGTTCATGAAAAAGTAGTGTTGCCACCCGGTGCAGTCATTAAAAAGCTGAAAGGATATGTACTGCACAAGTCTATGAAGGATCTTCCTGATTATGCGTCAAAAATGGTGAAGTATGCCATGCTGAATGCAGAAAAATATCATAGCCAGGGTAAAAAAGCTTCATGGATCAAACTAAGACTATCACCAGGGTTTACATTTTTTAATTATTATATACTAAAAGGTGGCTTTCTCGATGGGTATACAGGGTATGTATGCGCCAGGATGACGGCATGGTACACTTTGCTAAAGTATGCAAGACTAAAAGAGCTGCAACAAGCAAACAAGAAATGACACGATAATTTACTGAAATTCGTACTTCAAGAACAGTATTTGTATTTAGTATGACCAATTTCATCCCCATATTTCCCCTCGGTATCGTAGTGTATCCGGGAGAAAATCTGAACCTGCACATTTTTGAGCCAAGGTATAAACAACTGATCAGTGAATGTCATGCAGCTAAACGACCTTTTGGAATTCCTACCGTTATTGATAACAAGCTGCAGGAATATGGGTCACTGGTGGAAATTTCTGAACTAACCAGGGTGCATCAGAACGGAGAAATGGATATTAAAACAAAGGGGATAAAGATTTTCCGCATACTGGAAGTAATAAAGGAAGTGCCGGATAAATTGTACAGCGGCGCTATTGTAACCTATCCGGATAATTATGAATCTGGTAATCCTGAAGTAATGCGGAAAGTAATGAGTGGTATCCGTGAGTTGCACCAGTTGCTTAAAGTAAGTAAGGACTTTATAAAAGAAGATGATAAAATTAAATCCTATGATGTGGCACATCATATAGGGCTTTCGCTGGAGGAAGAATATGAGTTGCTGGGGTTATTCGATGAAAGACAAAGGCAGGAATACCTGAAGCGTCATTTGATAAAAGCAATACCCATGCTGGCGGGGATGGAACAGTTAAAGGAAAAAATTAAGTTAAATGGTCATTTTAAGAACCTTAGTGGGTTTGACTGGTGATTTTTGTAAATGGCTGACTTGCAGGAATGCAAACAATATTTTTTGACTTTGAATGATAAATTACTTTATTAATTTGAAAGTCTGGTCATTAGAAAATATCTTGTAGCTTCTTTAAAATTAAAACATGACGAAATTATCTAATTACCAGGCAAAAAGATTTTTCTCAGGAAAAATAGCTAAGCTATATCCCACGTCAGTGCCTGATGGTGATAACCATAAAGTATATATTGAAAATCTTACGGCCGGCTGTTCCCGACCCGAAGGTAAAGTGTCGGTATTGGAGTTGGGATGCGGAACAGGGAGGTATTTTTTATACCTGAATAATGTGAAGAAATTAGTAGGAGTGGATATTTCGAAAGATATGCTGGCCATTGCTGATGAATTTGTTAAGTCAATTCCGGCATTACAGCCTGTTACTACATTGGTACATTCAAGCCTGGAGGAGTTTAATCCGGATGAGAAATATGACTTTATTTATTCAATTGGAACTCTTGGTGAGTATTGTATGTTTAATAAGGAAATCCTGGAAAAAATGATCGCCAGCCTGAACCCGGGCGGATTCCTTTTTTTTACATTGGTGGATGCAGAGTCATTCGTGGATACAGAACATGTCTGGATGAGAAAAAAAATTAAGAGATTCTTATTGAAGTTATTGCCTGATAAACTGAGAGCTAAAATTGATCCTCAATCAATGGTTATAGCAGACTGGAAGCGTCTTTTTGTTAGCAGAAATGAAGTGGAGAAAATATTCGACTCGCTTGCCACGCCGGTAAGAAAAGAAATAACACTGGCAAAAGATAATATCCATGTACATCATATATGCCGGGTATGGCTGGATAAAAAAATAAAAATGCTCATGGGTGGGTTTTATTATACTTCTGAAGCAGCGATGGAGTTCTTCATACCGGAGATGGTACTTATATAATTGAGGAGTTACATAATACCCGTTATAATCTCTATATAATACCACCTGTTACACTCATTTCGTGTAAAGTCCTATTTTTATCGCCATAATAACTTTGCATGTCAATCACCCTTTGCTTTGATTTTGGCAATACCCGGAAAAAAGTGGCTGTTTTTCATGGATCAGAAATGAAAGAGGCGGTTGTGCTGGCAGATGACCAGGTAACAACCATTCAATCACTTCTTCAAACTTTCAAGCCGGCTAAATCTATTCTTTCATCGGTGGTCAATCATAATCCGGAAGTGGAAGCCTTATTAACTGCTGCCACTAAATTTCATAAGTTAAGCCATCTTACCAAAGTAGCTTTTACCACACCGGTAGGCAAACCAGAAACGATTGGTGCTGACCGCCTGGCTTTGACGGCGGCAGCAGTTCATTATTATCCCGCTTTTAATAATCTGGTAATTGGGATGGGCTCTTGTATTACTTACAATTTCATTAATAAATACCATGAATTTGTAGGAGGGGCAATCTCCCCCGGTCTGGAAATGAGGTTAAAGTCGCTGAATTATTACACTGCCAAACTTCCTTTAGTAAAGGCAGACAGCAATGTGCCTCTTATTGGCTATGATACAACAACCAATATTCTCTCCGGAGTAGTATTGGGTATGGCTAAGGAAATGGATGGGTTTATTGAAGCATACCGGGAGAAATACCGGAACATTAACGTCCTTTTAACCGGGGGTGATATAGTCTATTTGGCTTCACACCTTAAAAACAAGATATTTGCAGACCCTGATTTAATATTTAAAGGTCTGTATGCAATTAGCGAAGTTAATAACCCCTAAGAAAATCAAGGCGTTACAC
>Ga0209573_1001731_pt1 | contig 31564 bp, 28 predicted proteins | sample TNRBio252014_DNA_FD_185870 | JGI IMG/M metagenome (GOLD analysis project Ga0209573, IMG submission 185870) | Wastewater treatment Type I Accumulibacter community from EBPR Bioreactor in Madison, WI, USA - TNR Reactor_6/25/2014_ DNA (SPAdes)... | ecosystem: Engineered > Bioreactor > EBPR >...
TCCCTGAGAAACTCCACCGTAGTCGCCATCGCGAAACTCCACCCCAATCTCCATCACCGGCGGAATCGCAGATCAGACGTTCAGGCAGAAGGTGGGGACCTGAGAACGCTTACCGATAGGGGGGTCTTCGCCCGGATGATGGAGGGGCTGGCCTCCGAAGGCGGCGAGGAGAAGGTCGTCATGATAGACGCGACGTATTTGAAGGCGCACCGCACGGCCTCGAGCCTGCGGGCAAAAAAGGGGGGCCCGACGACAAGCGCGGGCGCCTCATCGGGCGGACCAAGGGCGGGCTGAATACCAAGCTGCACGCCGTGACCGACGCCAAGGGCCGCCCGTTGCGGTTCTTCATGACGGCGGGCCAGGTCAGTGACTACACCGGTGCCGCCGCCCTGCTGGGCAGCCTGCCCGCTGCCGAATGGCTGATTGCCGACCTGGGCTACGATGCCGACTGGTTCAGGGAAGCGTTGAAAGACAAAGGGATACGTCCCTGCATCCCAGGCCGGAAGTCCCGCGGCAAGGCCGTCCGCTACGACAAACGCCGCTACAAACGCCGCAACCGCATCGAAATCATGTTCGGCAGGCTGAAGGACTGGCGTCGCATCGCCACACGCTATGACAGGTGCGCGAAGACCTTCCTATCCGCCGTCGCCCTCGCCGCTACCGTCCTGTTCTGGCTTTGACGATCAATGAGTCTGGAGCCTAGCCCACAGCGGGAGGCAGTGAGAATTTTTCTTTGAATCGCCAATCGAATCCTTGTCAATGAAATTATGAGGACTCGGTTTAATCCGAACTCATCACGCTTTCCCAGAGCAAGGTGCAGAATCTAGTAGCGTGTAGACTCAGTTAAATAGCCTCCCATTATTCCAAAGATATCCTAGTGCACGTCCTTGGCGCAATTCCATCTGGAATGCTTCTGTAATTTTGATACTCCACATAGGAAAAATCGTCAGGATCAGCAAGAAATCTAGGAACTGTTATGTAGAACGCTCGACGTCGCTCATCGCCTTGGTTGGTGATGATACTGTGGCCTATGTCGTAAGCGATAACAATCTCAGCCGTCGACCCAGCGGGTCTCGAAAAAGTGCAACTTGCTGCTGCCACAACAACTTCTATTCCCATCGGCGCAACGTCACTTTTTTTCACCCAATCCTCGGGCGCAGTGCAGCCTGAAATAGCTCCTTCCGTAGAGGAGTATATGCTGATTGTCGTTCTTGAATTGGAAATATAGCTTTCACTTTGTTCTGAGCGGAATGAGATATATTGAGTCCTGTCTAAGTTCGACCCACCAATCGAATAGTTCCGATCAACAGTCAGCGTGCACCCTTCCGGAGGATGCTCCAGCAAGACTACATTAAAATCTGCATTTGCAGGGGTCGCTAATGGTAGAAAGCCAATTGCAAGTTTTCCAAGTAAATCGAATCTCACGCCATTTACTCCTCGCACGACTATGGTTGCCACATCCATGGGATCAATGGATCATCCTCAAGCGAAAACGTCAAGCAAGTCACAGAGGTATTTTTCGTTCTGTTAGTGCCACCCCGTCACGATCCGCCCCGGCACGCCGTCGATGGCCCGCTCGGCATCCCGTGCCAAATCCAGCCGCTTGCGCAGCTTGACCTGTGGCACCAGCAGGAAGATCGGCACCGTGGTCAGCCCGCGGCCGGTTTTGGCCCGTGACGCCACTGCGCGCCCTTTGCTGTTCAACCGCCCCTCGGCCACGAGCAGGCTCGGCCCGCGACGGCGATAGATGAACCGCAACCGCAGCCTCGTGCGGCGTTCCCATTCACCGGGGGTGATGCGGCCACCGCGGGTGGATTTGCCTGCGGCGGCGGTGGGGATGGCCAGCCAGAACCCGTTGCGCGACCGGATCAGCGGCCCGGTGTCATGCGCGCCGACGATCACTGGGGCGTTCGACCAGACCAGCGCCGCGGCGTTCAGGCTTTCGCCACCTTTGGGATAGTTGGCCAGCCGGATCGAATTGCCGAGCCGGGTGCCCAGCCCTGCGCCGGTGATCTGGCCGCGCCAAGCGGATTTGAGGCCCGCGCCCGCCTCGCGCATGGCGGTGGTCACTGCCTTTTCTCCCGCAGCGATTTCCGCCTGCATCATCGCGACAATGTCAGGATCGATGGTGAGCTTCAGTTTCATCGCGGTTCAAGCAGGGCGCAGATCGAGCGTCCAGATCAGCCGTTCCCGGTCGCGCAGCGGTTCCCCCTGGATGACATGGCTGTCGGCACCGATCACGATCACATCGCCCGGGCGCGGGGCGGGGAGGTCGGCGATGCGGACGTCCACGACGGTCGTGTCGCTGACGAAGCGCCCCGCGCCGAAGTCGGTGACGCGGTCTGGCGCACGGCGGATGATACGGATCGGGCGTTCCTCTGAAGTCGTGGCCGAGATCCAGAGGGCCGGGACCGCCATGGACGCATGGGTGAAAATGCGGTCCATGGCGGCGGCGAAGACGGACATGGGTGGGTCCGTCAGTTCGACGTGTGCAGACGGATCGCCAGCCGCGGCCGCTTGTTGACCGGCAGGATCGAGGCCTCGGTCATCACGTCGATCCAGCGGCCCTTTTCGTCGAGATGCTGGCGGGCGTAGAGCGGCAGGCCAATGGTGTTGGCGGTTTCCAGCAGGTTGGCCGGGCCGCCATAGGTGGTGAAAGTGTCCATCGTGCCCAAGGGGAAGGCGATGCCCTCGTTCGCCGGGACCAGCCGTTCGGTCGCCTTAGTTGAGAGGGTGACGGTGCCAGAGTACTCCTCGAAGAGGATGCCGCCGAAGGGGAAGTTCCGCCGCACATCCTCGCGCAGGGGCTGGGCGCCGGTCGAGGCGTAGAACTTGTAGGCCTCTTCGGTCTTGGGATGCGCGATCAGCTTGTCGAAGAATTCGCGGCTGACGAGAGCATGCACGCTGGTCATCGCCTCGCCCAGCAGGTTGTCCTCGATGGCACGCAGCACCTCGCGGACGCGATGTACGCGTGGCTGACGTGGTTCCTCTTCGAAAAGGGGGTGCCCGACACCCAGACCGCGCTGGTCTCGCTTGTGCAGGAATGGTTCGTCCAGAACTCGAAGTCGGGCGAGGTGCCGGATGAAAGCACCATCCGCAAGCGGCTGTCCTCGCTCTGGCGCAGGTTGCGCGGCGAGGATGCCGCGTAAGGTTCAGGCCGATTTCGGCAGGTCGGCCCCCTCCTGCGCCGCGTCATGCACAAGGCGCGGCCGCGGACGAAGGAGGCTGGCCACCGTGTCGACGCCCGCGCGCAGGGGGGAATCCATAAGGTGTGCGTACCGCTGGGTGGTCTGCATCTGGCTGTGGCCCAAAAGCTTGCCGATCATTTCCAGCGACGCGCCGCCGCTGACCAGAAGCGAGGCAAAGGTGTGGCGCAGGTCATGGATACGGACGTCCGCCAGCCCAGCGTCCTTCTGCACCTTGGCCCAGAAGCGGCGGATTTCCCGCACCGGCTGACCGACCGTGTCGCCGGGGAACAGCCACGGATTGCCGCTCGGCACCGCCTGCTGACGCAGCCGCACGATGGCCGCCACATCCTGCGAGATCGGCACACGATGGATCTTGCGCTGCTTGGTGGTCGAGGCGGGTTTCGACCAGATGGCATAGTCGAGATTGAACTGTTCGAACCGCGCGGTGCGAACCTCGCCCACCCGGGCGCCGGTCAGCATGCACATGCGGATGATCGCCGCCGCGCGCTGATCCTCGGCTGCATCCAGCACGGCGGCCAGCCGGGTCAGTTCCTCGGGCGACAGGAACCGTTCGCGGGCATGTTCGATGCGCCGATGGAACCCCTGCGCCGGGTTGTCCGTCCGCCATTCCCATTCCATCGCTAGCGTGAACATCTTGCGCAGCACCTCGCCCATCCGGTTGGCGCGGATCGGGGTGGGCTTGTGACCCTGCAGTTTGCGGGCCCTGTTATTGGGTTTCGCCTTGCAGGGGCGGGGGCGGCCCTCGGCCACGAAATCGAGGAACTTCGCGACGTCGGTCTTGGTGATCTCCGTCACCAGCCGGTTGCCCCAGGCCGGTTCGACCATCTTCTTCAGCATCGAGACCTGGTCGCCCGCATTCGTCTTGGCCAGTTTCGGCAGATGCTCCGCGATGTAGCGGTCGATCATGTCCGTGATCCGCGGGGCCCCGCGCCATTCATCCCGCGCCGCCAGAGGATCCTGTCCCTCGTCGATGGCGCGGCGCAGTTCCTTGGCCCGTTCGCGCGCGGCCGTGACGCTCCACTCCGGCCAGCGCCCGATGGTCAGGCGTCAGGATCGACGGCGTTGAGCTTTGCCGTTTCGATCAGGGTATAACCACCACTGATCCGCATCCGGTGCCCGCCCGCTAGGTCGATCTCGATGTGGTTCTCTACAGCAGGTATCGGCCGGGTCACCGGCGCATCCTGAACGATCTCCACCGGCAGAAAGCGCAATCTGGCGTCCTTTGATCCCGTCCCAGGCTTGGGCCGATACTTGGGATCGCGCAGCCACTTGAAGATCAGATTCGCGTTCACCGTATAGCGAAGCGCAACTTGGGCCACGGAAACGCCAGGCGCAGTCGTCTGCAGGCAGATCGACCGCTTCTCCTCATCCGTCCAAAGCCGCCTCGTCCGCCGCGCCATCAAGCACCATAGTGTCCACTAACGTTGGTGGACACTATCCCCCACCATCACGCTGCGGCAGAGCGGTCAGGCCGGACGCTTACTCGATGAGGCAGAGTAAGATCATTCCGGATGTCTTGGTCACAAGTTGGCAAGACGAAGCTCGCCCCACCAGAAACCTCCAAGTCTCGGCGATCTAAGGTTGGGGTCGGAACATCCTTGGACGGACCCTCCTCCAATCCGCAGGAAATTCTCAGTGCAGGTCCGCCGCAACACGCAAAAGTCGCGCCCAGAAAGCTTAATGTGGTTTCAGGGCTTGCACTTGGGCCGTAGTCTGGAAACAAGTTGCATAATCGATGTCGGCCAGCCAGACACGCGGCACGATGACCTGAAACCTTCATCGGTAGGTCATAGCGCTTACTTGGGGCTCCCATCCGGGAGTTGAAAACTTACCGGAAGGGTACGGAAGCACGCCCAAATGTGTGTCGACTGCCACGGCCATAGAGAACGGGGAGTTTGATACCAATGTTCACACGCTTAAAGTTGGGCCAATTCAAGGCATGGAAGAGCACAGGCGATATCGCTCTTAAGCCTGTGACCATGTTGTTGGGAACTAACTCATCGGGCAAATCATCTTTGATTCAAAGTCTCTTACTGCTAAAACAAACGGCACAGTCGCCAGATCGCACCGTGCATCTGAACTTGGGTGGTGACGAAACCAACGACCTCTTCAATTTTGGTGGGTTTGAAGATGTCCTCAATCAGTTCATCGATGGCCCGCGTCAATTCTCCATTGAGTTCGACTTTAAGCGTCCAAGCGTAGATCGCGTTCAAGCAGGAACGTTCGAATGCTCATACGGCCAGACGTCTTCAGGCAGTGTTGCAATCCAGGAATTGTCGTTGAGGACTCGCGACCGACGGTTCAGGGCGGTGCGAAGGGATAAGGGCGCCTTCTCTGTTTTCGTGGATGATGAGACTCCTCCAAGATTCAAGGGCCGACATTACGCGCCCGAGCGTTCCATTGCGTTTTCGGCAGATGCGATAGCTGCGTTGGATAAAGACGGTCAACTCGTTGAAGACGTCAGCCTAGCTATACGGCGGGAGTTGGAAAACATCAGCTATCTTGGACCTTTGCGCCGCAAGCCTGAAAGGGATTATCCTTGGAACAAGACAAAGCCCGGAGAGCTAGGCAGCGATGGCAAAGGAGCGATTGATGCCCTGTTGGCCAGTGCATTGCTGAGGGGCGAAGACCAGAATTATGTCGTAAACGGTGTTTCCAATTGGCTGGCCCGAATGAAGGTAGCTGATAGACTGGAAGTCCGCCAACAAGGGCGTTCGAACCGCTATGAACTTATTGTTCACCGGGATGGTGTTGCCTGCAATCTGCGTGACGTGGGTATCGGTGTTTCCCAAGTCCTGCCGGTGCTGATTGCTTCTTATTTTGCCCCGACAGGAAGCACCATTATTCTCGAAGAGCCGGAAATTCATCTTCACCCCTTGGCTCAGGCAACTTTGGCAGAGCTGTTCGTGGCGGTCAGCAAAGAACGTAGTGTACAATTCATAGTTGAGACACACTCAGAACACCTGTTCCGGCGCATGCAAACACTGATCGCTAAGCAGGAAATGAAACACGAAGCTTCGGCGATGTATTTCGTCGAGCGTGCAGGTAAGGCGGCTCAATTGCGCACGCTCGATGTGGACGACTTTGGGCGAGTGAAGAATTGGCCTGCTGGATTCTTCGGCGATGCGTTGGGCGAGACGCGCGAACAGGCTCGGCTCATGTTCGAGCGTAAAAAGGGCGCCACCGAATGAGGCCGCGCTATGTTGTTGATACCAATGTGCTGATTGCCGCCAGCGCTGCTGATCCGGTTCATCCTAAGGACATTGATGCCACACCCGCTGAACCAGCGCTTCGTCAAGAGGTATGGGCATGGTTGGATTGTTTCCAGCGAAGTGATGTCAGGATGGTGCTGGATACTGAGGGAAAGATCTACGAAGAATATTGCAGGAAATTGGGTTTCAATGACTATGGTATCCAAGTCGTTATGGACAAATGGAGCACTGCAGCTGTGGACGACGTTTTGGTGCTGTATGATCAGAATGGCGATGGCCTGCTACCCACAACCTTGACCCCTGTGATCCACGACGTCGCCGACAGAAAAATGGTGGCGGCGGCGTTAGCTTCACATGCAATGTTTGGCGAAGGCTGCGTTGCCTTCGCAGGCGACACTGACTGGCACGACTGGGAAACTGAACTGCAAGAGCACGAGGTGTTTCTGGAGCCGATCCTAGAGGCATGGTCTCGCAAAAAACATGCCGAAAAGCAGTTGCGGTAAGGCTTGACTCTATGACCGACTTTTTTCGCTTCCCCTCTACCCCACACTTGGCTTGGCTTGGGCGTGCGAGGGTGCCACGCGATGATAAGTTGTTGTCCCCGTTAGAGATGCAAAGCCTCCTAGCTGGTGACGTGTCGGTGGAGGAGAAGCTTGATGGCGCCAACCTAGGGTTTTCTCTAGATATCAATGGCCGATTGCTTGTGCAGAACCGGGGCCAATATCTGGCTGAGCCATATTCAGGGCAGTTCGCCCGCCTGTCGGGTTGGTTGTCGCAGCATTGTGACGAGTTGATTGCAGGGCTTAGTCCTGAGTTGATCTTGTTTGGTGAATGGTGTGCGGCCCGCCATTCGCTCAATTACAATGCTTTGCCTGACTGGTTCTTGGTGTTTGATGTGTACAACCGCTCGGCACAGCGCTTCTTGAGCACGGCGCGACGCAACGTACTGGCGACTAGGATGCACCTAGTTACAGTGCCGTTGATATTACACAATCATACCTCCCTAGCAGCGCTTGAACAAACTGTGATGAAGACCCCGAGCCGATATCGCTCGGGCCAACCCCTTGAAGGTGTGGTAGTGCGAAGGGACTCTTCGGAATGGTGCGAAGCTCGGGCTAAATTGGTCAGACCAGATTTTTCCCAATCTATCGGCGTCCACTGGCGCAGCCGAACAATCGAGTGGAACTTAGTAAATCATAGCTTGTGATCCTTTCAAAATATGCATGTTGAGTTAAGCTCATTTGATTCGATCATTCGCCGAATGGGATGGTGGAGCCACACCGGTTTTGTATTGGCCTGATTGAAGTTAGTTCCGCGGCCAGTGCTGGTCTTTCCTAACCTGTGAAATAGTGGTTGTAGGCCTCTGCGATCGGAATCTTACCTTCGGCGTTTATCAGCCACCGACCACACGACCGATCCGATGGTCAAGAGAGCGCCGATGACCGGTTCAATATCCGAGGCTTGGACATAGCCCTTGGCGACGAGCGCGGTGCCCGCGACGGTCAGGACTTGGCGGATGAGGGCGAGGATTGCAGGTTTCAGCATGGTGGTCTCCAGCTCAGACTTCATTGGTGGTTGCGAGGAATTCGCCCGGTTTCATGGTCGGCAGGCGCTGCGGGCGAAGGGGATAGGTCGCGGGCCAGCGCGCGCCCAAAAGGCGTGACTTGGCGATCCGGGCGATGGTGACCGCGTCGGACTGGTTGCCGCCCAGCACGTAGAAATGCGTGTCATCCTGGCCGACCGCGAAACCGACATGGCCGCCGGATCCGCGTTCGAAGATCAGCACCGCGCCGGTGATCGGCTGCACGGTTTGACCGAACAGCAGCCAGTTGCGCGCCCAGTAGGGATTGGTGCCCAGCGCCCCGAGCAGCGGTTCATCCGGCAGGGCCACGCGGATGCAAGTCTCCACGAAGTCGCCGCACCAGGGGTTCTTGCTGGGGTCGCCCAAGGAGCGGCCATCACGCTTCAACCAGTCCATTAGCCAGTTGCGGTCGCGTGCTTCGTTTCGGCCCAGCGCCGTTTTCGCCTCGGTGATCCAGGGCAATGGGCCCTGCGGCGACAGCGAGGCTGGGCGACCGTTTGCCGCGATCAACTGCCGGAGTGCGCGGGCAGTTCGTACCCCCCAGCGGCCGTCAATCGCGCCGGGGCGATGGCCAAGTGTGTCCAATCCGCTCTGGATCAGTCGGATGGCATCTTCAGTATCTGTCTGCATTGGATCGCTCTTTCTGCCCATCGTAGGGCAACAAAAAACCCGCCTCTGGGGCGGGTCGGGGTGGGTCGACGTGTTGGTATGGTGATGGTCAATCGGTGCGGCCGCGCTGGAAGGCCTCGAACATCACATCGCGCATGGCACGGATATCCGTCTCGATGCGCTCCAGCCGGTCGGCATCGGCTTTGCGGTCCTCGGCGCGCTGTTTGTCGATCCGCTCACGCTCGAGGTGCAGTTCCCGGTCGAGCCGCTCCAGCATCGCCTCGTTGGTGAATGCCTTGCGGGTGACGGTGGCGGCGACGGCAAGCGAGCCGCCGACCAGCGCTGTGATGGCGGCGGTCAGGCCGTTTTCGCGGAAGGCTTGGCCGACCTCCTGCAGGATTGTGGTGCGTTGGGTCATAATGGTCCTTTCAATAGTCCGTCTCAACGTAGAGGCCTGCGCAGTCGTAGGCTACGGCAGCGGCTGTCGCGCCGGTGTTGAGGTACAACCGCGGCGAGAGGAATTGGGTGTTGGCGGGCAGGTCGGCGGTGATCTCCTGTTCAAAGACTGCGCCCGTGACCTCGTTCACCGCCCGCACCCAGACGGAACTGCCATTCGGCGGCGCGGCGATGAATAGCGTCAGCACGCCGCCCAGCGCGATGGCGAAGGGCGCACCCATGTCGGTGAGGGTTGGCGCGCCGGTGCCATCGTTTGCCACCAGCTGCCAGTTGGCATGGATGCCGCGCTGGAAGCCGATGCCGACCGCGTTGATCACTGCAGCCAGTGTCAGCGTCGTAGCCAGCGTGGCGATGGAACCGTAGAGGCCGAAGAAGCCCATGCCGGTGGCTTGCAAGGTCGTCAGCGAAAGGCGTGTCACGAAGGTCCAACCCCCGAGGCCAGCCGCATTTCCACGCCAGCACGCCCATCCGGCCGAGCGTTGTTCGGCGACTGAATCCACCACGGCCGCCGAGGTCAGACGCCAGCGCCGCATGGAGGCCGCGAGGTTGGTGGCGGCCAGCGTCGGATGCGAGACAGTGCCGACGTTGGTGATGGGCAGACCCTCGGTGGTGATTGTGGTCGTGATCGAGGGTGACCAGTTGGCAATCCGGTTGACGCCAAAGTGCGGCTGCAGCGGAAAATCCCGCCCTGAGGGCCGCATGACATCGATCCACGGCGCCCCGGCGCGGTTCCGGGCATAGACCGATGTCTTGCCAGCGGGCGGAGGGGCTGGGGCTGCGTTCAGCCCTGGCAGCACGGTCGGCTGCGGCAGTTCAACCTGGCCATTGGTGCGATCCACCACGATGGCATCGAAGAAGCTGGAGCCGTTAGGGCTGACCTTGAAGCTGAAGTTGTCGTTGCCCAAGAGGCCGATCAGGGCGCGCACTGAGAACCCGGTCTTGAAAGCGAAGGCAGCGTCGTTCCCCGCCGCCGCTTTGTTTACGGTCGCTTCGATCCCCGCGCCTGCGTTGTTCAAGAGCACTGCAGGGGTATTCATCGACAGGCGGTTGAAGCTGTCGGCAGTCGCACCTCCGAGGCCCAAAAGCTGCGCCGTCAAGTTGGCTTGCGGCATGCTGACCTGTGTCACGGCATTGGCGAAAGTCACCGTTGGCGTGTTCACCACCGTGGTACCGCCAGCGCCTGCCGTGGCAGACCCGATGTTGACGACCGTGGTCGACCCGGATGCGCCGCCGGTGCCGAGGTTCAGGGTCTTGGTTACGCCGGTCGGATTGACCCCAATGCCCATCCCATAGGTTGCGGCGGTGATCGCCGTGCCGATCGATGCTGCCGCAGCGGAAACCGTAACAGTCCCCGAAGCGGTCAGCGTGCCGGTGATCGACACAGCACCCGACGCGGTCAGCGAAGTAAACATCAGCGTGGCTTGTTCGCCCTGCATCAGCCTGGCGACGGCGGCCGGATCGGTGGCATCGCCGCAGCACAGCCGATGCTTGCCAAGCGACCAGATGTCGCCCGGCTTCGTGATTGGATCAGCGGGCGGGGCCGGGATCGCATCGGCCGCATCGTCGTCGATCAACGTCTTGTCGTCATCGCCCGCGTGCAGCAGGGCGTCCAGTTCATCCTCGGGGATCCCGATCAGCCCGAGGTCGAAATCCTCGGCCAACAGCGCCTGCAGCTCTTGAAGCAGCAGTGCCTCGTCCCAGCCGCCCAGTTCGGTCAGTTTATTGTCCGCAATCCGATAGGCGCGGCGCTGCGCCTCAGTCAGATGGCCAAGGATGATCACCGGGGCCTCGGTCAGGCCGAGGTTGGCGGCTGCCAGGATGCGACCATGACCGGCGATCAACTCCCCGTCGGCCGCCACCAGCACCGGGACGGTCCAGCCAAACTCGGCCATACTGGCAGCGATCTTCGCAACCTGATCGGCGTCATGGGTCTTGGCGTTCCGGGCGTAGGGCTTCAGCCGGGCGAGGGGCCAGTGTTCGATCCTGCCGGGCAGGAGGGGCGCATTCATGCCGCGAGCCTTTTCGCTTTCAGGTCAGCGAAGGTCTCGCCGGTGTCAGCCAAGACGGCGTTGGCGCCGGTGAACTGCTGACCGGGGCGCGGCAGTTGCACCACCATTACCGCGAGCGGTATGGCGAAGCGCTGTTCGATCCGCGTCGGCAACAACTGCCCAAGGACCCGGCAATGGTGACGCCTTCGGTGCTGTTGCAGGCAACCTATGAGGTCGCCGCCTACGCCGATGCCGCGGGCCTGCTGGCCGATATGCTCGACTGGTGCAAGGGCACGGGCATCTACACAGAAACCAACCGGCCTGCGGCGGGGCGGCTGCTCCATGGCCCCGGTGGTCTCGGCAAAACGCGGTTGATGATCGAGGCCGTGCGGCGCCTGCAGGCCGAAGGCTGGCTTGCGGGTTTCTACCCCTCGCCGCCCAACGGCGATCCTGCCCGCAGCGATCTGCGCAGGCTGGCGATCCAGCAGGTGCTGTCGGAGGGTCCCGAGGCCGGGGTGCTGATTGTCATCGACTATGCCGAATCCCGCAGCCCCGATGTGATCGAACTGGCCCGTATGGCGCGAAAACGGTCCGAGGGCGAGATGCGGCCGTTCCGCCTTGTCCTGTTGTCGCGGGGCGAGGGGTGGTCGCAGGACCTATACCGCACCGAACCAGAGGTGCAGGTTGTCTTCAACAAGCGTGGCGCGGCGCATGGCGATGTGGTCAGCCCCGCCACCCTGCCCACTGGGCCGGACCGGTTGCAGGTGTTCGATGCGATGCGCGTCACACTGGCCCCTATCGTCGCGCAGCAAGCGGCCGCCGGGCGCTTTCCGCCGGTCAAAAATGCCCCCCTGCCGCCAGACCGGCGCGAGAGGTTGGCAACCGGCCCCGCCTATGCCCGTCCGCTGGCGCCGAACAACAGGGCTTCTGGGTGGCTGTTCGGTGAAGTGCGTCAGAGGAGTTTGATATCATGAAGAAGTTCTATCGCCGTACATATTCGTGCGTTATGATTGAATGCGATCGCTGTTAACATTCGCTTGTGTCAGAGTAATCTCTGGTCAAATTCTTGCATGGACTCATACGGGGGGAAGCTTGGATTCAAATGCTAGAGTTTTTCGTGTCGACCTGAGTGGCGCAATCTTTCGGGCCGGCTGGCTAAGGACCCAAATTCAGAGGATTGTGTTGTTGATTTTAATTGCTGGAAGCCCCTTCGTACTACTATCCATACCCAATTTTGTCGAATCTCTACCTGGTCGTGCAGTGTTAATCTTATTACCTGCGTCCTACATGGTGAGCGCATTCTTGATTTTCTGGGTACTACCGAGGATTTTGCGAAGGACAAATTTCACGCCGTTGGACTGGCGGTTTGAAACATTCTACGCCGCCACTTCGCAACACAAAGACATTGGCGCCCCAGCTTTGCTACGTGTGCACTTTCGCAATTGCTACTCGCTATTATCTATGCCGAAATTTCTTAGGCCTAGGTCTTATCCAAAGTTATTTTTATTCTTTCTTTTGGCAATGGCAGCTTGGGCGTCAGCATTATGGATTTTCGCAGTACTTCTTCCCAGTCAAGCTAGCAGATTGCTACTTGTGGTATTCAAGTCTCTTGCAGCGGTACCATTTGGTGAGTATTTTATTGGCTTAATCTTCTTTATCCCGCTGACCTTAACCTATCTTGCATTCGCATTCCTGAAGCCAGACGCCAAATCAGTGATGAAAGTGGCGGGGGATCGCGTACTCTTGTTTCTTCGCCCCTTCAGCTATGACCGGCTGCCAATTGAAAGTCGAAGAATCTGGGACTTCGGAAGTTTCTCTGGCAGTATCGAGCTTGAAGAGCTGGTCTCGGCCGCAATGGGTCGAGCATTCTACACGGTTGCCATTGGCGAGCCAGGTGAGTCCGTGCCGACGCTGAGCTCCCTAAAGTCATACTTCTCGGACGACGAATGGAGGAACGAGTTGCTCAGATGGCTTGACCGGGCGGATTCCATTGTGATTGTCCCCGCAAGCCTAAACAGTGTTTGGGAGATGCAGCAGGTTGTTAGGTTGGGATATCAAGATAAGCTTATAATCCTGATACCAAAGCCTATTTACAAGAAAGATCCGCAGCGAGCAGAGCAGATTCAGGAGGCTGTCTGGGAGATCACGAGAGCAGTTTTTCAGGGCACCTCATGGCAGTATAGCGTCGAAAGCCTTAGACAGCATCGAGGAATGATTCCTCTAGCACTCAGCGTAGGGCAAGGCGGTTCCGCAATGGCTATTTACTCCCGTGATTTCGAGTATTATGACTACAGTACTGCGCTAGTGATTTTGAATGGCAAAGTGGCGCAGTCTTGGAAATGAATTATTTTGCCAATAGAAAGAGCTCGGGGGCGTACCTTTTGGATCAGTTGCTGTTACATCCGCTTAACAATCCTAAACTAGAATTTCGCTTCAAATCAGTGTCGAATTTAGCCCTCCTGCCCTTTTTCCGGGTGGCCGAAGCCATTTGTGCAGCTGACGATCGCATCGCCCTGCTGACCCCGTATCAAACCCGTCACCCCGCCGCGCATCAGGCGTTTTGGGACGAACTCCACGCCACCCTCGCCAAGGCCCGCGCCGCCGCCAACCCCGATGGAGGCCCCGCATGACCCCCCGCCGCCCGCCCGACTGGTCCGCCCGCCTGCTCGCCCTTTGCGCGGCGATCAGCTTTGCGCTTGGGTTCGTTGGCTTCTCGCTGGCCTATCCCCATGCGGGCGCCAAGGACTGGTTCGACATCCTGATCCGAACCGTCCGCCTCTTTTCGCTGAACTACGACAAGATCGATGGGATTGAACCCCTTCCCGAAACCTTGCTCTACGTTGCTCGGGCAGGGGCTTTCCTGACGACGATCTGGGCCTTGCTCAAGGCGTTCTTTCCGCAAGTTCGGCATCACCTGCGGCGCATGGGCCGGGGGTGGAGCCAAAGCTGCGCCCTGGTGCTGGGCTATGGCCCGATCGGCCAGGCCATCGCCTCTGGCCTACGGCAGGATCACACCGGGGTGCGGCTGATCACAGCGGTGCATCCGGTGATCACCCCCGACCTTGCCGCCCGCGCGCGGATGGACAACGTGTTACTGGTCGAAGGCGACCCCTCGGACGCGTCGCTGCTGGCGCGCGTCTATGCCGGAAAGGCGCGGCGCATCTATGTCAGCGACAGCGACGATCTGCGCGCCATCGATACCGCCGTCGCGGTACGCAAGCATTTGCCTGACCAAAAGGCAGATATCCGGGTGGTGCTGAACGACAGCGCCGTCGCGGGGCAGATGGCCGAAGCCACCAGCACGGGCTTTCTGGGTGCGCCGGGATTGAGCTGGTTCTCTCTGGCTGACGAAGCGGCGCGTCTGCTGATTGCCGAGGCGCGGTTCGACCGGGTGGCGGTGGAAACCGGGGCCGAGCGGCTGCATCTGGTCATCCTTGGTTGCGGCAGCCAGGGAGAGGCGATAGCGGTCGAGACCTTGCTGACAGGCTGGCGCACGTCTCTCGGTCCGCCCAGGATCACCTTTCTCGACAAGAACGCCGACAACATCAAGGCCCGCATGCGTCGCCGGATGCCTGCGTGGTTCCTGCAAGTAGATGGTGCCGCTTTGCCGCCCAGTGCCCGGCCGCAAATGGAGTTCATCTCTTGCAATGCCGAAACGCTCGATTTTCTGCGCGAAAGTTGTCTGGATGACCTGCGTCAGGGGGTGACGGCGTGGGTTTTTGCAACCGGGAACGATGCGCTGAACCTGCGCACCAGCCTTGCGTTGCACCGCGCCATAACGATGCGCGCGATAGACCCCGCACCAATCCATGTCAGGATTCCCAGCGGACATTCGGAAGACGCCCCGGAACTGGTCGGGCAGCCCCTGACTATGACCCGGACCTTTGGGGCGATCGATGCCGTGGTCACTCGATCGGCCATATTAAACACGGATCCTGACGACCTGCCAAGAAAGTTGCACGCAGCCTATGCCGAGGCTGCCGAGAAGATGGGGCTGACAGAATGGCGTGAAACTTGGGAAAGCCTTCCGGAATCCAAGCGAAACGCCAACCGTGCGCTCTTCCGGCATGCGGCCATGAAGCTCGAAGACTTCGGCGCCGAAACTCAGGCTGGGTTCGGTGCTTTAGCGAGGGTCAGTCCCGGCTTGCGTGGCAATATCGCCAAAGTGGATGCTTTGCTCGACTATGGCCCCGAACACGCGGCATCAACATGGTTCAAGCAGGACGGAGAGTATTCTGCCGATGACATCGCGCTGGCACTGCAGCTTCGTGCGGCTGCCGTATGCGAGCATAATCGCTGGACGATCGAGCGCGCACTTGAACAATACACCTTACCGGAGTCCCCGGATCGAACCCTCAGGGACAACGAACGCCGCGTTCACCCCTACATGCATAACTGGTACGGTCTGACCGATGCCAACACGCGTCGGTTCGACGTCGTGCTGTTGCGTGCCTTGTTGGAAGAAGCCGCGGCCAAAGGGGCCCCCAGCTTATACGAAAGACGGGCAAAGGCTCTTCTCATTTCCATGCGCGCCGACAACACGACAAACGTCATGCTCGTACCACGACCCGGCATGATGAAGAATTCCGATGCAACCGAGTTGCATCTCCATCTGTTTTCCGAAAAAGCGTCAGTGACCCCGGACACGATTGCCGCCCTGAAATCCGCCGTAGCCCAGTACGTGGACAGCACCATTCAGGCGATGCCGGGCCGCATCAGGTTCGATTTCACGCGGATGCCGAGCGAAAGCATGCTGGCAATGGCCAACGCGCTGGCGGTCGAGCTTCGCGCATTGGTCGGGCCCGGGGTCATGATTGAGCCGCTTTGGAATTGGCGCGCGGACCCAGGGCCGCGAGTGGGCTTTGTCGGGCATCGCGATCTGGGTGGGTTTGGCGACAGGGGTGCGTTGGAAGACAGGCTGCGGGCAGCGTTCATGACCCTAGCGGTCGATCGGCGTTCGGAAAGCCTGATCTGCGGCTATGCCCCCGGTGCCGATCAGGTCGCCGTTGCGGCGTGGAAGTCACTGGGCCTGCCAGCGCCCCGTCTGGTCTTTCCCTACGCGGTTTCAGGACCGGACGGCGCGACAGTATTCCACACCGACGACCCCGCACAGGCAACGCCCGAAACGAGGGTTCCTAAAAACACCGCTTGGGATCGTGGGGTGCCGGGGTTGCCAGAGTCCGGGACTGGCCACCGCGCCCAGGCGGACACGGTGCTTGGGCAGGCGGATGTGCTGGTTGCCGTGCTGGATCGCGCACAGGAAGGCAAGCCGGGGGGGACCAAGGAGACGGTCGAGCGGGCGCAAGCAAAGGGGATGGACGTGATCGAGGTTGTGCCGGTTAGCCACAGTTCGTGACGGGACTTCGTGAAACCTGAGCCTGTTGATTACTGTCTAATGAGTGGTGGCAACGGCGGGTCGTAGGTGTCGCAGTTGTCCGGCAGGGTGAGGTTGGTCAGGCCAAGCTCCTGTGCCAAGCCCTCTGTCGAGGTATCGGGGCGGCCATTGATGTGAGGGAGGTAGCGGCAAGCGACTTGGAGAATGTTGCCGGGGGGTAGGTTGGACCAACGGTGAATAGCGCGAAAGTCTGCGCTAGCAAAGTTGCTGCCATCAGGAGAAAAGGCGACGCTGAGCACATTGGGTGCTCTTGACGAATAAGCGCCAATAGGTCCGCCAAGTAGCGCACCGGACTCGGCATCCCACAATTGTAAATCGTTTTGATGGCTCGCCCCAGCCACTCGGCTAAGATCGTTGGAGAGTGCTGCCGCCGTCAGGCGGCCGGAATGTCTGAGCAACAGTGCGCTGAGCAAGGCACCACTAGTAGCATCCCATTGGAGTAGCATTCCATCCGAACTGGCGCTGAAAATGCGGTTGCTATCTGGAGAAAAAGCGACACTGACAACGGCATCAACATGACCGCGCAACACTGTGGCAGTTGTGTAGCCAGACACCGCATCCCAAAGTCTTAAAGTTGTGTCAAGGCTCCCACTTACGATGAAGCGTGCGTCCGAGGAAAAGGATATGCTTGTGATCCTGCCAGTGTGACCACGGAGGGGGCGGCCTATTGCCTCTCTTGTTTCAGAATCCCAAAGACGCAAAGTGGCGTCATTGCCTCCGCTTGCAATAATTCGGCCATCAGGCGAATACGCAACACTGCTAACACCAGACTCATGACCGACCATTGGGTCACCGATAGGTTCACCGGTTTCCGCATCCCATACGCGAATAGTATTGTCATAGCCGCCACTCACAAAATGGCGTTGATCTGGTGAGAAAGCGACACTGGCGTACGAGCCTTCCCTCATTAGTGAAGGATTGATAGAGCGCATAATTTCGACTGAGTCCCAAAGCCTCAGAGTGCCATCAGCTCCACCGGTCACGATTCTGCGCCCATCCGGAGAGTAGGCTATACTAAAGACCTCGTCATCATGCCCACGGATTGGCCCAACTACTGTTTGACCGCTAACTACATCCCATATTCTTAATGAGCCATCGCCCCCCCCCGCTTAGAATATATTTTCCATCGAAACTAAAAGTTACACTCCACACACGACCTTCATGCTCACCTGCACTCAGGCGCAAGCGAGTAAAGGAGTCCCATTGTTGCAGCAATTCGCGACTTGATCCACTTACGATGCGGCTACCATCTGGTGAGAATGCAACACTTAGTACGAGACCCTCTTGACGGATAATTTGCCCCCCTGATGCTTCCAAAGTCAGGGCATCCCAGAGACGCACGCTGCTATCTTCGCCGCCGCTAACAATTTGACTACCATCTGGAGAAAAGCTGACACAATAAACCCTTCCGACATGTCCAACAGCAGGATTGCCTTGCGGAGCGTGGGTACTTGCATCCCACAGTCTTAGGTTGCCATCGCCGCCACCACTTAAAATATGGCGGCCATCTGGGGAAAAGGTTACGCTGTAAACGCCGCCATTGTGCCCAAATAGCGGTGATCCAATTTGTTCTCCTGTCATCGGATCCCAAACTCGCAGCGTGTGATCACTTCCGCCACTAGCAATCCTATTGCCGTCGGGTGAGAAAGCAACGCTGAAAATCTCCCCTTGATGTCCACGCATGGGATCGACTAATGCTTCACCTGTTTCGGCATCCCAAAGGCGCAGTGTTCCGTCGCTGCTTCCGCTTACAATGCGACGTCCGTCTGGCGAGACCGCCAGGCTCCGAACTGCACCTTCATGCCCGCGCAGAACCATGTGCCTTCGAGTGTTATCTAGCGCCGCACTGATCGCTTCATATGCGAACGCAGGTACCGGAAACTGTGAGGTTTCAACGATTGGCCAAGATGCCAGCACCAACTTAAGCGCATTAACAGGATCCGTTTCCGCTAGGCTTAGTGCCAGCGTAACCATAGCGTTGCGTTGATTATGTAATGCTTCAACGCTTTGTTCACGGGCGACCACGCCAAACCATCCAGCCGCTACCGCAACGGTCAAGAACACAATCGACGCCGCCAAAGCAAGCGTCTTGCCCCGTTGCGCGCGGCGTACGGAAGATTTGCCGTATTCGCGCAACCGCCGGTCATGCCGGTCCAGTTCATCCCCGAACTCGGCAAAGGCCTTTTCTGCCTCTGCCAGCCGTACACCGCCGGGGATCAGCAAGTCGGTCCGCTTACCTCCTTCGAGCCAACGCGCGCAGCCGCGAACCAGATCAGCACGAATGCGCAAGTAATCGACCGCCGCCTTTGCCGCGCTTTCTGCACGCGCCCATGCCGTCAACACGCGTTCATGGCTGAAGCGCAGGACGGTTTCGGGCGGGCCGTTGCCCTCGGTGGCCACGCCCTGCACCAAGATGCGCGCATCAACCAATACTGCGACAAGGGCCTGTGTCGCGGCATCCGGGGCGGCGCGCGCCATCGTCGCGCGACCGAGGACCATCTTGCTCCCGCTGTCCTCGGTCAACGCACGCACGAGCGCGGGCAGACGGGCTTGCGCTATGTCAGAGAGCGTGGCCAAAGCAGCCTCGGCCTGCTGCCCGATCGCGCCTGAAAGTCCACCGATCTCGTGATAATCCGCATGGGTGAGGGTCAGGACAGGTTCGCCCACCGGCACGTCGCCAAGCTTGCGTCCAACGTTCAATACCCGGTTAGCCGCAGATTTGTAGAGTTGTTCCAGCGCGAACTGAAGCAACGGCAGCGCGGCAGGGTCTTGTGCGGTCTCGCGCAACAGAACTTCGTCAAGACCCACGCCCTCGGCATTCCGTTCATAAGCAATGGCGGCCGCGGTGGCCGGGTGTCGCACGATGTCACCCAGGGCATCCGGCCCCGGGGGTTCCAGGCCCAGCCCCTGGCGGGCATTGATCAGTCGTCCGAGTGCAGGGATCGCCAGCGCCTCTTCCCGTGCATTGGCGCGCAAGGTGGCCACGATCATGACCCGGTTCGAAGCAGCCAAATGTTCGATCAACTTGGCGTAGGTGATGCGTTCATGGTCGCTGACCCGGTTGGCGAAAAGAGCCTCTAGTTGGTCGACCAAGACCAGAAGCCGGACGTCAGGGCACTCGTCTAGACACTCCTCGGTCTTAAGGCGGTGCGCGGCACGATCGAGCGCCCGCAGGATCGGCGCTGCGTCACCACTGGCCAACAGATGTTCGGCCAAGGCGCCTGCGTTTGCATAGTCACCTTGGGCCATGTCGGGCAGCGCACCAGCTGCGAAAAGCGACTGCGCGAGGGAAAAAAGGGGGCTCTGGGTCTCCGGTACGGTGATCGCGACCTGAAGGAACGGGTCCAGATCCATCATCCTGGGCAATAGTCCGGCACGTGCCAGCGACGACTTGCCAGTACCGCTTGCGCCATCGATCAGCAGGAAACCCTGGCCGAACTCCAGCCTTTCGCGAGCGCGCTCGATCTCGGGGCGGCGGCCGAAAAAGACCTCGCGATGCTTGGCGTCAAAGGCTTTGAGCCCGACAAACGGCGCGCCGCGCTCTTCGATCCGCCATGTCCGCGGTCTCCCGATCCGGTCGTGTTCGGTCAGCCATGCCGTCAGGTCGGCCTGCAGCGCCGCTTCGAAATCATCAAGCGTCTGGACCGTTTTGAAAGCGCCCTTGTACCCATCGTGCTCATTGACAAAAAAGTCAGCCATGAACCGGTTGACCGCCTGCAGTTCGGCCTGCAGCCGTGCTTGTGCGGCGTCGTCATCCGCGGCGGCGGTGTTGGCGGGCGCGTTCTTGCGATAGACAAAGATGTCTGGCGGTGGGGTGTCGCGGCTGCGGCGCAGGCGGATGGCTTCGAGCAGTTCGAAGGCTGTGCCCGACGGATACCCTTCGCCGTCGCGCGGTGGCGGCATACGCGCGGCGAAACCAGGTGGCAGGGGCGAGCCGAGGCGTGACCAGAGGACGCCGACCACCAGATAGAAACCGCCGATCTCGGCGATCTGCTCCTGAAACCCGGTGTGGGCGGAATAGTAGTGGTCCTTCTCCCAGCGATAGACTTCGATCTTGACGCCGTCGAACAACCCCTCCACCCGCCGCGCAACCCGGTCAACCGCCAGCCGCTCGGCCGCGACATCGGAGGGGGAGGAGACGAAAAGGCGGATGGGGGTGGTCATGGAGTGGTCGTCAGGGGTGGCAGAGGCGGGTCGTAGGTGTCGCAATTGTCGGGAAGCGACAAACCAGCGAGGCCAAGTTCTTGCGCTAACCTTTCAGGTGAAGCGCCAGGCCGGCCGCTTACATGAGGCAAGAAGCGACAGGCGATCTGGAGGATGTTTCCGCTCGCCGGAGCGGGCCAAATGCCAATAGTTCCGTCACTACTCCTTGTAATCAGCCGAATACCATCAGGCGAAAAAGCGAGCGATTCAACTCCGAACTCAATCGCCCGAGGTGTCGCCAGTTCAAAACCAGTGCCTGCGTCCCAAAGCCGAAGGTCGCCAAGACTTGAACCCGCAACGACACCTGTCGCAATGCGGCTGCCATCTCTAGAAAATGCGATCGCCAAGTGACCCGCTTCGGCGGCGTTCCAGAGCTGTTGTGTTTGCAATACTTCATCGCGCTGCCAGTCCCAAATCCAGAACTCGCCCCAAACGCTAGCACCGACTATTAATCGACCATCCGAGGAGAGCGCGACTTCAGCGAGATATGGCATCTGACGCTGAACGGAGGGTGCCACGGCCGTTCCAGTGCTGGAGTCCCACACCTGCACCAAACCATCCGTGCTCCAAGTAAGAATGAAAGCGCCATTGGCGGAAAAGACTGCATGGTTGCGCCGTGTCGTGTCCGATGACCTGCCTCGAAAATTCTCCATCATCGCGTCTCCAATTGATGCGCCGGTAGCAATTTCTCGCAGTCTCAAACTGTCATTTTCTGCGACGCTAAGAAAACGCAGGCCATCTGGTGAAAGAGAGAGTATCGAAAATCTTTCATCTTTGAGAACCCAATTTTCGTTAAGAGATAATCCTGTTTCAAGGTCTTGGATGCTGGTTAATCCTTCATTATCTGCCATGAGCAAGATCTGAATGACAGGAGTAAGCGCAAGGTCAACAATTCGAGACGTCGCAATTGAGTTGGATCGCTCATTTAGAAGGTCAGATACCCTGAAGTATTGAATCGCTGAGCCTTCAAGTGACAGCGCGATGAAGCCGTCATTCTCAGACTTTAAGACTATGCTGTTCGCGGTGGAAATCTCAAAATCTGAATTGTACAGCCCGCTTCTTGCCGTTAGTGCTTCTGCTTGAAAGGAGGAAATATCTAAGACATGCAGCCCGGCAGCCCGTCCGAAAAATTCGGTAAATGCAATCCTTGCATTGTCCGGGGAAAAAATTACAGAGCTAATCTCACCAATGTCGCCTCCTGAAATTCTAAGTATTAATTGGCCTGTATTCATATTGAGCACAGTGAGAGTGCTAAATTCTTCACCAGTGCTGCTATGGTTGAAGTTAACGATCGCGAGGCGACTGCCGTCCGGGGAGAATAAGTGTTCGCGCACGCCTCCTTCTTCCTCCAAATCTGCGATGATCTCACCGGTTGCGGCGTCAATAAGCATGAGAGGGTGAGCGTTAAAGCTAATTACAAACGCGCCATTGGCCGAGAAGATTGGGTTGTGCAGTGGCGCAGCGCTTTCAATGGTTTCGCCAGTGGTGAGATTTCTTAAGGAGAAATCAAGCGCTCCAGAACGAATTAGCGCCCGGTCGTGAGTAAAGGAGACATCAATTATGGTCTCATCTTCACCAAGTTGAATTTGGTGTACCTGATCGAAGTCATGGCTTTGGAAATGTTCCAATCGAGCATTTCTCAGATCAAAAAGGTTGATATTGCTATCTGCCGATGACTCTGTTCTGGAGTTAGTCTCGCGAGCAATACTAAGTCTTTCGGCTTCGGCTAGGTGCGATATATCCCAGTATAATTGGGCGTCTTGCCCAGACAGAATAATCTTTGGTTCATCGGTGCTAAAGGAGATGCGATCTATTGAAAAAGGCACTGTGAGATCTGCGTTCGACACTAATGTTCCGTTAGAGATGTCAAAGAGAAAAACCTTAGTATCAAAAGCAAACCGATGTGCTACAGCAACGAAAGTCCCGTTCATCGAAAATGAAGCGGCCGAACTTCCAAAAAAAAGGTCTCTTGGAGGGAAATAATTGATAAATGTAGAGGGGTGAGCTTGTTGGATTATTGCTTCAGAAACTGCAGAGAACGCCATCGATGAATTTGGAAACAGGTCATTAGCATCTCTGGGCCACGCCGAAAGTGCCAACATCAAGGCGCCAATGGGATCTTGTCTTGCTCGGCCCTGAGCCATAGCGATCATGGTGTTTCGCTGGTTTCGGAGGGCCTCTCTTGCTTGAGTTTCTGCAAGTGAAGCGCTTATCTCAGCCGCAAGTCGCTGTCGCGAAGCTTCAACACTTGCATCTTCCGCAGCGAGGCGCTGCAATTCGGCTTGATGGGCGGCGCGTACCGCCGCCTGTCGTTGGCTCTGAGCTTCAGCCGCCGCCGTGTCGGCTGCAATGCGCTGGAGTTCAGCTTCAATTCCCGCATTCTCGGCGGCAAGGCGTTGACGCTCCGCCTCGGCCGCGGCCGTTTCTGCCGCTTGCCGCTGGCGTTCCGCTTCGTTCGCTGCTGTTTCGGCAATTACGCGCTGGTGTTCAGCTTCTATTCTGGCAGTTTCGGCGGCAATTCGTTGATGCTCCGCCTCGACCGCGGCGGTCTGGGCGGCAATGCGCTGATCTTCCGCATCTGTAGCAGCCCTTGTCTCGGCATCGCGCGCTGCGAGGGCGTCGCGCCTCTGCAGTTCGGCGAAGACACCCGCACTGCCCGCGATCAGCGCCAGCACCACCGCCACCATCAGCCCCCATCGAGCATTGCGCAGGGCGCGGCGGTCTGCGGCGGCTGCTTGGCGGGCGGCGTCGAGCTCCCGGTCCCGTCGCGCGTTGTCGGCGGCGCGGCAGGCGGTCAGGTACGCGTGCTCGTGCGGCCCAAATTTGTCACCAATATTGGCGCGGCGGCGGCCATCGTCGTCCGCGGCCACATCGACCAAGTCCGGACGCAGGAGCAGACGCTCGGCATCCTCCAGCCGCCCTGCGGTATGGGCAAGCCAGTCAGCGCTGCGGGCGTTCGCCTCCCAGTCGCGGGTGGCTGACAGGACGCCTTCGAGGGTGGTCAGTAGCCCCAAATCTTCAGCCAACCAGCCCGCCAACACACCCCATTGGCGCAGCAGCGCCTCGTGCGCGGGTTCGATTGTGGGTTCATCGCTGCCGGGCGCCTGATCGGTTGACAACAGCCTCGCTTCGATCAAGTGGCGTATCAGTGGCCGTGCTTCATCAGGTATTTCCGATAGGCGCGCAACCTTGCGACGTGGCGTGTTGGTGGCCGGGTCGATACCGGCCAGCCAAGGGATCAAGCCCCGACGCAATAGCGCCAACCGGGCATCGGGGTCACGCGGCACCTCTGGATCGCTTTCGGCCATGGTCATGGCGTGAGCAACGGCGGCCTCGATCGCGCCGGTTAATCGCCCGGACGCCTCGTAATCGGCAAGCCCGAGCTTGCCGTCGCCCCCTTGATCTGCGAACAGACGCTGCAGCGTGAAAGCAAGAAGCGGCAGGGCGTCTCGCCCACCGTACGCCTCGATGTCGGACAGAAGTGCGGCCGTCAGCGCGGGTTCGATCAGCAGTTTCTGGCCGCCTGCATCATTCAGGCGGCGCGCCGGCCCCTCGATCACCGTTTCAAACGCCCCGCGCGGCAAGGGGGCAAGGCTGAAAACAGTCTGCCGCAACTCGGCAAGGGGAGGGGCTGATTGAAGTGGCCCGTAGGAGTCGGTCCGGATCGTGAACAGGACGATGACGCGCAGCGGTTCGGGGTCGTCCTCTGTCGTCCGATCGGTCGCACACAGGTCACGCAGCAGTTCGAGGAATCGGGCGCTCTCTTTTGCGCTTTCGGCTTGGAACAGCTCTTCGGCCTGATCAACCGGGATGACGATAGCGGGGGAGCGCAACGGCCCTTCACCGCGTAAGGCCGGAACCCGCATCTTGGCGGCGAGCGATTGAAGAAGGCTGGTGAGCGCATCCCTATCTTGAACGATCTGACGCAGATCGGATTTCTTTCTGACAAGGCCGGATTGTTCGAGTGCCACAGATAGCGCGGCAACAAGGCCGGTATCGCCTGTCAGGACGGCTCGGGACGGTCGGATCGCAGGGAGAGGACAGAACAGGCGGTCTTCCCGGGCCAACCGTGGCAGGAGTCCGGCGCGCAGAAAAGATGACTTGCCAGCGCCCGACGCCCCTTGCACAACCAAAAGGCGCGGCGCCGCACGTTCCGCCATGCCGCGCAAAGCGTCCAGCGCCTCGATGAGCGGCGCTTCTCGACCGAAAAAGATGCCCGCATCAACCGCGTCAAGCGGTGACAGCCCGCGATAGGGTGCTCGGCCAGGCTCCTTCTTTGGCGGCCATGCAAAGAATTTTGGGTCGAGGCCTGCCTTCATAAGGCCGTTTCGCAGTCTGGCCAAACCGCTTTGCGAAAAGGTGACCTGAGTACTGCGCCCGTCGGGGGGCGTTATGACGGGGAAGGCCTTGTGATCATCGCCGGCTATGAGATCAGTGAACTGCCACGTTGCCGTAAAGCGCCCCGGCAGTTCGGGTACGGTGATGTCGTCGATCAGAACACCAAAGAGCCGTTTCGAGAGGCGGCGCGCAAGATCGAACTCGCGACTACACCATTCGGAAGCCAGCCAGTTCCGGCTGACAAGGAAAATGACCGCTTCGCACCGATTGGCAGCGTTGTTGAGTGCCTCTTCCCAACGCTCACCCGCCGCGATTCCGCGCTCGGGATCAAAATCGACGAAGACCTCGTCCCAGCCGTGGTCGCGAAGCCACCCGTTGATCGCGACTGCTGCCGCGTTATCGAGACTTGAATGGCTTAAGAACACACGCGCCAATTGAATTCCCGAACAAGACGTTTCACGAAGTTGGAGCTAGGTCGAGAGGCATGCAAGCTTTCCTTCTTTATTGACGCTAGCCCGCAAGCATTTATCACGCAATGACTTACTATGCGCCTGAGGGGCGCGGTCTTTTTCCGCCGACTTGAGCCGCGCAAGCCAAACGCCAGCGGCACGCGTCGGCAAAGTAATGCTCATGCCCAATACCGTAGGAGCGCATGAACGAGCGCGTTTAGGCCAGCCAGAGACTTTGGCTGAGCCGCAGGTTTCACTTTGCGCTCGCTTCCAGCGGTGTAAGGAGCGGCCGTGGCCAGTCTTGGCCTCCAAATTGCGTCTTCGTTGGCTTGCCGCGGCACCGCCTTGGTGCCCGCGACTGCCCGCGTCACCGCCGCCGTGCCCCGGCCCAGATCCCGGGCATGGGCGCCGCGCTGCTTCGCCGGATCGGTGGACGCGTCCCACATCGCATCGGCCTTGGCGGCATCGATCGAGCCGTCGGCTTCCGTCGTGATCCGCCCCGTGGCGATGGCCTTGCGCACGGCGCGCATCTGCACCCCGCGCAAGGCCGCATAGGCGCGCCGCGACAGCCCCATCTTGCGACATTCTCCAATTAAGTCAGTGTTTTGGACTTGCTCTTCGGACGGTCTCCGCAATGTCTGCGACACCTTGAAACGGAGGTTCCAGATGCCCGCCAAGACCGCCCCGATGACCGGCTTTGAGGCCAATTGCCTCGCCGCCGCCACCCATTTTATCGCCTGCCGCGGGTCGAAACCCGCGACCCGCATCCGCGCCCGGTTTGACCGGATCGATCAGGCCGAGGCCTTCGCCGCCACCTTCGGCGACAGCCGTACGATGATCTACGCGGTCACCGCCGAAGGCCGCTCCGCCCACATCAAGAACGCCTGAAGGAGGCCCCGATGTTCACCAACCTCTCCGTCGTCCAGATCAACCGCCTCGCCCAGCGCCTGAGCGAGGCCCCCTTGGGGCGCAGCGCCAGCGTGGCCGCCGCCGCCGAACGGTTCGAACGCCTGCTGGCCGCAAAGATCGGTGCGGATCGCGCGCCCAAAGCGACCAAGCTGATCCTGACCGCCCCGGGCTTGGAGACAGCCGCAGGGCGGCTGGCGGCTGAGATCGACGCATGCGAGCAAGACGCCCCGGCAGAACCGGCGCCGCCCTTGGACACCCCGGAACCGGCCGCTGAATTGGCCGCGATTGCAGAAACCGAACTCGCCACCGCGCCCACCGTTTGGCCTACAGCCGCTTCCGTCGGTTGCGGTTGAGAGCGGCGAGGTAATCAAGCGGGATCAATGGGTTGGCTCGTAAGTGGTTGAAATCTAACGGCCCTATGTTCTCCTTTTGGTCCGCCTCATAACCTGAAGGCCGCAGGTTCAAATCCTGCCCCCGCAACCAAAATACCGTTGGATAACAAAGACTTCAAAGCCGAGCGTAACGCTCGGCTTTTGTCATTCCAGATTCTTGTCAACACCTGGTCAACGTTTTACGAGCCCCCCATCGACGGGCGGATAGTCGTCGCAATGGCCGTCACACCTTCAGCAGATCAAGCAGCGGATCAAAGGCGTACATCGCCGCGCGTCGTCCGGAAGCCGGTTCAATGGTGCGCAGCATACCTGCCTCGACCAGCCGTCGGGATAGCGCGCGTGCCGAGGATGGTGGGATGCCTGAGCGTTCGACGAAGCGGTCGTTGCGGAAGATCGGGCTTGCGAAGACGAAGTCCAGCGCCTGATCATGGAACTGCGAGTTCAGCACTTCGCGGAACCGTTCCCGCATCTCGCCGTGAAGGCGGAAGATGGCGTCCGCCGTCTGGATGTTCACCGTCGCCTGGGCGTGCATCGCCTTTAAGAAGAATACCACCCAGCCGGTCCAGTCACCGGTGGCGGAGACAGCGCGCATCCGCTCGATGTACTCGTCCTTGTGGGCTTCGAAGTAACCAGAAACGAAGAAGTTCGGCTGATGCAGGACGCCGAGTTTCCACAGCATCAGGGTGATCAGCATGCGGCCGATCCGGCCGTTGCCGTCCTCGAACGGATGCAGGGCCTCGAATTCGACATGCGCGATGGCGGTGCGGATCAATGGCCGCATCGTGCTCTCGTTGATGTAGCGGACGAGTTCGGCCATCGCCGGGCCAAGCTGCTCCGGGGCGATCGGAACGTAGTAGATCCTTCCCCGCCGTTCATCCCCGATGTAGTTTTGCTCAACCTTGTAGCTGCCGGGGCGCTTCCGGGCTCCCCGGCCAAAGGACAGCAGCTGCTGGTGGGCAGTCCGGATCAGGTGTTCGCCCAGCGGGGCGCCGTCGGCAAGCGCCTGTTGAGCATTCCGCAATGCGCGGGAGTAAAGGTAGGTCTCGACGTCGTCATTGCGCGCTTCCCGATAAGGGTCGGCGCTGCCCGCGTCTTCTTCGGCTTCCAGCCGGTACAGCTCTTCGATGGTCGAGATCGTCCCCTCCATCCGGGACGAGGTGACCGCATCCTGGCGACGCAGGGGAGCGAGGAATAACTCGCTGTTCACCATTCCCGACATTTTTGCATCGTATCGGGCAAGGGAGGCCGCTGCCTCTTCAAGGGGTCCGAGAAGCACCTCGTAGTCGAGTGAGCTAGGGGGAAAGCCGCCGGTGTGATAGGTAACGGCATCTGTCAGATCGTATGGTTTGTTGATCATTGTTGTGCCGATTCTGTCATCAACGGGGTTTGACGCCAACCTAGTCACGACAAGTGTGCTTGGCAACAGAATATGGCTCTATTCTGACGCCAAGGGTTGTTGTCGCCAGCAGTCTGCCGTCAACCCGGTTTGGTGACAGAGACAGGCAGGACAATGGTATCAAAGCAGGATCCCCTGTCATTCGCCGCAACTCATGCGGGGAATAGAGGGTCCAATCTCCGCATGAACGTTATGGTGACCTGATTCCTGAACGACTGGGTCGGGCTGAGTCCGGCCGCTCCTTTGCATGTCAGGAACCCTTGGACAATTTCCATTCCTGTCCGAGGTTCTGCAACACCAGGTCGCGCGCGGGGCAACCGGCACATCTGTCCTGCCGCGGCTTCTCCGACAGTCGCTCGGCCATGCTCAGGAAGGTGATCAACACCGCATCGGAATGCTGCGCGAGCCGGATCAGATGCTCCCCGCTCGGCCCGCGGTCGCCAGACAGCCAGTACTTGACCGTCCGTTCACTCGCTCCGGTCCAGCGCATCACCGTCTTGATGGCCTGATGCGTCGGCCCCAGTTCGCACCGCAGGGTGTCGGCAATGGCCTTGCGATAGGCGGCCTGATCCGCCGCCAGGTGCACAGTTGTGCCCATTTTCGGCACAGATGTGCCCATCTTGATCCGCATCGCGGCGTCATCCTCCGGTAAACCTGTGGAGAAGACAACACAGCGGCAGATTCCATTTTGCGCCCCAGCCAAAACCCCGGGTCCGACCAGACGGAGACGCCTGCATGAACTGATCGGGAGACGGGAATGGCAGGCAGAGAGCCGCTATCAAGAAAAGAACCGGCGAAGTCCCCGCCAAAGCGACGTGCGGCCGAATATGTCCGCATGTCCACGGACCATCAGAAATACTCGACGGAAAACCAGTCGGATGCGATCCGCAAATATGCAGAGGAACGCGGCTTTGAATTGGTCCGCTCCTATGCCGATGCCGGAAAGAGCGGGCTAAGGATCGAGGGTCGCGAGGCACTGCAGCAGCTGATCCAGGATGTGCAGGACGGAACCGCGGATTTCGAGGTGATCCTTGTCTATGACGTCAGCCGGTGGGGCCGGTTTCAGGATGCCGATGAATCCGCCTATTACGAATACATCTGCCGTCGCGCAAACAAGCAGGTCGAGTATTGCGCCGAGCAATTCGAAAATGACGGCGGGCCGGTTGCCACGATCGTCAAGAGCGTCAAGCGCGCGATGGCCGGGGAATACAGCCGGGAACTTTCCAACAAGGTCTTCATCGGACAGTGCCGCCTGATCGAACGCGGCTTCCGTCAGGGCGGCGCGGCGGGATATGGCCTTCGTCGGGTTCTGCTTGACGAACGCGGCGAGGTGAAGGCCGAGCTGAGGCGTGGTGAGCACAAAAGCCTGCAGACAGACCGGGTGATCCTGGTGCCCGGGCCCGAAGCAGAGGTGAAAACCGTCCGCTGGATCTACAGCCGTTTCCTGAAACACGGCCGTTCGGAAAGCGAAATCGCCGCCGAACTGAACGAGCGCGGGATCCTGACCGATCTTGGCCGGATGTGGACCCGCGCCACCGTCCATCAGATCCTGACCAACGAGAAATACATCGGCAACAACGTCTATAACCGGCGCTCATTCAAGCTGAAGCAGAAGCGGGTCGCGAATGGCCCTGAGATGTGGATCCGGTCGGAAGGGGCGTTCGATGCCATCGTCGAGCCGAAACAGTTTCAGAAAGTGCAGGCGATCATCGCCGCCCGCAACCGCCGATTCTCGGACGACGAGATGTTGGAACGGTTGACGCGGCTGTTCCAGCGCCATGGCTACATATCCGGTCTGGTGATCGACGAGGCCGACGGAATGCCGTCCAGCGGCGCCTATGCCCATCGGTTCGGCAGCCTGATCCGGGCCTACTCCCTTGTCGGCTTCACCCCGGACCGGGACTACCACTACATCGAAGTGAACCGCCTGCTGCGGCTGTTCCACGGCGACGAGGTGGAGCGTGTGATCCGCGAAATCACCCGTCTTGGCGGCACCGTGTCCCGCAATCCGGCGACCGACCTACTGACCATCAACAGCGAATTCACCATCTCCGTCGTCGTCGCCCGCTGTCGTGAAACCTCCACCGGCGGCTTGCGCTGGAAAATCCGTTTCGACACCGGCCTCGCGCCCGACATCACCATCGCCATTCGGATGGAGCGAACGAATACCGCCGCGCTCGACTATTACCTGCTGCCCCAATTCGAGATGCGAACAAAACCCCTGGGGCTTGCCGAGGAGAATGGCCTGATGCTGGACGCTTTCCGATTTGAAACGCTGGATTTCTTCTTCGACATGGCGAGGCGCGTCCCGGTTTCGGAGGTGACACCATGGTGAGCGACGTCGAGATGCGGGACGAATTGCAGATGATCCCGATTTCCGCCATCACCGTGGAAAATCCGCGCGAACGCTCGGAAAAGACCTTTCGCGCGCTCGTGGACAGTATCGGCAAGGTCGGGCTGAAAAAGCCGATCACCGTCGCCCGGGTCGATGAAGAGGCGGGAGTGTCCTATCGTCTGGTCTGCGGTCAGGGCCGGATGGAGGCTTATGTCGCCCTTGGGGAAACCCACATCCCGGCCATCGTCGCGGATGCGAGCGAGGCCGAACGCCTTCTGCGCAGCGTGATCGAGAACATCGCCCGCCGCCAGCAGCGGCCGCTCGAACTGTTGCAGGACATCGCCATCCTGCGCGACCGCGGATATTCGGACCATCAGATCGCCGACAAGACGGGGCTTTCCCTCGCCTATGTTCATGAAATCGGTGAGTTGATCGCCAACGGTGAAGAACGCCTGCTGATCGCGGTCGAAACCGGGCAGATGCCGCTCAGCGTCGCGCTCTACATCACGCGGGCCGAGGAGAAGGACGTGCAGAAGGCGCTGGAGGCTGCTTATGCCTCGGGTGAACTGCGCGGAAAGAAATTGCTGGAGGCGCGGCGGCTGGTCGAGTTGCGCCACCGTCACGGCAAGCAGCGAGGTGGTGCGCGCAACAAACAGCCACGCGCGCGAATGACATCTGCCGCGCTGGTCAAAGCCTATCGCGCCGAGGCCGAGCGACAGCAGGACATGGTCCGCAGGGCGCAGTCGACTCGCAGCAGCCTGCTGTTTCTCGATGCAGCGTTTCAGTCTCTGCTTAAGGACGAGAACTTTCTGACGCTGCTCCGTGCCGAGAGCCTCGACAGCCTGCCGCGCATCATCATCGACGGGTTGCGGGAGCCAAGAGCATGACACAGATAGGGAAATTGCCTCCGCCGAAGAGCCCGGGATTCGAGGCGAACCTGCTCACCATCCCGATCAATGCGATCCTGCCGGTCAAGCAGTTGCCAGTCACCGTGACCAAGAGTCAGAAATATGGGCAGATCGCCGCGTCGATCCGCGAGGTCGGGCTGATCGAACCGCCGGTGGTCGCCCGCGCGGCTGGGCAGGACGGAT
>Ga0209573_1001732_pt1 | contig 31526 bp, 28 predicted proteins | sample TNRBio252014_DNA_FD_185870 | JGI IMG/M metagenome (GOLD analysis project Ga0209573, IMG submission 185870) | Wastewater treatment Type I Accumulibacter community from EBPR Bioreactor in Madison, WI, USA - TNR Reactor_6/25/2014_ DNA (SPAdes)... | ecosystem: Engineered > Bioreactor > EBPR >...
CAGCCGCCTGCATCAGGCGCAGGATCTCGGCCAGGAAGGAGGCATCGGCCCGCGCGGTCGCGCGCAGGGTCAACGGGGCCATGAGATTGAGCGTTCCGGCCTGGACCGGGCTTCCGGGCTCAACCGGCCGCGGCGCGCTTTCGCCGGTGGCAATGGCGCAGTCCAGCTCCGAGCGCCCCTCCTCCACGATTGCATCGACGGGTACCCGATCCCCGGTCGCCAGCAACAGCCGGGTTCCAACGGCGATCTGTTCCACCGGGATGTGTTCGCGCTGGCCATCCTCGTGCAACACCGTCGCCCCGCGTGGGGCCAGCCGCGCGAGGCCACTGATCGCCGTGCGCGCACGATTGCGCATAATGTGGTCGAGGGTGCGCCCGATCAGGAGGAAGAACAGAAGGCTGATCGAGGCGTCGAAATAGGCATGCCGCTCATTCAGGACCGTGTCGTAGAGGCTGAGCGCGAAGGCCAGGGTCACGCCGATCGAGATCGGGACATCCATGTTGGTGCGACCGCGTCGCAGGGCCGACCAGGCCGACTGGTAGAAGATGCGACCGGCATAGATCAGACAGGGCAAGGCAATCGCCGCCGAGATCCAGTGGAAGATCTGGCGCGTCTCCGCATCGGCCCCGGACCAGACCGAGACCGACAGCAGCATGATGTTCATGGCCCCGAAGCCGGAGACGGCCAGGGCACGAACCAGCCGCCCCAGTTCGGGATCGCGCGTGTCTTCCACCGCCCCCGCGAGGTGGGCCTGAAAGCCGACCCGCTCCAGCGCCGCGATCAGGTGGGGGGCCGCATCGCCGCGCCAGATCACCGTCGCCCGTCGGGCAGTCAGATTCATCCGCGCGCTTTCAACGCCGGCTTCAGCCGCCAGGCCTTTTTCGATCTTCGAGATACACCCCGCGCACCGCGCGCCCGGGACCGACAGCTCTGTCTGGAAACGCCCGCCGCCGAGATCACGGCTGGCGAGCCGGATCTCGTCGCTGGGACTCATCGAATGGCCTTGTAGGCGTGCCAGCTGGCGTGACCCAGCAGCGGGAAGATGATGATCAGCCCGACCAGACCCGTGACCAGCGACAGGCCGCCCAGAACCAGGACGATGGCGGCCCAGGTCAGCATCACCGGCAGGTTGTTGGTGACCATGGAGATGCTCGATCCCATGGCGGTAAAGGCATCGACATCTTCATCCAGCAGGCGTGGGATGCCGAAGCAGCTGATGGCGAACGAAAAGGCCGCAAACAGACCCCCCACCGCCATCCCGACGGCCAGCATTGCCAGGCCGTAGTTGGTCTCGGTCAGCATTGGCACAATGTCCTGAAGACCCGGGAACGGGCGTAGGCCGAAGAAGAGGGCATAGATGATGGTCGCGGCCCGCATCCACAGCAGCATCAGCACGCACAGCAGGGCTCCGGCAAACCAGATCTGGCCCCCGGACGCCGCCCGCACAAACAGCATCCGACGCAGGCTGACGGGCTGGCCCGCCTCCAGGTCGCGGCTCTTCTGATAGAGGCCGACCGCCAGGAGCGGCCCGACCACCATGAAGCCGGCCAGGGCCGGGAACAGGATGTAGTCCAGGTGCAACTGGAACAGGCCGTAGACGATCGCCGCCGACAGCAGGAACACCGCCAGGCCGTAGATCAGACTGGGTCCGGGTTGCCTCCAGAGGTCGCGCCAGCCGGCCGCCAGCCAGCCGAAGGCGGCCGACATCGGCAGGTTGCGCCGGCGCTGTTGGGCTAGGGGCCGGGGCGCGAGGGTTGCGTCATTCGTCGTGGACATCTTTTTCTCCTCAGCAAGCCCGGCGAGCCGGCTGGAGGCCAGCCTCGCCCATGGAGTCCGTTTGCACCACACAATCCGGCTGGGACGTGACCGCCACCCAGACCAGATGTGCATTGGCGGCCACGACAAGGGCGACCACACCCGCGACCAGCAGCAGAGAGATCAGCCGCCAGTCCGCGCGTCGCGCGCCTGTCGCCGGGGCCTGCATCACCGCCCGGAGCCCCGATGCGCGTCGATATAGAGCGTCAGCATCCGGATATCCGCCGGCGACAGCCGCCCTTCCCAGGACGGCATGTGACCCTGGCGGCCGCCCTGGATCGTCTCATAGACCGCCTCCGCGTCGCCGCCATAGATCCAGACATCATCCGTCAGATTGGGCGCCCCCTGATTGCGGTCGCCGCGACCATCAACCCCGTGACACGAGGCGCAGGTCGTCGCGAAGATCTCGGCCCCGGGAGCCACCCGCCCCCGTTCAGCCGCCGTCAGGTCCTGACCCGACAGCGAACGGACATAGGCGGACACGGCCTGGATCTGGTCCCGATCCAGCGTCCCGAATTCTCCGAAGGCCGACATCTGCGAGCGCCGGGTCTGGGGATGGTCGCCGTTGATCCCGACGCGGATGGTCTCCGCGACTGTTTCCGGTTCGCCGCCCCACAGGCGCGGCGAGGCCGCCAGGTTAGGATAGCCGGGGCCACCTTGGCGGTCGGAGCCGTGACAGGCCGCGCAATTGTCCTCGAACAGGGTCGGGGCGGTCTCGTCGACATAGGCCATCAGGGCCGGGTCGGCGGCCAGGCTGGCGAAGGACTCGCTCTCGAGCCGGCTTGTGAAGGCGGCACGATCAGCGGCGGCGGCCTCAACCTGATGGGTCACCTCGGTGCGGTCGTTCAGCCCCAGCAGGCCGCGTGTATAGGTCACGCCCAGCGGCCAGGCGGGCGCGATCACCCAGTAGATCACGGAAAAGATGAAGGTGATCGCCAGGAAGGCCAGCACGACCTTGGGAACCGGATTGTCCAGTTCCTTGATACCGTTCCATTCGTGGCCGGTGGTCTTGCGGCCGGTCGGGGCGTCGTATTCGGGCTCGTCCATCACTCGGCCTCCGGCCGGTCGTCGGATTCAAGGATGCTGTATTTGGCCGCGTCGAACCGCTTTCGATTGGCGGGCCACAGGGCGTAGATCAACACGATGATCGACATCCCGATCAGGTAGAAAAGCCCCCAGCTCTTGGCGAAGGCGACGACGGTCTGGTGGTCGATGTCCACGCCCTACTCTCCTGCCGCCGGCTGATGGGCCGCGTCGGTGAGCTGCCCCAGGATCTGCAGATAGGCGATGACCGCATCCATCTCGGTCAGACGGTCAGGGTCGCCGTCGAAGGCCCGGATGTGGGTCGCCGCCCCATACCGTTCCCGCGCGCCGGCGGATGCCTCGCTGTCAGGATTGGCCTGACCTCGCGCATCGGCCTCGGCATTGGCGATCTGGGCGTCGTCATAGGGCACACCCACGGCCCGCTGCGCCGCCAGCCGATGGCTGAAGTCGCTTGTCCTGAGCGGCGTCTCGGCCAGCCAGCCGTAGCGCGGCATCACCGAGGCCGGCACCACGTCGCGCGGATTGATCAGATGCTGGGCGTGCCATTCATCGGAATAGCGCCCGCCGATCCGGGCCAGGTCCGGCCCGGTCCGCTTGGACCCCCAGAGCATGGGGTGATCGTACTGGGACTCGGCCGCCAGCGAGTACGGACCATAGCGCTCGACCTCGTCGCGCAGCGTCCGCACCATCTGCGAATGGCAGGCATAGCAGCCCTCGCGGATGTAGATGTCGCGACCGGCCAGTTCCAGCGGCGTATAGACCCGCATATCCGGGGCCGCCTCGACGGTCTCGTCGATGGTGAACAGGGGCGCGATCTCGACGAAGCCGCCGATGGCCGAGACCCCGATGATGGCCAGCACGAAGCCGATGGCGCTGCGTTCGAGTTTACGGTGTGCCTCGGGCATATCTATTCTCCTGCCGCCAGAGGCTTGGCCGACGGCGCTACCACCGGAATGTCATGGCTGTCCGACGCCGCGTCCCGACGGGCGGTGCGAATGGTCATGATGATGTTGTAGAAGCCCACGACCGCCCCGATCAGGAAGCACAGGCCGCCTACCGTCCGGGCAATATAGTAGGGGTGCATGGCCTCGACGCTCTGCATGAACGAATAGGCCAGGCCGCCGCTCTCATTGTAGGTGCGCCACATCAGGCCCTGAATGATGCCCGAGTTCCACATCGCGAAGACATAGATGACGGTCCCGATCAGGGCGAACCAGAAGTGAACCTCGACCAGTCGCGACGAGTACATCTGCTTCTGCTTCCACATCCACGGAACCAGGGCATAGAGCGAACCGAAGGTGATCATCGCCACCCAGCCCAGGGCCCCGGCGTGGACGTGACCCACGGTCCAGTCGGTGTAGTGCGACAGCGAATTGACCGCCCGGATGGCCATGAAGGAGCCTTCGAAGGTCGACAGGCCGTAGAAGACCGCCCCGATCATCATGAAGCGCAAGGTCGCGTCGTCGCGGACCTTGGACCAGGCCCCGTTCAGCGTTGCCAGGGCGTTGCCGGCCGAGGCCCAGGACGGGATCAGCAACATGATCGAGAAGGTCATGCCCAGGGTCTGAACCCATTGCGGCAGGGCGGTGTAATGCAGGTGGTGCGAGCCCGCCCACATGTACATGAAGGTGATGCCCCAGAAGCTGATGATCGACAGCCGGTACGAGAAGATTGGCCGCCCCGCCCGCTTGGGCAGGTAGTAGTACATCATCCCCAGGAAGCCGGCGGTCAGGAAGAAGGCCACGGCATTATGGCCGTACCACCACTGGGTCATGGCGTCCTGAACGCCGGAGAACAGCGAATAGCTCTTGTACTCGCCCAGCGAGATCGGCACCGCCAGGTTGTTGACGATGTGCAGCACCGCCACCACCAGGATGAAGGCCAGATAGTACCAGTTGGCCACATAGATGTGCGGCTCCTTGCGGCGCTGGAGCGTGCGGATGAACAGGATGAAATAAACCACCCATACGATGGTCAGCCAGATGTCGGCGTACCATTCCGGCTCGGCATATTCCTTGGACTGGGTGATCCCCATCAAATAGCCGCTGGCCGCGAGGATACAGAACAGGTTGTAGCCCAGCAGCACGAACCACGGGCTGAACTGCCCGGCCAGGCGCGCCCGCGACGTCCGCTGGACCACATGGTAGGAGGTCGCGATCAGGGCGTTGCCGCCGAAGCCGAAGATGACGCCCGAGGTGTGGACCGGTCGCAGGCGACCGAAACTGGCCCAGGCCTGATCCACGAAGGTCAGTTCGGGCCAGGCCAGCAGGGCCGCGACCCAGACCCCGACGAACATGCCCACCACGGCCCAGATCATGGCCAGAATGATCCCGACGCGCGTCGGGTCGTCGTAGTACTGGCTCGACTGGTCCGCCGAGGGCTCGGGCGCGTAGTACTGCTGCCCCACCACAAGCATCAGCCCGACGGAAAAGACGACGACGATTGCGCCATGAATGGCGATGAGGTCACCATTGATCGCGCCCGCGGCCGTTATCGCCACACCTGTAAGGGCCAGGAGGCCCAGCACGATCAGGGCGGCCTGACGCTCCGCCATTGACAGTTGCGCGATCATCTCGCGTCCGCCTTTCGACTGTTCATGTTAATTTCCCTGCCACCATAGCGCCGAACAGCCGCCAGGAAAATTGGCACCTGCACCGCTCCGGTCTGCCCGTATCGATTCTGGATTACCCTTATATTTTCTACGGAAATATGGGAAGGGGCCTTTCGCATGATCGGCCGCATTTTCGTGTCGAATCCGCCACCTGGCGCGGGCTGCGGCCAGGGCCGGGCTGGCGTCAGACCGACGCCCGGCCCTCGTACCACCGCGCGGCCTGTTCCAGGTCGCCGGGTGTATTGATATTGAAGAACGGATCGCCGTCCTCGGTTGACCAGCTCACCGCGACAGACCCGGCCTGATCGGCCAGTCCCCGCAAGGACAACTGGTCGCGCCCGGCCCTGTCCCTAAGCGTTGCTGCCACCTCGGGCCGCCACAAGGCCGTGATCGGATGCCGACGCCCGGCACTCTGGGCAACCGCCACTGACACGCCGGTTTGCAGGGCGGGCAGCAGGCGGTCCGGCAGATCAGCCGGCAGGAAGGGCATGTCGCACGGCACCGTCAGGACCGCCTCCAGCCCTGCGTCTTCGGCATCGGCCAAGGCGGCGGCCAGTCCGCCCAGTGGGCCAGGGATCGCTGGGTCATCCCGGATCACCCTGAGGCCAGGCGAGCGCACATCGCTTGAGGATCTCAGGACCAGAACCATGGGTGCGTTCCAAGGCTTCGTGCGCCGGATGGCATGTTCCAGCAGCGTCAGATCGCCGAGCTGCCGCTGTGCCTTGGCACCGCCCATCCGCCGCGCCTGCCCGCCGGCCAGGAGGGCGACTCCGAACCGCATCAGACGCTCATCTCCCGGCGCCGAGCCATGCCCTGAGACAGGCCATCGAGGTCATCCTGGCTCAGGCGCAGCCGGGCAATCGGCAGGATCACGGCATTCTCCAGCGCGATATGGTTGCCCTGGCGCACCGCAAAATCCCGCAGCAGTCGTTGATCGGTCGGGGAGTCTGCGACCGGTCGGTCCAGGCGCACGGCTTCGTCGAGCAGGTCCGAGATCTCGATCATCGCCGCAAGGTCTCGCCGGTGCTCTGCCGCCAGCGCCCTGAGCACTCGACCGACCTCGTCCTCGGGCGCACAGCGCCGATGAAGCAGCGGAAAGAGGTCCTTGTCCTCGTCGTCCGTGTGCAGGGGCAGATCGATGCGAAGATAGGCCTGGGTCTGTGCCATCTCCTGGCGCAGGATGTCGCTGGACACCGCGACCTCTTCGATCAGGGCGCAGACCCGCCGGCATCGCTGATGCTCGGCAGCCAGCCAGGACAGCGGCTGGAGGATCAGGCCTGGCGGCAGCGGCTCAATGACGAAGACCTCGTTCAAATGTCACTTCCCCCCGAGGGTGGGTCCGAGATCAAAACCTGTATTCGAGCGAGAGCCAGGCCTTGTCGCGATCCGCGAAGATCCCCGCGCCCTCGAACGCGGCCATCTTCGCTTCAAGAGCCCAGTGATCATTGATCGTGACCTGGGCTGCGGCGTCGAACTCGCTTCCGAAGTCCAGGTCGCCGTCCGCATCGGTGAATTCGCGCCAGGACGCCGACAGGACCCAGCGGCGACCGACCGGCGGCTCGGCCCAGGTATAGGCTGCCGTCGCCGAAACATCCGTCAGGCCGCGGGCCGGCGTCGTCAGAAAGACGTCGGCCCAGCCCTGGAAGGCGTGCAGCGTCGCCAGCGGCGTCTGGAAGCCGCGCACGCCGTTCCCGTCGAGCCGCTCATGGGCGACAACCAGGCTGATCGGGCCATGGGCCAGGCGACCCGACACCAGGCTGTAGTCCAGGTCGAAACGAGCGGGGTTGGAGCCGTAGTCCGACTGGCGAGCCAGTTCGACGGTCCAGCCGGCGGACCAGCCCTCGGCAAGGTTGCGGTTTCCCGCCAGGCGTGCGCCGAGGGTCGCGGACGATTGGCCCGGGGCCGTCGGGAAGTCGAGCCAGTAGCCATACAGCGACAGGGTGCCGGCCGGCGTCGGGGTCTCGGCATGGATCAGATGGCTGTCCGACTGCCATTCGCCCACCGGGCTGTCGTCACCAAAGACCCGATGCACGCGGTCGATATAGGCATAGGTCAGGTTGAAAGGCTCAAAGGCCGTGGTCGTCACGCGGACCGCGTCGAAGGTCTGTTCGTTCTGGCGGAACCCGACGTTGCCGATGAAGCGGGCATTGCCCAGTACGATCCTCTGACGGCCGATCGTCACCTCGGTATCGGGCAGGCCCGTCCAGGTCACCTGCAGCCGGTTCAATTCCACCGTATCGGGATCGGCGATCACGGCCCGGCTCGCGGGGCCGTGGATGGTGTCGTTGAAGTCACTGACGATTGCCTGGACAGCTTCCCCCTCGACCAGGAAGGTAAGGTTCGAAACCGTCGGGCTGCGCCAGCCCAGGCGCAGCCGTGCGGTGACGCCATCGGCGTCATCCAGCCCGTCCTGACGCACGCCCTCATAACGGACACGGCTCTCGAACAGGAAGGTGCCGGGGACGACATCGGCCTCGGCGGCGACGGCAGGTGGCGGGGTGGCCTGGGCCACAGCAACGCCGGGCCCCATGACCAGGGTGGTGAGGAGGAAAGCTGCAAGACGCATATCAGGCTCGTTGGATTAGCGTGTAGGTCCGGGCCGCCGGCTGCAGGCGGCCTTTCAGAATGGCGCGGACACACCCCAGCGCCGGGTCCTCTGCCCCCTGGGCGGCAGAGATCAACTGCGTCCACTTTTCGTCGTCCGCCTCGTTGATAAAGGTACGGACCTCTTCGCGGACAAAGGCCGCAAACTCGAGTTGCTGGCGATCAGCGGCGTCCTGCACCTGGCGGGCAAGATCCGCATCCGCCTCGAGCAGCCAGGCCTGGGCCCGGGCCGCCACGGCGTGATCGTCACGCAGCAGATCGCCCAGAGACAGTTGCCCCTGGGCGCGCCGCCCATCGTCCGACAGCACGATGGCTACGCCCTGTTCCTGCGCCTCGACGACCAGACCTGCGACATAGCGGCTGGCGTCTGCCGTCCAGCGCCGGCCTTCCAGTTCCAGGGCAATCTGCTCCTGGACATGCTCAAACGGCAGATCGCGACCGTCGATGCGGCGATCCAGGCGCAGCACATGCCAGCCGAAGCGCGAGCGCACCGGCTCGGCCGACACCTCGCCGGGAGCCAGCTGCGCCAGACCGGCCTCGACAGATGCCGTCAGGTCGCCCGGGCTGAGCTGCCCCAGGGAGCCACCGACGCCGGCCGATGTGCAACCCGAATGGGTCCTGGCCAGTTCGGCGAAGCTGACCTGGGGGTCAGCCAGTCGCCGGATCAGTTCATCGGCGCGTTCGCGAGCGGCCTCCCAGGCTGCGGGCTCCTCCCCTTCCGGGGCCAGCAGGATATGCGAGGCTTCGGTCAGGGTCGGCGAGCGAAAGGCGCTGCGGGCTGAATCATAGACCCGGCGGATCTCGGCATCGGTCGGCTTCTGAACGACGACCTCAGCTTCGAAAACGGCCCGGATCAGAGCCTCTTCCGGCGTTTCCTCGCGCCCATCTTCCTCAACGACCGGTTCGGGGATCAGGCCCAGAACCTGGGCGCGATCCAGCAGCAACGCCCGGATCGCCAGGGCATGGCCGGCGGCCCGACGCGCGTCCTCGGCCGTGGCGGCAGGATGGTTCTGCGCCTCTTCCGCGATCAGGTTTTCCGGAATCTGGACGCCGTCAATGACGCGACAACGTGTGGCACTCATCGACGCCCCCCGACCGGGCCGCGATTGATCGGCATCGCGCGCTTGGACCGAACCAGCTGCCAGCCCCGACGGTTGAGATACCAGACCGGTGCCGAGAGCATGTGAACCAGACGCGTGAAGGGGAACACCAGCAGGATCGTCAGCCCCAGGGTCAGGTGCGCCTTGAAGATCCAGTGGACGTTGGCGATGTAGCTGGAGGCTTCGGGATTGAAGGTGAAGATGCCCTGCGCCCAGAACATGAACTTGAGCATCTCCTCGCCGTCGCGGTGCTCCAGCGACAGCGGAATGGTCGCCAGGCCGAGGCAGAGTTGGAGCATCAGCAGGCACAGGATTGCGATGTCGCCAAAGCTTGATGTCTTGCGGATGCGGGCGTCGAACAGTCGCCGGTGCAGCAGCAGCAGGCCGCCGATCAGACAGAAGAATCCCGCTGTGCCACCGGCAACAATCGCCAACATTTGCTTGAAGGCGTGGGTGACGCCCAGCGCATGCCACACCGCCGGAGGCGTCAGCAGTCCCACGAAATGGCCGCCGAAGATCATCAGAATTCCCAGGTGAAACAGGACCGATCCGGTCACCAGCTGCTTGCGGCGAAGCAGTTGAGAGGACCCGGTCCGCCAGGTGTACTGTTCGCGATCAAACCGCAGGACCGACCCGATCGTCAGCACCGCCAGGGCGATGTAGGGATAGACGCCGAACGCCAGGAAATTGATATCCATCACTGAGGTCCTCTTGGTGATCTTGCCCCCGCGAGCGCACGCTCCGGGGTCGGGCCCATCGCCTTCAGCATCGCCTCGGCCTTGGGACAGCCTTCATCCGTGGACGGCCCGAAGGTGACGGCGGTTTCTTCCCAGGCCTTGTCCAGAGCGGCCAGGTCGTCCGGGTTTTCCTCGGCCTCGGCCAGCAGCGCTGCGACAGCATCCGAATCCGGGGCCGCATCCGACAGAGCCACAAGGGCCCCGAAGACGGCGCGATAGGGACTGGTGCGCTTGTGCAGGCGCAGGGCCATGGCCTCAAGCACATGCACCGCTTCGCCCAGCAGGGATGCGGCGCGGTCATCGGGCAGCACCGACAGAAAGTCCAGGAACACGGGCAGATAGTCGGGCAGTTCCTTGGCCGACATCTCCAGCCCGGCCTGCCTGTAGAGTTCGACCAGATTGGCCATGGCCTGGCCGCGGTCGCGGCTCTCGCCGTGGACATGCTCGTACAGGTTCAGCGACAGGCTGCGGGTCCGGTCGAAAACCTGGACGTACTCTTCCTGGAGTTCGTACAGGTCGGTCTGGGCAAGGCGTTCACCTAGCCGGGTCACGGCCCCGGACACCTTGGTCGGGATCCGGGATTCGGCCGCGACCACATCGAGGATGGCCGGCATCAACCGGCGCTGATCCTCATCCGGGTAGTTCAGCATCAGGCCCAGTGCGCGATAGATCAGGGCCATCTCAGGAGACCTTTGCCACGGGCTTGGCGCGAGACCGCTTGTCCATGCCGAACAGGCCGACCTCGGTGCGTCCACCCGAACACCCATTGCCGAAGGTAAAGCCGCAGTCGGACCGCAGCTCATAGGCATCTTCCGCCCACTCGCGGTGGGTGGTCGGGATGACGAAGCGATCCTCGAAGTTGGCGATAGCCATGATCTGGTACATTTCGTCGATCTGGGCGGCGGTCAGACCGACCCGCTCGGCGATGTTGTGGTCGATCCGACCGTCGACCGAGCGCGCCCGCATATAGGCGCGCATCGCCATCATCCGTTCCAGGGCCTGCACGACAGGCTCCTCGACGCCGGCTGTCAACATATTGGCCAGGTATTTGACCGGAATCCGCAGCGAGCGGACGTCGGGCATTTCGCCATCCATCTCCAGGGCCCCGGCGGCAGCCGCGTTCTGGATGGGCGACAGCGGCGGCACATACCAGACCATCGGCAGGGTCCGATATTCGGGGTGCAGCGGGAAGGCGACCTTCCACTCCATCGCCATCTTCCAGATCGGGCTGCGCTTGGCCCCCTCGATCCAGGCGTCGGGCACGCCGTCGGCACGGGCCTGGGCGATGACGGCCGGGTCGTTGGGATCCAGGAAGACGTCGAGCTGAGCCTGATAGAGGTCGCCCTCATCCGGCACGGCGGCGGCCGCCTCGATGCGGTCGGCGTCGTAGAGCACCACGCCCAGATACCGGATCCGCCCGACGCAGGTTTCCGAACACACTGTCGGCAGACCCGCCTCGATTCGCGGATAGCAGAAGACGCACTTCTCGGATTTGCCGGATTCCCAGTTGTAGTAGATTTTCTTGTAGGGACAGGCCGACACGCACATCCGCCAGCCCCGGCACTTGTCCTGATCGATCAGGACGATGCCGTCCTCTTCGCGCTTGTAGATGGCGCCCGAGGGACAGACCGCGACGCAGGCCGGGTTCAGGCAGTGCTCGCACAGCCTGGGCAGATACATCATGAAGGTGTTTTCGAAGGCCGCGTAGATCTCCTTCTGGACGCCTTCGAAATTGTAGTCCTGGGATCGCTTGGCGAATTCACCGCCCAGGATCTCCTCCCAGTTCGGCCCCCACTCGATCTTCTCCATGCGCTCGCCGGTGATGGCCGAGCGCGGCCGCGCCGTCGGGAAATGCTTCATCTCCGGCGCGGTTTGCAGGTGGGCGTAGTCGAAATTGAACGGCTCGTAGTAATCGTCGATTTCGGGCAGGTCGGGGTTGGCGAAGATCTTGGCCAGGATGCGCCACTTGGCCCCCATGCGCGGCTCGATCTGGCCGTTCTTCTTGCGTCGCCAGCCGCCGTTCCACCGCTTCTGGTTCTCCCAGTCCTTGGGGTAGCCGACGCCGGGCTTGGTCTCGACGTTGTTGAACCAGGCGTACTCAACGCCCTCGCGATTGGTCCAGACATGCTTGCAGGTCACTGAACAGGTGTGACAGCCGATGCACTTGTCGAGGTTCAGCACCATGCCGATTTGGGCGCGGACCTTCATTGGGCGGCCTCCTGTGCCGGGGCTTCAAGGGGCTGGTCGAGCCAGTCGACCTTGCGCATCTTGCGAACCACCACGAACTCGTCGCGGTTGGATCCGACCGTTCCGTAGTAGTTGAAGCTGTAGGCCAGCTGGGCGTAGCCGCCGATCATGTGCGTCGGCTTGAGGACGATGCGGGTGACCGAGTTGTGGATACCGCCGCGCTGGCCGGTGATCTCGGATCCCGGCGTGTTCACGATCTTCTCCTGGGCGTGATACATGAAGGTGGTCCCCTCACGGATCCGCTGGGACACCACCGCCCGCGCCGCGATCGCGCCATTGGTGTTGAACAGTTCGACCCAGTCGTTGTCGACGATGCCGGCACGGCGGGCGTCGGTCTCCGAAATCCAGATGACCGGACCGCCACGGTTCAGCGTCAGCATCATCAGGTTGTCGGAATAGGTCGAGTGGATCCCCCATTTCTGGTGCGGGGTGATGAAGTTCAGCTCGATCTCAGGCTCGCCGTTGGGCTTGCGGCCCTTGATGCTGAGCGTCTTGAGGTCCAGCGGCGGTCGATAGACGCACAGCGCCTCGCCGAAGGCCCGCATCCAGGGATGGTCCTGATACAGCTCCTGTCGGCCCGACAGGGTCCGCCACGGAATTCGCTCATGCACATTGGTGTAGTTGGCGGAGTAGCAGACGTGCTCGGATTCCAGCCCGGACCAGATCGGCGACGAAATGATCTTGCGCGGCTGGGCCACGATGTCGGCAAAGCGGATCTTCTCTTCTTCCTTGGGCTCTGCCAGGTGAGCGTGATCACGCCCGGTGTGTTTGGACAGGGCCGCCCACGACTTGACCGAGACCTCGCCGTTGGTTTCCGGTGCCAGCATCAGGACCGCCTCGCAGGCCTGCACCGCCGTCTCCATGAGCGGCAGGCCTTCGGACACGCCCTCCTCGAGCACCTTGCCGTTCAGGCCAGCCAGCAGCTGGACCTCGTGCTCGGTGTTCCAGGTCAGGCCCTTGCCGCCGTTTCCGACCTTGGTCATCAGCGGCCCGAGGGAGGTGAACTTCTTGTAGAGGTTCGGATAGTCGCGCTCGATCACCGTGATCTGCGGCATGGTCTGGTTGGGGATCGGCTCGCATTCGCCCTTCCACCAGTCCTTGACGTCATAGGCCTGGGCCAGCTCGCCGGGACTGTCGTGCTGGATCGGCGTCAGGACGAGGTCCTTCTCGACGCCGAGCACCTCGGTGCAGACCTCCGAGAAGGTCTTGGCTAGACCCCGGAAGATGTCCCAGTCGCTGCGCGATTCCCACGACGGATCCACGGCCGCCGTCAGCGGGTGGATGAAGGGGTGCATATCCGAGGTGTTGAGGTCGTGCTTCTCGTACCAGGTCGCGGTCGGCAGAACGATGTCGGAATAGACTGCGGTGGTCGACATCCGGAAGTCGAGTGTCACCAGCAGGTCAAGCTTGCCCTCCGGGGCCTCGTCACGGCAGGTGACTTCGGTCGGTCGGGCGGCATCGGCGTGCCCCAGATCCTTGCCCTGCACGCCGTGGGATGCTCCCAGCAGGTGCTTGAGGAAGTATTCGTGGCCCTTGCCGGACGACCCCAACAGATTGGAGCGCCAGACAAACATATTGCGCGGCCAGTTTTCCGGCGCGTCCGGGTCCATACAGGACATTTCCAGCGACCGGTCCTTGAGCGCGTTGATGGTGAACGCCTTGGGATCGACGCCGGCCGCCTCGGCGGCACGCGCCACCTCCAGCGGATTGGTCTTCAGGGCCGGAGCTGACGGCAGCCAGCCCATGCGCTCGGCCCGGGCGTTGTAGTCGAGCATCGACCCGCCCCAGTCACCGTCAGGTGCCGTCGGCGACAGGATCTCCGACATGGCCACCGTCTCGTAACGCCACTGGTCGGTATGGGCGTAGAAGAAGGAGGTCGAATTCTGCTGGCGGGGCGGACGGTGCCAGTCCAGGCCGAAGGCGACTGGGGCCCAGCCCGACTGCGGCCTCAGCTTTTCCTGACCCACATAGTGACACCAGCCGCCGCCCGACTGGCCGACGCATCCGCACATCACCAGCATGTTGATGACCGCGCGGTAGTTCATGTCCATGTGGAACCAGTGGTTCATCGCGGCCCCGATGATCACCATCGAGCGACCATTGGTCTTTTCGGCGTTGGTGGCAAAGCCACGCGCCACAGCGATGATCTGATCACGCGGCACCGAGGTGACCTCCTCGGCCCAGGCCGGGGAATAGGGCTCGGGATCATCGAAATTGGCCGGCATGTGCTCGCCGCCAAAGCCCTGATCGACGCCGTAATTGGCCAGGAACAGGTCATAGGCCGTGGTCACCCACGCCTCGCCGTCCTTCAGCTTCATCCGCTTGACCGGCACATTGCGCACCAGCACCTCGGGGTGGTCGGTGGCGACAAAACCGTTGCCGGCGGTGCTGCCGAAATAGGGGAAGCGAACGCCCTTCACCTCATCGTGGACGCCCTTGAGTCCGAGGCGCAGCTTGGTTTCTGACCCTTGCGCCTTCTCTTCCAGGTTCCACTTGCCGTCCTCGCCCCAGCGGAACCCGATCGAACCGTTGGGAACGACGACCTTGTCGCTGTCCTCATCGATGGCGACCGTCTTCCAGTCGGGATTGTTCTTCTCGCCCAGCGCCCGGGCGAAATCGGCCGCCCGCAGCATCCGGTCGGGGACCAGGGCGCCGTCCTGGGGAACCAGGCGCACCAGCATCGGCAGGTCCGAATACTGGCGCAGATAGTCCTGGAAGTAGGGCACCTGACGGTCCTGATGGAATTCTTTCAGGATGACATGGCCGAAGGCCATGCCCAGGGCGGCGTCAGTCCCCTGCTTCACCGCCAGCCAGATGTCCGAGAATTTTGACGCTTCCGAATAGTCCGGGCAGATGACCGCCGACTTGGCCCCGCGATAGCGCGCCTCGGTATAGAAGTGGGCGTCCGGCGTGCGCGTCTGGGGCACGTTGGAGCCCCACAGCAGCAGGAAGCCGGAGTTGTACCAGTCCGCCGATTCCGACACGTCGGTCTGTTCGCCCCAGGTCTGGGGTGAGGCCGGCGGCAGGTCGCAATACCAGTCGTAGAACGAGCCGCAGACACCGCCCATCAATTGCAGATAACGAGCGCCGGCCGCATAGGACAGCATCGACATCGCCGGGATCGGCGAGAAACCGAACACCCGGTCAGGCCCCCAGGCCTTGACCGTATGGGCGTTGGCCGCAGCGATCAGCTCATTGACCTCGTCCCAGGTGGCCCGCACGAAGCCGCCCCTGCCGCGCATCTTGACGTAGTCTTCGCGCGCCACCGGGTCAGCCTGGATGGAGGCCCAGGCCGCCACCGGGCTCAGGCTGGCACGCGCCGCCCGCCACCGACGCAGCAGGCGCGAGCGGATCAGCGGGTATTTCACCCGATTGGCCGAATAGAGGTACCAGCTGTAGCTGGCCCCCCGCGCACAGCCCCGGGGCTCATGGTTGGGCAGCTCCGGCCGGGTGCGCGGATAGTCGGTCTGCTGGGTTTCCCAGGTGACGATCCCGCCCTTGACGTAGATCTTCCACGAGCACGAGCCGGTGCAGTTTACGCCGTGGGTCGAGCGCACGATCTTGTCGTGCTGCCAGCGGTTCCGATAGGCGTCCTCCCAGGTGCGGTCGTCATCGTTCATGACGCCATATCGGCCGGAGAAGAGCTCCGTCTTGCGCGTGAAGAAGAGAAGGCGATCGAGGGTTTGGCTCATGTTCAGCCCGCCTTTGTCGATGTCGGATTCAGGATGGAGTTCTTGCGGGCATAGAACAGCCAATTCACCGCCGCGCAGGTCAGGTAAAAGCCCAGGAAGACATAAAGGGCAGTGCTCGGATCGCCGGACGCGCTCATCGAGCTGGCGAATGCCAGCGGGATGAAGAAGCCGCCGTAGGCCCCGATCGCCGACGAGAAGCCGACGATGGCCGCCGATTCGAGCTCGGACGCCTTCAGCCGTTCCTCGGCGGTCGCCTCAGGCATCAGCCGGGGCATGTCGGCCCGCACGAGCGCCGGGATCATCTGGAAGGTTGAGGCATTGCCGACGCCGGTCCAGAAGAACAACCACATGAAGCTGGCGAAGAACAGCGGGAACGACGGCTCTGCCCCCAGGGCACCGGTCGAATAGAGCGCGCCGCCGACACCCACCATCAGGGCACCAAACACCCACTGGGTGACATGCTGTCCGCCCCAGCGATCGGACACCCAGCCGGTGAGTGCCCGCGACGCCGCGCCGACCAACGGCCCGAGGAAGGCGATCTGAAGGATGTTGACGTCCGGGAACAGCGTGCGGCCCAGCAGCGGGAAGGCCGCCGAGAAGCCGATGAACGAGCCAAAGGTGCCGATGTACAGGAAGCACATCAACCAGTTGTGCTTGCGCTTGAAGACGACCGCCTGCTCCTTGAAGGAGGCGCGGGCCGAAGCGACATCGTTCATGCCGAACCAGGCTGCGATTGCCGCCAGAATGATCAGCGGAACCCACATGAAGCCGGCGTTCTGCAGCCAGACCTGCTGCTGGACGCCTTCGACAACCGCCGTCTGCGGCGCGCCGCCAAGCGGCCCGAACAGGGCGAATCCGGCCGCGATCGGGGCCAGCAACTGCAGGGCGCTGACACCCAGGTTGCCGAAGCCGGCATTCATGGCCAGGGCGTTGCCCTTCTCCCGTTTCGGGAAGAAGAAGCCGATATTGGCCATGGACGAGGCGAAGGCACCGCCGCCCAGGCCGCACGACAGAGCCAGCAGGACGAACACCCAGTAGGGCGTCGACGGGGTCTGGACGGCCAGGCCGACACCGACCGCCGGGATCAGCAGCGACAGGGTCGCCAGCACCGTCCACAGCCGTCCGCCCACGATGGGCACCATGAAGCTGTAGAAGATGCGCAAGGTCGCGCCTGACAGCGCCGGCAGCGCCGTCAGCCAGAACAGCTGGGCCGTCGAAAACTGGAAACCGACCGAGTTCAGTCGCGTCGCCACCGTCGACCACAGCATCCAGACCGAGAAGGCCAGCAGCAGGTTGGGGATGGAGATCCACAGATTGCGCATGGCGATCTTGCGGCCGGTCTTGGCCCAGAACGTCTCGTCTTCGGGGCGCCAGTCATTGAGGACATGGGCCGGCTCGGGTTCGCCGAGTTCGGGGAATTCCGGCAGATCCACCAGGGCCGGCTCGCGCGTCACCTCCATGCGGCGCACCGCAAAGTGCATCCACACCAGGGCGGTTGCGACCAGGGCGAACAGCAGCATGAAGCAGCTGGTCCAGATGCCGGTGAGATCGGCCATGATCCCGAACAGGATCGGCAGGACGAAACCACCCAGGCCGCCGATCATGCCGACCAGACCCCCGACCGCGCCGACATGGTTCGGGTAATAGACCGGGATGTGCTTATAGACCGCCGCCTTGCCGAGGCTCATGGCGAAGCCGAGCACGAAGATCAGGGCAACAAAGGCAAACAGGCCGATTTCGATGTGGAAACGGATGGGTCCTTCGATGCCTTCAACGATGTAGGTCGTGGCCGGATAGGACAGGGCAAAGGTGCAGATCACACTGGTGAGGAAGGTGATATACATCACCTTGCGGGCACCGATCCGGTCCGACAGCCAACCGCCGAAGATTCGGAACAGGGAACCCGGGATCGAATAGGCCGCCGCCAGCATACCGGCCGCCGCAATGCCCAGGCCGTACACATCGGTCAGATAGTGCGGAAGCCACAGCGCCAGGGCTACGAAGGCCCCGAAGACGAAGAAATAGTAGAGCGAGAAGCGCCAGACCCGAATGTCGCGCAGCGGCGTCAGCTGCAGCCACACCGGCTGCGCCTTCTGATGGTTGCGCCGGCGCTCGGCGGTCGCCGGATCTTCGGGCGAGAAGAGGAAGAACAGCACGGCCAGGCCGGCCAGGGCCGCAGCCCAGATCTGGGCGACCGCTTCCCAACCGAAAGCCAGCATGACGAACGGGGCCGCGAACTTGGTGACGGCGGAACCGACGTTGCCGGCCCCGAAAATCCCCAGGGCCGTGCCCTGACGCTCGACCGAGAAGAACTTGGAGACATAGGCGATCCCGACCGCGAACGATCCGCCGGCGATACCGACCCCCAACGCGGCGGCCAGGAACTGCGGATAGGTCTCTGCGTAGGAGAGCAGGAAGGTCGCCGCCGCCCCCAGCAGCATGACGATCACATTGAGGACACGTCCTCCGAGTTGATCGGACCAGACCCCCAGGAAAACCCGAATCAGCGAGCCGGTCAGGATCGGCGTGCCGACCAGCAGCCCGAACTGGGCTTCATTGAGCCCGAGCTCTGCTTTGATCTGGACGCCGATGATCGAAAAGATCGTCCAAACTGCGAAACAGCCTGTGAAGGCCAGGGTACTTAGCCACAGCGCTCTGTTAGCGCCCGGCGATTGAAGGTGTCCGTCGACCATTTTCCAATCCTGCCCGTCACCCTTTGTGATGAACCAGCTTGGCTTCTAGTGTCAGCGCCGACCGAGTTATTTGATTCAGATCAATTGCGATTCTTTCTCAAATCACCCGATGCGAATATTGATTTCGCACAATATTCTCTTTGACCGAATTGGTATTATGGACCCTCTTGGACGAGCTGCCGAATTGAATAATATCAAGCCGGTTGCCAGGCGCCCCGAACACTTGATAATGGTCAAGCTGCTAGCTGAAGTTCTGAGTCTTCCAGGAAACGCCGATGACGATGCGCCCGACAGATCTGGATCGTGTGAAGGCGCTGCCCCTGTTTCGCAAGGTGTCGCCTGAGACGTTCCGAGATGTGACGGCCGGGGCCTTTCTCCAGCGCTTTCCGGCGGGGACGACCCTGCTGATGGAGGGCGATCCGGTTGATTTCCTCTATGTTCTCTTGGACGGCATCGTCGAGTTGCAGGGGACCTGGAAGGAAAAAGACACGACCCTGGCGGTGCTGCGGCCGGTCTCAACCTTCATTCTCGCCGCCGTCGTCCTGGACGTTGATGCCCTGATGTCGGCGCGCACCCTGGAACGATCGGAAATCCTCATGCTTTCGGGCCAGGCCCTGCGGCGGACGATGCGACAGGATGCTGAGTTTGCCATGGCCGTCGCCGAGGAACTGTCGGGATGCTATCGCGGCCTGGTGCGGACCGTGAAGAACCAGAAGCTGCGGGGGGGCACCGAGCGGCTGGCCAACTACCTGATCACCCAGCGCATCCGCCAGGGCTCCAAGGACACGCTGGTACTTCCCCACGAGAAGCGCATCCTGGCGTCCCTGTTGGGCATGACGCCTGAAAATCTCTCGCGCGCCTTCGCCAGCCTGGCGTCGCACGGCGTCGTCGTCCACGGCCCTGAGGTCACCCTGACCCGCCCCGAGGCGCTGGAGCGTCTCGCCCGGCCGACCCCCCTGATCGACAATCACATGCCGCCTCAGGCGCGGGTTCTCGGCAAGGGCGAGGTCGAAAGCTGGTCAGAAGAGACCGGCTACGCCTGAAGCGCGATCCGATAAGTGGAAACCGGTTATCGGATCAAACGCGCGGCACTGATCAGCGCATTCAAGTCATGGAAGCCGGGCTCAATCCTGGCCGGACGAACCAGCTCCGCTCCAGCGATCAGCCGCCGAAGGCGGCCAGATTGACCAGGTCGCCCGGATCGCCCTGGGCCAGTCGGTGCCCGTCGCGCTTGCCGGTCATGGCCGCCGTGATCGCCGCGATCAACTCCGGTTCCTGATCGGCGTCCTGCAGAAACACCCTCAGCGGCACGCCCCCCTGCCCGAACAGGCACAGCCGCAGTTGGCCGCGGGCCGAGACCCTGAGACGATTGCAACTGTCGCAGAAGCCTGGCGCATAGGGCGCGATCAGACCCAGTCGACCGGCATAGTCCGGGTGCTGATATTCCTGGGCGGGGCCGCTGTCGGCCTGGCGTGTCGTCAGGGTCCAGCCGCGCGCCTCCAGCCAGGCCCGCAGCACGGTGCCGCTGATGTGGTGGGCGGCGAAATAGTCGGCATTGTCCGCTGTTCGCATCAGCTCGATGAAGCGGACGGCCATCGGTCGCTCGCGGACAAAGCTCGCCCAGGCGTCAAAGCCGGCCTCGGCGGTCTCGCGCAACAGCACTGCATTGACCTTGATCGCCTGGAAATCGGCCGCCATGGCGGCATCGATGCCGCGGATGACATCGTCGCATCGATCATGGCCGGTAATTGCGCGAAAGCCATCCCTGTCTAGGGAATCCAGGCTGACATTCAGATGTGTCAGACCGGCATCTCGCCAGTCCTGCACGCGCTTGTTCAGGTTCCATCCGTTGGTCGTCACCGCGACCTTGTCGACACCCGGGGTCGCCGCGACGCGCGCGACAATCTCGGCAAAATCCCGACGCACCGTAGGTTCGCCGCCGGTCAGACGCACCTTGGCAAGGCCCAGCCGGGCAAAGCCATGCACCAGGCGCTCGATCTCGTCGGGCGTCAGAAAACTGAGCGGGCCCTGCCGCTTCCAGCCGTCCGGCAGGCAGTATGTGCAACGGAAATTGCAGACCTCCGTCACCGATAGACGGAGATAGCGGAACCGCCGACCGAAGCCGTCGGTCAGATGACCGGCGTCGAACGCCATGGAAGCTCCTTTCCAAGCACGGGAGGCAGCGCTGTTTCCAGCGTCACCCTTGGCCCTTTGGGGACCCGGCCCGACGGCCTTGGCGCGAGGCGCTTTAGGCCGTCAGGCTCGGAGCGAGTTTGGCGATGCATACGTCGGACCGTCGGCATCACCTTTGACTGGTGGAGCCACAGGACTTGATGCGGGTCAAGCGGCCGCCCGCCTCTCGCACTGTTCGGGCACAGGCGTCATGATAGGGGGATCCCTTCATGTCGGAGCCCCAGATGTCCTCACGCTCAGTCAAGCTGAACCTGCCCCGCCGGTCCCTGCTGGCGCTCATGGGCGCGACCCTGGCCACGGCGGCCTGCTCCGGTCGTCCCGGCCCGGCGACGCGGCCCCTGATGGTTTTTGCCGCCGCCAGCCTGACCGAGGCGCTCGACGCCGTGCTCGCCGCCTTCCAGGCCCAGACCGGTATCGAGACCCAGGCCGCCTATGCCGGCAGTTCCCAGTTGGCGCGTCAGATCGAGCAGGGCGCCCCGGCCGATCTGTTCGTCTCGGCCGACGCCGAATGGATGGACTGGCTTGCGGCGCGCGACCTCATCGACGCCTCGGCCCGGCGTGACATTGCAGGCAATCGCCTCGTCCTCATCGCCCCCACCTCCGGCAATACGACACCGCTCGACCTGACGCCGGGACCGGCACTGGGCCCGCAGGTCCTGGAGCGGCTCGGCGACGGCAGGCTGGCGACGGCAGAGCCCGAGGTGCCCGCCGGTCGCTATGGCCGCGAGGCCCTGACGGCCCTGGATCTCTGGACGACCCTCGAACCGCGCCTGGCCCCGGCGGAAAACGTGCGGGCCGCCCTGGCGCTGGTCGCGCGCGGCGAGGCCCCGTTGGGCATCGTCTATCAGACCGACGCCCTGGCCGAATCGCGCGTCACCGTCGTGGCCGAGTTTGCTGCCGACCTGCACAGCCCGATTGTCTATCCGGCCGCCCCGGTCCGCCAGGAAGCGCCCCAGGCCGAGGCCTGCGCGCAGTTGCTGGATTTTCTGGGCGGGCCGTCCGGCCAGGACATCCTGCACGGCTACGGATTTGCGCCGCCGGCATGATGCTCAGTTCCGCCGAGCTCGAGATCATCGGCCTGTCTCTCAAGGTCGCCACCACGGCCGTGCTGTTCGGCTTGCCACTCGGCATCGGCACCGCCTGGGTGCTGGCCCGCTGTCAGTTTCCCGGTCGTTCGCTCCTGTCGGGCGTGATTCACCTTCCGCTCGTGCTGCCGCCGGTGGTGACAGGCTATGTGCTGCTGCTCCTGTTCGGGCGGACCGGGCCCATCGGGTCCTGGCTTGAGACGTTCGGTGTGCGCTTTGCCTTTGACTGGACCGGCGCCGCCCTGGCGGCCGGGATCATGGGCTTTCCTCTGGTGGTGCGATCCGTGCGACTGGCCTTCGAGATGGCCGATCCTGGCCTTGAGCGGGCCGCCGAGACCCTGGGGGCCGCGCCCGCCATGCGATTCCTGACCATCACCCTGCCGCTGGCCCTGCCCGGCATCCTGGCCGGAGGCGTGCTGGCCTTCGCCAAGGCTCTCGGAGAGTTCGGAGCCACCATTACCTTTGTCTCCAGCATCCCGGGCGAGACCCGGACCCTGCCGCTGGCGATCTACAGTCTGACCCAGATGCCGGGCGGCGAGGCCGCCGCCTTCCGGTTGGTCCTGATATCGACAATCGTGTCCATCCTGGCCCTTGTCGCCTCCGAGGTCCTGGCCCGGCGCATGTCCGTTTCTCAGGTGCGATCATGATCGAGGCACAGGCCACAATCCGGCGCGGGACCCGGGATTTCGCCATCGACATTTCAGTGGCCCAGGGCGTCGCGGTCCTGTTCGGACGATCCGGCTCAGGCAAGACTTCGGTGGCCGACCTGATCGCGGGCCTCGTCAAGCCGCGAGCGGGACGGGTATTGTTGAATGGGCACCCAGTCAGCGACGCCGCGACCCGGACCCACATCCCCGCCTGGCGACGGCGGATCGGCTATGTGTTTCAGGACGCGCGCCTGTTTCCGCATCTCAGCGTCACCGACAATCTGCTCTATGGAGCCCGGCGTCGCCGGCTGGCCGGCGACAACCTCGACAGCGTCGTAGCCCTGCTGGGGCTGGAGGATCACCTGACCAAGCGCCCCGGTGTCCTGTCCGGGGGCGAGGCCCGGCGCGTGGCGATCGGGCGGGCGCTGCTAAGTGGCCCCGAACTGCTGATCCTCGACGAACCACTCTCAGGCCTGGACGGTGCCCGCAAGGCAGAGGTGCTGCCGTTTCTGGACCGGCTGGCCCGGTCTGGCCCCCCGATCCTCTACATCACCCATTCGGTCGAGGAGACGGCGCGACTGGCCGATGAAGTGCTGCTGGCGGCCGACGGTCGGGTCTTCAATGCCGGCCCGCCGTCCGAAGCTTTCGCGCGGCCCGAAGCGGCGGACGCCGCCGGCCTGGGGGCACCGATCTCGGTCCTTGAAGGCAGGGCGGCGGGGGCTGACAGCGGCCCTGCCCAAGTCGTCGATCTGGGGGGGACCACATTCCACACGCCACCGCTGCGGGTCGCCCCCGGCGAGCGGGTCCGGATCGTGGTGGACGCGCGCGACGTCGCCCTAGCCCTGACCGCGCCCAGCGGCGTCAGCTTCCAGAACCAGCTCGCCGCCCGGATCGAGGCCTTGGTACCCGGTACCGGCGGATGGCTGGTGCATCTCTCAGGCCCGGGCTTCCGTCTGGCGTCGCTGGTGACGGCCGAGGCGGCCCAGACCCTCGGCCTGGCACCCGGCCGCGAGGTCGTGGCCCTGGTCAAGGCCACGGCCGCCGCGCGCTACGCCTAGGTCCGGGGCCGGGGCAGGGCCAGCATCGGCGCATAGATGACGGCAAAGGCGATGAAGGCCGCACACCACAGGCACGCCGAGGCGATCAGCAAGGGCAGATAGACGCTGGGCCAGAGGCCGGCGACCACGCGCGCAAGCGCGGCCAGATTGATCAGGATGTAGATCAGGGATCCGGACCAGCCGGCGGTCAGCGGACGCCCCGTATGACCGCGGCCGGCCCGGGTCATCACCGCCAAGGTCATGACCCCGACGGCACCCGCCGTCAGGGCATGCAGGCCCGCCGACGCCGTCAGCCCCTGAGGCCAGATCGCCGCCGCCCCCACCAGCACCAGGCCGACACCGAGCCAGAGGTAGCCCAGGTGCAGGATCAGCACGAGCGGCTCGGCTGTGGTGGCCCAGCCACGCCAGCGCGCCAGCCTCACCAGGTTGAGCAAGCCCGCCGCCGTCAGGGCAATGCCGATCAGGTGACTTTCGGGCAGGATCGTCCATCCCACCAGGGCCAGGGCCGTCACCACCAGTGTCACCATGTCAAACGGCCCGGTCACCGCCGGCAGCGGCCCTTCGCGCTTGAGCTGCCAGTTCCGGGTGAAACTCGGCACGATCCGACCCCCGATCAGGCAGATCAGCAGGATGACCACCGCCAGGGCCACACGGGTGGCGATCGGTGCCACCCCGCCACCGACGTAGGCCTCAATGTGAAAGCCTACATTCGCCAGGGCAAACACGCTGATCATGATGGCCACCGGCGCATTACGCCAGTTCTGGCCGGCCAGGATTTCGCGCCAGACCAGACCCGCCATAGCCAGGAGGAACAGGCTGTCCACGGCTCCAGGCCAGGCCGCGCCGGCCAGGCCTGGCGTCAGCGCCAGGGCCGTCATCGCGATCCGACCGGCCAGCCACAGGCCGACCATCACCATCAGGGGAACACCGACGACCGGCATGCGGCCAGTCCAGTTCGGCACCGCCGTCATCAAGAAGCCGACGATGACGCCGCCAGCATAGCCGAACAGCATCTCATGCACATGCCAGGTCAAGTTCAACTCGCCGCCGGCCAGATAGGCATGAACCCACAGCGGCACCGCCAGCGCCGCCCAGATCGCCGACAGCAGGAAGAACGGCCTCAGGCCAATACTGAAAAGGGCGGGCCCCTTGTAGGCGCGCATGGCGGCGGCAGTATTCATCAACTCTCGTCCTTCGCCAGGCGGTCCGCGCCGCGCCGCCCGACCGTTCGTGTGTGTCGGCCCCTCAAGCGCCGGAGACGCCGCCTAGCCGCAACGTGAATAGCCGCAGCTCAGGCAAGAATCGCAACCTTCCTTACGCAGCAGCCCCGGTGTTCCGCAGTGCGGACAGGCCGCCCGCGACCGGGGTTCCGACGCCGTCGATACCGCCGGCTCGCTCGCTGATACGGAGTTGGCTGCGGGGTCCTCCAGGCTGAGGTGGCGCGCGATGACATCCCCGATCGCCGCAGGAATGGACGGGGTATAGGCCCCCTCCATCCAGGCCCCGCCGGCCGGGTCGAAAACGGCCTTTAACTCCTCGGCGACGAAACTGACATCGCCCCCGCGGCGGAAGACGGCGGAGATCATGCGGGTCAGCGCCACCGTCCAGGCATAGTGGGCCATGTTCTTGGAGTTGACGAAGATCTCGAACGGGCGCGATCCACCGCCGGCGTCCTCGATGTCGTTGATGGTCACATAGACCGCGTGGGCATCCAGCGGCCAGCGCACCTTGTAGGTCGAGCCGGTGAGGCGGCGGGGGCGCGGTTCCAGCGGCGGCGGTTCGACCGCCTCGACCGTGTCGGAGGGCGGCGCGGCCACGCTCAGCACCGAGCCGGTGATGGCATTGGGCCGATAGGTGGTCAGGCCCTTGCAGCCCATCCGAAAGCCCTGGACATAGACATCGGCGAAGTCCTCAAAGCTGATGTCTTCCGGGCAGTTGATCGTCTTGGAAATCGAACTGTCGACCAGGGCCTGTGCCGCCGCCTGCATCCGCAGGTGATCCGCCGGCGTCAGGGTCTGGGCACTGACGAAGGCCTCCGAAAGCGGGGCCGCCTCGCCCTTCAGTCGCTTCCACAGGGCCAGGGCGTAGTCCTCGACCGCCTCCTCCCGGCGCGAACCGTCGGGCTGAAGCACCTTGCGGACATAGTCGAAGGCGAACACCGGCTCGATCCCGGATGAGACATTCCCGGCCAGCAGCGAGGTCGTCCCGGTCGGAGCGATCGAGGTCAGGCAGCCGTTGCGCAGGCCGTGCTGGCGGATCAGGTCACGGGTTTCCTCATCAAGCCGGGCCAGGTTGGGCCGATCCAGCATGGCGACGTCATAGGCCGGACAGGGCCCCTTTTCCGCCGCGAGCTGGGCCGAGGCCCGGTAGGCGGCGTGCTGGATCACATCCAGCCAGCGGCTGGTCAGATCGACCGCCGCCTCTGACCCATAGCGGACCCCGCAGAAGATCAGCGCATCGGCCAGGCCGGTAATCCCCAGACCGATGCGGCGCTTGGCCTTGGCCTCGGCCTCCTGGGCCGCCAGCGGAAAACGCGAAACGTCGATGACATTGTCCAGCATCCGAACGGCGGTCTGGGTCAGGTCCGACAGCTCGGCTTCGTCAATCGCGGCCCCGGCCTCGAATGGATCGCGGACCAGCCTCGCCAGGTTGATCGAGCCGAGCAGGCAGGCCCCGTAGGGCGGCAGCATCTGCTCGCCGCACGGATTGGAAGCTGCAATCACCTCGCAATGCGCCAAGTTGTTGGCGGCATTGACCCGGTCGATGAAGATGACGCCCGGCTCGGCGGCATCGTAGGTCGCCCGCATCAGCCGCGCCCACAGATCCGAGGCCCGCACCGTGCGGTAGGTCTCCCCGCCGAACGTCAGCGGCCAGTCGGCGTCGGCCTCGAGGGCCGCCATGAAGGCATCGGGCACGAGCACCGAGATATTGAAATTACGAAGGCGTGCCGGGTCCCGCTTGGCGTCGATGAAGGCCTCAATGTCGGGATGATCGATCCGCAGGCAGCCCATCATGGCCCCGCGCCGCTGGCCGGCCGACATGATGGTGCGACACATCGAATCCCACACATCCATGAAGCTCAAGGGACCGGACGCCTCGGCCCCGACGCCCTTCACCGCCGCCCCCGACGGCCGAACCGTCGAGAAGTCCATGCCGACGCCACCACCCTGCTGCATCGTCACCGCCGCCTCGCGCAGGTGCTCGAAGATGCCGTTCAGATCGTCCGGCACCGTTCCCATGACGAAGCAGTTGAACAGGGTCACCGCCCGGCCCGTCCCCGCCCCGGCGATGATCCGGCCCGCCGGCAGGAAGCGATATCCGCTCAGCGCCTCACGGAACCGGCCGCGCCATCGCGCCCGCGCCTTGGGAGCCTCAGCCTCGGCCACCGCGGCCGCAATCCGGTCCCAGGTCGCATCGACGGAATCGTCGCCGCCCCCTCCGCGCGGCTTGAAGCGGTATTTTCCGTCCCAGATTTCACCTGCGAGCGGGCTGTCGAACGCCATGAGACTCTCCTGTCGAGGGACAGGGAGCCTTCCCGATTCGAGAGGCTGTCGGGAAGCGAACAGGCCAGTTGAGGAGGTGACCTCGATCAAGCCCGGCATTGATACCGGTCAGGTCGGTGACGAAGGGGTGGCCCGTGCGTTCTGGACGCACCACCGCAAGTGCCCTTCCTGGCTCAGAAATCCAGAATCTGGACGGTCTCACCCGCCGCTGCGGCGGGGGCCGATGCGAAACGCCGGATCAGGACATCAGCCTCGGCAAGCGCCGCCTGAGCCCCTGAATCGCCGTTGCCGAGAATGGCGACTCCGCCGTCAACCCGACGCGCCCGCTCCAGTGTCTCGCGCGGGCCGACGGCACCCAGCGGCGTCGCCAGAATGGCGTCGCGCCACGCCAGCGCCAACAGCGGGTCCCGACCGGCCAGCCCTGCCAGAAGCGGGGCGAGAAACAGCCTTGCCGTGACCATGGCCGAGGTCGGATTACCGGGCAGCCCGACCACCAGGCGGGTGCCGGCGCGAGCCACCCAGACGGGTTTGCCCGGCTTGATGGCGACCTTGGTGAAGACGTCCTCCAGGCCGCTGGAGGCAAACATGGAGCGGGCGTAGTCGCGCTCGCCGACCGACGCCCCGCCGGTCACCACAACCATGTCCGCCGCCGCCAAAGCCGCCTCGGCCGCCGCTTCAAGGGCCTCCGGCACATCGGCAAGGCGGGCGCGCCGGACCACATCGCCGCCCCAGGCGCGAACCAGCCCGGCTACGCCGAACGAGACGCTTTCGGCGATGGCCCCCGGAACCTCCAGGGCCCGACCCGGCTCAACCAGTTCGTCTCCGGTGCTGAGGATGGCCACCCGGGGACGCCGGTACACGCGCACCCGGTCCCGGTCGGCGGCGGCCAGGGCGACCATGGCGCGGAAATCGAGACATCGTCCGGCTTCCAGCAGAGTCTCGCCGGATTCGAAGTCTGATCCCGCCGCCCGGATATGTCGTCCGCCCGACGGCGACCGGTCGAACACGGCCGCTCCGTCTTCGACGCGGACGTCTTCCTGAATGACGACACGATCCGCGCCGGCGGGCACCGGCGCGCCCGTAAAAATCCGCGCGCAGGTGCCGCGTGCGAGCGGGGGCGGGGCCGACGCGCCCGCAAAGATCGCCTCTGCAACCGGCAGGGTGACCGGAACTGTGGTCAGGTCCGCCTCATGGACGGCATAGCCGTCCATGGCCGACAATGCCGCGCGTGGACTCTGGCCGCGCGCGGTGACCCGCTCTGCCAGGACACGCTCACAGGCCGCATCAATCTCGATCAGTTCGTCCCCGAGGGGACGGGCCTGCGCCACCGCGCACATCAGCGCCTCGTCCAGGGTAATCACCCGGGTGCCTCCATTATTCCTGTCGCCGGCCAAACTAGTCGCCGCCTCATGGGCGCGGGTTACCTTCGATCAAGGTAAGGGTCCAATTTGATCATGGCGACGAAGGTTCCGGCGCGCCAAGACGAGCCGTCGGTCAACGGTTGCCTTTGTCCCGAGGGTGGACCGGCCGACCCGCTGGGCACGGATCCTGCCTTTGCTCCAGCCGGAATGAGGCGGTGATGAGAATATCCCAAGTAATCCGTCACCGCCTCATTCCACTGCTGGTCCCACTCGCTTCGGGACTGGTCGTCGCCTGTTCGCCCGCGCCCTCAACGGAAGCGGCCAATCCGTCCGATCAGGATGCCCACAGCCATCAGACGACACAGCCGGCCAATACCGATGCTGTCGTCCTGACCGGGGCCGACGGGGCCCAGGTGGCGCTGACCCGCGAGGACACCGCCGCCTTGCCACGCGAGCGTGTCACCTTCAGTCGCCATGAAGACACCAGCGTCTATGAAGGTCCCCTGCTCCTCGATGTCCTGGCGCGGGTCGGCATACCGGCCAGTCCCCTTCGCAAGGATCAGCAGGCCACCGCCCTGCTGATCACGGCGGCCGACGGCTATCAGGTTGTCCTGGGTCTGCCTGAGACCGATCCGGCGACCCGCGCCGACCGCATCATCCTGGCCGATACCGATGACGGCGAACCGCTCGCTCCAGAGGACGGCCCCTTCATGATCGTGGCCGAAGGCGACGCGCGCGCGGCGAAATCCGCACGCATGGTGGTCTCCATTCGTGTGATCCCGCTGGGCGATCCGGCGAGCTAGGTGCCGGCGGTCCAGTCGCCAGACTTGCCGCCGGTCTTGGACAGCAGCCGGATATCGCGGATGACCATGCCCTTGTCCGCCGCCTTGAGCATGTCATAGAGCGTCAGGCAAGCGATGGACACAGCCGTCAGCGCCTCCATTTCCACGCCCGTCGTGCCCGTCAGCCGGGCCTCGGCGCGAATGTAAAAACCGGCCCCTTCGGTTCTGGGCGTAATCCGCACGGTCACGCTTTCCAGACCGAGCGGGTGGCACAGCGGAATTAGATCAGAGGTCCGTTTGGCCCCCATGACGCCGGCGACCTCTGCCGTGGCGATCACCGCTCCCTTTGCCGCCTCGCCGGCCAGTACCAGGGCGACGGTTTCGGGCGCGCAATCGACCTGGCCCTCGGCGACGGCAATGCGGCGGCTGGGGGCCTTGTCGCCGACATCCACCATGCGGACGCGGCCTTCCTGATCAAGGTGGGTCAGGCTCAAGGACAGATCCCCCGGTAGCGCGGAATCTGGCCAACCAGGGAACAGGGTCGGAACCGGCTGTCCAGCTCTTCGGCCAGGACAAGGTCCCAGGCGTCGCGACAGGCCCCGGTCGAACCCGGCACGCAGAATACAAAGGTCTCGTCCGCCTGCCCGGCAAAGGCCCGCGATTGCAGGGTGGCGACCCCGACCGTCGTCAGACTGGCCATGTGAAAGACGACGGCGAAGCCGTCCAGCTCGCGCCGGAACAGGGGCTTGAGCGCCTCGGGCGTGACGTCGCGCGGCGAAAAACCGGTGCCGCCCGTCGTGATGACCACGTCCACACCCTCATCCGCGACCCAGCGCCCGACCTGGGCCCGGATCGCCTCGACCTCGTCCTTGACGATGGCCTTGGCGGCCAGGGCATGACCAGCGGTCTGCAGTCGCTCTGCCAGCAGAGCCCCGGATGTGTCGGTGATTTCGTCCCGGGTGTCCGAGACGGTCAGCACGGCAATATTGAGGGGGTAGAAGGGCAGGTCGGGTTGGATGCCAGCCATCAGTCACTCCAGCGCGCACGGTCCGCGCGATCCTGTTCGGTCGGTTCGACCCAGCGAGCGCCGGACGGACCACTCTCGTGCTTCCAGAACATGGCCTCGGTCTTGAGTCGATCCATCAGATAGTCTGCCGCCAGGAATGCCTGCCGGCGATGCGGCGAGGCCGCCGCGACGAAAACGATGACCTCTCCGGGTGTGATCGAGCCGGCCCGGTGTACGACCCGGACGTCGCTGACGTCAAAGCGGGCGGCGACCGCCTCGGCCAATTCGATCAGCGAGCGGGGCGTCATCTCCGGGTGCCAGTCGAGCCGCAGGCAACTGACCTCCTGGCCGTTGCTGGCGTTGGCCCGCGCCAGGCCCGTGAAGGAGACGACGGCGCCATCGCCGTCGCGCCCCGAGATGAAGCGCGTCAGTTCCTGGCCGGCGTCCAGCAGGCCGAGCTCAAGATGGGCCGTCGCCGCCACGGCTCAGCCTCCCGAAACGACCGAAAAGAAGACCACCGACTGGCCGGCCTTCACGCTCGCATCATCCTTCACGACGCGGGAATCCACGGCGACCCGGATCTGCGGCTTGAGCAGGACGGCGGCGGCCTCATCCTGGCGCGCCAGTTCGGCCCGGATCTCGCCGACCGTTATGTCGTCGGCGGCAAAGACCATGGCCCTTTCCCGGCCAAGCAGGTCCGAGATTTCGCCATAGAAGGATACGTCGATCCGGATCATCTCTTGCCGTCCTCCGTCGGCATAACCTGGGAAGCTTGCACCGCCCCGGACAGTTCGGCGACGAACAGATTCGTCATCTCGGCTCGTACCGCCGGCTCACACCAGTACGGGCTCATCACCACCAGTCGGATGACGACCAGGTCCCCGCCGTCGTCCTGACCGCCATAGGTTGCCAGATGGGCCGCCTTCACCGCCGCACCGTCCTTGCCAAGCGTTGTACGCGACACTGCGAAGGCGGGCGAGGCCTGAAAGAACTCGAAGGCCGCACCGGTCCGCGCATTGGTGGCGCTGAGCGGTTCTCCGGCCTCGGCCAGGGTGAAGCAGGCGATATTGGCGTCGCCGGGCAGGAACCTTGCCTGCGGCACCGCTGCCGTCACCGCCGCTTCGAGCGCCCGGCGCGCCTCGATGGTCCCGGCCAGAATGGCCCCCAGGCCCTGTGGGTCGAAGCCCAGGGTCTCGGCTGTCAGCCAGGTCGCCGCCGCGCCGCTGGCCGAGCGTGACCCTTCCAGGGTCGAGGCCCACTTGCCGGCCGCCAGATCCTGGCGCGTGAGATAGGGCGCGTCGAACGCCGAGACGGCATAGGTCTGGGCATTGGAGGTCAGGAAGGCTCC
>Ga0209573_1001733_pt1 | contig 31465 bp, 35 predicted proteins | sample TNRBio252014_DNA_FD_185870 | JGI IMG/M metagenome (GOLD analysis project Ga0209573, IMG submission 185870) | Wastewater treatment Type I Accumulibacter community from EBPR Bioreactor in Madison, WI, USA - TNR Reactor_6/25/2014_ DNA (SPAdes)... | ecosystem: Engineered > Bioreactor > EBPR >...
CAGAAGCGAAAGCGTGACAGCCCGGACCCCTGCAGGGGCCCGGGCTGTCACGCTTCACCACCCACTCAGCACAAGTGGCCGACTTTTACGCCGCCACGCTGGCCGGAAATTGCGACGCCATTGACACCGTATCGACGGATACGCTCTTCGCCGGCATCCGCCTGGCTCGCCGAGCCGCACGAAAACAGAATTGATTCCGTATGAACACGGCATGCTCTACCGCAAAGCCAAGTCCACACGCCTTCAGGCATGGTATGAAGACATAAATGCAGGAAGATCCATGACGCATAAACAACAGATCGTAGTCGACTGGGGCTCCAGCAACTTCCGCGCCTATCGCTTCGCTGCTGATGGTTCGGTCGCAGAGCAGCATCAGGCTGCAGCCGGCATCCTGAGCGTGACCGACAACGCCTTCGAGGTGGTGCTCGAGCGTGAGATCGGGCACTGGATCGACCGCGACTGCGACGTGTTTCTGTCCGGGATGATCACCAGCCGCAACGGCTGGCTCGAAACGCCCTATGTCGAGACTCCAGCCGACCTTGCCGGGCTCGCCGCCAATGCCCGCGAAGCAACATCGGTGCGGGGTGCCAGGCTCCGGTTCCTTCCCGGCGTCGCGGTGAGGGAACCCTCGCCGGATGTGATGCGGGGCGAGGAGATCCAGGTTTTCGGCAGTGTGGCGCCGGATGAAACCGCGACGATCATCCTGCCCGGCACGCATAGCAAGTGGGTGCGTGTGGAGCGTGGGCGCATCGTAGCCTTCCGGACCTTTCTCAGCGGCGAGATCTTCGCACTCCTGAAGGCGCATTCGATCGTCGGCCGGCTGATCCCGGCCGTGGCGCAGCCATTCGACGAGAGCGCATTTGTCGACGGCGTGCGGCAGGCGCTGGGCGATGCGACGGTCGGCCTGCTGAACGACGTGTTCACCGTCCGCAGCGGCGCATTGCTCGGCCAGTTTCCGGTAGACCATATCGCCGACCGCCTGTCCGGAATTGTCATCGGCCACGAGCTTCGCAGCGGTCTTGCGCTGGGTTGGACAACCGGAGCCTTCCGTCTGGTGGGCGACCGTGCGTTGTGCGAGCGTTATCTGGTCGGGCTGCGCGCGGCGGGAGCAGCCGGTGAAATCGGACCAGACCATGCCGCTGTCGCCGGGTTCCGCCGGCTGGCCTCACTGGAGGGCCGGGCCGCATCGTTCGACGCAGCGTCGACGCCCCAAGGGGCCTGACGCCGATCAGGCCCATCTTCGGGACCCCACAAAGCAGCTCGGTCGCGTGGCGATCTTTTTCTCAACCGGGCGGCAACAACGGTCTCACGCGGGCGACGACAGCCGCCATGGCGGCTTCCGGCGTCTTCATGCCTAGAACGGCGGCCTCCGCTTCCTCCTTGAAGATGTCACCGGCGCGGGAGGCCTCGTCAAAGGCGGGGATCGGGATGCGCGCCGCCTTGAGCACCTCGCGTTCGGCATCGGCATAATCGACGGTCTTGCGGAAACTGGCATCGTCGTAGGTCGCGTTGCGAACAGGACCATTGCCGTTCAGCGCCATGGTGAGCGTGGCCGCCGGGGTCAGCATCGCCTTGATGAAGCTCCAGGAGAGATCCTTGCGCTTCGCGTTCTTGGGGATGCCCATGCCCCAGAACTCAACCTTGGCGGGCGCAACGGCATATTTGCTCTTCAGCGTGGCTGAAATCGGCACCGCTCCGGTCATGATCTTGCCGGCAAACTTGCTTTTCGCCGGGTCATTGAAGAGGCGATTGCGTCCCATGCCCTGAAGTGCCATCGCCGCGCGGCCCTGCTGCATCCAGGTGACAACCTCCTCTTGCAGCAATGTCGTGAAATTGCGCGGAAAGGCGCCGAGGTCGAACAATTGCCGGAGCGTGCGGATGGCGTTCAGCATGCCGGGCTGGTCGGTTACGACCTTGAAATCCGGGGTGATGAAGTCTCCATCCCAGGCGCGGGCGATATCGACAACATTGGGATAGGTGACGCCGGGCATGCACAAGCCGACGCAGGGCGTGCCATCGGCGCGGCGATAGGTGCAGGCCTTCGCAACCTCGATCAGCTCTTCCATCGTCGATGGAGGCTTCGAAAAGCCACGCTCGGCAAGGATTTCCGCATTCCAGTGCAGCCCCGAGGAGGCATGGCGGACCGGAATCGCGATCAGATTTCCGCCGATTTCCATACCCTTCATGAGGCCGGGAAAGACGTCGCCGGGGGCGTCGATCGGATCCTTGGCCATGTAGGGGCCAAGGGGTTCGAAGAGCGCGGCGATCCGGGGCACGGCCTGGAAATTGACGATGAAACCCACATCCACGGTGGTTTCCGGCAGCGCCAGTTCCCGGAACAGGCGCTCCTGAAGCGGGCCGGTGTCGAAGGTAGTCCATTCCACGGCGGTCTTTGATGCGGCGGTCCACGCAGCGGTGGCATCTCCCTGCGCGCCGGCCGCAACCGATTTATGCACGCGGTGCGAGAAGACCTGAAGCGGCCGCTCCTGCGCCCGCAGCCGGGTGCCTGTGGCCAGAACTGTTGCACTGGCGCCAGTCAACACGGCGCGCCTGTCGAGCTTAAGCATGGCTATCCTCCCGATGATCCCGGTCTGGTGCCGGATTTGATCCATAGATCTCTGCAATGGCCGCTTCGGCTGCCTCGAAATGCTGCCGCATCGCCAATTCTGCTGCTGCGGCGTCGCCGGCGATCACAGCCTCGGCGACTTTGGCATGGCGCAGAAAGGTTGCCTCCCAGTCCGGCATTTCGCGCTCGGCGCGCGCATTGAAACGGACCATCATCTGCCCCACCACCGGTTCCAATGCCTTGCTCTGAAGCATGATCAGCGAGTTATGCGTCATGACGGCAAGGTGGTTGTGGAAAGCGAGATCCGCCTCCATCCAGGCTGAAATCCGGCCCAGAGACGATCTCATTCGCTCAAGAATGGCCCGAAGCTCCAGAATGTCGGATTTTGTTCGTCGCTCTGCTGCGGCACGCGCGATCTGGGGCTCGAACATGCGGCGAAGTTCGACGGCATCGAGCATCCCCTGCCGGGAACTTCCTATGGCAAACCGATAGAAGCGCGCCAAGGGGCCGCTGTCGATGGCACGCACGCGACTGGTCTTGCCCTGCTGGACCTGGATCACGCCCATGGCCGCAAGTTCCCGCAGAGCTTCGCGCGCAATCGGCTTGGAAATGCCGAACCGTGCCGCAATCCTGCCCTCCGAGGGTAGCGGGTCGCCCGGCTTCAGCCGGCCATCGAGGATCGCCTGCGTGAGACGTTCAATGACAGCGTCACCCAGTCGGCTGGGCGCGATATCGTCACCACCAAAAATCTCGTTCCAGTGTTCCGACCGAGGCTCGGGGGAATAGGCGAGGGCGCTGTCGCGTTGCATGGCAGGAGCATGGCATACCGAGCTTCTCCTTGCAACATAGAAACTTATCAGATAGGTAAAGTGAATTGCTTTCCGGAGTTGGCCATGATTGCCGCAGCCCAGTCTGACCTGCCCACTGCCTCCGCAGGTCGGATCGTGCGCGTGACGGCCTATCCGCTGCGTGCGCGGTTACCGATCACGCAGCGGACCGGGCAGGGTGACTGGAGTTTCATCGAGATCGTCGTGGTTGAGATCGAGACGGATCAGGGGCTGATCGGCATTGGCGAGTGCCTTGCCCGCAAGGGGGCCTGTGCCTATGCGCGCTTCATCAACCTGATGTTCGCGCCCATGCTGCTGGGCCAGGATCCGCTCGATCGGCGCCGCCATTGGGCTGGGCTACGCAGCATTCTCTCGGGGCGAACGGGCGGCATGATGATCGAGGCCATTGCCGGTATCGACATCGCGCTCTGGGACATTGCCGGCAAAGCTTGTGGAATGCCCATCCATAAGATGCTGGGCGGCATGGGGCGCAGCGAAATCCAGGCCTATGCCTCCTCCATCAACTGGTTTGATGATGCCGCGGTCGAGCGCGAGGTTGCCGCCGCACTTGCTGCCGGGTTCACGCAGATCAAGGTCAAGATTGGCGCCCCAGCTTCCGCTGCGATTGACCGGATCCGTCTCGTGAGGCGGCTTGCCGGGCCGGATGTCGGGCTCAGTGTCGATGCCAATTGGGCGTTTGATGTCGATGAGGCCGTGCGTGTCGGCCGGGTACTCGCCGAGAACGACTACATGTGGTTCGAGGAGCCCATTCGCCCCGAGGATCGGCAGGGCTATCGCATGCTGCGCGCCAAGCTGGATGTGCGCTTGGCTGCTGGCGAAAGCGATTTCACCGCGATGGACGCGATCTCCCTCGTCGAGGATCGCGCTGTCGGCATCATCCAGCCGGATGTCGCGCGGGCCGGCGGCATCACCGAGACATGGCGGATTGCCGAACTCGCGAAGTGCTTTTCCATTGCCTATGCGCCGCATGTGGGATGGTCAGGCGCGATCTGCGTCGCGGCCAGCCTTCAGCTTGCCGCAGCCGCCGAAAATTGCGTGACTTTTGAATGCATGGTCTTCGCCAATCCCCTGCGTGACGGGCTTCTGGTAGAGGCTGTCGGAGAAGCCCACATGATGGTCGGTGGCAAGCTTCCGATCCCCACAGGGCCGGGCCTCGGTGTAGCACTCGACCGCGCCGCCCTTAAATCCATGATCCATCCGGACGCCTGATGGCCGAAGCGCTGCTCCCTTCCCAGAATCCGCGCGCGGGCGTGCCCTTCGTGTTGCCGGCTCTGGCCATGCTAGCTGCCATGATCCTGATTCCGGGGATCTATGTGCTCTGGCTGTCGTTTCACGCCTCAAGTTTTGGCCTGTCACCAACCTATGTGGGCCTCGCCAACTACGCCAAAATCCTCGCGGACCCATACTTCTGGCGGGCGTTGAAGAACACGGTCATCGTGGTCTTGACCGTCGTGCATGTCGAACTGTTACTGGGTCTCGGCGTGGCGCTGTTGTTTGCGAATGGCTTGCCGTTCCGCAAGCTTCTGATTGCCTGCGTTCTGGCGCCTTATGCGGTCAGCGAAGTCGGTGCTGTCGTGATGTGGCGTACGATGTTCGACCCGGATGCGGGCCTTGTGACCCGCTTGCTGCTCAGCTTTGGCCTGACACCTCTCGAATGGTCGGTGGTGCCCACGCATGGGCTCATTCTGGTATCGTTGCTCAGCATCTGGCTGCACCTGCCCTTTACCTTCATCATTCTCTACGCGGCACGCCTGTCCATTCCGAAGGACCTCTATGAGGCGGCGGAACTCGATGGCGCGACGGCTTGGCAGTCCTTCCGGCGGATCACGCTTCCGATGCTGATGCCAGCCATCCTCATCGCCATGCTGTTTCGCTATATCTTTGCCTACAGGCTGTTCTCGGAAGTCTGGCTTCTCACAGGTGGTGGGCCCGCCCGGCAGACCGAGGTTGTTGCGATCTACCTCTACCTTGAGGCGTTCCGGTACAACAATTTCGGCACGGCGACCGCGACGGGCTGGCTGATGGTTCTGACATCGCTGGCGCTCGCGCTGGTCTATCTGCGCAGGCTTTATCGGGAGATGCTCGCCCGTGACGCCTGACATCGCCCTCCTTTTGAAAAGAAGATTGGCGCAACTCGGCCGTGGCCTTGCGCTGGCCCTCGTCCTGATCTGGTCCGTGGGTCCGATCGCGATGATCGTGGTCGCAGCCTTCACCCCGGAGAAGGAGATTTTCTCCGTCACAAAGTCGGCGGGCTGGCAGCCCACGCTCGAGAATTTCGTGATGCTCTGGGCGAAGTGGGGCGATTTTTTCACCGGCCTCTTCAACAGCCTGATCGTGACCCTGGGCGCGACGCTGCTGGCGGTCGTGGTCTCAACCCTCGCCGGCTTTGGTTATTCGCGCTGGCAGAGCAGGTTGCTGGCAAGCTCTGCCTTTTCGATGATCGCACTGCGGTTGCTTCCACCCATCGTGACGACGCTGCCGTTGTTTCCAATCGTCAACGCCTTCGGGCTGAATGACACCTACCTCGTGCTCATTCTCCTCTATGCAGCATTCTTCGTCTCGATGGGGACGATGGTGATGCGCACCTTCATCGATCAGATCCCGCGCGAACTCGATGAGGCGGCAATGGTCGATGGCGCCTCCAGTCTGCAGATCCTGCGGCGTGTGATCCTGCCTCTTTGCGGTCAGGGCATGATTGCGGTGGCGATCTTCGTTATCGTCTACGCCTGGAACGAGTTCCTGTTCGCTTTCATCTTCACGACCAAGAACGCGAAGACCGCTCCGTTGGTGATGTCGGAGATGGTGGGTTCGCTCGATGGCGTCGAGTGGGGCGTCGTGTTCGCAGCAACGACCGTGCAATTGCTGCCGGTGCTCGTTTTCGTGGTGCTTTGCCAGCGCTATCTGATCGAAGGCCTGACGGCCGGGGCCACCAAGGGCTAAACGGGGGAAAAGGGATGAACCCAGATCAGCACGCATTGCTTTCTGCCATCAGGCAGAGCGATCCGAAGCTTTCGCGCTTTGATCCGTTGCCGCGGATCATCACGTTCGATGATTTCGATCGGGGGTTCTGCGGCTGGACACAGCTTGTGGGAAATTACGAGCATTCGCTTGATGCGATGCTGCCCGGCTATGCGCAGCATTCCATGGCGATGCTCTCTACCTTGCCGCAATGGGATTTCGGCTCGCACGGCTCGTTTGACGGAACCTATGCGCTCAAGCTCGCGACAAAGCCGAGAGAGGGTGCCCAGAATGTCACGGTGAAGCGCCTTACCTTCCGCAGGCGCGGACCGCTACGGCTGGAGTTCTATTTCACCTTCAAGCCGGAGGCGACCGAGATGCGGCTGTCCGAGGCGGATGTCCGGTCGATAGGCTTTCTCTATGACCTGCAAACCGGGGATCAGGATCAGGATGGGGCGCGCATCATGCCGCATCTGCGCTTTTTGAACGCGATGGATGGCGAGCATGTCCAGAAGTGGCAGTTCAAGCGCCGCACGACCGAAGTGAAACCCATCGGCACCGAGAACAAGACGATTTCGCACTACCACCTTGCGCCGCAGGACTGGGAAGACCTGCCTGGCGGCAGCCAGAAGCTTTGCTACAACGAGATACCCACCAAGATAAACTGGCACTACGTATGCTTCGACTTTGATCTCGAAACGATGCAGGCGACCGGCTTTCGCTGCAATGACCGGGTGTTCGATGTCGCCGGTTTCGACCCCATCCGCATGCCCGCGATGCGCAATCTCTGGTGCATGCTCAACCTCGCCTTCTTCGTCGAGACCGATGTCGCCAAGCGCGCGAACTTCTACATCGACTCCATCTGCATTTCGGGAGACTTCTGATGCTGGTGCAAAGCCAGGCTGCTGTCATCGCCCGCAACGAAACCTGGGCTGGAAAAGTCGCGACCGAACCTCATGAAGCTGGCTGGGCGCGCGAGGCCATTGTCTTCGTGCGTGCCCTCCATGATGCCATTGGAAATCCCGGAACCGCGCAAGTCGAACTGTCACCCGATGGCATGCGTTGGGTCCCAGAGGGCACAGTATTTGATCTGCCATCGAAAGCAGATGAAGTGACGTTTGCGCGGGTTGCGCATTTCGGGACATGGCTCCGGATTTCCGCCAACCTGCCCGAAGGTGCCTCGCTGGTTGCCCTCGTGACGTTGCACCTCAAAGGCTGAGTACTTAGCAGGCTCCGCTATTGGATCTGTGTGAACCGTTCTGGCGCAAGCAATGCCTGCTAAAAGGGAAAATACGGAAATCGAGATTAAGTAGCCGTATTAGTATTGAAAATTATTAACATTTTCAAATGGATAGCGGTAGGTCCCTTATGTTTCTATTATGGAATAGATTTTGACTGAACAGGGAATGCGTAGACAACATGGCTGTTGTTCAGGGAAGAGTTTGAACGACCTCGGGGCGCATCTCAAGTTCTTTGGAGAGTTGAAGGCATCGGGTCACTAGCGCGCCGCTGATGCCTGGCAAGTTTCTTCTAATTTCATGATGGGGAGCGCGCCTTGCGCTAGACAGACGTCGGCTAGGCGGCCATGCCCCGCAGGGCGGCGGCATGCAGTTCGGGTGTTGCGGCGGCGAGCACCTGCGGCCCGCTATCCAGGGTCAGCGGGCGGCCAGCCCAGTCGGTGACAATCCCGCCAGCGCCTTCGATGATCGGGCGGAAACAGGCAAAGTCGTAGACCTGGAAACTCGAATCGCAGGCAAGGTCTGTCCGGCCAGCTGCGAGGCGGCCATAACTCAGCGCGGCCCCACCATAGATGCGCCAGCGCGTGGCCAGCCGCAGCGCCTCCAGCACCGGGCGTTCGGCGTCGGCATAGAAATCCGGACTGCTGGTGGACATCATGGCAGAAGCGAGATCGGTCGCGCCGCTCGTCCGGCAGATCTCGCCATTGCAGGTCGTTGCCCGCCCCTCCGCGCCCAGCCAGCGCTCGCCGATTGCGGGGAAATCCATGAGGCCGAGCACCGGAACGCCCCCGCGCGCCAGCGCGATCAGCGTTGCATAGACCGGTATCCCCGCTATGAACTGGGCCGTGCCGTCAATGGGATCGACAATCCACTGCCAGTTGGCGCCGGGCTGCTCGCGGCCGAATTCTTCGCCCCAGATTCCATGCTGCGGAAAACGATCGGCGATCATCTCGCGCAGCCGCTGCTCGATGGCTCTGTCCGTGTCGGTGACGAAGCTGCGATCGGGCTTGAGTTCAGTTCGCCCTGTTCTGGATGCGGCCGCGCGAAGCATCGCGCGGCTGACATCGGCGAGGGCCGATGCCGCCGCGAGACAATCGTCGAGTTCCGCCATGGCTTACTTCGGTGCGCCGGCCGAAGCGGTCCATTCCGCAAGGAAGGCCGTGCGCTGCTTAGCGGCTTCCGCCTCGTCGATCGGCGCGACCTTGATGGTGTTGAGATTCGGCAGTTTCACATACTTCGGCACGTCGATATCGGTGCGGCTGGGGCGACGGAAGGCGGCTTCCAGCAGCGCGATCTGTGCTTCCTTGGACAACAGCAGATCATAGACCTTCCGAGCCGCCTCTCCCGCCGGGGCCCCCTTGATCAGCACCAGACTTTCCGGGCTCGTGAAGGTGCCATCCTCGGGGTAGAGAAGTTCGATTTCTTTCTGCCCACCCGCCACATAGGCATAGGCGTTGGATTCGAAGGTAAGGCCAATTGCGTATTCACCCTGCGCCACCGCACGCAGCACGGTCGCGGCAGCACTGGTGACGGTGACATTTCCCGCGAGCTTCTTCAGCCCTTCGGAGCCGAACAACGTCTTCACGCCCCAGATGATGGTATAGGCGGTCGAGGAATTGGCGGGGTCGGCGATGATGATCTTGCCCTTCCATTTCGGGTCGAGCAGATCGGTCCAGGTCTTCGGCTTCGGCAGGCCACCGAGCTGGCTGGTATTGATCATCGCCACGACGACATGGATGTTTGAGGCGGTCCAGAGATTGCCGGGCTCGATCAGATCGGCTGGAACAGCCGCTGCATTCGGCGATTTGTAAGGCTCGTAGAGGCTCTTGAAGGCGCCGAGCGTGTTCGGGCTGGAGCTCCAGAAGACATCCGCCTGGGTCTTGCCGACCTCGGCCTCGATGCGGCGCAAAAGCTGCCCGCTGCCGCCGGTGATGGTGCTGATCTTGACCTTCGGCAACAGGGTCGCAGCGGTATCGGTGACTGCCTGCACGGATTGCTGGTTGTTGGAGGTGTAGATCACCACGTTTCCAGCCGTCTGGTCCTGCTGTGAGAAGGCTGGAGCGGCAGCGGCGCTGGCCAGCGTGGCGAGGACGGTCCGACGCGTGAGATTCATGGGTTTCCCTCTCCCTGAGGCTGAGTGTTCTTGAAACCAGAATATACATCTGGTCCCGCGCCGCAATCATTTAGCCCCGAAAACATCGAGCCGGAACACGGTCGTCGCAATCACGATCGGGACAAGAATGATCGAGACCAGCACCAGGCCATAGGCCGAGGCCTGCGCCATCAGCCCGGAATCGATCAGCCGGAAGATCTGGATCGGCAGGGTCTCGCGGCCGCCGGAATAGACCACGATGGAGGCCGAGAGTTCGGCCACGGTTGTCGTCCAGACCAGAACCCCCGCGGCCGCAATGGCCGGGATCATCAGGGGCAGGACTACCGCCACGAAGCTGCGCAGGGGCGGCACGCCAAGGCTGATCGAGGCCTCCTCGATGGAATTGGGAATGTTGTAGAGCGTTGAGGAGGCATTGCGCACGCCGAAGGGTAGGCGACGAATGAGATAGGCCAGCACGATGATCGCCGCCGTGCCGGTCAGCGACAGCCAGCCGCGATTGAACGACATCACGAGGCCAATTCCGATGACCGTTCCGGACAGCGCGAGCGGCAGCGCCGCGAGATAGTCGATGGCCGGTGTCAGCGCATTGCGCTTCTTCACCAGCAGGTAGCTCACGCCCGTGGAGAAGATCAGGCTCAGGGCCGTGGCGATGCCCGAATAGATCAGCGTGTTGATGATCGGATCAGGCGCGTTGATGAGCACGCGCTCAAGATTGGCGGTTGTCCATTCGCCCCAGCGCATCACCGGCCCGCGCGCCCGGGTGAAGGCCCCCGCGATCACGCTCGCCAGCGGAAGCAGCGAAATAACAACCACAACGGTCGCTGCGCCTGCCAGCGCGAGCGCCGGCGCACCACGGATATCCACCGGCCTGGCGCCTCGTCCGAGGGTGATTTCGTAGCGGCCCCGCGAGAGGATGAAGCGCTGGAGGAAAAGCGCCAGCGCGACGATGCCGATCGAGACCGAGGCCAGGGTTGACTGCATGACGGGATCGTTGCCGACCTCGGAGACAAAGGTCTGGTAGGTGATGACCGAGAGCAGCTCCACCTTGTGCCCGAGGATGGTCGCCACGGCGAAATTGCCGACAACCAGCGTGAAGACCAGCAGGGCGCTGGCCAGGACTGCCGGGAGGACAACGGGCAGCATCACGTCCAGCCGCGCCCGGCCTGGTGAAGCGCCAAGGCTTTGCGCGGCCTGTTCCAGCTGGTGATCGAACCCGCGAATGGCCGCGAGCGTGCCCATGTAGATGTAGGTGTAATAGATGAAGGTCATCACGATGATTAGGCCCGGCCAGCCGTAGAAGCTCGGCACCGGAATACCCCACTCTCCGAGCGTACGGGTGATGAGCCCGTTATTGCCCAGCATCATCAACCAGGTCTGCGCCGCGATCACTTCGGGAACGATCAGTGTCGTCAGCGGCAGGATGGCGATCAGCGCCTTGCCGGGGAAGCGGAAGCGCGCCGTGACATAGGCCAGCGGCACGCCGATCAAGGTGGTTGTCAGCGTGACCACAAGACCAAGCAACACCGTATTTCCGACGGCGCGCAGGTACTTGGGCTCTGCAAACAGCACTTGCCATCCACTGCGCCCATCCGTGCGGGCTGCACCGAAGCTCGAGGCCAGCACATTGATGAGCGGATAAAGAATGAACACGCCAAGCGCGACCAGCGCCGCCAGCGACAGCCAGAACCAGATGCCGCCATCGAACGGTCGGCGGGTCATCGTGGCACCACCAGGGTGCGCATGGGGTCGAGAGATACCTGGACGGGGGCTCCTTCTGAAAAACAGGAATGGTCCGGTCCGGTGCGCTCGACGCTCAGGGCCGGGCCTTCCGAAGCCAGTCTTACGCGGTAATGGGTGCGACTTCCCAAATATTGCCGGCGCAGGATTGTCGCCTTGATGCCCGCTGCACCACCGGCGGGATGGAGCATGATGTCTTCTTGTCGTGCGAGCAGCCAGGCCCTGCCAGCATCGACACGCTTAACCGCACGGGCCGATACGTCAAAGCCCGCGAGGTTCACCGTCCCCATTCCGCCGGCCTCGATGGCAGACGGGGCCGTAATCTCAACCACATTCGCGGCACCGACAAAGTCGGCGACATAGGATGAAATCGGCGCAGCATAGATCTCCGAGGGCGCCCCCATCTGCTCGATCCTGCCTGCATGCATGAGCCCGATCAAATCGGATAGCGCGAGCGCCTCTTCCTGATCATGTGTGACGAAGACGGTGGTGATCGCCGCCTCCCGTTGCAGGTCATGGATCGTTTCGCGGACCTGGACACGCAGTTTGGCATCAAGGTTGGAGAGCGGCTCGTCCATCAGCAGAACCTGGGGCGCGATCACCAGGGCTCGCGCAAGCGCCACCCGCTGGCGCTGGCCACCGGACAGTTCCGCCGGCCGCCTGGCTTCGAAGCCAGACAACCCGACGCGCTCGAGATACTCCCCGGTCTTGCGGCGAATGCTCGCTTCAACCTGCTTCCGGGCACGCAGGCCATAGGCCACATTGTCGAACACGGTCTTGTCGGGAAACAGCGCGTAATCCTGAAACACCATGCCGATGTCGCGCCGATATGGCGGCGTGTGGGTCACATCGACATCGCCAAATCGGATCCGGCCATCATCGACCGAAAGGAAGCCGGCTAATGTTCGTAGGAGAGTGGTCTTGCCACAGCCCGATGGGCCGAGAAGCGTGAAGAATGCCCCGTCCGGAATCGTCAGGGAGAGCTGTTCAATAACGCGGTTGCCCGCATAGGAGACAGAAACGCTCTCGATCGAAATGCTGCCCAAGCTGTCGCTCCTCCCGCCCTGTCACGGACCAGCATAATGCGATACGTCTCCAAGCGAAACCCGATCGATCGGGACCCCTGTCTGTGCCCAGGGTGAGGATGTTCGAGCTCAGCCGAAAAGACAAACGTTGGGACATTGAGCCGGGCAGATTGCGTGCAAGTTACAGGCATTCAGCGCGTTGCTTTCACGAAACCAAGACGCCTCCGAGCCGCTTCCGGGTTGGCCATCGGCCTGTCGGGGGCAAGCGCGATGTCATTCGGACTTCGCCAAGTCTGCATCTTGGCCCGTCTGCCGGATGGTCTCAAGAAACGCCTGAATGATGCGGTTGGGCTCGCGCTCGCGCAGATAGGCCACATGCGCATAGGTGTAGATCTCGGCGTCGGTGATAGGCAACGCCACGAGCGTGTCGTTCGCGATGAACTCGACCTCCGAGACATAGCCCAGCCCAATGCCGCGCAGAACCGCCTCGCGGATGACCTCGCGACTGCCGATCTCCATGATCGTGCGCACATGGACGCCACTTGTTGCTACTGCACTGTCGAAGGCGCGGCGCGTGGTCGAACCGGGCTCGCGCACGATAAACGCCTCACCTTCAAGGTCGCGCATGACAAGGCTTTTATGGCTGGCCAGCCGGTGATCGGTGCGCATGAACACCAGCACGGGGTGGCGCCGATAGGGGATCGTCACCAGACGCTCATCGACATCGATATGTGCCAGCACCGCAACATCCGTGCGGTAATCCAGCAGGTCACGCTGGACATCGGCCGAGTTGCCGATCGCCATGCTGAGCCTGATTCCGGGATAGCGCTGGTTGAACGGCGCCAGCATCTCAGTCACGTGATACGGCCCAACCGCACCGATCCGAAGTTGCCCGGTCTGAAGTCCCTTGGCCGCCTGCAGGTATTCGCGGGCCTCCTGCTCCTCGTTGAAGAGCCGTGTCGTGATGGCCAGCAGATCATGTCCGGCCGGGGTCAGTTCGCTGCGACGATTGCGGCGGTTGAACAGTTCGATGCTGAAATCGCGCTCCAGCGCCTTCACCTGCGCTGTCAGCGTCGGCTGGCTGACATTGGCGGAAACCGCTCCGGAGATGAACCCCCCGGCCTTGGCGACGATATGGAAAGCGCGCAGCTGTGTCAGAAGCATAGATTGTATCTATCAAAGTTCATTGAAAAATCAATTTGTGAGCATCCTCAACCGATGGCAGCTTGACACGACAAGAGGGCATCGGCCCCGGCCAGCAAGGAGGAGCCCGGCATGTGGCGTTTCGCCAATCCCGTGAAAATCGTGTTTGGCGCCGGCAGCGCCAAGGCTCTAGCGGATCAGATCGCCGGGCGACGCTGGGCACTTGTCACCTACGGCATGCCGATGTTTCATGACATTGCTGCCGGAATTGCGAGGGTCGCAGGCGCGCCGGTCGTCACGATCACCAACATCGTCACCAACCCCGATGTGCGCGATCTCGGCCAGTCTTGCGCCCTATTCGGCGCCGCCGCGGCCCGCCCGGAGGTCATCGTGGCGCTCGGCGGCGGCTCGATCATTGACGCCGCCAAGGTCATCTCGGCATCCGCCGGCGATTTTCCGCGCGTGCTGCGCGCGCTGATCAAAGGTGAGGCGCTCGATCCCTCCACCTTCACACCGATCATTGCCGTGCCGTCCACTGCCGGCACCGGTAGCGAGGTCACGTCATGGGCCACGGTGTGGCATGAGCAGCAGGGCAAGAAGTTTTCGCTCGCCCATGCAGCGCTTTATCCCGAAGCGGCCATCGTCGATCCTGAGATTGCGCTGGGCGCACCGCGCGGGCTGACGTTGGCGACCGGGCTCGATGCCTTGTCACATGCGCTCGAAAGCATCTGGAACGTCAGTGCCAATCCCGTCTCTTCCAGCTTTGCGGTGCAGGCCGCGCGCGAGATCATGGAGGTGCTGCCGCAACTCGTCGACGATCTCGGCAATATCGATTTGCGCTCGCGACAGGCCAGTGCTGCGTTGATGGCCGGGCTTGCGTTTTCCAACACCAAGACCGCGCTGGCGCACAATATCTCCTACGATATCACGTTGCGCCACGGCACGATCCACGGGATCGCCTGCTCGTTCTCGCTGCCGGCGGTGATGCGCTGGTCCATCGGCCACAATGCGGCCTGCGATGCCAACCTCCGGCGCATTTTTGGCGCTGATCTCGATGCCGGAATCGCGCGGCTGACCGCGTTTCTCGAAGGCCTCGGCGTCTCGACAGATCCGGCGAGCTACGGCGTCGGCAAATCCGAATGGCCGGTGCTGGTGATGAAAGCCTCTCAAGGGGAACGAGGCCGTAATTTCATCGGAAGGCACGATCTCGCCGCCTGATTTTTGAACGACCGTCACGCGCCTGTCATGCGCACATAAAATATCTGCAACAATGCAGCATCTGGGAGGATAAAATGCAACTGACCCGCCGTCGCCTGATCACACAAACTGCCATCGCCGCCGGGGCCGCCGGTCTTGGTGGCCTGATCGCCAGCCCGGCCATCGCCCAGCAGGTGATCCGCATCGGGCTGATCCCGTCGGAAGATTCGCGCGCCATGCTGGCGGCGAGCGATGAGCTGCTCAAGGCTGTCGAAAAAATCTCGGCCTGAGAGTGCAAGGCTTCGTCGCCTCCGACTACAATGGTGTGATTGAGGCGCTGCGATCCGGCCATCTTGATGTCGCCTATCTCGGCCCGTTCTCCTACGTGCTCGGCACAACGATTGCGCCGATTGAGGCATTCGCTACCGCCGAAACCGCCAAATCATCGCGCTCCTATTATCGCAGCCTGATCATTGCACTGAAAGAAAGCGGCATCACCAAGATTGACGATCTGAAGGGCAAGACGCTCGCCTTTGTCGATCCGTCCTCGACCTCAGGCCATCTGTTCCCGAAAGCGGGCCTGATCCGTGCCGGTATCGATCCGGACAAATTCTTCAGCCGGGTTCTGTTCACCGGATCGCATGACGCCAATGCGTTGGCGGTAGCCAACAAGCGGGTCGATGCCGCCACCATCGCCGACCGCATCTACGACGCAGCCGTACAGAAGAAGCTGATCAATCCTGATCTTGTCCAGGTGGTCTGGCAATCCGATCCGATCCCGGAATCGCCGACCGTGTGGCGCAAGAACCTGCCGGATGACCTCAAGGCGAAGATCAAGTCGGCGTTCATGAACGTCCGGGACATCACCTGGGCCGATCAGGGCAAGCTCAACCGCTTCGTCGAGACGAATGACGCGGCCTACAACATCGTCCGCGAAACGGCCAAGGTGCTGAAACTCGACCTGTCGAAGATGAAGTGACCTCTTGCAACAGCCCGCCCTGTGCGGATGCTGGAGACAAAGCCATGATTGAAGTCAAAGGGCTCGCCAAATCCTATGGCGACCGCAAGATCCTGCATGGCATCGACCTTCAGGTCAGAGCCGGCGAGTTTCTCGTCGTGCTCGGGCCGAGTGGCGCCGGCAAATCGACATTGTTGCGCTGCATTAACGGACTGGTCAGGCCAGATGCCGGTTCGATCATCATCGACGGCAAGGCCATTTCCGTCGATGGCGGTCATCGCGAGAGCAACCGGCCGATTGCGATGATCTTCCAGCAGCATAATCTTGTGAAGCGTCTTTCCGTACTCAAGAACGTACTGGTCGGGCGGATGGCAACGACTTCGTCGTTGATGGCCCTGATGCAGATGTTCAAGGCCTCAGATATCGCGATTGCGCTGGATTGCCTGCGCCGCGTCGAACTTGAGCACAAGGCCAGTGTCCGGGGCGATCAACTCTCTGGTGGCGAGCAGCAACGCGTTGGCATCGCGCGTGCGCTCGCCCAGCAGCCAGCGGTGATGCTTGCCGATGAACCGGTCGCGAGTCTCGATCCCAAGACCTCGCGGATCGTGCTTGGCTTCCTCAAGCGCATCTGCAAGGAGTTTGGCATCGCCGTGATCTGCAACCTGCATCAGGTCGACTATGCCGTCGAGTTCGGCGAACGCATTGTCGGTCTATCCAGTGGCCATGTCATCTTCGACGATGCGCCCGAGAACCTCACAGTCGATGTGGTTCACCGCATCTATCCGGGCCTCGAAGACCCTGGCATCGCCCGCCTGCTGCATGCCAGCGCCGCACGCACGACGCAGGTGCAACCGACTGACCGCGCGCTCGCCGAAGAGGTGACATCATGACCGACAGCACCATGCCGGGCAGTGCATCCCGCGCCGGCTACCGCCTCGTCATGCAGAAGCCGACCGGTGCGCTTGGCTGGGGTGGCGTCTGGATTGGCGTCGCTGTCGCCTTCGTCGTGTTGTGGCTGTCGGCGCGCGGATCGCAGATCAGCCTGGAGAACCTGGCCAAGGGCGTCCCGTATATGTGGGATTTCATTTCCCGCATGATGCCGCCGAATTTCGCCTTTATCGAGAAGCTGTGGCGGCCGGCGCTCGAGAGCCTGTATGTCGCGATCTGGGGCACGATCCTCGGCGTCTTCATCGCGCTGCCATTCTGCTTCTTTGCCGCACGCAACCTGTCGCCGAGCCCGCTCATCTTCCAGACGATGCGGCAGATCCTTAACGCCATGCGCGGTATCAACGAGATCATCCTTGCGCTGATTTTTGTTGCAGCCATCGGCCTAGGTCCGTTTGCTGGTGTTCTGGCCCTGGCGGTTCATGGCGCCGGGATGCTCGGAAAATTCTTCGCCGAAGCGATCGAGGATATCGATCCTGGTCCCATTGAAGCCTTCCGGTCTGCCGGCGTGGGCCGGTTCAAGACGATCCTGTTCGGCATCCTGCCACAGGTGCTGCCGGCCTGGCTCGGGACGATCTTCTACCGGCTGGAGACGAATGTCCGTCAGGCGACTGTCCTCGGTATGGTGGGTGCTGGCGGCATCGGCTTCGAGCTCGTCTCGAGCATGAAGTTGTTTCAGTATCAGGATACGGCGATGTGCATCCTCGTCATTCTGCTGATGGTCTTGCTCGCCGATTTCTTTTCTTCGCGTGTGCGGGCGTTGATCCGCTGATGACAAGGTTCGAAGATTAGACTGACACGCATGTGACGTTTCCCCTCTGACGTGATCCCGCTTGAAGTTCGTTCTGGCCGCATCGAAAGGACCAGAACATGAAGCGCAGTCGATTTTCGGACGGACAGATCATAGGCCTTCTGAAGGCGCCTCCGCCAAGCCCCGGACGTGTCGGGGCGATATTCTCAAAATAACCAATTGATATGATTTCGAAAAACGAATGGTGCGCCACGCAGACCAACGCGCACCGGTCTGGCCCGTGCATTCCCTGATAACAGGGAAAAGAACAGGGAAAATGCGGAAATCAGAGCCGGAAAGCCGAAATGCCTCGACAAACGGCGCGTGTTTTCAAGTGCATAGCGAGGTTTTCCCTGCGGTCGATAACAGGGAATGATTTAGGCCATAACAGGGAACCGGCGGCCAGTTTGGTTCCGGTGCAGGGAACCGAATTGCGTGTCCGTTTCAGACCTCACTTCCCATGCGAGCGTTCAATTCTGCGCTGCAGCGATCGCGAACTTTTGACCCTTGTCGGATATTCAGGAGAAACCAAGGCTGCCTGAAAGCAGACACTCGCCAATCTGCCAATTGGCGAAGAAGGGAACTGTCATCAGTTGCGCAGACCGAGCATTGACCGTGCCTGCTGCCAGGTCGCAACCGGCCGGCAGTAGCGTTCGCACAGCTCGACGGCGCGCCCGACAAGCGCGGCGTTGGATGGTGCCAGCCTGTCCTTGTCGAGGCGCACATTGTCCACCATACCTGTGTGGGTGTGGCCGCACTTGGCGATGGACCATTCGTTGACCTTGATCTGGTCCGGCCCGATCCCGGCGGCGCACCACAGCGCATCGGGGCTGAGGCGCTTCAGCGTCTCGATGTAGAAATCGAAGATGGCCTCATCCGCAGGCATGGCGTTCTTCACGCCCATGACGAACTGGGCATAGAGCTTGCCCTGAATGCGCCCATCCGCCGCCATCTTCGCGGCTTGCACGATATGCGATAAATCGAACGCCTCGATCTCCGGCTTGATGCCATAGGTGACAATCTCACTGGCCAGCTGACCTGAGCCCCGACTTTCCTCCGGTTATGGGGAGAGTCCTTGGGTCGATTTAGGGCCTAAGCGGCCCTGGTTTCCAGAGTGATTTGTGCGGCGAACTCGGCGGGTGTTTTGTTGCCGAGGGCCGAGTGGGGGCGGTGCTGGTTGTAGTCCTCCTTCCATGATCGGATCGCTGCACGGGCCTCCGCGAGCGTCGTGAACAGCGTTTCGTTCAAGCATTCATCCCGGAAACGCCCATTGAAGCTCTCGATAAAGCCGTTCTGCATCGGCTTTCCGGGCGCGATGTAATGCCATTCGATACCGGTTTGCTGACACCAGCGCAGGATGGCCATCGATGTGAGTTCGGTGCCATTGTCAGACACGATCGCCGATGGCCGGCCGCGCCTGGCGATGATCGCGTCCAGCTCTCGCACCACCCGGATGCCCGAGAGCGAGGTATCCGCGACGAGGGCAAGGCATTCACGGGTGTAGTCATCCACGACCGCCAGGAGGTGGAAGCGGCGACCATCCGTGAGGGCATCGGACACGAAGTCGAGGCTCCAGCGGATATTGGCGCGATCCGGAACCAGCATCGGGCGCCGTGTGCCCAATGCGCGTTTACGACCGCCTCGCCGGCGCACCTGAAGCTTCTCCTCTCGATAGAGCCGACGGAGCTTCTTCTGATTCATGGTGATGCCCTGCCGCTCCAGCATGACGTGGATCCTCCGATAGCCAAACCGTCGCCGCTGGGCGGCCACGGTCTTCATGGCTTCACGCAACGCGTCGTCATCGGGGCGAATGCTCCGGTAGCGGACGCTTGTGCGATCGACATTCAGGGCTTTGCACGCCCGACGCTGGCTCACCCCATGCGTGTCACAGGCATGAGCCACAGCTTTGCGCTTTGCGTCAGGCGTCACCATTTTTTTGAGGCGACATCCTTCAGGATCGCGTTGTCGAGCATCTGCTCCGCGAGCAGCTTCTTGAGCCGTGCATTCTCTTCCTCCAGAGCCTTCAGCCGGCGGGCGTCAGAAACGTCCATCCCGCCATACTTGCCCTTGAACTTGTAGAACGTGGCCGCCGAGATCCCGTACTTCCGGCAGATGTCGGCGGTCTTCGAACCCGCCTCCTGCTCCTTCAGCATCCCGATGATCTGCTCTTCCGAAAAACGTGAGGGCTTCATCCGTCGTCTCCTTCGCGACGGACTCTATCCAAATCTGGAGGAAGTTCAGGGGCTCAGGTCACAGCCAGTCGACAAGGTCCGGCGCATTGTCATAGACGCGGGTGGGGAAGTTCACGGAGCCGACGCTGAGCGAGGCCATGTCAGGCCTGAGTGGCAGCATGCCGCCGCGAGCCTTGCCCGAGCGGCCGCCGGTGGAAAGCTAACCGATCAGGCCGAGGCAGTGCTTTTCCATTCCCTCCTTGAGGCGGGCGAAGCGCTCAGTATCGAGCGTGCCTTTGCCCTCATCATCGCGCACATGGCAATGGGCGATCGAAGCCCCACGCCTCGAAGGCCTCCTGGGTGGATTCGATCTGCTCGGCAATGGTGATCGGCACCGCCGGGTTGTTGGCCTTGGTCGGCAGCGAGCCTGTGATGGCGACGCAGATGATGCAGGGATCTGTCATCGCTTTGCTCACAGATCAAAGAACACGGTTTCGGCATCGCCCTGCATGCGGATGTCGAAGCGCCAGATGCCGGGAGCAGTCTGCCGCGCAAGCAGGGTGCCGCGACGATCCTCAGGCACCTGCGCAAGGAGCAGATCGGCGGCGCTGCGGGCGTCGCCCTCGAAGTAAGCGCGGGTGAAGACGTGCATCAGCAGCCCGCGCATGGTGACGATGATGTTGATGTGCGGGGCCTCCTCTGCGGAGGGCGCCCCGGGCTTGACGGTCGTGAAGCGGAACATGCCGTCGCCCAACACGCCCGTGCCAGCCCGGCCAAAGCCAGTAAAGCGGGTGTTGCGGCCCGGCTCGGTGGCATAAGCGCCGGTGCTGTCGGCCTGCCAAATCTCGATCATGGCGTCGGTTATAGGCTGCCCCGCGCCATCGAGGACCTGGCCTTCAAAGATGATGCGTTCGCCTGGAATAGCGTCATCGGCCATGTCGGGCCCTGCCAGCGACACCCAGTCATAGCCGTATTGCTCCGGCGTCAGGCTGTAGGCGAAGAAAGGACCGACAGTCTGCGACGGGGTCTGGCCAAGAAGCTTCGTGCCACCCATCACTGGTTCTCCCACAGCGTGGCGTTCTCACCGCGCAGCACGATGTCGAAGATGTAGCCCAAGGCGTAGCCTTCCTCGGTCACGTCTATAGAGAATTGCGCGATCATGCGCTCGCGGCTTTTCGCCGGCACGCCGAGATAGATCGGATCGAGCGCTAGCAGCGGATCGCCAGGAAAATACATCTGCGTCACCAGCCGCTGGCCGAACTGGTGGCCGAACAGCGAGAAATGGATGTGGTTGGGCCGCCAAGCATTGACATGATTGCCCCAAGGGTAAGCGCCTGGCTTGATGGTCAGGAAGCGGTAACGCCCGTCCTGATCCGTGATGCACCGCCCGCCGCCGAAAAAGTTTGGGTCAAGCGGGGCGGGATGCTGGTCGACCACGTGGATATATCGTCCTGCCGCATTGGCTTGCCAGATCTCCACCAATGTGTTCGCAAGCGGCCGGTTGTTTTCGTCGAGCACGCGGCCCGTCACGATGATGCGCTCGCCGAGCGGCTCGGCATCCTTGCGTCCGTTCAACGTGAGGTCCGCATCAGCGGCGCCGACTCTGTCATGACCATAGACCGGCGACGCCAGCGATACGCCCCTGACCGGGATCAGCGGCTTGGCGGGGCCGCGCAGCGCGGTCGATCGGTAGCCCTTGTCGATATAAGCCGGGTGCGAGGAGAAATCGCGGGGATTTAGGATGAGCGGCATCGTCCTGTCTCGTTTCATGTCATCTTGCCGGCATCGCAGCGGGTCTCGCTAATCGCGCCTGGGCCGCGAGCCTGACCCCGGCGTTCGGCGCGCCATAGCCTGTGTAGCCATCGCGCTGCACGATCTCGAAGAAAAAGCCGTTGTCGAGCGTGGTCGTGTAGGCTTGGAAGAATGCGCCGCCTGCATCGCGGTCATAGAGGATATTGAGGGCCTTCAGGGCGTCGATCTCGTTCGCGGACAGGTCCGTGCGCGCTTCCAGATCATCGTAGTAGTTGTCCGGGATCGGCAGCATCGAAACACCATTGTCAACCATGCGCGAGACAGTGGCGTGAATGTCGGCTGTCATCAGCGCGATATGCTGGACGCCGGAGCCAAAGAAGTCGGTGACGAAGCGGGCTGACAGAGTGCGGTGGCTTTGCGAGCCGTTGAGGACAAGCCTCAGCCCTTGCTGGCCTGCCACCAGCCCGCTCTCGATCACTTGGCTCTGCACGATGCCGCCGGGATCCAGCACGGCCTGGCTCGGCGTTTTCCGCGCGTCGAACAGTGAGGTGTAGAACAGAAGCCAGGTCAGCATCTCCTCATATTGCATCGTCTGCGAGATGTGATCGACTGCGAGCAGGCCCGCTCCCTCCCGGGCCGCGGGCACTGGCACGAAATCGACCTCAGCCCAGCGGCCCAGCGAGGACGCGTCATCAACGAAATAGACGAGGCTGCCGCCAAGCCCGCGCACTGCCGGAATGTCGAGTTCGCCCGGCCCGACCGCTTCCTTGTGCGGCATGTCCAGCAGCGCCGAGGCCCGCGTGATGGTGGCGCCAGCGTCCGGCACTTTGAGCGCGATCGCGCAGACCGACGTCCCGTGCGTGATCTGGTAGGAATGGGCGAAGCCATCCTTGTCGCTGTTGACGACGATGCGGATGTCGCCTTGCCGCCAGAGCGAAACATCCTTGCTGCGGTGCTTGCCGCTTTCGCAAAAGCCCATCGCAGCCAAAAAATTTCCAAACGCGCTCCGGTCGATCTCGTGGACGGCGAACTCGATGAACTCGACATCCTGCACAGGCGCCGGGGTGGGCATCGCGGCGGCGCCCGCCAGCGGTCTGCCGAGGCTTCTGCCCGCCTCGTCCAGCAAGGCGAGCAAGGAGCGGTGACCGTCCAGCGCAACGGACCGAGCCGAGCCCGCGCGGAAACGGTCGTTGAAGATCTCGAGCGACAGATAGCCGTCGTAGCCTGTCGCGCCGAGCGCATCCATGAAGGCCAACAGATCAAAGTCGCCTTGGCCCGGCAGGCAGCGCCAATGGCGGCTCCAGGACGGGTAGTCCATTTGCAGCCGTGGCGCGTCAGCCACCTGAACCAGGAACAGGCGATCCTTTGGGATGGTGCGGATCACGGACAGATCGAGATCGCGCGCCAGAATGTGGAAGGTATCGAGCACGGCTCCGACGCTAGGGTGATTTGCGCGGCGCACGATTTCCCAGGCGTCACGGTAGTCCCAGGTGTGCCGACCCCAAGCCAGCGCCTCGAAGCCAACGCGCATGCTGCGTCTGGCCGCCCGCTCGCCAAGCTCGGCGAAATCGGCAGCCAGCCGGTTAACGCCGCCCTCCGCATCGGGAGCCAGGCTGGAGCAGACGAAGAGCAGGTCCGTGCCAAGCTCCTGAAGCAGGTCGAACTTGCGTTCGGCCCTGTCAAACGTGCGCTGGCGCTTGTGCGCCGGCATGCCCTCGAAGTCCCGGAACGGCTGGCAAGTGATGATCGTCAGCCCAAAATCAGCGCAGATGCGCCGGACCTCGCGCGGCGAGCCAGGAAAGGCGATCAGGTCGTTCTCGAAAATCTCGACCGCGCTGAAGCCGGCGGCGGCGATCGACTCCAGCTTCTCCTGAAGATTGCCTGAGATGCAGACCGTGGCGATCGACGTTTTCATGGGCGGCCTCAATAGCTGATCTTGGCCAGCGCCTTGAGGCACTCTGGCGTCGTCGTGGGATAGCCAAAGAATTCCAGATAGGCGGGGATCATTTCGAACAGCATGTCGATGCCGATCTGCACCCGGCAGCCCTTTGTGCGGGCGGCGCTGAGGAAGGTCGTCATCTCCCGCTTCATCACCACTTCGCCGACAAAGCTCTGTGGCGAGATGCGCGCGACATCCACAGGCATCGGATCGCCCGCATTCATGCCCAGCGGCGTGGCGTTGATGATGATATCAAAGCCGTCCGGGTCGTTACTGCCGGTTGCGATCTTCAGGGCGCCGTAGTGCTGCGCGAGGCGCGCGGCGAGGCTGTCCATGCTGCTCGTGCTGACATCGAACAGCCCGATCTGAGCTAGGCCCGCGCCAGCTAGCGAAGCGGCGATGGCCGAGCCGACGCCGCCCGATCCAACGACCAGCGCGCTCTGGCCTACTAACGGCAGGCCCTTGCGCTTCAATCCGCGCACGAAGCCTTCGCCATCGAACATGTCGCCGATCAGCGCGCCGTCGGCCCGGCGCGTCACCGCGTTGCAGGAGCCCGCGATCTTCACGGCCACGGATACCTCGTCGAGCATACCCAGCACGGACATCTTGTGCGGCATGGTGATCAGCGCGCCGTGGACATTCGACATGGCGAAGATCTGCGGCAGCGCGGTGGCGAAATTCTCGGCCCTGACGCCCATCGGAACAACGCAGGCATTTAGTCCTATGCTCCCGAAATAGGGATTGTAGATCATCGGCGCCTTGAAGGTCGATGTCGGGTAGCCGACATGGGCTATGATCTGGGTCAGGCCGTTGAGCATCAGTGCAAGACCTTGATGAGGGCGCCGTCTCTCGCCGCCCGCTCGACGGCGTCAACAACCCTGAGATTGGCGAGGCCATCCAACCCGGATACCAGCGGCGGCTCTTCTCCGCGGATCACCCGGCAGAACTGCGTAATCTGAAGCGCCAGCGGATCGGCATCCACGGCGACGATGCGCGAGACCGCGAACGGCTCGAACCAGCCGCGCCGGTCGGCGTTGGACCAGACCTCAAGCCGCGGCAGCGAGAGCGAGCAATGGCTTCCGCCTATATGGTAGCAGCTCTGGTCAGTGTGCGGGAAAGCCGGGTTTTCTCCGGTCGTGTGCTCCCAGCTCCAGGGCGCGACGACGGTGTCCGAGATGTTCACCGTGGCGAGCGCGCCGCTCACGAACCGCAGGATCACGACCGCGGTTTCGTCGACATCGTGCTTGCGGATATCGCGGCTTGCAAAGGCCTGAACCGTCTCGACCTCTCCACAGAAGTGGCGCAGCAGGTCAATGTCATGGATGAAGTTGAGCAAGACAGGACCTGCGCCGGGCTGCCTGCGCCAGGGCATATCGAAGTAATCATCCGGCTTCATCAGCCAGAAGAAGGCATGGACGGTGACGATGCGGCCGATCCGGCCCGCATCGATGATCGCCTTGGCGCGCTGGACCATCGGGTTATGGCGGCGGTGATGGCCGGTCAGCAACGGCACGCCAGCGCGCTTGGCCGCCAGCACCAGGGCTTCACCACCAGCGACGGAGTCCGCCAGGGGCTTTTCGATCAGAACAGGAATGTCGGCCGCGATTGCCGCAAGCCCGTGTTCGACATGAAGCTGGTTCGGTGTCGCGATGATCAATCCGTCGGGCCGGCCGCTGGCGAGCATCGAGGCCAAGTCAGCGTGCCAAGGCGTCCCGGTTCTGGCTGCAACCGCCCGACCCGCATCACTCGGGTCAATCACGGCATGCAGCGAGGCGTCGTTGTGGTTCATGACATGCGCGATGTGGCGCGCCCCAATCTGGCCGGCGCCCATCACGGCAAGCTTCAGGGGTGCGCTGGCCATCACTCAACCCGCCTCGGCCATGGTGCCACCGAGGAAGAGCTGCGCAACGCGCGGATCGTGGAGAATGTCCCGCGCCGGGCCGTGCATGCGGGTCTGGCCGAGTTCAAGCACCAGCCCGTCATCGGACATTTCCAACGCCGAACGGGCGTTCTGCTCGACCATCAGGATGGTGACGCCCTTGTTACGCAGCTCGGTGAGGATGCCGAATGTCTCCTGCACGAGGAGCGGCGACAGGCCGATCGAGGGCTCGTCGATCAGGATGAGTTTCGGGTCCAGCAAGAGCCCGCGCATGATTTCGAGTTGCTTCTGCTGCCCGCCCGACAGGGTCGAGGCCTGCGCGTCCGCCTTCTTGCGCAGCGATGGGAAGCGGTCGAGCGCAGCCTCGATGCGGGCGGGCATGTCGGTGATGTGCGGGCCGGCCGCAACCGCGCCAAACTCCAGATTGTGGCGCACCGACAACTCGGGGAAGATATTGCGGCCCTGCGGCACATAGACGATGCCGGCCTCGAGCAGCTTGCGCGGCGTCCAGCCGGTGATGTCCGTGCCGTCGAAGCGGATCGTGCCGCTCGACAGGTTGAGCAGTCCGAAGATGGCCTTGAACACGGTGGATTTTCCTGCGCCGTTCGGGCCGATCACCGTAGTGATGGCAGCCCGACGGACCTTGAACGACGTGCCGTTGAGGATGGTTATGCGGCCATAGCCGCCCACGACCTTGTCGAGTTCGAGGATGTGATCACTCATCTTCAATGCCCCAGGTAGGCTTCGATGACAGCCGGGTTGGCACGCACCTCGGCGGGTGTGCCCACTGCCAGCACCTTGCCCTCGGCCATGACAATCACGCGGGTGCAAAGTGACATGACGAAATCCATGTTGTGCTCGATCACCACAAAGGTCGCGCCCGCTTCGGCGTTCATGGCCTTCAGCCGCTCCTTCAAGTCACCCAGCATGGTGAGGTTCACGCCGCCCGCAGGCTCATCGAGCAGCACAAGGCGCGGGCCCGCCATGAAGGCCATGGCGGCATCCAGTAGCTTCTGCTGGCCGTAGGACAGCCCGCCGGCGCGCGCGTCAGCCAGATGCCCGAGCTTGAAGAACCCGATCATCCGGTCGGCGGCAGCAGTCAGCCCAGCGTCGCGCGCGCCAAACAGGCGGCTGAGCATTGTGCCCTGATGTTCCTGGCCGGCCAGGATCAGGTTCTCGCGTACCGAGAGTTCGGGGAAAACCTGGAGAAGCTGGAAGGTGCGGCTGACCCCGCGCCTGTTCATGTCTTCCGGGTTCATTCCCGTGACATCCGCGCCATCGAGCTTGACGCTGCCTGCCGTCGGCGAAAGTTGGCCGAGGATGCAGTTGAACAGCGTGGACTTGCCACAGCCATTCGGCCCGATAATGCCGAGGATCTCGCCCTCCTCGACCGTGAAACTGACGCCATCGACTGCAGCAATGCCGCCGAAATGTTTCTTGATCCCTTCGACTTCCAGAACCGTCGCCATCACGCAGCTCCTTTCACGGGCGGATTGGCGCCCATCGGGCGGCGCTTGACAGCGGCCCAGCCACGTTCAAACAGACCAAGCACACCTTGCGGGCAGGCGATCAGCAGTGCGATCACGATGCCGGCGAAGATGATGAGGTAAAGCCCGCCAGTGAAGCGCAGCCATTCGGGCAAGACCACGCCCAGAAGCGCGCCAACGAACGGGCCAAGCTGATAGCCAGAGCCACCCGCCACCACCATGAGCAGCAAGAAGAACGAGGCCGATAGCTGGAAGGGCGACGGGTCGATGAACTCCACCAGCGGGGCGTAGAGCGCACCAGCAAACCCGGCATAGGCGGAGCCGATGGCGAAGGCGAGCAGCGTGTAGGCACGGATGTTGATGCCGAGCGAGGCGGCCCGCACCGGGTTCTCGCGAAGCGCGAGAAAGGCCCGACCCCAGGGGCTGCGCAAAAGCCACCAAAGGATGAGCGCCAGCGCCAGTGTCACCACTACGACAAAGCGATGGAAGGGCAGCGCATTGTCGGTTTTGATGCCGAAGATCACCGGGCGAGGAATGTTTGACAGCCCGAAGACGCCGCCTGTCAGCCATTGCTCGTTGCGCAGCACGAGCCAGACAAGCGTGGAAAAAGCCAGCGTGACGAAGGCGAGATAGTGAGCCTTCACCCTGAGCGCCGGAAAGCCCAGAAAAAGGCCGACGACAAAGCACAGCGCGCCCGAGATCATGAAGGCCGGGAACCAGCCTATGCCGGCCTTGGTGGTGAGCAGCGCTGTGGCATAGGCGCCAATGCCCATGAAGGCCGCCTGCGCCAGCGACTTGAGGCCGGCGACGCCGAGCGTCAGGTTGAGCCCCATCACCGCCACCGCCGTGACAATCCAGAGCGAGAGCACATAGGTGCCGTAACGGCCCATGCTGGCTGGCGCGAACCAAAGGATCAGCACTCCTAGAAGCAGCGTGACAAGCACGCCATCGACGCGTGACGCGTTCATACCGCGCGCTCCTCTTTGCGGCCGAACAGGCCTTCGGGCTTGATCAGGATGATGACGACCAGCAGCACCAGCGGCACGGCCAGGCGGTAGGAGGTCGAGATGTAAGCTGCTGCCAGGCTGTCGATCACGCCGACGATCAGCCCGCCCGCGAGCGCCCCGCGCACCTGGTTGAAGCCGCCGACGATCGCGGCAATGAAGGCGAACAAGCCGATGACTTCACCGTTCGAGAACTTCGCCAGATAGATCGGCGAGATCAGGATCGAGGCCAGAGCGGCCAGTGCGGCGTTGATCAGGAAGGTCAGCATGACCATCTGGGCGACGGGAATGCCGAGGATGAGAGCCACATTGGGGTTCTGCGCCGAGGCCTGCATCTGCCTGCCCGTCTTCGTCTGCGTGACGAACCATTGCAGCGCGCCGATGGCGACGCAGGCGACGACGATGATGGCAATGTGCTGGAGCGAGATCGAGATGCCGAGGAAGGTCACCGTCTCCTGCGGCACCAGCGAGGGGAAGGTCTGTGCCTCTGCCGTGAAGCCATCCTTTGCGCCCTCCTTCATGATGATCGACAGCGCCATGGTGGCGATGGCCAGTGGCAGCACGCCATGGCGGATCATCGGATCGACGATCACCAGCTTGAAGCCCCAGCCGAACAGCAAGATGAAGGCCGCGATGCCGAGGATCACCGCGATCCACAGCGGCAGCCCGGCAAGCTTCACCGCGGCCAGGATCAGGATGGCCGGCAGCATGACGAACTCGCCCTGGGCGAAGTTGATGGTCTGCGAGGTCTGCCAGACCAGCGTGAAACCAATCGCCGCGAGGGCGTAGATGGCTCCGGTGGCGAGGCCTGCGATCAGGTAGGCGATGAATTCGGCCATGTGCCGTTCTCCTGAAGGGGCAAGTCTCTCCCGTCATCCCTGGCTTGGCCCGGGACCGGTTTCGACTTGGTGCGTTTGCCAGGGAAAGACACCTGGCAGGTCACGCTGCGCTCTCAGAAATCCCGGCTCAAGGCCGGGATGACAAGGCTGGATCAGGGATTGATCATCGGCAGGGTGGCCTTGATCACCTGCTTGCCGTTGACAACCTCGGCGAGGAAGCTCTCGCGGTCGAGGTCGCCGTTCGCTTCGATCTTGGTGGTGATCATGATGCCCGGCTCTTCTGCAGGCGTAATGGTTGCACCGCGCAAGGTGTCGGCAAGGCCCTTCTTGTCGAACTTCTTCTGCTTTTCGGTGCCCCATTTGATCATCGCTACAGCCATGTAACCCTTCAGGCCGTTATGGTCAGAGGCGTAGTTGTATTTGGCCTGGAACTTTTTTCCAAATTCCTGGAAAGCCGGGATTGGCGCATCAATCGACAGACCCACATGGCCGCGCACCCCATTGGCGGCATCGCCTGCCAACTCGATGACCTTCGCGCCAAGCAAAGTAGTCTCGCCGATCAATGGTTTGTCGACGCCCTGCTGCTTTACTGCGCGAAGCAGTCGGGCGCTTTCTTCCTCGTTGAGGTAGACAAACACCGCGTCGGCATTCGAGTTCTTGATCTTGATGGCGTCGGCAGCAAAATCGGCCTGGCCTTGCTCAGTGGAGATGTCAGCGGCGACGCGGATGCCGGCCTTCTGCAATTCGGGGAGGATCGCGTCGCGTCCACCCTTGCCGAAGTCATTGTTGACCCAGACCACCGTCACACTTGTCGCCTTGACGGAGTTCTTGAGGTAGGCCGCGATCTTCGGCATGGCCGCCGCCTGGCTAAGCGATGTGCGGAACAGATATGGGTTGCCCTGGCGAGTAAGGCCAGCCGCTTCACCGCCAACGATCTGGGCGATCTCGGCGCGCTGGGCGATCTGCATCGATGCGCCGATCGGGCCTGAGAAGACCGGGCCGAGCACTGCGTAGGTGCCTTCGTCGATGGCGCGCTGCACTGCCGCGCGGGTGTTGCCGGGGTTGGTCTGGGTATCGTAGTGCACGATCTCGATCTGGCGGCCCATGATCCCGCCCTTGGCATTGATGTCAGCCACAGCCAGATCAATACCATTCTTCCAGTTGGTGCCAGCGGTCGCGCCTGCGCCAGACATCTCGACCACATTGATCAGTTTGAGTTTTTCCTGTGCGAGGGCAGTGCCTGAAAGCCCAAGCGCGGTAACGACTGCCAGGATAGCGTGTTTCATTGGGTGTCCCTCCACGGACTGTCGTGACGCATCATCCATGTGCATCATTCACTCCAATTGAAGCATTGCGAAGGGGCTTAACGCAATAACCCGTTTATGCATATAACCTAACATCATGTTATTTTTTTTATCCTTGACGCGCGCCGGCTTGCCGCCGCAACTTGCTCCATCTCCGCCCGCAGCAACCGGATGAAATTCTCCGCATAGCGGGACAGGGCGCGGTCCTTGCGGACGGCGACATAGGTCTGGAACGGCGTCTCGTCCCTGATCGGCACTGCTACGATGCCAGGCATGGAGCCATGGGCGATGGTGAATTCGTCGATGATGGCAACGCCCAACCCGGCCTTCACCAGTGCGCAGACGGTGGTCCCAAAGCGGGCCTTGATGGTTATATCGATAGCAACCTGCTCGCGAGAGAAGAGTTGGCTCATGATCTGTCCGTAAGGATCGGTCGGCTCGATGCCGATCAGCGGATATCGTGCCATGTCATGGGCGCCGACTGCGGGCAAATGCGCCAGCTTGTGACCGTGCGGCACGATGCAGACCAGCTTGCCAGCCGCCAGCGGCAGGAACTCCATGCTCGGGTGCTCCAGTCGATAGCTCATCACTGCGAGTTCGCCCTTGCCGAGCAAGATGTAGTCCACCGCCTCCTCGATCTTAAGGATGTTGATGTCGAGCCTTAGATCGGGATGGATCTTACGCAATTGCTCGATGGCGCGCGGCACCATGACATGCGAAATGCTCGGCACTGACCCGAGGCGCAGTTCGACGTCCGCGCCGCGCTCGATGCGAGACATGGTGTAGTGCAGATCATCGACTTTCTTGTAGATGCCGTTGATCTGCTCGAAGATGTCCTCCGCCTCAGGCGTCGGCACGTAGCGGCCCTGTCGCCGCTCGAACAGCCGCAGGTTGAGCGTCCGCTCCGTGTATTTCATCAGACGGCTGATGCCGGGCGCGGACACGTGCAGAAGTGCGGCTGCGCCCGCAATCGTGCCCGTGATCATGATGGCACGAATCACCTCAATCTGGCGAAGTGTCATGCTGGGGCGGCCGGGCGGCGCCATTTATCGCTCCCTAATTTGCTGTGCTGACTGAGCTTCGGTAGTGGCACTGCCAGTTTTCGATGGCCTTGGCAAAACTTCGCAGTCCTGAACAGCTAACGCTACTCCGAATTCAAGCCCGGTTGCAGCGTCGCTCTAAGGGAACGTTGGCGGTGCAACGACACAAAGCCAGCCCCGGAAACCATTCGAGGTGGCCCATGATCCACCCCCATTGAATTGGTCCACCTAGAAGTATGTCTTATGGCAACGAGGAGGATCTGATCCATGCCGAGAAAGCGTCACAAGCCCGAAGAGATCGTTGCAAAGCTGCGACAGGTCGATGTCCTGTGTCTCAGGGCAAAGCCGTCGCGGATGCTGTCCGCGCTATCGGCGTGACCGAGGTCACGTATTAACGCTGGCGGCAGGTGTTGAAGGCGGTGGCAAAACCGGCCAGTGGAGCGGCGCCAAAGTGGCGCTTCAGGGCGGCGTAAAAGTCGTCCACTGGCAGGATCGTTCTTTTCGTTTTGCGGGAAGGACGGTCCGGGGATGT